>Ga0126306_10000239_pt1 | contig 22847 bp, 24 predicted proteins | sample Plot27_FD_92592 | JGI IMG/M metagenome (GOLD analysis project Ga0126306, IMG submission 92592) | Serpentine soil microbial communities from UC McLaughlin Reserve, CA, USA - Plot27 | ecosystem: Environmental > Terrestrial > Soil > Grasslands | place: USA: UC McLaughlin Reserve, Lake County... | reverse complement strand
TGCGCCGTGAGGCGCTGTTGATTCGAGTGGAGGTGGGAGACCTTCGCCGTGGGCCTGTCGCAGCAGGTCCGTGAAGCTGGGGGCAGCCTGATCCGGGTGGTGCCGGGGAGGGTGGGAGCAGCCCTGACAAAGCCGGGGTGTGCCAGTACTGCCAGATGGTGCGGGCCTGGCGAGCGTGGACGGAGAGGAGTACGCGAGGAACCGGCGTTGTTACGTCCCTCAATCCTTCACCGGCTCGAACCTGGCGGATCTGGGCCGGATGCGGTGCGCACCCGCCCATAGGGCGGGGAACTTCGCGGGTGGTCTGGCTCTGGCGCCCGTGGAGGCCATGGGGAAGGTCTGCGGCGTACTTGTGGCGACACCGCAGGGACACAGTCGGGCTATGGGTCCGACCGACCTACCAGAGGTCCCGTCCTGCATCCCCTCGCCGCGCCGAGCAAGATCAACTTGATCCGGGACCCGCCTAACTACGCGGCATTGCTTCGGAACCGGCCTCCGGCCGGGCCTTGACCCGGACCGCTCCGCGCCGACGAGCTGGCAGCCCATCGGGGCGAGGCGGAAGAAGGGCAGATACCACAACGCGTAACGGAGCCAGCCGCCGCGTAGATTGACCAGCATGGACGAGATCAAGAAGGCCGCGATCAGAGACGCGATTCGGGTCGTGACGGCATGGGCGGACTCCAACGAGAACGCAGATTTCGTTAGTGAGCAAGTAGTGCAAATTGATCAGGAACGCGGCGAATAGGGACTTCTGGACCTGATTATTGGCCTTGTGAATGTCAACGGCGTGTTGCTTACTATGCGAGAAAAGGAAACCGGGAAGGCCTACGCCCAGTCGCTTCAGGATATTGCAATTCGTTACGGCGCATGATTCTTCATCCCAGCGCTCGCCCGGCGCCCGGCTGCCGTTTGGCGCACTCCGCTGCCACAAGCGCTGCCTAATCGGCTGCCAACGGCCCGCGCAGCACCGCGCCGAGCCGAGCACGAGCACGCCGCTGAGCAGCCCAAACACACGATCCAGGACGATGGCGAATAGGTCCGAGACTCTTTGCAAGGCGGGGGTTAGGGGTTCAAGTCCCCTCGTCTCCACCCATGTTTCGCCCTGCTCAGAGGCTTAGTACCGTTCCAAGTGCGGTCGCCTATCCCAGGAACGCCGCGGTGGTCGCCACAAACCGGTCGGCGTCGTCGAGCCACGGGTAGTGTCCGGCTCCGGCCTGAACGACGAGCTCGGCGTTCGGAAACAGCGCGGCGAACTCGGCCATCGCGCGAGGAGGGGCTCCCAGATCAACCTCCCCGGCGAGCAGGAGCATCGGCGGTGCGAACCGGGCGAGTGCGGTGCGGGTGGCGTCCGGGTCGAAAGCGCCTTCGGCACCGAAGGCGGTCACGACCTCCATGTTCTTCTGCTCATCCTCAGCAGCCTGGTGGGCCTGAGCCGCCTCGTCCCAACGGCCATAGGAAAACGGCGTGATGGCCTGCCAGCTGTCGTCCGTGGCCTCGCCGGCCACGATCGCCTCCAGGGCGGCGAACGCCGCCGGGAACCACGGCTCGTCCCGGCGAAGCTGCGCAGTCTCGCGCCGGAGGTCTCCTGTGATCGTGACGCCAACGGCCCTGACGCTCGGCGTGATCAGCGCGAGCTTGCTGACGTGCTCCGGATGGCGGCCTACATACTGCGCGGCCAGATTCGCGCCGGCGCAATGCGCTAGCAGGTCCATCCGGTCGAGGCCAAGGTGCTCGCGCAGGGCTTCCACGTCATCGACGAGTCGGTCGCAGCGGTAGGAGGCGGCATCCTCCGGTACCGCGGACTGGCCGGTGCCCCGAAGATCCAGCATGATCAACTGCCGGTGCGCGGAAAGGCCGCTGAGGTCGCCGAGGTACGCGGAGGCCTGCGGGCCACCGGGCAGGCAGACCACGGGAGGACCGTCTCCGAACACATGGTAGGCAAGCTTGGTTCCGTCGTACGCGGAGAAGGCAGGCATGGCCAAGACCCTGTCAACAGTGTTCAGACAGAGCAACGGGATTCCCCGACATGCTTGAAGACCCGTGTGCTCGTCGAGGTCGTCCACGACGCCTCGTCGCCGGTACGGCGGTCAGCCGCTCAGGCGTGATCGGCCCGCTCTTGCGTGCCATCCAGCCGGAGGGTCCTCACCGACCAGTCCGTCCACCGCCTCGCGGAGCAGGTCGGCGTGCCCGGTGTGCCGGCCATACTCCTCGATCAGGTCGCAGAGGAGCCGGCGCAGGCTGGCATGGCGACCGTCGGGCCAGGAGACGTGGACGAGCCGGTCGAGTCCGCCGTCGGACAAGGCCGCGTCGAGCCTCGCGCGGGACCGTTCGACGGCGCCGTCCCAGAGGGCGTAGAGCTGTTCGGGGGTGTCGTTGGCGGCCGAGGTGAACTCCCAGTCGTTACTGCCATCCCAGTCGGTGGCGTCCCACGGCGCGCCGATCGGCTCTCCGCGCAGCTTGGTCGTGAAGACGTAGTCCTCCTCGGAAGCGAGATGCTTGAGCAGGCCGCCGAGGGTCAGCGAGGAGGCGCCGATGCGGGTCTGCAGTCAGGCTGCGTCGAGGTCGTCGGCCTTCCACCGGAAGGTCGTGCGCAGGCGGTCGAGCGCACCGACGAGGTGCTCGGCCTCGGTGCCGGCGAGGGGTGGTTCCCACGGGTAGTCGCTGCTGGTCATGGCGCCACCGTAAACTCATTGCGGACGTTCTGCGTCCGGCGGCCGTGGGACCTTGTGCGACGTGGCAACTTGGACCAGCGCCCACGCGCGCGCCATCGGTCCACAAAGGGAGTGACCGTGCTGGGATTCCTCGACCGCGCCCTGGCTTGATCATGTCGGTCGCCACTGCCTGGGGGGTGGACGCCGCGGAGATGGCCGCCGCGTACCCGTGCGACGAGGTCGCCCCGGACCCCGCGGAGGTCTGGTTCCGCGCGATGAGCGTGCGTGCGCCGCGGTCGACCGTGTTCCGCTGGCTGTGCCAGCTGAAGGTGGCGCCGTACAGCTACGACCTGCTTGACAATTACGGCCGCCGCAGCCCGCGCACGCTGACCCCCGGCGCGGAGCGGCTGGCGACCGGCCAGCGGTTCATGACGATCTTCGAGCTCGTGGACTTCAGCCCGGACCAGCAGCTCACCCTCCGGATGACCGCACCAAAGGCGCTGACGCTGTTCGGGCCGCTGACGCTCACCTACGCGGTGCGCGACAGCGACTCCGCCGGTACCCGTCTGGTGGTGAAGCTGAACGTCGGCGAGCGGGGCGACAGCCTCCTGCGCCGCGCCCGGCGGCGGGCCCTGGTCTGGGGGGATCTGTTCGTGATGCATCGCCAGCTGACGACGCTGTGCAGGCTCGCGGAGGCCGCGGCGGCCGAACCGTGAGCCCAGTCGACGAGTCTTCGCTCGTGCGGGGTAGTCCACAGTGGCCGTTCGGCAGTGCTGTGCGGGATCGGTTCGTCCTGCGCCGGACTCCCGGGCCCAGTCTTACCTTGTACGATTCGGGGAAGGAGGGTTGATTTCGGTGGCCACCCAAGCGGAGCCAGTGCCTGAGCCGCGGATCCCGTTGAGCAGAGAACGGGTGCTGCGGGCCGCGGTGAAGATCGCCGACGAACGCGGCATCGAATCGCTCACGATGCGTCGTCTTGCGGAAGCGCTCGGGTCTGAGGCGATGTCGCTCTACTACCACGTGGCCAACAAGGAAGACGTCCTGGACGGCATCGTCGACCTCATCGCGGAGGAGATCAACGGCGTCGTCGACCAGATCGACGTGCCCTCCAAGTGCGCCGACTGGAAGAAGGCCGTGCGTCAGAGGATTCTGTCCGCTCGCGAGGTCTTCCTCCGACACCCATGGGCGCCTCGCGTGTTCGAGACACGCACCGGCCTGAGTCCGGCGGTAGTGCGGTACCACGACCGGCTGGTCGGGCTCATGCGAGACGGCGGCTTCTCGTACGACTTGGCCCATCATGCGCTGCATGCCCTGGGAAGCCGGGCGCTGGGTTTCACGCAGGAGTTGTTCGATCCGGGCGAGGGATCTGGCGGCGGAGACCCCAACGCCACGCTGGAGAGCATTGCCGACCAGGTTCCGCACCTGGTCGGCATGATGATGGAGATCGCCCACGACGACCCGGACTCCACGTTGGGTTGGTGTGACGATCAGATCGAGTTCGAGTTCGGGCTCGACCTGATCCTCGACGGTCTCGACCGGATGCGCGAGACAGCCCCACCTCCACGATCACGCCGGGGCCGGTCAACCCGGACTTGATCTCGCCGGGGTGTGCGGCGGCCAAGCCGAACGCCGAGGACCGCCCTCCCAAGACGCACTGCGACTGATGAACCGCCCGCGCGCCGGCTGCTCGCCGCCGGCCTGGCCGCCCTGCGATCGCCGCGACCGCCTCGGGCGCCCCATGTTCCTGCGCCTGCCGAGCGATGCGCACCCACACCTCGGCGGCCCACCCCCCGCCCTTGACTGCTCTTACGTCGTAAGGCTACCTTACGTCGTACTACTTACAACGTACGAATGCAGGCGTGTTGCTTCCGATGCGGCACCTTGACTGCGCCGCGAAGGAGGCGTGAGGCCCGTCGCGGCACGTGACCCGTCGTAGCCCATTCGAGCAGCCGTCCACCGAACTCACACGTCAGGGAGGTCTGATGAAGGCAATCGTCCAGGACCGGTACGGCTCACCCGAAGTCCTGCAGTTCAGGGAGGTCGACAAGCCGGTGCCTGCCGACAACGAGGTGTTGGTGCGGGCTCACGCGGCCGCGGTCAACGCCCGCGACTGGCACGTCATGCGCGGCGACCCGTACATCGCCCGGCTGTCCGCCGAGTTCGGGTTGGGCGCGCCAAAGGTCAAGATCCGGGGCACGGACTTCGCGGGTCGGGTGGAAACCGTTGGCCGCGGAGTGACACGGTTCGGCCCCGGTGACGAGGTGTTCGGCGAAGTTAACGGAGCATTCGCCGAGTACGTATGCGTGCCGGACGAACTGGTCGAGCCGAAACCGGCCAACCTGACGTTCGAGCAGGCGGCTGCTATGCCGCTGGCCGCCAACACCGCCCTCATGGGCCTGCGCGACGTGGCGCGGCTCCAGCCGGGACAGCACGTCCTGATCAACGGGGCGTCAGGTGGCGTGGGCACATTCGCGGTGCAGATCGCCAAGGCGTTCGGCGCGGACGTGACCGGCGTGTGCAGCATCAGAAACGTCGACCTGGTCCGGTCGATCGGCGCGGACCACGTCATCGACTACACCCGCGACGACTTCACCCGCACCGGCCGGCACTACGACGTCGTGCTCGACCTGGTGGGCAACCGGTCGCTGTCCGAGCTCCGGCGCGCGCTGACCCCCACCGGCACGCTCATCCTGTCCGGCGGCGGGGTCTCCAAGGGCGGCAGCCTCATCGGCCCCATCGGTCTCATTATCAGAGCGCAGGCGCTGTCCCGCTTCGTCCGCCACCGGCTGGTCATATTCACCGCGACGCCGAGCAAGGACAACCTGGCGACGTTGAGGGAACTCGCCGAGTCCGGAAAGATCACCCCGATCATCGACCGGACCTACCCGCTGGCCGCGGCACCCGACGCCATCCGCTACCTCGAAGCTGAGCACGCCCGCGCCAAAGTCGTCATCACCGTGTGACGACTTTGGCATCAACGGAAACGTGCGATCCAAACCGCATAGCCGCTATGGCCCGGCTGGATCGGGGTCGTATCGGCAGCTGGTGCCGGTGCGGATGGTGCGGTCGACGTAGGTACCGAGTTCGGGTAGGGCGTCGGTGATGCGGCGGATAGCGTCGCGGAGGCTGGCGGTGACAGCTTTGCGAGCGCGGTCGGCGGCGGTGTGAGCGATGGTGTCGGGACTCTCGCCTTTGCGCGACTTTGACCACTCCACTCCGCCCTGTATGCGACAGCTACGAGGGGGATGCCGGAAATGTGGCCGCGCCAACAGAGAACAGATATCGGGACACGCATCTACGACCTTCGCCGTGCTACACGTGCACGTTCTCCCTATAGACACGTGCCCTCTCCGGCGAGACGGTGGCGTGGGGAGGAGCGATGAGGCAGCTCCTGCGCTTCCGGCCTTGTCGGGCGAGCGATCCGCATTTGGCGTGTAAAAGGGGGCGGAATTGTGAAGACGATGAAGCGGTCATGCGCGGTTGCGCTGGCCGGCGGGCTGACCTCGCTGGTGTTGGGCTCGACGGCCGCTCCGGCAGCGGCCAAACCGCTCGAGCGGGAACACTTCCAGGACTCGCACAGCGAGGTGGTCGAGAACTTCTGCGGCGATCTCACCGTGCGGATCGACGTCGATGTCCACGGGTCTTTCCTTTTCAATTTCCACGGTCCTGACGGGCTGGGCTATGCGTTGGAGTCCATCCACGGCTCGAATTCATACACCAACCTGGCGAACGGCAAGACCTTAACCACCGTCTTCAACTTCATCAGCAAGGATCTGAAGGTCACCGACAATGGAGATGGCACCCTCACCCTCCTGGTCATGGCGACCGGTTCCAATAGGGTGTACGGGCCGGATGGCGACTTCCTGTTCAACGATCCGGGCCAGAGCAGGTTCGAGGTGCTGATCGATAACGGTGGCACGCCCACCGACCCGAGCGACGACGAAGTCCTCTCCGAGCGCGTTGTCAAGGGCAGCACGGGTCGAAACGACCTCGAAGGCCGCGACTTCTGCGCTGACATCCACGAGTTCATCGGCTGACAGTGCGCCAATCCAGCCAAGACCGCGCAGAGCCAGTGATCGTGCCCTCCGCCGGGCGGAACGCCCGCTCCGCCGGAAGGAGCGCGCTTGGGAGCGGCTGACAGACCCGCGTGGCGCAGCGCCCGGCGCTGAGGAGCCAACGCGGACTGTTCAGGGCCTGTTCCTGGTCAAGAGGAAGGCCACGAGGTGGCCGCCGGCGATGGTCCCTCCGGCAAGGGTGATCGCGGTTGGGATGCTGCGCCGGTTAGGAACGCCCGCTTGGTTGAGAGCGCGGGCGGCCCACAGCCAGAACGGGATGACGATGACGGGGGATGTCGCGACACCGCTGATGTAGCCGCCGGTCAGCAGGCTCATGCCGAGGTGACCGAACCCGTGCAGGCCGAAGCCCAGGAGTACGGTCTGGTAGAAGGCCGAGCGGCCCTGTGTTCGGTAGCCCCGCACGGCGGCCGCGGCGATGACCAGCCCGACCGTGGTGATGCCGGTGGCGACATAGCGCTCTGTGAGGCCGTGGTCTCGTACCGAGGCCGGCACCGGCAGCCAGTCTGGTAGTCGTGTCACCACGATGCGGGAGTTGTCGCTCATGGTCGCCAACTCTTCGAGGTCATGGGCCATCCACGCGGCGAACAGGCCAGCCGTGGCGAGTTGGATACGGTTCACGACGTCACCTCACACTGCAGCTGCGATAGGCGCTACGCTACGTAGCGTAGCGTTAGGAGCAGCGAATGGCAAGAAGCAACGACCTCGGCGCGCCCGCTGGCCGGCCTGCTCGTGGCCAGGCCACCACCGAGGCGCTGCATCGGGCGGTGCAGGAACTGCTCGAGGAGGTCGGATATCGTGCTTTGACCATCGAGGGAGTGGCCGTGCGATCCGGGGTCGCGAAGACCTCCGTCTACCGCCGCTGGCCGTCAAAGGCCGAGATGGTGTTCGACCTCATGCTGCACTCGTCGGCGGAGCTGCCAGCCATGGACGACCGGGGCAGCCTCGCCGGCGACATCGAGGCCCTGTCCGCGCGCATCGTGAAGCTGGTTGCCGGCCCGTTGGGCGGGCGCATCTTCCCCGGCCTGATCTCCGACATCGCTTCGGACCACGCCCTCATGCAACGCTTCCAGGCGACATTCATCGCTGACGGCCGGAATCAGATCGCACAGGTGCTCGAACGCTCGGTGCGCAGAGGAGAGTTGACCGACGCGATGGCGGCCGCAGACATGCAGGCCGTGCTCATCGGGTCGGCGATCATGTTCGCCCTGCTCCACCCGGACCTGGACGAGGGAGCACTACGAGACAAGATGACCGACCTGGCGATGGCCGTGGTCAACAAACGCCGGAACCCGCCGTGACCAGTCGGGGCGCCCGGTCGGGCGGCGAACCGGCACCGCCCGAAGACGGCAACCGAAGATCACCTTCCCAATGCCGGGGCACCGCCCGACCCGCCGCCTCCGCGGGCCGAGCCGCGATGTTCCAGATGTTTGGCCTGATCCCGCGACCGCGCTACCGACAGTTGAACTCGGAGAACTCCACCGTGACCTCGCCCGTGGCCGAGATGTGTCACTGCTCCACCGCGTTGAGGACCAACTGTGACCCGTCCGAGCCGGTGCCCTTGATCTGGAAGGTCTCCCAGAAGCCCTCGGTCCGGGAGTTCATGTTTCCGCCGAACCAGACGGTGAAGTGGCCGGTGTAGGAGGGGAGTGCCGGGTCCAGCGGTGTCAGGACGAAGGTGCCGGTCTGGGTCCCCCGTCACGTGCGCATTGCCGTCGGCGGCCGTGCTGATGTGGAAAACAATGAGCAGTAGGAATAGTTTCCGTGCCATGTGGCACCCCTTTCCGGATTCGGCCAGCCGGAAAGTGTCCGTCATTGACCGGGGACCAAACGGCTGCAAGCAAAGCGAAAAGGCGCGATTGCCGCGAGCTATGTCAATAGAGACTGATGGGCACGAAAAGATCTATTGAAACGGGAATCAAGTGCTGGCGACCTGCGGGCAGACGCACATTGTCCTTGCCAAGGAGCACAACGAGATCTTCCCGTTGGAAACCACCGGCGGTATGGGTTCACCAGACGACCCACCGCGTGAAGAACGACGCTTTGCCTGAGGTGATCCAAAACAATCTCGACCAGAACCGCGTCTCTCGTTGTGGATGTCCATGGCTCACAGTGCCGCCGGGCCGTCGCGGAGCACGCCGCGCACCTCGTCCAGCGAGACTGCTTCCGGGGAGAACTCCGCCATCCACCAGGTGGCGCCCGCCGTGGCGTAGGGCACCGGGTCGGCGCTGGGTGGGAGGGCGACGGCGATGTCGTACGGCGCCGTCTTGTGCCGGCGCAGCTCGGTGACGGTGGCGACGATTTCGGCGAGCTGGTCCGGGTGTTCGAGGTTGACCGGGAAGAATCCGTCGTGCCCGGCGGCACGGCTCAGCGGCTTGACGTTTCCGCGGAGTCCCGCGGCCCACACCGGCACCCCGGGCCGTTGAACCGGTCGGGGGAGGAACTGGATGCCGTCGACGGTGTAGTGCTTGCCGCGGTGGTGCACCGGCTCACCGGACCAGGCGGCGGTGAGGATCTCCAGTGCCTCGTCGAGCATCTGGCCTCGCAGCCGGCCATCGAGTTGCTCGCCGGTCTTGGACAGCTCGCTGCCGAAGCGGTCGCTTCCGAGACCGACGCCGAGGGTGAGGCGGCCACCGCTGAGCCTGTCCAGCGTCGCCGTTTCCCTGGCGACCTTGGCCGGCCGGCGGCGGGCAAGGGGCGTGACCATGGGGCCGAGCCGCAGGTGCTCGGTGGCACTGGCGATCGCCGCCAGCGTGATCCACGGGTCGGCCACCTGCCGGACCGGCGCCCGCCACCGCAGGTGGTCCCACACGAACACTCCGTGCCAGCCGGCCTCCTCCGCCTCAGCGGCCAGGCGCGCGACCACCGCCGGGTCGGCAAGATCGTCGAAGAGTGGCAGCCAGAGCGCCGAGCGCAGCCCACTCATGGCCGGCTCACCATCTCCGGGTCACTCTTCGACATCGGACTGCCGCCCTCATGGGCGCACTGTAGCGGCGGCGCAGCCGGCGCGGTCAGACGCAGCGGGTGACGACGCTCCTCATGAAGGAGACGAATGCAGCGACGATAGCGATGGCGCTGCCGACGATCGCCACACCCAGCAGGATGCGTACGACGAGCGTCCAGTCAAACGAGCTGGTACCGAAGTCGAACGGGAACACTTGCCAGATCCGCAGCAGCGCGACGACTCCGACAGTGGTCGTGAGCATGTCGCCCAGTGCCTTCAACCAGGACGGATCACGCACGAGATACACGACGTTCGCTGCGAGGTTCACCGCGATCGAGGCGTTGACGAACCCCATGACCAGTGGCATGTCTCCCGTGAGGAACGGCACTGCTTCCCAGCCAGGCCAACCATTGGCGGCGTAGAGCAGTGCTGCGTTGACCAGCACAGCCACGACGTAACCGAAGCGCCGGGTGGCGACTGTCGGGCGCTTGGGTGCTGCGGTGAGTGTCATGAGGACCTCCCGTGAGGCCATCGATCCACCACCAACGCTAGGTGGGCCGAGAGGCTGACGTCAGGGGCGAAGGTCATGCATCGCGCAGGCGAACGGCCAGGTCATCCTCGGACCGCCCCGCTGACACCCGGGCGCAAGCCTGCCTGGGATCATGGGACGGGTGAGCGTCACCCGACTTGTCACTCTGAACGACCCGCCCGTCCTGGCGGAGCTGGTCCGCGTCAACCGGGACTTCATGGCCCCATGGGAGCCCATCCGGGGCGAGGACTACTTCACCGTGGATGGCCAACACGCGGTCATCCGGGCAGATCTCGAGCAGTACGAGCAGGGATCGAAACTGCCTCACGTCATCCTCGATGACTCCGGCCGTGTGGTCGGCCGCATCACGCTGAACGGCATCGTGCGTGCCTCCTTCCAGTCGTGCAGTCTGGGCTACTGGGTGAGTGCGGCCGACAATGGTCGCGGCCTCGCCACCGCCGCCGTGCGCGAGATCGTGCGCGTGGCCTTCGACGAGTTGGGGCTGCACCGGGTACAGGCAGAGACCCTGCTGCACAACGTCAGGTCGCAGCGCGTGCTGGAACGCAACGGGTTCGTCCGCTTCGGCGTGGCACCGGCGTACCTCAACATCGCCGGTGAGTGGCAGGACCACGTCATGTATCAGGTGGTGAAGACGGTCCCCGCCACTCAGCGAGCGTAGAGTCGTGCGGTCAAAGGGGGTTCCATGGCCGAGATGGCGGGCTCCCGCCGCGTGGCTGATCCGGACAGCAAGGCTGGCTACGAGCTTGCGTTCGAGGACGCGTTCGATGGTGACGCCCTGGACGAAGCCCGCTGGTTCCCGTACTACCTGCCGCAGTGGAGCTCCCGCGAGCAAGCAGCCGCACGGTACGAGATCGGTGATGGCGTCCTGCGGCTGGTGATCGAGGCCGATCAGCAGCCGTGGTGTCCGGAGTTCGACGGCGAGATCAAGGTTTCGTCGCTGCAGACTGGAGTCTTCGCCGGCCCGGTCGGGAGCACGGTGGGACAGCAACATTTCAACCCCGACCTCGTCGTCCAGCAGGAACAGCACAACGCCAGGCTCTATACGCCTCAGTACGGCTTCTTCGAATTGCGGGCCAAGGCGATCGACGATCCCCGCTGCATGGTGGCTCTGTGGATGATCGGCTACGAGGACCAGCCCGACCGCTCGGCGGAGATCTGCATCTGTGAGATCTTCGGACGTGACGTGAAGCCCGACAGTGCGGCCGTCGGCATGGGAGTGCATCCCTTCGGGGATCCCACCATCACTGACGAGTTCTCCGCCGACGTGATCGCCATCGACGCGCGGGAGTTTCACATCTATGCCGCCGAATGGACGCCGGAGTACGTGGCGTTCTTCGTTGACCAACAGCTGGTGAAGACGGTCGAGCAGTCCCCACGCTATCCGATGCAGTTCATGCTCGGGATCTACGAGTTCCCGGACGATGGCCAGTTATCGGGCCCAACTCACCCGTATCCGAAGCAGTTCACCATCGACTATTTCCGCGGCTACCGCCGGCTCCGAGCGGCGGGCTAGCTCAGGGCCCGCAGGGCTGGCTCGGTGGTAGGGCAACCGGCGGCGAATTACGAGCGGGGTGGCGCCTGCTGCACTGCCCACCCGTTGCCGTCCGGGTCGCTGAAGAACACGAACGAGCCCCAGGGGTGGTGCTGTACCTCGCTGACGTCGACCCCACGGCTGGCGAGCTCGGCGCGCGCGGCCTCGATGTCCGTGACGACGACCTGAAGGCCCTCGATCGAGCCGGGCCGCATCTTCGTGAGCCCTGACCCGATCGCGATCGACGCCGGCGAACCGGGCGGCGTCAGCTGGATGAAGCGGACCCCGTTCCCCACGTCGGCGTCCATGTCCAACGTGAAGCCCGCCTTCTCGGTGTAGAACGCCTTCGCACGTTCCACGTCGGAGACCGGAACCTGGATGAGTTCGAGCCGGAAGTCCATGATCGGGAGGCTACTCCGCCGTTGGGCGCGCCTCAGGATCGCGGGATCCCGCGTGGCCGACCATCAGGTGGGCCGACACTCCGGTGAAGAGGTGGCCCGATGTCGCAGCAGGCTCCAGCCGATCTCGAGGCGCTGAGTGATCTCACCACGCCCTGGTGCATCCGCGTGGTGGCGACGTTGCGAATCGCCGATCACATCGCCGCCGGTGTCACCAAGGTCGACCAACTCGCCACGACCGCCCGCGCCGATGCCGAGGCCCTTGACCGGGTGCTCGGGCACCTGGTCGCCAAGGGTGTGTTCGAGCAGCCGGCGCCGGGGGAGTTCGTGCTGAACGAGGCCGCCCGCGGACTGCTGGACCCGGCCCAGCAGCTCGGCCTTGATCTCGATGGCTTCGGTGGTCGGATGGCGCACGTGTGGAGCGGCCTGCTCGGCGCCTTGCGGACCGGCAGGATCCCCTACCAGGAGGTCTTCGGTCTGCCGTTCTGGCAGGACCTTGACGCACATCCCGACATCGCGGCGAGCTTCGACGAGCTGATGGGGCCACCAGGACACGGCGCTCCCGACCCGGAGATCCTCCTCGCCGAGGGCTGGGACTCGGTGCGGACCGTGGTCGATGTCGGCGGCGGCACGGGTGCCTTGCTCGCGGAGGTCCTGCGCGCCCGGCCTGAACTCCGGGGCACGCTGGTCGATCTGCCCAGGACCGTGGCGCGCTCCGGCGAGATCTTCCAGGCCGCCGGCGTGGCCGACCGGGTCACCACGATCGGGCAGAGTTTCTTCGATCCACTACCGGCCGGGGCTGACCTGTACCTGCTGAAGTCCATCATGGCCGACTGGCCGGACCGGGAAGCGACGGCGATCCTGCGGCGGTGCGCGGAAGCGGCGCGCCCCAGCGGCCGGATCGCTGTCCTCAGCGGGGTATCGCCAGACCCCGCGCCGGGTGACCTGCTGATGATGGTGCTGGTGGGAGGTAAGCACCGCACCGTCGCGCAGTTCGACGACCTCGCACGCGACGCCGGGCTGGAGGTGTTGGCTGCGGGGTGGCAACCATCCGGCCGCTTCGTTGTCGAGGCCCGTCCCAAACGCAACTGAATCGGTACCCTGTCACGGATCCTCATTGTTACTGGTGAGTTGCGTTACCTGCGAGTAATGTTCCGGCCGCATTGCCCCGCCGTCAGTGTTTGCGGTTCGGGATTGCCTTGGGGGGACGAACGTGACTGCGGGGCCCACGCCCCTGAGGAGGATCCGTGCGTCAACCGCTTCGGCTCGTTACCGCGCTGCTGGTACCGCTGCTCGTCGCACTCGCCGGGATCGGCGTCGCCGCGCCTGCCCAGGCTGATCCGGTGATCGATCTGAACTGGGCCAACGTCACGGGCCAGACGGTGGTCAAGAAGCCCAACGTGACGATCACCGTGCCGCCGTCGACGTTCATGGCCAAGCTCGATCTCGGCACCGGCAAGCTCACCGGTGACATGAAGATCCCCGACCTGACCATGAAGATGAAGCTGTTCGGGCACATCCCGGTGACGTCCACGGTCCGCATGGTGCCGGTCGGGCAGACCACGGCCAATGTGGACCTCACCGCCGGCAAGATCACCTCGACCACCACGTTCACGCTCCAGGTGGTCCGCGTCTCGCAGGACTGGTTCCCCAAGGTGAACCTGGTGCCCGCGACGTGCACGACCAGCAAGCCGTCGGTCGCCACGCTGGTCAACACCACGCCGATCGACCTGTTCAAGGGCACCACCCTCGCCGGCTCCTACGAGATCCCGGCGTTCAAGGACTGCGGCGTGCTCACCCCGCTGCTGAGCCTGCTCATGGCTGGCCCCGGAAACACGATGACGCTGACCCTGAAGTAGCCACGCCGGCTCGCCCGGAGGCCACCGCACGGCCTCCGGGCGAGCGCCCCTGTGGATGACCGACGTCGCCGTCCGGCGGACCCGCCTAGGCTGGGGCCGAGTGGCGATCAGGAGGTAACCGCGTGGAGACGAGGCAGTTGGGGGCGGACGGGCCACGGGTCGGTGCCATCGGGCTCGGGTGCATGGGCATGAGTTGGGCGTACGGCGGCTCGGCCCGGGACGATGACGCGTCGATGGCGGTGATTGGCGAGGCGCTCGACCTCGGCGTCACGCTGCTCGACACCGCCGATGTGTACGGGGCAGGCCACAACGAGGAGCTCGTCGGTCGCGCTCTTGCGAGCCGGCGCAACGAGGTCATGCTCGCCACCAAGACCGGCCTCGTGGCAGACGCGAGCACCGGGGAGATCCGCCGGGACGGCTCCCCGCGGCACGTCCGCGATGCGGCCGAGGCCAGCCTGCGGCGGCTGCGCACCGACGTCATCGACCTTTACTACCTGCACCGGGTCGACCCGCAGACCCCGCTCGCCGAGAGCTGGTCGGCGCTGGCCGAGCTGGTAGCCGCCGGCAAGGTCCGTCAGCTCGGGCTCTCCGAGGTCACGGTGGAACAGGCCGCGCAGGCGCACGCCATCCACCCGGTCGCGGCGGTCCAGTCCGAGCTGTCGCTCTGGACTCGCGACGCGCTCGGCTCCGCCCGCCGGGCACCGGTCAGCCCGGGTGCCAGCGCCAGCGCGAGCCAGGCCGCCGGTGACCTCGTCGGCTGGTGCGCGGCCAACGGCGCCGCGTTCGTGCCGTTCGCACCGCTCGGTCGCGGCTTCCTGACCGGTGCGATCACGTCGGCGACCTTCGAGCAGGGCGACTTCCGCGGCGCCAACCCTCGCTTCACCGACGAGGCGGTGGCCGCGAACCTGCGGATCGTCGATGCGGTCCGCGCGGTGGCTGAGCGGCACGGCGCCACGCCGGCGCAGGTCGCGATCGCCTGGACGCTTGCCCAGGGCGACCATGTCATCCCGATCCCGGGCACCAAGAAGTCGCGATACCTCCGCGAGAACATCGGCGCCGCGGAGCTCCGGCTCACCGCCGACGACCTGCATGAACTCGACAAGCTGCCGGCCGCGGTCGGTAGCCGCTACTGAGGCGGTGCGGTGAACGATCGTTCGGTGCCCACTAGGCTGTACCCGTGACCGCAGAGGAGACGATTTCGACGAACGGGCGTCCCCGTCGGCGCATGTCACGGCGGGAGGAGATCCTGGCGATCGCGGTGCACCTGTTCGCGACCCGTGGCTACCACGGCGTCTCGATGGACGACATCGGCACGGCTGCTGGCGTCACCGGCCCTGCGCTGTACCACCACTTCGCCGGCAAGGAAGCGATGCTCGCCGCCGCAATCACCCCGGTCAGCGAGGAGTTGCTCGCTGGGGGGCGCAAGCGGGTGGCGAACGCCAGTGATCCGCGGGACGCGCTCGAGGCGCTGGTCGACTTCCACGTCGCGTTCGCGCTGGACAACCCGGCGGTCATCACGCTTCAGCTGCACGAGCTGGCGCGGCTTCCTGACGACAGCCGGCGCACCATCCGCCGCTTGCAGCGCCTCTACGTCGAGGAGTGGGTGGGCGTCCTCACCGATCTGCGGCGGGAGTTGCCCCCAGCGGAGGCCCGGGTGGCCGCGCACGCCGCGTTCGGTCTGATGAACTCCACGCCGTTCCTCGACTCGCAGCTCGATCGCGGCGCCGTCTCGACCCTGCTCCGTAAGATGGCGCTGACCGCCCTGCTGGGCGCCTGGGACTTCGCCACCTGAGACCTGCGACACGGCCTGCTGGGTTACGCGCCGGTAGTCATCTAGCCTAACGATCGTTCAGTCCATGTCTTTCGATCGGGTGAAAGGGCGCTGCATGATCGAGTCGGTTCTTGTCGCCAATCGGGGCGAGATCGCCCGCCGCGTGATCCGGACCGCCAAGCGGCTCGGCATCCGCACGATCGCGGTCTACTCCGAGGCCGACGTGGCGCTCCCGTTCGTCGCCGAGGCGGACGAGACGGTCTGCATCGGGCCGGCGAACCCAGCCGACTCGTACCGCAACGGCGCCGCGATACTCGCCGCGGCCAAGAACACCGGCGCCCAGGCCGTCCACCCCGGGTACGGCTTCCTATCCGAGAACGCGCAGTTCGCGCGGGACGTGGTGGACGCCGGTCTGATCTGGGTCGGTCCGCCGGCCGAGGCGATCGAGCGGATGGGCGACAAGATCAACGCGCGCAACCTGATGGCCGACGCCGGTGTCCCGGTCTCCGCGGGCACCCGCGAGCCGGTAACCGATGTGGATTCCGCGCTCGCCGCTGCCGAGTCGGTCGGCTACCCGATCATGGTGAAGGCGGCCGCTGGCGGGGGCGGTATGGGCATGGCGGTCGCAGCCGACCCCGACGCCCTTCGCACCGAGTTCGCGAAGATTCGCGGCTTCGCCGAGCGGATGTTCGGCGACGGCAGCGTGCTGCTCGAGCGCTACTTCCCGCGGGTTCGCCACGTCGAGGTGCAGATCCTCGGCCTCGCCGACGGGCGGGTTGTCGCGCTCGGCGAGCGGGATTGCTCGGTGCAGCGCCGCAACCAGAAGGTCGCCGAGGAGACCCCCTCACCGGGCGTCAGCCCGGAACTGCGGGCCCGGATGCTCGCCGCGGCCGTCACCGCGGGCGAGGCCGTCGGGTACCGCAACGCCGGCACCGTCGAATGCCTGGTCGAGCCCGCCAGCGGCGACTTCGTGTTCCTGGAGATGAACACCCGGCTGCAGGTCGAGCACCCGATCACCGAGGCCGTCTTCGGCGTCGACCTGGTCGAGGCACAGCTGCGGATCGCGTCCGGTGACCTCCCCGGCTTCGACCCGGACGCGCTCATGCCCCAAGGCCACGCGATCGAGCTGCGGATCAACGCGGAAGACCCGAAGCGCTTCCTCCCCGGCCCTGGCGCCGTCACGAGCTGGGTCGAGCCGGCCGGTGACGGGGTGCGGGTCGACTCCGGCTACACGGCCGGCACCACGGTCACCCCGTTCTACGACTCGCTGATGGCGAAGCTGATCGTGCACGGCGCCGACCGGGCCGAGGCGCTGGAGCGGGCCCGGAAGGCGGTCGCCGGCTTCGAGATCACCGGCCCGAAGAGCAACCTGCCGTTCTTCGCCGAGCTACTCGACCACCCCGAGTTCCGCTCGGGCGACTACGACACCGGCATCGTCGGCCGGATGCGCTCATAAGCGCGCCACGTGCGCACAGCGAAGTTACCGACACGTTCCGCAAGATAGCCCTTCCTGCGAATCGGTTCCGAAACGCATCATGAGTGCAGGCCGGGCGGCAGTCCCGCCGCCGGCTTCCACGTTCACCTCACCGGGCTGACGTCCGGCCTTCCCGCCGACGCCGTCGACGCCAGTCGCTCTCGCGACGGCTGCCCCGCTGCGGCAGCAACCGGCCGGTGCCCACCTCCCGGCCGGGTCACACCCGTCCCCGCGAGGTGCTCCATGCGTACCCGTCTGCGCTCGCTACTCGTGATCGTCAGCACCGTCCTACTCCTCGCGCTGCTCGGCTTCGCCGCTCCGGCTCAGGCGGCGACCTACGCCGAGCGGCTCGCGGTCGCGACCAGCTGGACCCAACCGAGCACCGGCAGCCAGGGGAACTGGAACGGCGCCCGGCTCAACCCCGGACCGTGGGCCGGCTACAACTTCGACTGGTCCACCGACTACTGCTCGTCGAGTCCCGACCAGCCACTCGGCTTCGACTTCCGGCTCTCCTGCCACCGCCACGACTTCGGGTACCGGAACTTCAAGCGGCTCAGCGCGTTCCCTCCGAACAAGGCCCGCATCGACGATGCGTTCTACTTCGACATGAAGCAGGTCTGCTACCGGTACGGCATCGGGCCGCGGGAGGCGTGCCTGTCCACCGCGTGGACGTACTACCAGGCCGTGAAGAGATTCGGCGCGCTCATTGTGGACGACGCGCAACTCGACCGGATCGCCGCACGGCACGCGGCCTGAGCAGCGTTGGCCCCGGCTGCGGAGTCAGGCCGTGGCCGGGACCGAGCTTGCCCGGCGCCGCACCGCCCGGCCGAGCCGCAGGTGCCCGACCGCGAGCAACATGCCGGCTACGAGACAGGCTGACCAGAGCGCGTGCGGCCCGACGCCGGCGTAGACCGCCGTCCCCACGATTGGCGCGACCAGCGCGGACGCCCCCCACGACAGCGTGAACAGCCCTTGATACCGGCCGCGCGCCTCGGGCGGCGCGAGCTCGGCCGCGAGCGCGGGAATGAGCCCCGCCATGCCGATCTCGCCGAGTGTCCACAACACCACGGTCGCGGCGAAGCCGAGCGGCCCGTGCACCAGGCCGGTGGCGGCGAAGCCGAGCCCGACGACCAACCCGGAGACCGCGAGCACCGTGGCCGGCCGGAACCGCCCCAGCAACGCGCCGGCGAACGGCTGCAGCGCGACGATGACGACTCCGTTGACCGCGATCACGGCACCGTACGCCGACGTCGGGAGGCCGGCGTCCCGGATAGCCAGCGGCAGGGTGACGTACGCCTGGTCGTAGAGCGTCGCGTAGAGCAGGGTCAGGCCGAGCATGGCGACAAGGAGCCGATCGCGCAGCGCGGTGCGGTAGCCGACCGGCGAACCGCCTCGCACCGTCGGCGCCGGCCGGGTCTCCTGCCGGACCCCGAACCAGATGAGCGCCGCGAACACCGCGCAGGTGGCCGCGTCCACGGCGAACAGCAGCCCGTACCCGGCGCTAGCGAGATAACCACCGGCCGTGGCCGCGACGGCGAACCCGATGTTCACCGCCCAGAACAACAACCCGAATGCGCGCGCCCGGTCCGCAGGGCGGACAACGTCGGCGACCAGCGCGCTGGACGCCGGGCGGTACAGGTCTGCCGTGACACCGGCGAACAGCGCGGCCACCGCGATCGCCGGAAGGGACTGCGCGGCGCCGAGCGCGCCCAGGCTGACCGCGGCGGCGAGCATCGCGCCGGTCATGGTCGCCCGGCGCCCGACCCGGTCGGCCAGCCAGCCGCCGAGGAGCGGGCCGACCAGCGCGCCGGCGCCCCACACCGCGACCAGCACACCGGCCTGCTGGGCCGGAAGGCCGCGCGCGTCGGTGAGGTAGAGCACCAGGAACGGCTGGACGAACATGCCGAGCCGGTTGATCAGCGTCCCGGTCCACTGGAACCAGAACTGGCGAGGGAGGCCGCCGAAGGTGCGCCGCAGCGCGCCCTGGGCGGGCGGTTCGGCAGTCGGGGCGGCGGTAGGTCGGCATGGCGCGGTGGTCATGTACCAGATACTCCGGCGGCCGTCTGGGCTCCCGAACTGTTTAGCTGCGGCTAAAATGGACGCGTGTTCGAGGCTCGGTTCACCGCTCACGATGTCTCCCACCTGCGGTTCGCCTTCTCGCCCCTGTGGGAGACGGTGGCCAGCCTGCGCGTGCTCCAGGCGCCGGGCCGGCACGCGCTTCACCTCCCGTGGGCCGACCAGGCCCGGTCCGCGATCCGGGACGCCGGGCTCGACCTCACAGTGCCGCTCGCACTGGTGCCGCCGACCCACTACATCGCCGACTTCCTCACCCCGCCGCCGACCACACCGCTGCCGGACTTCGCCGACGAGCTGGCGCGGGTCGCCGCGACCCCACTGGAAATGGTGGTCGGTGACCTGACCAAGATGTCGGCCCCGGTTGGCGACGATCCTGCCGAGCGGGCCCGCATGGAGTCCGCGAGGGGCCGGCTCGCCGCCGAACCGGCGCGGCACCTGGCCGAACTGGTGGACGTCCTCGCCGCGTACTGGGATCTGGTGGTCGCGCCGCACTGGCCCCGGTTGCGCGCGCTGCTCGACGCCGATGTGCTGTACCGGAGCCGGGGGCTGGCCCTCGGCGGGGCGCACGCGCTCTTCGCCGACCTGCACCCGGACGTCCGGTGGGGCGGTGACACGCTCACCGTCGCCAAGAAGTACTGCCGGACCCTCGACCTCGGCGGTCAGGGGATGGTGCTGGTGCCGTGCGCGTTCGCCTGGCCGAGCGTGCTGCTCATGGACGAACCGTGGCAGGCGACCCTCATCTACCCGGCCCGCGGCGTGGCGACGCTGTGGGAGGTCGGCGAGTGCGCCGCGAGCGGGCTGGCCGGCGCGCTCGGCCGAACCCGGGCCGACCTCCTCGCCGCACTCGCCGGGCCGGCCGCCACTGGGGAGCTGGCCAACCGCCTGGGCGTCACCGCGGGTGCCGTGAGCCAGCACATCGCGGCGCTGCGCGGTGCTGGGCTGGTGGTGACGCAGCGCGCCGGGCGGCGGACCGTGCACGCCCGCACCCCGCTCGCCGACGCCCTGGTCGCCGCCTCCGCCTGAGGCCGAACCGTGCGCGCTGGCGTGGCCGGCAATTGCGGGCTACCCTAACGATCGTTCAGGTCGCCGAGGACCATTCGTGGAGGACGTTCGTGTCGCCGGAACCCCAGCAGCTCGCCGCGCACCGGGCCCGCATCGAGGCCGGCGGGGCGGAGAAGTACCACGCGGCCAACGCGGCCAAGGGCAAGCTGTTCGCGCGCGAACGGATCCGGCTGCTCGTCGACGGGGGCTCGTTCGTCGAGGACGGCGCCTACGCCAACGCGCTCGCCGACGGACTCCCCGCGGACGGCGTGGTCACCGGCCAGGCCACGGTCGGCGGCCGGCCGGTCTGCGTGATGGCGAACGACTCCACGGTCAAGGCCGGCTCCTGGGGCGCCCGGACCGTCGAGAAGATCATCCGGATCATCGAGAAGGCGTACGCGACCAGCGTGCCGATGATCTACCTGGTCGACTCGGCCGGAGCCCGGATCACAGACCAGGTGGACCTGTTCCCGGGCCGGCGCGGCGCCGGGCGAATCTTCTGGAACCAGGTGCGGGCATCGGGCTCGATCCCGCAGGTGTGTGCGCTCTTCGGGCCGTCCGCGGCCGGCGGCGCCTACATCCCCGCCTTCTGCGACGTGGTAGTGATGGTCGACGGCAACGCGAGCATGTACCTCGGATCCGACCGGATGGTCGAGATGGTCACCGGCGAGAAGACCACGCTCGAGGAGATGGGCGGCGCGAGAGTCCACTGTGTCGAGTCCGGTGTCGGGCACTTCCTGGTGAAGACCGAGGACGAGGCGATCGACACGGTCAAGAGCTACCTCTCCTACCTGCCGTCGAACTGGCAGGGCGCACCGCCGCCAGCCGAACCGGCCGCCGCGCCGTCCACAATCGACATCGCCAAGCTGGTGCCGGAAAGCGAGCGCCAGGCGTTCGACATGCGCCGGTACGCCAAGGGAATTCTCGACGAAGGTTCCTTCTTCGAGATCCACGCGCTGCACGCGCGTGAGTTGACCGTCGGCTTCGGCCGCCTCAACGGCGAGGTGGTCGGAGTCGTCGGCAACAACTCCATGTTCAAGGGTGGCGTGCTGTTCGTGGACTCCGCCGACAAGGGCACCCGGTTCGTGCAGCTCTGCGACGCGTTCAATGTGCCGCTGCTGTTCCTCGCCGACGTGCCCGGCTTCATGGTCGGCAGCGCGGTGGAGAAGCAGGGCATCATCCGCCACGGCGCCAAGATGATCACCGCGATCAGCGAGGCGACCGTGCCGAAGATCTGCGTGGTGGTCCGGAAGGCGTACGGAGCGGGGCTCTACGCGATGGCCGGGCCGGGCTTCGAGTCGGACGCCACGATCGCCATGCCCACCGCCAAGATCGCCGTGATGGGCGCGGAGGCAGCGGTGAACGCGGTCTACGCCAACAAGATCGCCGCCCTGGATCCGGAGGAGCGGGAGGCGTTCGTCAAGGCCAAGCGCGCCGAGTACGAGGAGGACATCGACATCGTCCACCTCGCCTCCGAGCTGGTCGTCGACGCGCTCCTCGAGCCGCACCAGCTCCGCGACGAGCTGGTCCGCCGGTTCGCCGCCGCCAAGACGAAGAGCCGGGACTTCTCCCGCCGGCGCCACGGCGTCACTCCGGTATGAGCAGCCCGTGTGGGCGGCCCGGGTCAGATCAAGATCTATTTAGGGGACAGAATGCCTGACTATCGGCTTTCGGGTGAGTACGAGGCGCTGCGCGCCACGGTGGAGGAGTTCGCGCACAAGGTCGTCGCCCCGCAGATCGGCGAGCTGTACGAGAAGTGCGAGTTCCCGTACGACATCGTCCGCCGGATGGGCGAGATGGGGCTGTTCGGCCTGCCGTTCGCCGAGGAGTACGGCGGTATGGGCGGCGACTACTTCGCACTGTGCCTCGCGCTGGAGGAGCTGGCCAGGGTTGACTCGTCGGTCGCGATCACGCTCGAGGCGGCGGTAAGCCTTGGCGCGATGCCGATCTACCGGTTCGGCACCGAGGACCAGAAGCGCGAGTGGCTGCCGAAGCTGGTCACCGGCGAGGCGCTGGGCGCGTTCGGGCTCACCGAGCCGGGCGGCGGCTCCGACGCAGGCGCCACCCAGGCCCGCGCGGTGCTCGACGGTGACGAGTGGGTGATCAACGGCACCAAGGCGTTCATCACCAACTCCGGTACGGACATCACGACGCTGGTTACGGTCACCGCGGTCACCGGAGAGACCGTCGAGGGGCGCAAGGAGATCTCGTCGATCATCGTGCCGACCGGGACACCGGGCTTCACCGTCAGCAAGAAGTACTCGAAGGTGGGCTGGAGCGCCTCCGACACCCGCGAGCTGTCCTTCGTGGACTGTCACGTGCCAGCGGCCAACCTGCTCGGCGAGCGGGGCCGCGGTTACGCGCAGTTCCTGCGGATCCTCGACGAGGGCCGGATCGCGATCTCCGCGCTCGGGGTCGGGCTGGCCCAGGGCTGCGTCGATGAGTCGGTGAAGTACGCCCGCGAGCGTGAGGCGTTCGG
>Ga0126306_10000238_pt1 | contig 22849 bp, 20 predicted proteins | sample Plot27_FD_92592 | JGI IMG/M metagenome (GOLD analysis project Ga0126306, IMG submission 92592) | Serpentine soil microbial communities from UC McLaughlin Reserve, CA, USA - Plot27 | ecosystem: Environmental > Terrestrial > Soil > Grasslands | place: USA: UC McLaughlin Reserve, Lake County... | reverse complement strand
GCCGCTCCACCGCGCGGATGACGACGCCTTGGCCCGGCGATGCGATCATCGTGAGGGATGAGTAGGGCCGATCGTCTCTTCCACTCAGCCAGTGCGCGCCTCGAGCGGCTCCCCAGGACGGCGGCGCTGGCGATCGTGGTCGGCGTCATTCAGCTCTGTGCCACCCTCATGGCTGCCCACAACCAGCCGGAGCGCGAGGGCCTCGACGTGCTCGCGACCGTTCTTCTGCTTGCGGGGCCGGCCGCGCTGGTGGCGGTCCGCCGGGCGCCGGTCGCGGTCCTCGCGCTCACGACCGCGACGGCGCTGACCTACTGGGCGCTCGACTATCCGCGCACGCTCGTCATGCTCGCGCCGTCGGTGGCCTACGTCGGCGCCGTGCTTGCGGGGCATCGCGCGCTCGCCTGGTCCTCGCTCGTGGTCGCCTGGGGTGGCTTTGCGTGGCTGCCGTCGCTCGTGGGCAGCGCGGATCCCCCGCCGGTCGGAAAGGCGATCGGGCTGGCCGCTTGGCTGTTCCTCCTGGCCGCGGGCGCGGAGCTCGTGCGCGCGAAGATCGAGCGCCACGAGGAGCGGGAGTGCGCCCGGCGCCAGCAGGAGGAGGCCCGCGCCGGGCAGGAGCGCCTGCGCATCGCCCGCGAGCTGCATGACGTGCTCGCCCACAACGTCTCTCTCATCAACGTCCAGGCGGGCGTGGCGCTGCACCTCCTCGACGGACAGCCGGAGCGCGCGCGACCCGCGCTGGAGGCGATCAAGGAGGCGAGCTCGGAAACCCTCAGCGAGCTGCGCTCCGTCCTCTCGATCATGCGCCGGCCCGGGGAGGAGCCGCCGCGCTCACCGACCGCCGGCATCGGCGGCCTGGGCGAGCTCGTCGCTCGCACCACTGCCGCGGGGATACCCGTCGAGGCACACCTGAGCGGCGACCCGCGGCCTGTACCGGCAAGCGTCGACCTCGCGGTCTATCGCATCGTGCAGGAGGCGCTCACGAACGTGGCGCGCCACGCGCGTCCCGCCGCGGCGGTGGTGCGGCTGGACTACGGCGATGATGACCTGACGGTCGAGGTCAACGACGCCGGCGCGCACAGCCCGGACGGGAAGGGAAGCGCCGGGAACGGCATCGCCGGAATGCGCGAGCGCGTGGCCGCACTCGGCGGCGAGTTCTCGGCCGGGCCGCGCCCGGGCAGTGGATTCCGGGTCAGGGCGCGGCTTCCGGTGGACGTCGGCTCGTGATCGAGGTCCTTCTGGCTGACGACCAGGCGCTCGTCCGGGCGGGATTTCGCTCGCTCCTGGACGCGGAGCCGGATATCCGCGTGGTCGGCGAAGCCGGTGATGGACGCGAGGCCGTCTCGCTCGCGAGGGCGACCAAGCCCGACGTCGTCCTGATGGACATCCGCATGCCGGAGCTCGACGGCCTCGGCGCGACGCGCGAGCTGGCCGACGACACGAGCCTCCAGGACGTCAAGATCGTGATCCTCACGACGTTCGAGCTCGACGAGTACGTGTTCGAGGCTCTGCGCTCGGGGGCGAGCGGATTCCTGGTGAAGGACACCGAGCCCGTCGACCTGCTCGCCGCGGTGCGTCTGGTCGCCGGCGGTGAGGGGCTCCTCTCGCCCAGCGTGACGCGCCGTGTGATCGAGGAGTTCGCGAGCCGTGCCAAGCAGCCTCCCCCGACCGAGGAGCTCGAACAGCTGACCGAGCGGGAGCGCGAGATCATGGCCCTGGTGGCCGAGGGCCTCTCGAACGACGAGATCGCCGCGCGGCTCGTCGTCAGCCCCGCCACGGCGAAGACCCATGTCAGCCGGGCGATGGTGAAGCTGGGTGCACGCGACCGCGCGCAGCTCGTGGTGCTGGCCTACGAGTACGGGCTCGTGCGCCCCGGCTGGGTCGCCTGACGGCCCGTCGCCGGCCGCGGCCCGACCGGCACTGCCGCACCGGTCACGTGGGCGCTCCGCGGCGAGCAGAGCCAGACGGCGAGGGCGGCGAAGTCGGCGGGGGTTCCGTCCCCCGAGACGAGGGCGTTGACCCGCACGCCGCCGTCGAGCTCGTCGAGCGCCGCCGCCCGGCTGAGGCCGATGATGCATTGGGCGTCCTCGGCGTGGCGGCCGAGGGGCGAGGCCGCGGCGTTCACGATCGCGCCCCCTCCCGCGGTGCGGATCGCGGGGATCTCGGAGCCGATCGCCGTGTACACCGCCCGGCAGGTCGCGTCGGGCGCCCTTCGGGTGTCGTCGACGGCACCGATCGTGTTCACGGCGAGATCGAGCGAGCCGAACGTCTCGCCGGCGCCGGCCACGGCGCGCCGGATCGCCTGCGGGTCGCACGGGTCGCCGGGCAGGGGCACCGCCCGTCCGCCGCTGGCCTCGATGGCACGGGCGGTGCGAAGAAGCGCCAAGTCGTCCGGGCCGGCAAACGCAACGGAGCAGCCCGCGCTCGCCAGTGCCCGGGCGGTGGCGACTCCGATCGGCCCCGAGCCTGTGACCAGGCCGGACAACCCATCGAGCAGGCCGCGGTCGGCGGCGATCGGGGGTGCGGGCGTGCTGAGTGTCATCGAGGCTCCTGAGTGGCCGGATTCGTATCCCCTCATGGTCGAACCGCGCGGCCGGCTCCACATCGGCCCGCGGGAGGCTTCGCGCCTACGCCCCCGGAGGTAGCGCCGGGTCGCGTGCGTCAGCGAGCGCTCAGACGCTCGATCGCCCGCCGGCGCCAGCGCTCCGTCCGACCGACCTCGTTGAACGTGTAGAGGTGAAAGCCGGCCACGCCGGTGTCGGGCTCCTCGACCACCTGCGCGAGGCCGTCGAGCAGCCGGTTCGGCTTGAACTGCCTCGTCACGAGCCGTGAGACCCAGCCGCGCTGGTGGCTCAGGAAGCGCGCCGACTCTGCCATGCCGATCTTCATCGAGATCCGGACCAGCTTGCCGTAGTCAACGCAGCCGGGGAGGCCGATCCAGATCGGCAGGGTCACGCCGCGAGAGCGCACCGCGCCGATCCACCAGGCGATCGTGGCGGGGTCGAAGCAGAGCTGGCTGACGATGTCGGTGGCCATCTCCGCCTTGGCGAACATCGCGCGGATGGTCTCCTCGTCGGAGATCAGGTGGTGGCTCTCCGGATAGCCGGTGATGCCGATGCGGTCGAACCGGGTGCGCGCCTCGCCCATCGCGTCGAGCAGATCGGCCGCGCCCTGGAACTCGCCGGGCTCGGTGGCGTCGCCCGCCGGGACGAACAGCTCGCGGATGCCGGCCGCGCTGAGCCGGGCGAGCACCTCCTCGAGATGGGGGCGGTCGCGAACGAGCCGAGCCGACAGGTGCGGCACGACCGGATAGCCGGCCGCCGCCAGGCGCTCGGAGAGATCGAGCGTCGCCTCGAGTCCCTTCCGCGGCGAAGCCGTGACCGTGACCTTGACGTCCGTCGCGAGATGCTCCCGCACCTGCTCCTCGATGCCGTCGAGCGGAAGCAGCTCGAACCGCGAGTTGCGAAGGAGGTCGGCGACGGAAGGGCCTCGCCGGGCGGCGCCCGGCCCGGGAGCGCTCGCGGCCACAGCCTCCTTCGCGGCGGCGGCGCCCGCAGGCTCCTCCGGACTCGCGGCCACAGGCTTCTCCGCGTTCGCGGCCACAGCCTCCTCCGCGCCCGCGGCCACAGCCTCCTCCGCGCCGGTCTCCGGCTGCACGCCCGCGGTCTCCTGCGCGCCTGCCTCCATCGTGATATATCAGGCTACCAGTGGCGTAAGATCAGATCGACTCGCGATGGCCACCGAACCATCGACTCCGTCGGTCCCGGACACCACGGCCACGCGTCTGGTCGCCGAGCGCGCGTACGTCGACCTGCGTGACCGGATCGTGACGCTTCACCTCCCGCCGGGCACCGTCATGCGCGAGGACGAGCTGATGAACGACCTCGGCATCGGCCGGACGCCACTGCGCGAGGCCGTGAAGCGGCTCGCGCTCGAGAACCTCGTCGAAGTGCAGCCTCGCCGCGGCACCTTCGTGACCGCGATCGAGGCGGCCGACATCCAGAACATCAGCGAGGTGCGCGCCGAGCTCGAGGGCTATGCGGCCGAGCTGGCCGCGCTCCGCCTCGACCCCGAGACCCGCGCGAAGGCCGAAGCCCTGCGCCGCGAGATCGAGTCGCTCGACGGCGCCGGCGCGCAGGAGTCGCTCATGCGGATGGACGAGCGCATCCACCACTTCGTCTGGGACGCGGCCCACAACCCGTACCTCACCGAGACGCTCGAGCGCTACTTCACGCACTCTCTGCGCATCTGGTACCTCGTGCTCGACCGCGTGCCCACCCTCGGCCACGCGGTCCACGACCAGACCCAGCTGCTCGAGGCCATCCTCGACCGGAGCGGCCCGCACGCGCGCACGATCATGCACGAGCACGTGCTGGCCTTCCAGCGCGAGATCCTGACCGCGTTCAGCCGCCGCTAACCCGGCGAACGACGGCATTGAGGCGGCGTCCCGGCCAAGGTGGTCGGGATTCGTTCCGTTTTTCGGTACGAATCCCGACCACCGGCTGATATATCTTCGCCATGGCCACCGCTGCTGCCCTGACCCGGCTGTTCATCGGCGGGAAGTGGGTGGAGGCCGCGAGCGGTGAGGCGGCCGAGGCCACCAGCCCGGCCACGGGCGAGTCGCTCGGGCCGGTCGCGCAGGGCGACCGTGAAGACGCGCGGCGCGCCATCGACGCCGCCCGGGACGCGTTCCCGAAATGGGGCGCCGCCACCGCGTTCGAGCGCGCCGACGCGCTCCGCCGCATCGCCGAGGTCTGCGAGTCGCGCCGCGACGAGCTCGCTCGCATCTGCACGCTCGACCAGGGCAAGCCGATCGGCGAGTCGTACGACGAGGTGGACGAGCTCGTGGCCATGTGGCGCGGCGCCGCCGAGGACGGCATCCGCATCGAGGGCTCGATCCCGCCGAGCTCGGGCGAGGGCAAGCGCGTGCTGCTCATGCGCCGCCCGAAGGGGGCGGTCGCGGTCGTCACGCCCTGGAACTGGCCGTACACGATGCCGGCCGAGATCGTGGCGCCGGCGCTCGCCTGTGGGAACACGGTCGTGTGGACCCCGGCGCCCAGCACCGCCGTCTGCTCGGGCGCGCTCGCCGACTGCATCGCCGAGGCCGACCTCCCGCCCGGCGTCTTCAACTTCGTGCCCGGGCCGGGGCCGGTGGTCGGCGACGAGATCGTCTCCAACTCCGGCACCGTGGCGGTCGGGTTCATCGGCTCCACCGCCACCGGCATGAAGATCGCCGAGCGCGCCGCGGGCAAATCGCTGCTGCTCGAGATGGGCGGGAACGGCCCGCTCGTCGTGATGGACGGCGCCGACCTCGACGCCGCCGCCGAGGCCGCGGTCACGGCGTGCTTCCTGTGCGCCGGCCAGAGCTGCACCGCCGGCGAGCGGCTGCTGGTCCACGAGGCCGTGAAGGACGAGTTCGTGGCCCGACTGCGGGAGGGCGCGGTGAAGGCCGCGCTGGGAGATCCCCTCGATGCCCAGACGATCATGGGCCCGCTCAACAACGAGCCGGTCGCACAGAAGATGGACGAGCACGTCGAGGACGCCGTGAAGCGCGGCGCGGCGGTGGTGGCGGGAGGAAGCCGGGTGGACGGTTTCCCCACCGACCTGTACTGGCCGGCCACCGTGCTCGACGACGTCCCGGCCGATGCGCTCGCCTCGACCGAGGAGACGTTCGGCCCGATCGCGCCGGTGGTCGCGATCGCGAGCCTCGACGAGGCGATCCGGCTCACGAACGATTCCCCCTACGGCCTCCTCGCGGGCATCTACACCGCCGACCTGTACAACGGCCTCCGCTTCGCCGACGAGGTGCACTGCGGGCTCGTGAACATCAACGAGACCACCAACTACTGGGAGAACCATCTCCCCTTCGGCGGCCGGGCCGGAACGGACAGCGGCACCGGGCGCGTGGGCGGCCGGCATCCGTTCGAGGTGCTCACCGAGCTCCAGACCGTCGTGATCGGTACACGTTAAATCTGCGCCAAGAGGGCTAGCGAGGCCCTTGAAGCCTGATATATCATCGCGCCGAGATGAGTGACTCGCACGGCTCCGCTGCCGTGGAGACCCCCGACACGCCCCCGGCCCCTGATCGCAACGGCGAGCCGCTGCTCCGAGCCGAGGGCGTCTGGAAGCTGTTCGGCTCCAAGGCTGACAAGGTCATCGGCACGCCCGACGCGGATCTGCCGCGCGCCGAGCTTCGGGAGAAGACCGGCTGCGTCGCCGCCGTCCGCGACGTCACGATCGACGTGTGGCCCGGCGAGGTGTTCGTCGTCATGGGCCTCTCCGGCTCCGGCAAGTCCACGCTCGTCCGGACGCTGATCCGGCTGATCGAGCCCACCGCGGGCACGGTCAGGATCGGCGACCAGGACGTGACGGCAGCCGACGCCTCCGCACTCCGCGAGCTTCGCCGCCACAAGGTCTCGATGGTGTTCCAGCACTTCGGCCTGCTCGCGCACCGCACGGTGATGGACAACGTGGCCTTCGGCCTCGAGATCCAGGGCGTGTCGAAGGCGGATCGGCTGAAGCGCGCCAACGAGATGCTCGAGCTCGTCGGCCTCCACGACGTGGCCAACTCGTTCCCGGCCCAGCTCTCCGGCGGCATGCAGCAGCGAGTGGGGCTCGCGCGCGCCTTCGCGGTCGACCCGGAGCTGATGCTCTACGACGAGCCGTTCAGCGCGCTCGACCCCCTGATCCGCCGCGACATGCAGGACGAGGTCATCCGGCTCCAGGAGGAGACCGGCAAGACCATGATCTTCATCACGCACGACCTCCCCGAGGCGCTGCGGCTCGGCGACCGCATCGCGATCATGCGCGACGGCGCCATCGTCCAGATCGGCACGCCGGAGGAGCTCGTGGGCTCGCCGGCCGACGAGTACGTGGAGAACTTCATCCGCGACATCCCGCGGACCCACGTGCTCACGCTCCGCTGGATCATGCGCGACCCGCAGCCCGGCGAGGCGAACGAGGGACCCGAGCTGCCGGTCAGCACGACCATGCAGAACGCCGTCCCGCTGGTCGCCTCCACGGACCAGCCGGTGCGCGCGGTTCAGGACGGCAAGGTGGTGGGCATCGTCGACCGCGAGGCGATCCTGCGCGCCATCGCGGAGGAGCCGGACACCTCCGGAAGCCGCGGCGCAGATGGCAGTAGCTAGCGGCAGGCTGCGCGCGCCGGCGTTCGCGGCGCCCACGTCGCGCTTCCGCGGCCGCGGCGCTCAGGCGCTCGGAATCCTCGCGATCCTGGTGATCGGCTACATCCTCTTCAAGAACGAGTACTCGTGGCCCGCGTCCCTCACCTGGGACGAGCTGCCCCGCAAGCTCGACGACGCGCAGGACTGGCTGCTCGAACAGCGCACCGAGGGCTCCAACCCGTTCTTCGCCGTGCTCGACGCCTTCCGGGCCTTCTGCGATTGGCTCGTCACGGCGCTCCTCAACGCCTTCGAGTGGATCACATGGGTCGGGATGCTCGCCGCGAGCACGCTCATCGTGCTCCGCTTCGGCGGCTGGCGGGCGGCCCTGATCACGTTCCTCGCGTTCGTCTCGTTCGCGCTGCTAGGCCTCTGGGAGGAGAGCATCCAGACGCTCGCCCTGATGACGGCCGCGGTCACGATCTCGATCCTGATCGGGGTGCCGATCGGCATCGTGGCCGGGCGGAAGGAGCGCTTCTACCGCGCCCTCACGCCGGCGCTCGACGCGATGCAGATCGTCCCCGCGTTCGCGTACCTGATGCCGGTCGTGATCGTGTTCTCGGTCGGCCCCGCCGCCGCGGTGATCTGCACGCTGATCTACGCCATCCCGCCGGCAGTGCGCATCACCGCGCTCGGAATCCGCGGCGTCACCTCCGAGTCGGTCGAGGCCTCGCAGGCGCTGGGCGCCACACCCACCCAGACGCTGCTCAAGGTGCAGCTCCCGCTCGCGCGCCGGCAGCTGCTGCTGGCCCTGAACCAGACGATCATGTTCGCGCTGTCGCTGGTCGTGATCGCGGGGCTGATCGGCGGCAGGGGACTGGGAGACGTGGTCACGAGCGGGCTCTACTCCAACCCGGCGCTCGCCCTGCTCGCCGGCATCGCCATCGTGATCATGGCCATCGCCCTCGACCGCGCCACGGCGGCCATCGCCGACCGCACCGATCCCGCGCGCCGCCAGCTCACAGACGACGGCCGCAAGCGCGCCCGCAAGATCACCCTCGCCACCCTGGGCGCGATCGCGGTGATCGTCCTCGCGGCGCGCGCGCTCGGCGCGGACGCCATCTACCCCGACGAGTTCGAGACGGCCACGACCGTCTTCGACGCGAACATCCAGAGCACCATCCTGGGCTGGATCAACGACGGGCTCGAATACATTCAGGACCCGGCCTCCTTCATCTTCGGCATCACCGACCCGGTCGGGAACTTCATCCTCGAGAAGATGCTCCAGCCGGTCCAGAACCTGCTGATGGACACGCCGTGGTTCATCGTGATCGGGTGCAGCACCGCGCTCGCGCTCGTCCTGAGCGGTGTGCGGCCCGCCATCACCGCCTTCCTGATGCTCGTGGCGATCGGATTCCTGGGCGTGTGGGAGCCGGCCATGGACACCGCTTCGCAGGTGCTCGTCGCCACCGCGATCGCCGTCGTGATCGGTATCGCGATCGGGATCTGGGCCGCGGAGAGCCCGCGCGTCGAGAAGGCCCTTCGACCCATCCTCGACACCCTGCAGACGCTTCCGCAGCTCGTCTACATCATCCCGTTCATCTACCTGATGCCGGTGTCGCTCGTGCCCGGCGTGGTGGCCTCGGTGCTGTACGCGGTGCCGGTGATCATCAGGCTCGTGACGAACGGCATCCGCGGCGTGCCGGCGGCCCCCGTCGAGGCCGCCGAGGCGTTCGGCGCCTCGAGGAGGCAGGTGCTCGGGAAGGTCAAGGTCCCGCTCGCGCGCGACAGCATCATGCTCGGCGTCAACCAGGGACTCATCATGGTGCTGGCCGTCGTTGTGATCGGCGGGCTGGTCGGCTCCGGCGCGCTCGGCGACTCGGTCGCCCGCGGACTGCAGCGAAACGAATTCGGCGAGGGCGTCGTGGCCTCGCTCGCGATCCTTGCGCTCGGCATAGCGCTCGACCGCGTGACTCAAGGAAGACGGAAAGTGCAACCAGGAGGAGGGGCAGCTTGATCACCCACAGGAAGCTGTGGGCCGTACTGACGGCGCTGATGCTGGCGCTGGCCGTCGCGGCCTGCGGTGAGAGCAAGGACGACGACGACTCCGGCGGAGGCCAGAGCGCGTCCGGCAAGGATTGCGGCAAGGTCGTTCTGAACGAGCAGGCCTGGGCCGGCTCTACCGCTAACACCTACATCGCAAAGAACGTGCTCGAGGAGAAGCTCGGCTGCCAGGTCGAGATCACGAAGCTCGCGGAGATCCCGGTCTTCCAGGCCATGGCGGACGGCAAGACCGACGCGGTCCTCGAGGACTGGCAGCACGTCGACCAGTACGAGCAGTACATCGACAAGGCCGGCACCGTGGTGCAGGGCGGCCCGCTCGGAGTCGAGGGCCACATCGGCTGGTTCATCCCGCAGTTCGTGATGGACGACCACCCCGAGTTCAAGACCTGGGAGGGCCTGAAGGGCGAGGAGGATGTCTTCAACAACGAGTTCCTGGGCGGTGACCCCTCCTACGTCCAGAAGGACAAGGAGCTCATCAAGGCGCTGGGGCTCGACCTCAAGCACGTGACGGCCGGAGCCGAGCCGGCCCAGGTCGCGCGCTGGAGCCAGGCGTACAAGCAGAAGAAGCCGGTCCTCTTCTACTGGTACACGCCGCAGTACCTCAACCAGGAGTACGACCTGGCCGAGGTGAAGCTGCCGCCGCGCACCGACGCCAACAAGGACTGCAAGGACGACGCGAAGGAAGGCGGCGATCCAGAGCAGTACAAGTGCGAGTACGACGTGACGATCATCAACAAGCTGTTCTCGAAGAAGTTCGCGGACAGCGGATCGCCCGCATACGACGTGCTGAAGAAGATGAAGCTCACCAACGAGGACCAGGAGCAGGTCGCGAAGGCGATCGCCGGGGACAAGCAGGACCCGGAGGAGGCCGGAGCGGACTGGGTCAAGGACAACCAGGACAAGGTGGACGCCTGGCTGCAGTAGAAAGGCATCGCGGCGCACGGGGCACCGCCCCGTGCTTGCGCACGACCGGTTAGCGAACCTCGTACGGCGGCGGGGCGGCATCGATGATGCCGTCCTGCGCGCCGCCGAGGTCCTCCATGTAGATCGCGTAGCCCACGTCGAGCGCGAGCAGCGACGCCACCGCCGCGGCCGCGAGCGTGGCCCGGTGACGCAGTGTCCATGCGGCGGCCACGAGCACGACGGGCGCCGCCAGCAGGATGATCCGGCCCCAGTCGAGGGCGAACGTCATCGAGACGAGGCAGCACGCGATCAGCACCAGCCCCGCGCGCGCGTACCGGAGGTCGCGCAGGGCGAACGGCGCGGCCAGCCAGAGCGGCCCGAACGCCAGCGCCACGCGCCGCAGCGGGTACTGCGGGTCCTCGGCCGCCGCGCGCAGCACGTCGACGCGGCCGCCGAGCAGGCTGTCGTAGCCGAGCACCTGCTCGCGGGCGACGGTCGGCACCGCGAGCCGGATCACGGCGTAGGCCGCGACCGCGGGCGCGCCGATGACGAGCACCTGCCGCAGCGCCCCTGAGTCGAACGGCCGCTCGGCCCAGACCGCGTACGCGAACGGGATCAGGAACAGGGCCGACTCGCGCACGGTGACGCCGACGAGCAGGATCGCGGTGAGCACGACCGGCCGGCGATCCACGATCGCGAGCGCGCCCGCCAGCATCACGAACACGGACTCGGGGTCCACGTTCGCGCCCTGACGTAGCGAGACGACGAACAGCGTGGGGCAGAGCGCGAAGCCGAATGCGATCCCGCCGGCAAGCAGCCGGCCGATCTCGAACCTGCGCATCAGGACGTACGCGAGCGTGCCGCAGCCGGCGGTGAACAGCCACGCCAGCGCGCTGAACGAATGCTCGTAGCTGAACGGCAGCACGTGCACCAGCGCCGGGACGCCGAAGCGATAGGCGAACGGGAACGTGTGCGGGTCGAACGGCTCCCGCGCCATCAGGTTGTAGATGAGCTCGTCGCCCTGCGGCGTGGGCGAGTCGCGCACATAGGCGTCCAGGAGGAGCAGGGCCACAAGGGCGAGCAGCCCGACGACGAGCCCCTCGACCCATGCCCCCCTCCCGGCCCGAGCGTGCATCACGGCACGGAGCCTTATCGAAGAACCGTTCCCCGTGTACCGCCCCAGGCTCCGGGCGGATCCTTGTCAGCGAGCGGGCCGCTTCGCAAAGCGGAGATACAGCGAAGGCAAGACGAACAGGTTGAGCAGGGTGGCGGTCACGAGACCGCCGAGGATCACGATCGCCATCGGGTGCTCGATCTCGTGCCCCGGGATCGCTCCCGAGACCGCGAGCGGCACCAGGGCGAGGCCGGTCGCCGACGCCGTCATCAGGATCGGGGCGAGCCGCTCCGTGGCTCCGCGCAGGACGAGTCCCGGGCCGAACGGCTCGTGCTCGTAGCGTTCCAGGTGCTGGAAGTGGCTGATCATCAGGATGCCGTTGCGCGCGGCGATCCCGAAGACGGTGAGGAACCCGACCAGGGACCCGAGCGACAGCACGCCGTCTCCCAGCCACACCGCCAGCGCCCCGCCGACGAGCGCCATCGGAAGCAGGAGGAAGGTGAGGAGGGCCAGCCGCAGGCTGGCGAAGGCCGCATGCAGCAGTAGGAAGATCGCCACGGCGGCGGCGATCCCGAAGACGAGCAGCCGCTCCTGTGCCGCGTTCAGCTCGGTCGACTCCCCAACCACCTCTGCGTGGTACTCGCGCGGGAACTTCACCCCGTCCACGCGATCCTCGACGTCGTCCACCACGGAGGCGAGGTCCCGGCCCTCCACGTTGGCGCCAACGTCGATCCGCCTCGACTGGAGCTCACGCTCGATGTGATTCGGGGTCGGCGCGACCCGTACGTCCGCGATCTGGCTCAGGCGGACCTGGTCGCCGGCCGGCGTGTCGATCGGGAGGCGTTCGACGTCCGTCAGGCTGTCCCGCGCCGAGGGGATGCTCCAGACGTGGACGTCGTGCGCCTTGCCGGCGATGAAGATGTCGCTGACCTCCTCGCTTGCCAGCAGCGTGGACGACTGGCGGCGCACGTCCCCCGGCTTCAGGCCGTGGCGCCGTGCCGCCGCGAGATTCAGCTGCACCTCGACGTGCGGCAGGTCCTCGGCGAAGTCCGGATGGGCGTCGATCACTCCGTCGACCGTGGCGATGCGCTTCGCGATCTCGTCCGCCTTGGCTCGGAGCACCGGCAGGTCGGGCCCGAAGATGCGCACCACGATCGAGTCGCTCGTGCCGGTCAGGACCTCCTTGATCCGCTCCCGCAGGTAGGTCTGCACGTCGCGGTAGATGCCCGGATATCCCTCCACGGTCCGGTGGACCGCGGCGAGCGTCTTGTCGTAGTCGACGCTCTCGTCGACGCTGATCCAGTTCTCGCCGAAGTAGACGCCGTAGATCTCGTCGGAGAGCAGGGCCTGCCCGATATGGGAGCCGCAGTTGCGGACGCCGGGTATCTCTCGGAGGTCCCGGCAGGCGCGTATCGAGATGCGCTTCTCCTCGGCGGCGGACGTGGCCGGCTCGGTCAGCCAGTGCATCAGAAAGTCGCGTTCCTTGAAGCTGGGGAGAAGCTGCGAGCCCAGTGTCGGGTAGATCACGAGGCCCGCCAGCGTGAAGACGGCCGCGGTGAGGATCGCCGGCCGCGGCCGGCGGATGATCCGCACGAGGATCGCGCGGTAGCCGCGCTTCAGCACGCGGAGCAGCGGGGAGTCCCCCGGCCGGAGATGTCCCCTGGACAGCAGGAGGAGACACAGCGCCGGCGTCACGGTCAGCGCGACCAGCATCGAGACCAGCACGGCCAGTCCGTAGGACAGGACGAGCGGCTGGAAGAACGAGCCCGAGAGGCCCTGGAGGAAGAAGACCGGCACGATCGCGACGACGTTGATCACGGTCGCGTACGTAATGGCGCTTCGCACCTCGACCGAGGCGTCGAGCACCACCCGGAAGGTCGACGCCCTGCTCTTCTCCGCGCGCGCTTGCCGCAGCCGCCGCACGATGTTCTCGACGTCGATGATGGCGTCGTCGACCACCACCCCGATCGCGACGACGAGCCCGGCGAGAACCATCACGTTGATGCTTCTGTCGCTCAGTTGGAGGACGAGGATCGCGGAGGTCAGTGACAGCGGGATCGCGATCAGGCTGATGAACGCGGTGCGCCACTCGAGCAGGAAGGAGACGATGATCAGGATCACCAGCGCCACTCCGAGCAGCAGCGCCGTGGTCAGGTTGTCGATCGACTGCTCGATGAAGGTCGCGGGACGGAAGATCGTCGTGTCGATCTCGATCCCGGGGAGGCCGGGGCGCATCTCGGCGACGGCGTGCTCGACACCTTCCGTGACCTCCATCGTGTTGGCCCCGCGGTACTTGTGGACGATGAGGAGGAGCCCGCCTCCACCGTTCACGACCCCCTCACCCCACACCGGTTGGTGGTCCTCGCTCACGGTGCCGAGATCCGCCAGGCGCACGACGTTGCCTGCCCTGTTGACCACAGGCACCTCGGCGAGCTGCGCCGGCCCGGTGATCGGCTGCACGTGCCGCACGTTCATCCGCCGGCCGCCCGACTCCACGAATCCCCCGGTGCCGGGCGCGAAGCTCTCCGTGTACTGGAGCACTCCCGCATCCACGGCGTCCGCGGTGGCCTCCATGACGCGCTCGAGCGACACGCCGTTGGCCGCCAGCCTCCTCGGGTCGACCTGCACATGCCGCTGCTGAAGCCGCTCGCCGTAGATGTCGACGGTCGCGACACCCGGGACGCGCAGGAGGCGCTGTCGGATCTTCCAGTACGCGACCGCCGACAGCTCCATGAGGTTCCGCTCGTCCGACGCGACCCCGATCTTCAGGATCCGGCTCGTCGCCGAGAGCGACGGCATCATGAACGGCGGGCTCGCCCAGGTGGGCAGCGCGGGCGTCAGCTGGGCGATGCGCTCGGCCACCGCCTGGCGGGCGGTCAGCTCGTCGGTACCGCGCTCGAAGATGAGCTGGATCGCGGACAGCTGAGCCACCGACTTCGAGCGCAGCTCATCGAGCCCCGGAAGCCCGTTCAGCTGCTCCTCCATCGGCACCGTGATGAACTCCTCCACCTCCTCGGAGGAGTTGCCCAGCGCAATCGTCTGGATCTCGACCCGCGGTGGAGCGAACTCCGGGAACACGTCGACCTTCGCGCTCGGGACCTGGGCGATCCCGAAGGCCAGGGCCGCCGTGGCGGCGAACAGGACGAGCCACCGGAACCGCAGGCTCCTCGAGACCACCCACCGCATCACTTGGCCGGCACCTCGAGCTCCGTGCCGTAGACCTCGGCGGCTCCCACCGTCACCACTCGGGTTCCCGCCCTGGGGCCGCGAGTCAGGACCACCCGGTCGCCGTGGATCCGGCGGACGCGCACCCTCTCCCTCACATACCGGAGCGGCCGGGGGCTGCTGTAGACGTAGGTCCTGCCATCGGGTCCATAGAGCAGCGCGGCGTAGGGAACCGCCACTCCGCTGCCGCTCCGGCGGACGACTCCCGTGCGGAGACCGGTACGCCTGGCCGCCTCCGGGGTGAACGTGACGCGTGCATTCGCGAGCTTGGAGGGCTCGTACCCCGACGCCGACTCCGACTCCACCTCGGTGCAGCCCGCGAGCGCCGGCGCCACGAGCGCGAGCGCGAGTGCGATTGGGGCGAGCCGCGCTCGCCGGCTAGGCGGCGTGCTCACGCTCGACCGCCTCCTGAGCCGGGCCGACATCGGCCCAGCGCCGCATCAGCTCCTCCTCCGGCGAGAGCGCCGGCTGGCGGCCGCCGAAGCGGAGATACAGCGCGGGGAGCACGAACAGGGTCATGAGCGTGGAGGTCAGGAGCCCACCGAGCACGACCAGCGCCATCGGATGCACGACCTCGAGGCCTGCCCGGTCACCCGCGATGGCGAACGGGAGCATCACCAGCGCAATGCCCGCCGTGGAGGCGAGTATCGGCGTGAGCCGCTCCTGAGCACCGCGAAGGACCAGCGAGGGACCGAAGTCCGCGCCCTCCAGCTCCAGGTCCTGGAAGTGCCGGACCAGGACGACGACCGTACGCACGGCCAGGCCGAAGACAGCCAGCAGTCCCAGCAGCGAGCCGAGTGACAGCCCCGCGCCGTCGAGCACCGCCGCCAGGAGACCCCCGACGAGCGCCACCGGCAGGACAAGGAAGGCCACCGCTGCGATACCCCAGCTCCGGAAGGCCGCCTGCAGGAGGAGGAAGGCGCAGATGGCGGCCGCGATCGCGACCACGAGCATGCGGCCGGCATCGATCTCGTCAGAGGTTGTCCTCGTCAGCACCTCCGCGTGGTACTCGAGCGGGAACGCTGCCTGCGCCAGCCGATCCTCGATCTCGCCGGCCACCGAGTCGAGGCCGCGTCCCCTGACGCCGGCCTCGACGTCCAGGCGACGCGACACCGCGTCCCGCTCGATCGCCACCGGGCTGCGCGCAACGCGCACGTCCGCCACGCGGCCGAGCCGGACGTGGCCGCCGCCCGGCCGGTCGAGCAGCAGGTTCCGCACGCTCGCCACGCTCCGGCGCGTGGCCGGAACACCCCGCACCACCACGTCGAACACCTTCTGCTCCTCGAAGATGCTGCCGACGTGTATGCCCTGGAGGAGGGCCGCCTCGGCGCGCCGCACGTCGCCGGGCTTGACGCCGTAACGTTGTGCCCTGTCGAGGTCCGTCTCGATCTCGATGGTCGGCTGCGTGACCGGGAGCTGGAGCCTCGGATCGACAACCCCGTCGACCTGCGACACGATCCGCAGCACCCTCGCGGCCTGCCGCCGAAGGGTTGCGAGATCCTGGCCATACACGCGCACGACGAGCGGCCTGTCGGAGCCGGTCAGCACGTCGATGTCGTGCCCCCTGACCGGATTGTCGCCTTCGTTCAGTGCACCCACGTCCCTGATCCGCTGCTCCGTGTAGGTGGCCAGCTCGTGGTCGACGCCCCGCGCTCGGTTCACGACGTCCTCGATCGAGGCGAGCGTCCGGTCGTAGTCCGCGTCGTCGTCGACCGTCACCCACAGCTCGGCGGAGTTCACGTCGACGACCTGATCGCCGGTCTTCGCGCGACCAACGTGCGCGCCCACCTCGCCCACGCCGGGGATGGCTCGCAGCCTGTGCCCGAGGTCGGCCGCCGTCCGGGTCATCTTCGGGTTGGACGTCCCGGGCTCGGCGTCCAGGTGGACCAGCACGTCCCTGTCCCTGAACCTGGGGACCGGGGACGTGTCGAGCAAGAGCAGCGCGACGAGGCCGGCCACGGCTGCGGCGCCCACGGCGATCAGCGCCGGCCTGGGTGACCGGATGAAGCGCGCCAGCGCGGCCGCGTAGCGCGGCCCGATCGCGCCCACGAGCGGCGAGTAGCGGCCGCTCGGAGGCCGGCCTCCGAACAGCAGCAGGCTGAGCGCCGGCGCGAGCGTGAGCGCCACCAGCATCGCTACCCCGACCGCGACGGCATAGGACAGCGCGAGCGGCCCGAAGAAGTCGCCTGGCCTGCCCTCCATCACCGCGATCGGTATCACGGGCAGAAGCACGATCAGCGTGGCGTACGCGAGCGAGCCGCGCACCTCATGCGTCGCGTCCAGAACGATCGCGCTGGTCGACCTGGCGTCTCCGCGCCCACGCTGCCAGCGCAGCCGTCTGGCGACGTTCTCGGCGCTCACGACCGCCTCGTCGATCACCACCGCGACGGCCACCGCCAGGCCCGCGAACGAAATCGCGTTGAAGCTCTCGCCGGCAAGGTCGAGCGCCAGCGCGGCGGCGGTGAGCGACAAGGGAATCGTCACCAGCGCGATCAGCACGGTGCGCCACTGGAACAGGAACGCGGCAATGAGCAGCGCGAGGAGCAGCCCGGCAATGGCGAGCGACAGCGTCAGGTTGTCGATGGCCTCCTCGACGAGAGTGGCGGGCCGGAAGATCGACGTGTCCGTTCGCAGGCCGGTCAGCGCGGGCTCGAGGTCGTCGAGCGCATCCTCGATCCCCTCCGTGACCTCGGGTGTGCTCGCGCCTGGGAACTTCTGGACGACCAGGAGCAGCCCGTCGCCGTCGCCCACCACCGCGTCGCCGATCAGCGGCTGGTGCCCGATCTGGATGTTCGAGACATCGGTGAGCCTCAGCCGGCCAGCGGTGCCCTCGACCGGGACCTTGCCCAGCTCGTTGGGGTCCGCGATGTCGTCGAAGACATTCCGGACCTGAAGCCGCTGCTGAGGTGTCTCGATGAAGCCGCCGGTACCGGGCGTCGACCCTTCCAGGAAGCTCAGCGGCGACACCACCTGCGCGTTGCCGGCGGTTCTGATGACCTGGCTGAGCGTCACGTTCCGATTCCGCAGCTGCTCGGGATCGACCTGAACCTGGAGCTGCTGGTCGCGCTGGCCCCAGATCGCCACGTTCGCGACGCCGGCGACACCCATCAGCCGCGGCCGGATCGTCCAGCGCGCGATCAGCGAGCGCTCGATCGGGGAGAGCGTCTCCGAGGAGAGGCCGATCATCAGCACGCGGCTCGACGACGAGAGCGGCTGGAGCAGCGTCGGCGCCTCGGAGACGTGCGGAAGGGCGTGCGCCTGGGTGAGCCGCTCCTCGACCAGCTGGCGCGCGCGGTAGATGTCGGTCCCCGGCTCGAAGACCAGAACGATCGACGACAGCCCCGGGACCGACTCGGAGCGGATCACCCGGACTCCCTCGACCCCGTTGAGCAGGTCCGCCTCGAGCGGAACGGTGATGAGCTGCTCGACCTCGTCCGCGGACAGCCCGAGCGCCTCGGTCTGGATCTCCGCGTACGGCGGCGTGAACTCCGGGAGGACGTCGACGGGGGCGCTTCGCAGCTGAACGACACCGAGCACCATCACTCCGGCGGCGATGCCGACGACCAGCAGCCGGAACCGCAGGCTCGACCGAACGATTGCGCGGATCACCGGAGTAGACCTCCGAGTGGCATCTGAGCTCCTCGCGGACGTTGCTACCGCACAATGCGCACGACGCGCATCCAGGTGCAAGCAATCTCATCACTGGGGGTTACAGAGATCGCCACTTGGTGGGTCGCAGGCCGGTGCGCGCCCGAAGGCTGATCAGCAGGTGCGTCCGGTCGGCCAGTGACCTAGGAGAGGGTGCGGCGGAACAGCCAGGCGCAGATCACGGCGACGATCGCCGCGATCACCGGGATGCTCCAGCCGAGCACACCCACGAGCGCGAGCACGAAGCCCACGACCGCGACCGTGCCCGCCGCGCTTCCCGCGAGCACGAGCTGGTAGGCACGGCGCTCCCGACCCCGGCGCGAGGGCGGTCCGCCTGATGACGGTGAGAGTCCCACGTGCCGAACCCTAGTCAGTCGCTCCCCATCATCCGGCGGTCGAAGCCCGCGGGCGTGTGGATGTTGAGCACGCGCGTGGGCCGGTCCAGCGCGTTCCGGAAGGTGTGCTTCACGCCCGGCGGCACGAGCACGAACGTGCCCGCCGGCGCCGGCACGTCGCCCTCGTCGAGCAGGAACGTCAGCTCTCCGTCGAGCACGTAGAACACGTCGTCCTCGTCCGCGTGCACGTGTGACTCGGGGCCGTCGGCGTTCGGCGCCATCGTGATCACGCTGACGTTCAGCCGCGGCGAGTGCTCGCTCAGCCCGAGGAACTCGACGTTCCCGTGCCGAACTCCCTCACCCGGCCGGATGACGACGGCGTCCATGCGATCCAAATTAGTAGGTGAGCGTCGAGTCGGCCCAGGTGGCCGCCTCGACGAGCTTCGCCGGCGCGGCCATCTCGATGCCCTCGGCCGCAGCCTCCGGCTCGAGCCCGCGGGCGTTGCTCGACATCGCCGACAGGTAGATCGGCACCTCGGCCGCCACGAGCGCCTCCCAGTGCTCGCCGAAGCTGCCCGTGCCGATGCCCTGCGCGGTCGAGGCCGTGGCGGGGCGCGCGTACTGGACCGCGTCACCGGCGAGGAAGACCTGGACGTCGTGGCCCTCGTCGACGGCCGTGCGCGCCACCAGCAGCGCCAGGGCGCCGCGGGTCGGGTTCTCCGGGCCGGTCGCCAGATGGATCAGGAGCTTCGACATCACTCACCCATCCCCGGGTGCACGCCCCTCAGGTCGGTCTGGGTCACCTGAAGCCTCTGAAGCAGGTCGATCAACTGCTCACGCTCCTCGCGATTAATTCCGGCGCACAGCTGGGTCTCATAGTCGATGGCAATCTTCCCAGCCTTCTCGAGCACGGTGCGGCCCCTGCGCGTGAGGAAGAGCCCGCGCACGCGCCGGTCCTCCGGATCGGCGCGGCGCTCCACGAGCCCCATCTCCTCCAGCCGGTCCACGAGCGCGACCATGCGGCTGGGCGGGATGCCGAGCCGTTCGGCGAGCGCATGCTGCGACTGGCCATCGGACGCATCGACGAAGCGCATGAGGAGGAAGTCGCGCGGGCCGATGCCGAGCGGCTCGAGCGCCTCCGTGAACCGCCGCGACGAGAAGAACCCGAGCTGCGAGATGAGAAAGCCGACGCTGCGCGGGGCGCGCTCGACCGCGGGCTCCTCGATGCGGAGCTCCTCCTCCATAACACAAAGATTACACTCGAAACTTATTCTTGGTATAAATTATTCCGTCGTGAAACGAACTGCCCGAAGCCGGAGGTAACACGTGTCTTCGCTGACCCGCTGGGTCCTCTCTCACAAGCGCACCGTCGTGATCGGCTGGATCGTCCTGACGATCGCCGGCATCGCGGCCGCCGGACCCGCCACCGACGCCCTCGACCCCGAGTTCTCCGTGCCCAACAAGGAGGGCTGGGAGACCAACGTCGAGATCGCCAAGCATTACCGCGGCACCGGCGGCGACACCGCGCCGCTCGTGCCGGTCGTGACCCTGCCGAAGGGCACGAGCGCCGACTCGCCTCAGGTGAAGGCCGACCTCAGGCAGATCGATCAGAAGCTGGAGCGGGCGCTGCCCGGCTCGCGGCTCGCGTCGTATGCCTCCACGGGCGATGACACCTTCCTCTCGAAGGACGGCCGCACGACCTTCGCGGTCGTGTATCCCCAGCCCGACCCCGACTCCGCGTTCGGCGAGAACCCAAGGGCCGAGAAGGCGGCGAGCGCCGCGCTCGAGGGCGCGACGGTCGCCGGCCAGCCGGTGCACCTGACCGGCTTCGACGCGCTGGCGGAGGACAGCGGACAGGACTCGGATGGCCCCGGCCTGCTCCTCGAGGCGACGCTCGGGGCGCTGGGCGCGCTGGCCGTGCTCGCGTTCGTGTTCGCATCCTTCCTGGCGATCGTGCCGCTCGTCATGGCGTTCGCCTCGATCATGACCACGTTCCTGCTGCTGCTCGGGCTGACCGAGGTGGCGACGATCTCGCCGATCGTGCAGTTCCTGATCGCGCTGCTCGGGCTGGGCGTGGCGATCGACTACTCGCTGATCGTCGTGTCGCGCTGGCGCGAGGAGCGCTCGCACGGCCGGAGTGGCGACGAGGCGGTCCAGAAGGCGATGGAGACCGCCGGGCGGGCTGTTGTGTTCAGCGGCATCACCGTCGCTATCGGCCTGCTCGCGCTGGTCGCGCTGCCGCTGCCGTTCCTCAGGTCGATGGGCTACGGCGGCATGCTGATCCCGCTCGTGTCCGTGCTCGTCGCGATCACGCTGCTGCCGGTCGTGCTCGCGAAGCTCGGACCGCGGCTCGACTGGCCCCACAAGCGCACCGACGACAAGGCGAGCCGCGCGTGGACCCGCTGGGCCACGCTCGTCGCGAAGCGGCGCTGGATCGCGGCGCTCGCCGGAATGGCGGTCGTGCTCGCGCTGGTCGTCGCCGCCACCGACCTGCAGCTCGGCACGTCCGACGCGAACACGCTCGCGAAGTCGGGTGACTCGCGCACCGGCCTCGTCGCGCTCGAGAAGGCCGGCATCGGCGAGGGTGCGCTGCTGCCGCACGAGATCCTCGTCGAGGGCCGTAGCGATCCGGGCGAGGTCGCCGGCGCGGTGGCAGGCGTGGACGGGATCCACGGCGCCGCGGCGCCGGACGACCCGCAGTGGCGTCGCGACGGCACCGCGCTGGTCGAGGCGATCCCGGTGCCCGACAGCGGCACCTCGGAGGGCGGCGATACGCTCGACGGCGTCCGCACCGCGGCCCACGCGGTGGGCGCCGACATGAGGGTCGGCGGCCAGCCGGCGTCGAACGCCGACTTCATCGACGCCGTCTACGGCAGCTTCCCGCTGATGATCGCGCTGATCACGATCACCACGTTCATCCTGCTGGCGCGGGCGTTCCGCTCGCTCCTCCTCCCTGCGAAGGCGATCCTGCTCAACGTGCTCAGCGTGGCCGCCGCCTGGGGCGTGCTGGTGCTCGTGTGGCAGCACGGGTACGGATCGGAGGCGATCTGGGACATCCAGGCCACGGGCTCGATCCCGTCGTGGATGCCGCTGATGATCTTCGCGTTCCTGTTCGGGCTGTCGATGGACTACGAGGTGTTCATCCTGGCCCGGATGCGCGAGGGGTTCGATCGCACCGGCTCGACCGAGCAGGCGGTGATCACCGGCATCGGCCGCACCGGCCGGCTCGTCACGAGCGCGGCGCTGATCCTGTTTCTGACGTTCGTCGCCATGGCCTCCGGTCCGGGCACGGACTTGAAGATGTTCGCCACGGGCCTCGGCGCCGGGATCCTGCTCGACGCGACGGTGATCAGGGCGCTGATCGTGCCCGCGGTGATCGCGCTGATGGGCCGGTGGAACTGGTGGCTGCCGCACTGGCCGGCACGGCTGCTCCGCGTGGAGCCGTCGCTGCCGCGACGCGTGGCGGCTGCCGAAGAGCGCAGTTAGGTTCCCGCTCGCGGAGCTCGAGCGGATCGCGCTCGCTCATAGGCGATCCTGAACACCTCGACCGCGCCGGCCAGGTCCGCCGCGGTGCGCACCGGGACGGTGAGCCATCCGGAGTCCGGCATCGCCGAGTGGGGGCGGGCCCTGCCCTCCTCGATCAGCCGGTCCCGCACGACCCGCGGCAGCGGGATGTCCGCGAACGCGCCGCGCTCACCGGCGTCGTGAAGGTGGCCGAGCTGGCGGCGCCCGACCTGGAACATCGGTCCGCCGAAGCGCGGCTCGGTCGCGAGCTCGACGCCCTCCCAGTTCGACACCTCGCCCACGAGCGCATCCACGGCGACGCCTCCATCGAGGCACGCCTCCTCAAGTGTTCGATTCACCATGCGGATATGATCCAGCTTCGAGTGCACTTGAAGTCAAATGGCCGAGCTCCTCACAATCGGTGAAGTCGCCTCCCGCAGCGGGGTCGCCACGTCCGCGCTCCGGTTCTACGAGGAGCGCGGGCTGATCAGCTCCGAGCGCGCCTCGTCGGGGCACCGGCGGTTCAACCGGCCCGTGATCAGGCGGGTGGCGTTCATCGTGTTCGCGCAGCGCGTCGGGCTGAGCCTCGACGAGATCGGCGACGAGCTGTCGAAGCTCCCCGCCGACCGGGTGCCGACCCGGCAGGACTGGGCCAAGCTCTCGACCTCCTGGAGCAGCCGCATCGACGAGCGGATCGCCGAGCTCGAGCGGCTCAAGGAGGGCCTCACCGAGTGCATCGGCTGCGGCTGCCTCTCCCTCGGCCGCTGCCATCTGGCCAACCCCGGTGACCGCGCCGGCGCCGGCGGTCCCGGCCCGCGGTACTGGATCGGGGACCCCCGGCCGTAGAAACCGGCCGCGATCCTGCACAGAAGCCCCCAATCGTTCGCGGCGTGCCCTTTCCGGGTTACTCTCGGTTCGTGGAGGCCCTCCGGAGATGC
>Ga0126306_10000237_pt1 | contig 22864 bp, 27 predicted proteins | sample Plot27_FD_92592 | JGI IMG/M metagenome (GOLD analysis project Ga0126306, IMG submission 92592) | Serpentine soil microbial communities from UC McLaughlin Reserve, CA, USA - Plot27 | ecosystem: Environmental > Terrestrial > Soil > Grasslands | place: USA: UC McLaughlin Reserve, Lake County... | reverse complement strand
TACCAAAGCGTTACAGGTACTGGTAAAAAAGCGGTGGACCAGTTGTTTAATGAACGCGGAGGAAAACAAGGAGAAATGGCATACAAATACCAGATTGATTTAAATGCTTTGCCCCAGATCGACGTATTCCTTGATAACGGTTATACGAAAGAAGAAATGAAGATGGTGAATGAAACCAAAAAAATCATGGGCGATGACTCAATTCGTGTAACGTCAACTACGGTTCGTATACCAGTAATGGGCGGACATAGTGAAAGTCTTAACGTGGAGTTTGTCAAAGACTTTGATGTTGCAGAGCTGAAGCAGGTATTGAATGAAGCCCCGGGTGTAATAGTACAGGATGACCCTTCAAAACAAATTTATCCTATGCCATTATGGGCTCATGAAAAAGATGAAGTATTTGTAGGTAGAATACGCAGGGATGAAACACAGCCTAACACCGTAAACCTGTGGGTAGTTAGCGACAACCTGCGCAAAGGTGCGGCTACCAACGCGGTACAGATAGCCGAGTATCTTTTAGATAAGAATTTATTGAACTGAAAAAATAAAAGGTTGATAAGTTAGGAAGGCTAGCGTAAAATACTTGATGAACTTATCAACCTCTGGGGTTAGCTATTTCTTTTTTTGTAAGGAAAATGTTTTCCAAAATTATCTGTGATGTCGTCAATCACTGCGTCGGAAGGACGGTTGTAATCGGCTCCTCTTTGGTAATTATCATTCCATAAGGTTTGGTTATTGCTGATTACGTTGCAGGAGGCATAAATATCATTGGTTTTGTTAGATACAGAGGGGAAGGGAAATTTAGTAGTGGCACCTACCTTGTACAATACCTGGCGGCCTACATCAATACCCATAGAAGCAAGATCGCTCATGTAGCGTTTCTTTACTATACGCATTCGAACTATAGCATCTACACCTAAGATAGTTGCCAGTTTTTTATCATCTTCCTTCCAAGAATCACGGGCTGAGATGCCATTTTCTTCCAGCAACTTTTGTGTAGTGCTGATATCCTGTACATTAACACTCGTAAAATGTTTTTTTGTATTGGCATGGCGGAGTATGCTATTATAAAGAGCATTCTGGAACGCCCTGCTTTCTGTCTCTTCAATGGCCGCAATATTTTCAGGTGAGAGATTCTTTGGCTGGGTTCCTGTAAAAATCATTTCTGACGGTAGAACAGCAATGATACGGTGTCGTGCAGTTTGCTGATCAAATGAATTGGAAGTATAGTATTTATGACCGGCACAGGAACTCATTACAACAAGAACAAAAAAGAAAAAACACAGGGGTAGATTTGTTTTCATAGCAAACAGTTTTGTTACAACAAGATTAATCCACCATTACAAGGGCTCATAGCTAGTTAACATTTTTTATTGTTGTAAATATGTAAAACTAAAGCAGTGATATAAATTACAAACTATAAGTACCTGCTTGTCATACCAGTTATTATTTTTTTTAATCTCTATGTATAGTACTAATAGCAATGGTTTCATTAGCAGCTATATCTTTTTCCACCGCTGCCAGTTTCGCCCTTGTCAATCCAAGCCATACCTGGCGCAAGCCTCAACGGTTGATTATTTGTACATAACAATAGCTTTGGCTCTATTTTCAGGTCACGTTCCTGCTTTCCATTCATACGATCGTTTGCTAATCCACTACATGCGCCGGTGAAAAACCAAACATTTGCGATAGAATTTTTGTGATAACAATTAAGGCGATTGATAGTTTCCGTGATCACTATTTGAGAACCCATTTTATTCCAATGCCTGGTTGATGAAGTTGAGTAGTGGTTGAAGAGATTGAAAACATGCAACGGTTTTTTTATGTAAGCTGGCCCTGGTTAATTCTTCGTCATTGACTTTAGTTTCTGCAATAAAACATTTCAGTTTTATATAATCAGCCGCAGGGTTATCTTTTTCATAACCTTTGGGCGTAGTGCTTAAACTTAGCTCGCTTCCTTTATAGATATCTCCAAAAGCCTTTTTAAAATTTTTTTCATTTAGAATGTTCTGAAATTCATCCCAGTTATAATCTATCTCCTGCCGTACATTTCTTAGCGGTTGTGACTCAGGCATCCAAAGTCCGCCTCCAATAAAGCTGTTGCCAGGTTCGCAATGAAAGTAATAACCGGCAAAGCCAGATTTTCTTCCGCCCCTTTTAATAGAAGCGCCAAAGTTGCTTTTGTATGGCTGCTTATCCTTTGAAAAACGGATATCCCTGTTAATACGGAAGAGGCATTCTCTTGAAGTTATTCCCGTTATAGTTGTATCCCATTTTTGTACTGCATCGATCACCAGTTGAATAAAGTTGGAAAAGTCAATCCGTGCTGCTTCATATTGTGCCCTGTGTGCGTCAAACCAGGGCTTATTGTTGTTCTTTTTTAGTTGGGCAAGAAACCTGAGCGTCTGTGGTTCTAACATCAAATGAAGGTAGGGAATATGGTAAGCAAACCATTTCAGTCCCAGGCGAGAAAATTATCGACTCTACTGCTTATAAAACAAAAGTTAGTTACCCTGATGGAACTTCATTTAAGAGGTAACTAATTTTGTCGACCTGTTCATTACAAATGATCAGGAACAGCAACACGTGCTTCTTCTACCTTGTAAGTTTTCAATTCAGGAAGTTTCATGAAGAAACCATCTAGCTTATTCACCAGTTTTTTGTAAACGCCGCTGGCATGATAAGCATCCGCATCAGCTTTTGTTTTCCACTCAGTAACGGAAATGTAATCATCTGTTTTGCCTGTAGGCTCAAGCAAACGGCAACCCATGTTGCCTTTTTGTCTTTTTACAACAGGAATCACTTGCTCATTGTAAATTTTTCTTGCTTCTGCAATACGTTCGGGGAAGAACTTGCAAAAGGTTAAACGAACAACCATAGACCCTCCTTTATTTTGAGTAAAGAAAAAGCAGTTTTAGAGAAAGCGGAATAGGTTGTAAAGGTATGTGAATCTATTATTAGCTTTTACTAAGTACTTGAAGGAACAATTCATGAGAAGACCGTACTCATTAAACCCTTCCCCAGTTCTCTCCACTCTTAATGCGGTACATGGTCATTTCACTTACCGCATACTTATCCGCCAGTTGCTTAATGGTCAGCCTCCGGTTTTTATTATAGAGCTGGTCTTTAATTTTTTTTACCTGGGAAGCCGTAAGTTTCAGCCCAACTTCACGGGTTGCTTGTTTTTTCTTATAAGCTATTTTAGCCGGACTGTGTTGCTGGTGCTGAATCATTTCGTCCAGTGTAGCCCAAGCCAGGTTCTTTACAGCGTTGTCGAGTTTGTCGTGGTTTTTATGAATTACAAATCTATGTTTTAATGAAGGGCGTTTTAAAAAAAGTCTGGCCAGTTCACGATGAATATACAAAGTACCTTTATGGCCGGGCCTGTGCAGGTTGAGGGTGCGATAACCCGTGGTAAGTGATCCGTTCAATAACTTTCCGTCTTTGAGTACATCCTCTTTATAGCTGGCTATACGGCCGGTTGACGATATTGCATAATGATTGCGTAGTTCTTTACTTCCCTTAAAAACCAAAGGTTTCCATACTTCGCCCGGTAACTTTTTAATCATAGCATCTTTTTTTACGGCTCCAGATTATAACGGTTCACTATAGTGGTAAACTTGAGTATGAAAATTTTATGCCGCGGTTTCTTCGGCATCTTTTACAGACATTTGGACAATGGCAATGGTTACAACTGCATTCTAATAGGAAGAAAAGGCTATACGCCAGCTCCCATTATTTGCCTCAAGCGAGGCCGTCTATTAATTTTAAAAATTGGTCTTCTGAAAGTATTTTGATACTATTAATTTTCTTTGCCTTTTCAAGTTTGCTTCCCGCATCTTCTCCTACTACCAGGTAGTTGAGTTTGCTACTAACGCCAGAAACAATTTTTCCGCCGTTTTGTTCTACTACCTCTTCTGCTTCACTTCGTTTTAACTTAGCCAAAGTACCTGTAAAAAGAAACGTCTGGCCAGAAAGACTACCGCCCGCGGCGTCCTTTTTATCATTATTTAATTGAAGTCCTAAAGCTTCAAGCGCCGCGATCATTTGAATGTTATCCTGGTTGCTAAAAAACTGAACCACACTGCCTGCTACTTTGGGGCCTACATCTTCCAGGTTTTGTAGCGCTTCTTCATCAAAGGTTTGAAGGTCAAGTAAGTGGTCGACAGCGTGGGCCAAAGTTTTTGCCATTGTTTCTCCAACATAACGAATTCCCAATGCATAAATCAAACGATGGAGAGGTTGTTTTTTTGAAACTTCGATGGCTGTGGTAAGATTATCAACAGACTTTTTCCCAAATCCCTCTAATTGACTGATGGCCTCAAAATCCAATTGATAAATTTGTGGAATTGAAGTTAGCCAACCATGGTTATAAAACTTTTCAATAAGGGCAGCGCCCAGGCCTCTAATGTCCATAGCATCTTTGCTGGCAAAATGCATAAGTCTTTCCAGCACCTGTGCAGGACAATTTATATTTACGCATCGCCAGGCAGCTTCATCTACAGATTTATATAATTCATCTTTACAAGATGGGCAATGAGTGGGAAACCGTATAGGCTTTTCCTCACCAGTCCTCAGCTCCGTTAATGGCTTAACAATGTAAGGAATTACATCGCCGGCTCTCTCTACTAAAACTGTGTCGCCTATACGAATATCTTTTTCGCGAATTACATCTTCATTAAAAAGCGAAATGGAGCCCACAGTTACTCCCCCGATATGTACCGGTTCTATTTTAGCTACAGGCCCAATGTTGCCCGTTCTACCCACCTGGTATTCTACTCTTAGTAATTTGCTGGTGCCTTGTCTTGCTTTGAACTTATAGGCAATAGCCCACCGGGGATGATGTGTGGTCATGCCCATGCGGTCTTGCAATTCAAAATCGTTGACCTTAATTACCATGCCGTCTATTTCGTAAGGAAGGTCATCGCGGCGCGCCTCAAATTCATGACAATAATCAATGACCGCCTGGATGCCGTTTACAACTTTTTTTTCTTTAGAAGGGCTCCTAAAGCCAAGGTCCCAAAGCATTTCCAGCGTTTCAGAATGAGATTGCAAATCTGTGCTTCCATCATTAAGTGTATAATAACTAACATGGTAAACGAAAGCTTCTAACTTTCTGCGTCTTACTTCAACGGGATCCTTTATTCGCAAAGTGCCGGAAGCTGCGTTTCGAGGATTTGCCAATGGAGGCAATCCCTGTTCTACGAGTCCCTCATTAAACGTTTTGAAATTGTCCTTATTAATTAATACCTCACCTCTTATTTCCACTGTTTGTAAACCATGCTCCGAAAACCTGGCTGACAAGGGAATAGTTCTTATTTGTTTGATATTGGGTGTTATATCATCGCCCCGAACACCATCGCCCCGGGTGGCGCCGCGAACAAGGTGGTCATCTTCATAAATGAGTGAAATGCTGGCGCCGTCAAATTTTGGTTCAATGCAATATTCGATTTCTTTTAAGCCCGTCAATTCCCTGGCTTTTCTGTCAAAATCAACTAAATCCTTACTGTCATAAGAGTTATCCAGTGAAAGCATCGGCACCAAATGCTGAACTGTTGGAAATTCCCTGGTTAATCCTTTGGCCACTCTTTGTGTGGGAGAATCAGGCACAATAAGGTCAGGATTTTCTTTTTCCAATGCTTCTAATTGTTTATATAAAGTGTCATATTCAAAGTCAGATATAAGCGGATCGCTCTGGATATAATAGCGGTATTCGTGAAAACGCAATACGTCCCTGAGTTCTTCTATATCTTTAGTGGTTATGATCTCTGCCTTTATCTTTTTAAGGATGCTGAAGGTTTTATCCTGAAGTTGTTTGGCCTGATTAGTAGTCATATACCTTGTAAAAATACTAGCTCCGATTAAAGTCTTGCATAAAAACAATGTGTTTTAAGTACCTATATTATCTTTAGACTGAATTCACTTATTATGAAAAGATTGCTGCTATTTTCCGTGGCTGCTATGGGTAGCCTCGTTATACAAAAAGATGTACAGACCAGAAGTCTTTTCTTTAGTTTGTATGATTCTTTATGGCAATTTGCGTTGCGTCAATTAAGAATTAAAAAATACATGTTTTTAAGAGGCTTTGTTATTCAAAGGCCGGCCTAAACAACTTGCCTCAACCAGTTCCATAACTGCTCAAAAAAGTATATGCAAAAATCAGGATTGAAAACCGCTGCGATTGAAAAAACGAGTCACCAGGAATATTTCAATATTGCCGTTTCTGTAGACTGTGTCATTGTTGGTTATGACGACAAACAATTAAAGGTACTTCTGATCAAGTCGGATCTAAAAGAATTTGAAGGGTTATGGTCTTTACTTGGAGACCTGGTGACACCGAATGAAGACCTGGAAAGTGCTTCGTACCGTGTATTACGGGAAAGAACCGGTTTGAAAGATGTATACCTGGAGCAGGTACACACATTTGGTAACGTAGACAGGCACCCTTCAGGACGGGTTGTTACAACCGCCTACTATTCTTTAGTAAACATCAAAAGCCATAAACTTCAGTTGACGCATAATGAACTGCACTGGCATAATATAACTGAAATCGATAAAATGGCATTTGATCATAAATTAATATTGGATACTTGTCTGCAACGCTTACGGGAAAAAATTTTAGAGCACCCTGTAATATTTAACCTCTTACCCGAAAAGTTTTCTCTTCGCGAATTGCAGGACCTTTACCAGGCTATTTTAGGGCAGGAACTGGACCGGAGAAATTTTAGAAAAAGAATCAATCTTAAAAACTGGCTCGTAGATCTCAATGAAATGGAAGAAGATGTACCTCACAGGCCAGGAAAACTTTATAAATTAAAATCTGGTCTTAAAAAAAACAGCCAGGAAGCTGGCCGGTTAAAGACAGTAAGAGTAGTGATCTAGCAGTAGACGCTTGTTTGAGCCTCGAATAATTGCCCGTGCCTCTTTTAACCAGTTGATGATTGCTTTGTGTAAACTTCTACCGGATGTCTTTTTGATGGTTAATTATAAAGTCAATGATGTCTTCCAAAGGAGCAGAGATACGACCAATAGCATCGTTAATATCTTCCCGACTTACCTGTGCCGCGAACGATGGTGTTTTTAATTTCTTTTGAATGCTTTTTACATCCATTCCCTCATACCTCGCAGGCCTGATTAATGCCGCGGCATGAATAAAGCCAGACAGCTCATCAAAAGCATAAATCATTTTGTCCATTGTGTTTTGTGGTTCCACTCCAAAATGTCGTGGGCCATGAGAAGCAATGCATTGGATAATAGCAGGATCAATATTTCTTTTCTCCAGTTCTTCAATAATAATCCTGCAGTGATCATTAGGATATTTCTCCCAGTCGGCATCATGCAGCAGACCGGCCAACCACCATTTATGGGCTTCTTCCGTCGATAGTTTTTCTTTTTCTGAAGCCCAGGCTTTCATAACAGCGCCAACTTGCTTCATGTGCAAACGCAGCTTTTCGTTTTCTACCCAGTTGTTCAGGAGATCCAGGGCTTCTGCCTCCGATAAAACATTTCCGGTATTACCAGGATTTCCAAATGTTGTTCTCCCCAGGGGTTGTATGGGTTCCATTTTATTAAATTAAAAATGAAAATAGTTCAAGTCGTTGTCTTAATTATTAATTTAAATATTGCTATAAAAGGCTAAGACTAATCTCTATTAAAGCTGGCAACCAATTTCAAACGTCATAAAGCTTCTGATTTTTATGGCACATTTTGTTAAGGACTTTAAAAAGCTTGCAAAAATTTAATTGTTTTTCAATTAGTTATAAAGGCGCTATAAAAATTAGCGATCCAAATACTTGGTTCAGATACCGTCATATCCCTATCTTCGCGCCTCAATTTTAAAAAGCGTTACGAGGATGGTCGTAACACCAAATTCAAATCATGAGCAAATTACATTTTACAACCAAGCATGCGAATGCGGCTACCGTACAACGTAACTGGTATGTTGTGGACGGTACCAATCAAACCGTGGGACGTATGTGCTCTCGTATTGCTGCGATTCTTCGCGGTAAGAACAAGGCATATTATACCCCTCACGTTGACTGTGGCGATTTTGTTATCGTTACAAACGTTGAAAAAGTGAAACTAACAGGAAACAAAATGGATGAGAAAGTCTATGACCGCTATACAGGACATCCTGGCGGCCGTAGGGAAGAAATTGCCAGGGACCTTATAAAACGCAGGCCGGAAGTATTAATTGAAAGAGCTGTAAAAGGTATGTTGCCTAAAAATCGTTTAGGACGGCAGATGTATAAGAAACTATTTGTGTATGCCGGTGACACGCATCCTCATACCGCTCAACAACCTAAAGAATTGAAATTTTAATCTTCCAAATACAACATAATGGAAAAGCAAAAAAATAGTGTTGGTCGCCGTAAAGAAGCTGTTACCAGGGTATTTATCTCTCGTGGCACCGGCTCTATCACTGTAAATGATAAAGATTACAAAAAATATTTTTCACTGGTTTACCTGCAAAACCAGGTTGTAAGACCTCTTCAAACCGTTGAAGCTGCTGACAAATTTGACATAAAGATCAATGCTGTTGGTGGCGGTGTAAAGGGCCAGGCCGAAGCTGCTATGCTGGGTATTGCCCGTGTATTGGTAGAGTTAAACCCCGACTTTCGTCCGGCATTAAAGGCAGCCGGCTTACTGAAACGCGATCCACGTTCTGTTGAACGTAAGAAGTTCGGTAAAAAGAAAGCCCGCAGAAGCTACCAGTTCTCTAAACGTTAATCTTATTATTCAAATTCTTATTCAAATAAAATGGAACAAAACACTTCGTTACAGCAACAACTCCTTGAAGCAGGTGTGCATTTTGGACACCTGAAGAAGAAGTGGAATCCTAAGATGTTGCCTTACATCTTTGCCGAGAAGAAAGGCATTCACATCATTGATCTTAATAAAACAACGGAAGCCCTCCAGGAAACGGCTGCTGCCTTAAAACAAATTGCCCGTAGCGGTAAAAAAATCCTGTTTGTTGGTACTAAAAAACAAGCCAAGGATATTGTTACAGAATGTGCACAGCGTGTAAATATGCCTTTTGTTACGGAGCGTTGGTTAGGCGGCATGTTAACCAACTTCAACACCGTTCGCAAAAGTGTGAAGAAAATGCAGAGTATTGAAAAAATGTTAGGCGATGGTTCTTTTGATTCAGTTACCAAGAAAGAGCGTTTGACACTTAGTCGCGATAAAGAAAAAATGGAAAAAGTATTAGGGGGCATCGCTCAATTAGGGCGTGTACCCGCCGCTTTGTTCATTGTTGACATTGGTCATGAGCACATTGCTTTGGCCGAAGCAAAACGTTTAGGGATCACCACGTTTGGTGTAGTTGATACCAACTGCGACCCCAATAAAGTTGACTTCTCTATTCCGGCTAATGATGATGCTACTAAGTCAATTGCTATCATCACGAACTATATCACAGCTGCTATTGCAGAAGGATTAGCGGAAAGACAAGCTGCCAAGGATGATGAAGGCGAAGATGCAGGAACCGACCAGGAAAATGAAAGAAGAGCAGCCCGTTTGGAAGCCGAAGCGCAAGCCGAAGGCGGACGTGGACGTGGTGGCCGCGGTGGACAAGGTGGTGTTGGACGTGGTCCTGGCGCAGGTAGCCGTGGCCCCGGAGCTGGAGGACGCGGTCCTGGTGGAGCAGGCGGCGGTCAACGTCGTCGTACACCCGGTGGAGCAGGCGGCGGAAGCCGTGGCCCTGGTGGTGGACGGAGATAATGTGATGATGTGCTCATTTGGAATAGCCGATGGCTGTCACAATCTGTATAAAGACACACATAGTTCTTTTAATTGAATTTATAAGAGTGGAAACCAGCGGTTGTGCCTGTATGATGCTTTTGTTGCGTCGCACTCTTGTACATTCTGTAATACTAACCGGCACTGTGTAGTACGAATTGGCACATTGCCATATTTTCAAATTGACAAATTAATTTCTATGTCAACTGTAACAATTTCCGCTCAGGAGATAAACAAACTTCGCCAGGCAACTGGTGCAGGTATGATGGATTGCCGTAAAGCATTGACAGAAACCAACGGCGATTTTGAGGCCGCTATCGATTGGTTGCGTAAACAAGGCCAGAAAGTAGCGGCAAAGCGTAGCGACCGAGAAGCCAAAGAAGGTGTGGTAATTGCAAAAACAACGGCTGATAATAAAACCGGTTTTGTTGTTACTATCTCTTCTGAAACAGACTTCGTTTCTAAAAATGCAGACTTCGTAGCTTTTGCCCAAAGCATTGCTGATGCAGCTGTTGCCAACAATGTTAATAGCGCGGAGGAATTAAATGAAGTAACTGTAAATGGTTCTAAAGTATCTGACCTGATCAACGATAAGTTAGCCTCTATTGGTGAGAAGATTGGCATAAGCCGTTTTGAAAAAGTGGAGGCACCTTATGTAGCTTCTTATATTCATGGTGCTTACCGTATGGGTGTATTAGTTGGTTTCAACAAAGAAGTGGGCGAAGCTGGTAAGGATATAGCTATGCAAATTGCAGCAATGAATCCAGTAGCTGTTGACGCCAATTCAGTTCCTCCGGAAGTGGTAGAACGTGAAAGGAACATTGTGGTAGAGCAGATGAAGCAAGACCCTAAAATGGCTGGCAAAACTGATGAAATGATTGGCAAAATTGCTGAAGGTAAACTAAATGCCTTTTTTAAGGAAAGTACATTAACCGCTCAGCCCTTTGTAAAAGACAGCTCAAAATCTGTAGGGGACTATTTGAAAAGTGTTGGTACTGATGTGAAAGTAATCGGGTTCAAACGTGTGGCACTGGGTTAAATAAATTTTTAATAAAATAAAAAGCCCGTCATCAATCATGACGGGCTTTTTTATTGAGAGTATGACATTATCATTTGTTTCAGCTGTTCTTAATTAAGTTGGTTCCCTACTATTGTTATATAAATATTCTGAGGACCTTATTACTAACTTTTTCGTGATGTTTTTAATTAAGATGAATCTAAATTATTAATACAGGGCACTCTTATTTATGTAAACAAAAGTTTTTCGGATGTTTTTGCAATCATTTAGTTAGTCTTGCAACCAGGCTTATTTGAAACCCACTGGATTTGTCGTTCGGAACCTCCACTTGCGGGTCATCTGCTCTTTTTGGAAGATTAGAAAGTCCAAGATTATAGCGGCCACTTATACCAAACCGGCCTATCATATACCCGGCTCCAAATCCCCATGAAAATGCAACTTTATTAATATCTTCTTTTAGGTTTTCTTCATATTTATCTCCTAAGGAAGGTTCAAACTTTGTTACTGCTTTAAGCACAAAACCAAGTTGCGGGCCGGTTTCTGCATAAAAGCCAGATGGCGTAACAAATTGAAACATTACAGGAAGATTGAGATAATTCAAATGAACTAAAGCTTTTAGATCCTCGTCCTCATATTTTATTCCTTCACTTGAATACATTAACTCTGGTTGAATGCTGAATAAAGGGGCAATAGGAATTTGGTAAAATAAACCAGCATGAGGACCCGTTTTTGTCTTAAATCCGGCATCTTTATAATCTTCTCCTTTGATCGTAAAAAAATTAGCCCCGGCTTTAATCCCAAAAGAAGCTTTTCTCACATCCTGGCCTTTTGAGGCTGCCGTGCAGGCAACAATGCAGATAAGTAATAAAAATTTTTTCATAAAAAGTTTTTTGTGGTTATAAATAAATAACGGGTTAAAAGTATTGGCCTGTCAATGTTTTATATAATTGAATTTCGATAGCACAGAAGGCACATTAGTAAAAACCAATAATTTCTGCTTAATAAACAGTTTTGAAAATCCTTAAAAGAGTATGCAGTTAATGAAATTTTCAAATGAAAGGTGAAAGCATCGCTTTATCAATTTATGAATTGAATACAACCTCTTATAGGCTCAACATTTTGTGCATGTAAGTATCGCTAGGTTCAAAGAAACCGGAAGTAAACACGAGTGAAGCCAAGCAAGGGCGTCAGTAGGTTTGTTGACTAAAAGCTGTTGGCAGTGAAGTGAAAGTAAACAGTGCTCACAAGGGTGCCGCGTGAATAATATTTCTTTCATGGCTGTAATTTTCCATCTTATTAGTCATGTCATTTAGAGAAAGAAAATAAGCACGAGAAAAATGTCTTACATAAGTAATACCAAGTTATTGTTTTGCATCTAATATTACCGGCGCCGTTTTTCCGCTACCCATCATAATGATTTTTGCATTTTGCGATTTTGCAATCTCCATGGTGGCTTTAATTTGTTCATATTGCAATTGCTTATCGGTGAGACTTTCACTGATAATGCGCTGGTAGTCGGCTATACCCTGCGCCTCTACTCTTTTTCTATCAGCTTCCTGTCTTTCCTTAGCCAATACAAATTGCATCTTTTGTGATTCTTGTTCTGCCTGAATTTTTTGCTCAATTGAACCTTTTACCGTGGCTGGCAGCGTAATATTTCTTACCAGTAAATTTTCAAGCAACAGTCCCCGGCTTTTGAAATCTGCTTCAATGCCTTTAAATATGCGGGTTTGAAATTCATCTCTTTTAGTTGAATACAAGGCTATGGCTTCATAATACACAGCGTTATCACGTATGCGGGTGCGGGCAATAGGACGAACAATTTTGTCTTCATAGTTAACGCCTGTTTCTCTCACTAATCTTGGCGCTTCTGACGCCACAACGCGATACAAAACCGTGAGGTCAATTGTCACTTCCAAACCATCGGCAGTTAATACTCTGATAGCATCGTCACCTGCTTTATGGCCTTCATCATTTATACCACTCATGGTATAGTTTTGTGTTCTTACATCCAGGTGCTCAATTTCATATAAAGGGTTAATGAGGTGTAATCCACTTGTAAGTACATTGGGTTGAACTTTCCCAAACAGTTTTGTTACCCCTACTTGTCCTGCATCGATTTGTACAAAGCTGCTTATTACAATTCCCAGGACGATAAGTACGATAGCTATAAGTGTGCCTGTCCTGGAAAAACGGGACAGGTTAGGAACGGTTCGAAGGGAAAGAGCAAGAATCAATACAATGATTCCAAAAATAAGAAGTGCCATAACAGGTAGTTTATATAAAAGTAAGAAACAACACAGGGAGAAAAAGAATTCATTAAGATGAGGGAAGATTAAAAGCCAAGCTGGTATTTTACCTGCATAGAGGCCCAGGCGACTATAGGCATTATCAAAAGTACCATAAATCCTAAAGCTGGTTGTGTGACAAATGCTATTAAAAAAAAGACGAGCAGGTATAAAGGATACGCTATTAAAATTATACCTGTTATCACAGAATCGTAATGTCCGTTATGCTTGAAGCGAAGTTCAGTAAGTTTTTTACTTAGATAATATAAAGGGGCATGAAAAACAAAGCCAATAACAGCCGGTATAAACAACAGGTAAAAAGAGGCGTCTTTCTTTATTGAAAAAACTTCTTTTGCTTTTATTTTATCATTTTCATCTATTTCATAAACGGATTGCTTGAGTTGCGCATGTAATAAACTTGTAAAATCAATCAATTGCTTACCCTGCGGTGCGTTTAAATCGACGCTGTTTGCAGTAATGGTTTCTCCAAAAAATAAATGTACGTCCTTACCAAAGTTTTTGAAGGAGCTGTAATTAATGGCTACAGGAAGCACTTTCAGTTGAATTCCTTTGCGCCACGCCGCAGTAGCCAGCCTTGCGGTTCCTTTTTTTAGGGGCCGCAGGTGCCATTCATTCTCACATCTCCCTTCACTAAAAATCAGTACGATACCGTTTTTTTGAAACGCCTGAAGGCAGGCTGCAAAAGTGGTGTAATTGTATTCGAGGTTTTCAACGCCTTCGCTGGTACGATAAACTGGCAGCAACTGTATCCTTCGCAAAATTTTATTGATCCATTTGTTTTTAAACACATCTCCGCGAGCTAAGGAGTGTACCGGATGATCAAAAAGTGTGGTAAGTATCATTCCATCTAAAAAGGAATTAGGATGATTGGCTGCTAATAACAAAGGCCCGTTGCTTTTCAAAACTTCGGGCCGGTTAATAATAATTCTGCGGCAATAAACCTTGATAGCAAGCCTGGCATATATCTTAAGCACAGAGTAAATCACGGGGTGAAAAATAAGAGTAAAATTTAACTTGAAAAACACAAAGTCAATAGCCGGCGTTGCAGGTTTAATTGAGAAGGGTCATGTTGAATAGAATTATGGAACGTACAAGTGAGTGACACAACAGAAGTAAAATGGTAAGGATAAAAGCCCGCTTCATAAAAATTCAAAACCTCTATCTTCGCAGCGCTTATAAATTGTTATTATGCTTCCAAAGTACAAACGGATTCTTCTTAAGCTTTCGGGTGAGTCTTTAATGGGTGATAAAAGTTTTGGGTTTGATACAGCGGTACTGGGTAATTATGCTCAGGACATTAAATCTATTATAGATTTAGGTGTTCAGGTGGCAATAGTAATTGGGGGAGGTAATATTTACCGTGGTATGAATGAAGCAGAAACCGGTATTGAAAGAGCCCACGGTGATTATATGGGAATGCTGGCTACCGTAATTAATGGAATGGCTTTACAGGCTGCCCTGGAAAAGATTGGGGTGTATACCCGTTTGCAAAGCGCCATTAAAATGGAACAGATTGCGGAACCTTATATTCGCCGGAGAGCCATCAGGCATGTTGAGAAAGGAAGAGTAGTCATTTTTGGTGCCGGTACGGGTAATCCATACTTTACTACAGATACAGCAGGCTCTCTCAGGGCTATTGAAATAAAGGCAGATGTGATTATGAAGGGCACAAGGGTAGATGGAATTTATACAGCCGACCCTGAAAAAGATGCCTCTGCTACAAAATTTGGCACCATTACTTTCCAGGAATGTATTACCCGTAAACTGAATGTAATGGATATGACGGCCTTTACACTATGTATGGAAAACGAACTACCGATTGTGGTGTTTGACATGAACAAACCCGGGAATTTACGTAGGGTTGTTACGGGTGAGAAAGTAGGTACTTTAGTTAAAGGATAGTTTTTTTGTTAAGTTTTTGCGTTCCGGAAAAAATCATTAGTTTGTTAACCGAAAACTTACTGAACTAACTGAATGTACCTTATAGCTCTTCATCTCAGCATTCTGGAAATTGCTGTACTCTTAATTGGTGCTGTTATATTATGCTTTGCTATCCATTTTTTTATTGTCAGTCGCAGGTCGTTAAAACAAGCGTTGGAGAATACCAATCAAAGGTCCTATGCACGGCCGGGCTCATATATAAAACATATTGCTCCTGTTTTGCAAAAAACACCCGAAGTTTTTCCTCAACCAACAAAACAACTAAAACAAAAGAGCCGGGTTGATGAAGAACCGGTAAAGACAAAAATTAAAAATAAACCTTCAACCAAAGAAGAATCCGTAGAAAACCTGAAAGAAACCATATTGCAACAGCAAAAGTTGTTGAATGGGCTTTTGCATCAGGTAGAAGAAATAGAGAATGATGGGAACGAAGAATTGGAAATGGAGAACAAACATTTGCAAAATGAGATCAAAGCCCTCGAACTTCAATTAGGTAAAAATAAAGTTGAATTAACTGAGGCAAAACAACAGGCATCAATTTCTGAAAGAATGGCTGCCCGGATTGAAGAGGTGTACCAGGAGTTTGAGCAATTACAGGCAAAAATGATTGTCTTGGAAAAGCAGGCTGCAAGAGCTAATAATCTTGCGCTTGAATTGGAGGATACCAGGGAAGCTTATGAACAAATACATAAGGATTTACAACGAAAGACCGAGAAACTGGATGAAACATTTTCAGAAAATCAAAGGTTGCAACAACAGTTAAACACACTGGAAGATAAATTGGCAGAAGCGAATTTGCAAAGGCAACAACTTCAAAAGAAAGTACAATTTCTACAAGATCTGAATACGGACCTGCAAACCGTGTCCGATACCAATAAAAAACTTCAAACTGAATTGCGTCGTATTGGCGAACTAGAAAGTATGCTTGATATGATTGCTGAAGAAAGAGATTATTTACTTAAGAAGCAGAGTAAATAGCGTGGTCTTTAACTTTGCGCAACAATAAGTTGTATGAATTCTTCCCTTGCTGATTTGCGTAGAGATTATTCTTCTCAAAGTTTGCTGGAAACCGATGTTGCTCCTGACCCAATTGAGCAATTTCAAAAGTGGTGGCAACAGGCAATGCAAAGCGAAATTATCGAGGCGAACGCGATGACGCTAGCTACTGCATCCATTGACGGCATGCCCTCGGCCAGAATTGTTTTGCTAAAAGGATTCGATAAAAATGGATTTGTATTCTTCACTAACTACAAAAGTTATAAGGCCATACAATTAGAAGAAAATCCAAAAGCCTGTTTAGTATTTTTTTGGAAAGAAGTAGAAAGACAGGTGCGGATTGTAGGCCTGGTGAAAAAGCTAGCAGCAAAAGACAGTGATGACTACTTTCACTCGCGTCCCATAGGCAGTCAGCTTGGCGCCTGGGCTTCTCCACAAAGCCAGGTTATCGACAGCCGCAACTGGTTAGATAATCATTACCTGGAAGTTGCTGAACAATTCAGGGAGAAAGGAATTGATCGTCCGCCACATTGGGGAGGATATATAGTACAACCTGTAATTATAGAATTTTGGCAGGGGCGTCCCAGCCGATTGCATGACAGGATTCAATATACCCTGGAGGAAAATGGAAGGTGGAAAATTGAAAGGCTTGCTCCCTGATGATTTAAAAGATAAATTGGTTAAAAGTTCAAGAAGAAAGTATCAACCTGTCAAGCCTTTCAACTAACTAACTTTCTTTCTTAACAGCAGGCTTATTACCCGTTGTTTTTTTGTCGCTGGCTGGTCTTGATTTACCAAAAGAGCCTTTAAACGTTTTTCCTTTTTTTGTTTTTTTATCACCTCTGCCCATAATTATATTTTTTGTTGTGCAAATGTCGGGAAAAATAAAAAGCCCCGTGCACACACGGGGCTTAAATGCGTTTGTGCTGTAATTACAATTTAGCCGAAAGCTCTTTACCAGCTTTAAAGCGGGCAACTTTCCTTGCTTTAATTTTAATTACTTCACCAGTTTGAGGATTACGGCCATTGCGGGCAGCACGTTTTGAAACAGAAAATGTTCCAAAACCAACTAAGGTAACTTTGCCACCGCCTTTTAAAGTTTTAGTAACGGCTTCTACGAAAGAATCTAAAGCAGCATTCGCTTGGGTTTTGGTAACGCCTGCATCATCAGCGAGCTTGGCGATCAGTTCAGCTTTGTTCATATTCGATATTTTAAAAAGTTTGAGTGCAACAAAAATAGACGGTTTTTTTATCCGGCAAAATAATTTTCGTCATTTGAGAAAAATGTTGACTCGCTTAAAATCCTTATGCCGCAAGGGTTTGAGGGAATTTACGTGGGAGTTGTAACATTGTTTTTGTCCGTCAATGGCTTGAAACGCTTTACAGTAAAGGGTTTCAGACTATGTAAGCTGAAATGCAGACCCCGCAAGGCTTACAGGGAATATACAACAAATAGAAGAACAAAAAATTTTCTTCAGTTATTTTCTGCACAGCTATTCAACAACCTGCATCACACTCCGGTAAGCAATAAATTTATCGCCCCATTTTTGCGAAGAACGTTTACGCATTTCGGGAGCATGCAACTCTATATACCTGTTATAATCTGCTTTAGTTGCTGCATGGTATTGTATAGCATAAGTGGGTCCTTCTGTATCGTCAACTTCCAGCAAACGCACTACTTTATAATCTGTAAAACATTTGGTTTGTAAAACATCACGTATGTGTTCGTGCAACAGCCATTGCAACCAGGCATCTGCGATTGAAGCCTCTACTTTCACTGTCACATTATAAATGATCATTCCCGCACATTTTCAATATCAACTTCCAAATAAATAGGGCAATGGTCGCTGTGCTTTACATCATGATAAATTTCTGCGTTTTTCAAGTAAGGTTTCAAAGGTTCCGTAACACTGATATAATCTATTCTCCAGCCCTTGTTAGCTAAACGCACAGAAGGAAAACGCTGACTCCACCAGCTATAGCGATGCGGTTCCTGGTGAAATTCGCGGAATGTATCTATCCATCCGTTGCCGTAAAATTTATCCATCCATGCTCTTTCGTCAGGTAAAAAACCAGACGTGTTTTTATTGCCTGTGGGGTTATGAATATCAATTTCTTTATGCGCTATATTATAATCGCCGCAAAGTATAAGATTGGGATAAGTTTTGCGCAGGTTCTGTATGTAATCAAAAAATTCACCCAGCCATTGATATTTATAAGTCTGGCGTTCATCGCCGGAAGTGCCGGATGGAAAATAGGCATTAACCAGGCGCACTTTTCCAAAGTCTAAATGCATTACTCTTCCTTCATCATCACTTAGCTGGTGGCCGGTCCCACACTGCACGTGGTCAGGTTTTATTTTCGTAAAAACCGTTACACCGCTATATCCCTTTTTTTGGGCGCAGAACCAATGGTCATGATAACCTAGCTCATTAAATAATTTAGCATCAAGGTCATTTTGTTGTGCTTTGTTTTCCTGTATGCAAATGACGTCGGCAGGGTGTGTTTTTAGCCATTCAATAAAGCCTTTCTTTATAGCAGCTCTTATGCCATTTACATTATAGCTAATGATCTTCATGAAGCAAATGTAGGAAAGTCTATAGTCCATTTTCCGTGATGAACAGATTTGTTGGCGTACAAGTGAGTGACACAAGAGGTGCTCAATAGCGATATAAAAAGATGGCGTACAAATCAATAATTTTAATTTTTATGGAACAACAAACAATCAAGCCCGGGAAAAAGAAATATGATCCCATTATTCCACCAAAAGAACATGTGTACCTGGAGGGACCCAAAAGCCGTGGCTATGAATTAAGATTTGCCTGGAAAGTTTTTTTAGAATTGATTACTGCCATCCGGACACTGCATTTTGTGGGCCCGTGTATTACAGTATTTGGATCGGCACGATTTAAAGAAGATAATGAGCATTACACATGTGCCAGGGAATTTGGAAAGCGTATTGCCGAATTAGGATTTACCACTTTAACGGGTGGTGGTCCCGGGATTATGGAAGCGGCCAACAGGGGAGCGTATGAAAATGGCGGCAGGTCGGTGGGTTGTAATATCAAATTGCCATTTGAACAAAGTACTAACAAGTACCTGCATAAGAGCATGACGTTTGAGTTTTTCTTTACCCGTAAAACTATGCTCATTAAATATTCTTATGCCTTTATTATTATGCCTGGAGGATTTGGAACGATGGACGAGTTTTTTGAAACCCTGACTTTGATACAAACAAAAACTATTACCAGTTTTCCATTGGTAATTTTTGGAAAAAAGTTTTATAAAGAATTAATGGATGTAATGCACGACATGGCCAGAAAAGGAACAATATCGGAAGAAGACTTATCATTAGTTTTATTAACAGATGATGTGGGAGAAGCAATGGACCATATAAGAAAGTACATAACTACTAATTATAAGATTAAACCCCGCCGGCGGTTATGGTGGCTGTTCGAGAAAAGATAAATTCATTGCACTATTTCCTGTACATCAAAAACAGCTTCTGTATTTATGGGGCCGTAAATATGCGGGAACTCCTCGTTTATAGAAGGTGCAAGGTCATAGCGTAACGGTGCAACCAGTTTGTTTGTGTCAATCGTAAGTTTTACTAAGTGATTCTGTCCTTTGTAATAACGATTTAAAACGCCGTCCACCTGTCCTCCATTACTGCAATGAATAAAGCCTTCCGTTTCTAAAGAAGGTGCGGAGTAAACTCCTTTTTGCCTGGCCAGGTTCCATGCTTCTGCTGACGTGATGTGATAGATAATTCCCATTTCTTTTATGTAAAAATTAATCAATCGTTAATTGTATTTTCTGATCAGGCCATTCGCCAAATACCTGGTTGATCTTTTGAAATCTGAAAAAAAAGATTTCATTTAGTTTGGTTTTTATTGTCAATGCATTGGCTACGTTTCCCAAAAAGCCCAGCGGCAAACGATAGTGAACAATATCGGTCATTTCGACGCCGCCTGTGATGGTTTTAAAATGGTGCTGGTGATGCCACAGTTTGTACGGTCCTTTCCGTTGTTCATCTACAAATAATTTCATTGGTTCTACATGGGTGATCTCTGTCATCCAATGAATGGGTATACCAAATAAAGGTTTTACTGTATAGGTAATGATTTGTCCTGGGTATGTCTCAGTTCCAAATATTTCATTAGTTACTTTCAAATTTAAAAAGGGAGGTGTTATGTTTAAAAGATTATTAGGATCCGAAAAGAAACCCCAAGTTTTTTCCAGGGTTGCAGGAATCCTTTGAACATTTCTTAGTGTATGAACAGCGCTCATTTGATATATACAAAATAGAAGAAAAATGGTTGATTATTAACTAATAAAAATCCCGGTGAAGACCGGGATAAATAACGTACCATATAATACTATAATTATTTCACTATGCTATTCCATTTCCAAATGTCTTCTTTTTTTCCTGACCTTATAGCTTCTAATTCTTGCTTCAGTATAGAATGAATGCTATTGTTTGAATAAGGAGGTAGCTCATAAACCTTTCCATCAATGCTGATACTTGATATGGGTGCAATGACCGCTGCAGTGCCGGCGCCAAAAACTTCTGAAATCCTTCCTTCTGCAAATGCTTTTTTGAATTCCGTTATTGCTACCGGTCTTTCTTCCGTAGCTATACCTAATTCCTGTGCTATTTGTAACAAAGAATCTCTTGTGATTCCATCAAGGATGGAATCGGATATGCGAGGTGTTACCAGTTTCCCATCAATTACAAACATCATGTTCATGGTACCGGATTCTTCAAAGTATTCATGTTCAAATGCGTCCATCCATATAACCTGGTCAAATCCTTCTTCTTTTGCTTTTTGAGTGGGATAAAAAGCGCCGCCATAGTTTCCTGCACATTTTGCAAAACCGGTTCCGCCTTTGGCTGCCCGAATAAACTGGCGTTCTACTTTTACTTTAATAGGTTTCTGGTGTAGCATTTGTGTAGGTCCTGTTATAATCAGGAAATGGTATTCATCAGATATCTTAACACCAAACTTTGCCTCACTGGCAAAAACAATAGGCCTTATATATAGTGCTGCATTTTCAGATGTGGGAACCCAATCTTTGTCAAGCCGCACCAATTCCTGTAAAGCGGTATTAAACAGGTCATAAGGCACAGGCGGCATGCACAATCGGGCCAGCGACTTATTCAACCTGTCATGGTGTTTTTCTATCCGGAAAATATTTATTTTCCCATCTTCCGTACGGAACGCTTTCATTCCTTCAAAAATGCTTTGCCCGTAGTGCAGGGCCAACGTAGTTGGCGACAAGGATAAATTCTGGAAAGGCAAAACCTGGGGCTCCTGCCATTCGCCATTTTTATATATGCATAGAAACATATGATCAGATACGTATCTGCCAAATTCAAGATGGTTCCAGTCTACACTGTCTATTTTTGAAGTCATTGTTGGGGTAATGCGGATGTCGCTGATTGCTTCCATATTTTATATTTTATAAGTACTAACTTTTATGGGTAATGCCATTACATAATAATCAAAGGTTTGCGCACCAATAGTAAAGGTGTGATTTCCTGCTTTGGAAAATCCATTTTTCTCATAGAACCTCTTTGCCTTTTCGTTGGATGTATGTACATCAAGCCACAACTCTCCTGTTTCCAATTCCTGTGCCTCTTTTATTGCAGCGTCTAGTAAACCTTGTCCTGCACCACAGCCATGATATTCTTTCAACACATAGATCCTTTGTAATTCAGATTGATTTTCTGATTTTATTACTTCGTGGCGGGAGGTCTTTTTTATTTTAGCAAAACCAGCCACTTCCTCATTTATTAAGGCTAAAAAATAAGAGTTGTTTTGTTTGCTTATACTTTTTTGAATCCGATCAGCGTTGTACGTAAGATCAAGATAGCGCTCTAGTTCATCATGGCTCGTAAACAAATTTACGAAAGTGTCATAAAAAGATGCTCTTCCAACTATTACAATAGCAGCGGGATCAGCTTCAGTTGCTTTTCTTACAGCAAGACTCATACACTTACTTTCACGTTTTGAAGTTCAATTTCCATTTTGATATCAGAACGTTGATAAATGTCTTTTTCAAGCGGCACTTCTATGAAACCAATTTTTTTATACATAGTAATAGCCGGAGCCAGGCCGGTTTGCGAATAAAGTATGACTTTGCCGGCTCCTAATTTTTTCGCCTTTTCAAAAGCTGCATAACTAAGGGCTTCGGCAATGCCCTTACGCCTGTAAGGTTCATCCACAGCCATTTTTGTAAACTCATATACTTTCCCATTAACTTTTTTTAAGGCGACTGTTCCCGCAACTATACCCTTATAGGTAGCCATCAATATGGCACCACCTTCGTCCAATATAGCTTCTTGTGGGTTTTGCAAAACGTATTTATCCAATTCTTCTAACCAGAAATATTTTTCGATCCATGCCCTGTTCAAACGTTCGAAATAAGGTTGATGCTCTGGAGTGTAATCAACGATTTCTATTGAGTTCATACTGCTGTTTTTTGAATTCTTTATTTACCAGGTACACACCCCCAAGAGTAATTAGAGTACCGGTAATAACATTAAAACTCATGTGCTCTTTTAAAATCATCCATCCAAGTAAAACTGCTACAATAGGATTAATATAAGCATAAACAGAAACCTGCGTAGGTGGTAATTTACTAATGGCAAATACATAGGCTGAATAAGCTAGTAAAGAACCTATGAAAATGAGATACGCCAGACTCCACAACGCTCTCCCATCAGCTTCCACCAGATTTACATATTTTCCTGAAGCATAACAAATGCAGAGCATAACACTGCTTGCAATCAGCATTTGTAATCCCACTGAAAACAAGATATCTGTTTTGGGTTTATATCTTGATGAAAATACAG
>Ga0126306_10000235_pt1 | contig 22908 bp, 23 predicted proteins | sample Plot27_FD_92592 | JGI IMG/M metagenome (GOLD analysis project Ga0126306, IMG submission 92592) | Serpentine soil microbial communities from UC McLaughlin Reserve, CA, USA - Plot27 | ecosystem: Environmental > Terrestrial > Soil > Grasslands | place: USA: UC McLaughlin Reserve, Lake County... | reverse complement strand
TCCACCGGGCCTCGCCGTGCTCGACCGACTCGAGCAGGAAGCCGGGCTCGTCGGCGGCCACCAGCCGGCAGAACGCGGCGACCGGCGTGGTCAGGTCGGCGAGCAGCTCGCGCCAGACGGGGATGACGGTGTACTCGCGGGCGAGGGCCCGGAAGTCCTCTCGGCTGGAGGTCACGGCGTGGGGAGGCCCTCAGTCGTCGGCGGACGGAGCCGCTTCGGGCACCGGCGGCTCGCCGGCGAGGCCCGGGCGGGGGGCATCGACGTCGCCGTCGGCGCCGAACGATCGGAAGAAGCAGCTCACGGCGCCGGTGTGGCAGGCGCCGTTGCCGGCCTGGTCGACCACGAAGAGGAGGGTGTCGCCGTCGCAGTCGTAGTGGGCGCTGCGCACGGTCTGCACCTCACCCGAGGTCTCGCCCTTGCGCCACACCTCTCTGCGGGAGCGGCTCCAGAACACCGTGCGCCCCTCGGCCAGCGTGAGGCCGAGCGTCTCGGCGTTCATGTACGCCATCATCAGGACCTGGCCGGTCGTCGCGTCCTGCACGATGGCGGGCACCAGCCCGTTCTCGTCGTAGCGGACCTGCGCCAGCTGTTCGTCGGTGGCGTCGATGGGGGCGACCACGGGCACCGGGTCATCGTACGGTGGCCGCCCGCGAGCGCCGAAACGACATCGTTCGGCGCCTCCGGAACGCTGCGGCGCAACCACGAAACGTCACCTCGTCGATACGCGCGTCCAGTAAGTCCGCTACCGTCGAGGTTTCCTGTGGAACCCGGTGCCATCCTCCGGTGCTTCGCCGACCTGGCGGAGAGGGGTGCGGCCTCGGTCGCTCCCGTCCCGACGCTGGGCGACGGCGAGTTCGAGCCGCCCGACGAGGCGGCCCGCCCCACCCGCTGGGCCACCGCCGGCCATCCGGTCCTCGACTCGGTCGCCGCCCACCGCGGGGAGCCCGTCGGCCGCGGCCGGGAATCGGCCCGCGGCGGCGCCCGCCTCGGCCTGGTCCGGTCGGAGGGCTGGGCCTCCGGGCAGGACGACGACGAGGCGGAGGAGGACGACGGCCCGTTCGGGGGACTGCCCGCCGCCGCCGTCGACCTGACGCGCTCGCCCGAGGCGCCGGCCTGGCTCGGCACCGCCGTCCGGCTGCCGCTCGACCCGGAGGCGGCGGTGCAGCCGTCGCTCCCGCGCGCCGACGAGGTGCGCCGCCTGGCCACGGTCGACGCCCTGCGCCCGGCCCCCGCGCTGCGGCTCGGCTGGGTCGTCGTCACCGGCCGGCCCCGGATGGGCGGGAGCGAGGTCGAGGTGTGCGCGCCGCTGGTCAGCCAGCGGGTGGTCATCGAGCGCGACCTGGCTCGGCGTCCCAACCTGACGATCCGGCCGGTCGGCGACCTCGAGCTGACACCGCTGGTCACCGACACCGCCCGGGCCGCGCCGCTCGAGGAGAACATCCAGTTCGGCGGCAGCCGCCTCGACACCGCCGGCACGGTGACCAGCCGCGACCTTGCCCGGCTGCCCCGCCTGCAGTCCTGGGTCCGCGACGTGGTGGCGGCGGCGGGCCTGCCGCCGGTGGCCGAGCTGCTCCCGCCGACCGGCGACCCGCTGGCGCAGCGGTCCGGCAGCCGGCTCGTGGCCTGGGTGGGCGCCGTGCTGTACCTGGCCGAGCCCGACGACGAGGTCGTCCCGCCCGAGCGGCGGGCCGCGTCCCTGCGCGCGTGGGCGGGGACGCGGGGCATCGCCGCCACGGCGTTCCCCGCCGCCTACGGCCTCGGGCCGCCGCCGGGGCTCCTCCCGCCGAGCGCCGACCCGCTCGACACGCCGTTCGCCCTCTCGCCCGGCCAGCAGGCCGCGGTGGCCCACGCCCGCAAGGACACGCTGACCGTCGTCACCGGCCCGCCGGGCAGCGGCAAGACCACGACCGCCGCCGCCGTGGCCGTCGACGCCGTCAGCCGGGGCGGGTCCGTCCTGCTGGTGACCGGGTCGGCCACGAGCGCCGACCGCCTCGCCGCCGTGCTGGCCACCGAGCCCGGCCCCTCGCCGCTGCGCGTGGGGCAGGCGGCCGACAGCGCGACCGTGGCGCGGGCCACTGCCGACGGCGTGTCGAGCGCCGAGGTACGGGCGGCCGAGCACGCCCTGGCCGAGGCCCGGGCGCACCAGGCGCTCATCGAGCGGTCGATCGTCCAGCGGCTGGAGCGCGAGGTGCGCGCCCGGGCGGCGTCCCGGTGGGACACGGTCCTCGACCACCTGGAGGAGGTGGCGCCCCGGGCGCTCGACGGGCCCGACCCGGCCCGGCTGGCTGCGCTGCTGCGGCGGGCGCAAGGGTCCGACGACACCGACGAGGCCAACCGATGGCGGGCGGGCTTCGCCGAGGCTCGGCTGAGGACGCTGGTCCGGGCCGACGCCACCGTCCCACTGTCCGAGGTGGCGCTGGCCGTGCGGGCGGCGCAGGACCGCCACGCCGCGGCCGAGCTGGTCGCCGCCGGCGGCACCACCCTGGCCCGGGCGTGGGCCGACCTGGCCGCCGCCGACGACGACGTGCGGGCCGCCGTGGCCCAGCTGGCCGCGGCCCGGGCCGACAGCGAGCTGCGCCGCCGCCGGGGCCGAAGCGTCGCCGAACGGCTGGCCGACCTGCTCGCGGCCGCCCCGCACCGGCGGCGCCAGCTGCTGGCGTCGGTCGACGCCGGCTCCCTCGTGGCGACCCTGCCGCTCTGGCTGGGCACGGCCGACGAGGTCGACGACCTGCTCCCCCACGTCGCCGGCATGTTCGACCTGGTGGTCGTCGACGACGCCAGCCACGTCGACCAGCTCGACGGCGCCGGTGCCCTGCTGCGGGGCAAGCGGGCCGTCATCGTGGGCGACCCGCGCCAGGTCCGCCGGGTGGCCGACGTCGACGAGGCCGAGCTGCACGCCGCGGTGGCCGAGCACGGGCTCGAGGCCCAGGCCAGCCGGCTCGACGTCCGCCACGGCAGCCTGCTCGACGTGGCCGCCGGGGCCGTGCCGGCGCTGTGGCTCGACGAGCACTTCGCCTCGGTCCCCCACCTCGTGGGGTTCGCGGCCCAGCGCTTCTACGAGGGACGCCTGGCGGTCGCCACGCGGCACCCCTCCACCGACGACGCCGGGGCCGTCGACGTCGAGTACGTCACGGTCGTGCCGGGCATCGGCGACCCGATCGCCCGCGAGGTCGCCTCGGCCATCAACAGGGTGGAGCACCTGTCCGTCCTGGGGGCCACCGACATCGCCCTGATGTCGCCGTTCCCGCACGTGGCAGCCGGGCTGGCCGCCGCCGTCATGCAGCGCTACGACCTCGACGACGTCGAGCGGCTCGGTCTGCGGGTCGGCACGGTCGACGACTTCCGGGCCACCCCCGCCGACCACGTCGTGGTCGTGCTCGGACTCGTGCCGTCGAGCCCGCCGGCCGACCGGCACGTCGTGGAGGCGCCCGACCAGTTCACGGTCATGGTGACCCGCGCCCGGCGGCGGCTGGTCGTGGTCACCGCGCTCGACGAGCCCACGGTCAGCGCCCCGGCCGGCCTGGTCGACGCCTTCCTGGCCTACGCCGGGCGGTCGCCGGTGCCGCCCGCCGCGACCGGCGTCACGACGCCCGACTGGGTGGTCGAGCTGGTCGACGAGCTGCGCGCCCACGGGGCGGCGGCCCAGGCCAACTACCCCGTCGGCCGCTGGGTGGTCGACCTGTGCGCCGGCAAGGACGGCGACGCCGTGGCGGTCGAGGCGGGCGTCCACCCCGACGGGCCGGAGGCCCACGTCGCCCGCCACCGGGCGCTGCGGCGGACCGGCTGGCGGGTGGTCGACGGCTACCCCACCCGGTGGGGCAACGACGCCGCCCGCGCCGCCTTCGACATCACCGAGTCGCTGCGGCGCTGATCAGCGCAGGCGCTGATCAGAGATAGAGGCCGGTGGAGGCCTCGCCCAGGCGGTGGGCGGCCACGGCGTGGACGTCGCGTTCGCGCAGGATCACGTAGTCGTCGCCGCGGACCTCGACCTCGTAGCGGTCCTCCGGGTTGAAGAGGACCTGGTCGCCGATCTCCATGGCCCGGACGTTCGGGCCGACGGCCACGACCTCGGCCCACGCCAGCCGCTTGGCGCTCTGCGCCGTGGCCGGGATGAGGATGCCCCCCGACGACCGCCGCTCGCCCTCCGCCTCGCCCAGGCGGACGAGCACCCGGTCGTTCAGCATCTTGATGGGCAACTTGTCGTCGGCGGCGTCGGGCACGCCGGTAGACGGTACCGGCTCGGGCGCACGCTCCGTCTCCCGGGCCGCGGGCCACGAGCGGACCGGGCCTCGGGTGGGCCTCGGGTGGGCCTCGGTGGGCCCGGGCGGGCCGGCGGGCGTCAGGCCGGGCGGACCGAGAGGCCCGCGGCGGCGAGCTCGGCCTTGGCCTCGGCGATCGTGTGCTCGCCGAAGTGGAAGATCGACGCGGCGAGGACGGCGTCGGCGCCGCCGTGGACCACGCCCTCGACGAGGTGGCGCAGGTTTCCCACGCCCCCGCTGGCGATCACCGGCACGCCCACGGCGTCGGACACCGCCCGGGTCAGGGCGAGGTCGAAGCCGACCTTGGTGCCGTCGCGGTCCATCGACGTGAGCAGGACCTCACCCGCCCCGAGTCGCTCGGCCTCGACCGCCCAGGCCACGGCGTCGATGCCGGTGGGGGTCCGCCCGCCGTTGACGAACACCTCGAACCCGCTCGGCAGGCCCGCGGTCATCGGGGGCGGCTCGCCCGGGTTGGCGCCGGGGGCCCGCCGGGCGTCGATGGCGATGACCACGCACTGGGCGCCGAACACGTCGGACAGCTCGCGCAGCAGCTCGGGGCGCTGGACGGCGGCCGTGTTGACCGAGACCTTGTCGGCGCCCGCCCGTAGGAGGCGCCGGGCGTCCTCGACCGAGCGGACCCCGCCGCCGATCGTGAACGGGATGAACACCTGGTCGGCGGTCCGCCGGGCGACGTCGACGATCGTGTCGCGGGCGTCGGAGCTGGCCGTGATGTCGAGGAACACCAGCTCGTCGGCCCCCTCCTGGTCGTAGCGGGCGGCCAGCTCGACGGGGTCGCCGGCATCGCGCAGGCCGACGAAGTTGACGCCCTTCACGACCCGGCCGGCGTCGACGTCGAGGCACGGGATGATGCGGATGCTCTTCACGCGGCCCCCCGCCCGGCCGTCGCCGCCACGGCGTCGGGGAGGGCGAAGGCGCCCTCGTACAGCGCCCGGCCGACGATGGCCCCGGCGAGCCGGCGCCCCCCGACCTCGAGATCGTCGAGCGCCCGCAGGTCGTCGAGCGTGCCCACCCCGCCGGACGCGACCACGTCGACCTCGGTGGCCGCCAGCACGGAGGCGAGCTGGTCGAACGCGGGGCCGGCGAGGGTGCCGTCGACGCCGATCTCGGTCACGACCAGGGCGGCGACGCCGGCATCGGCGAAACGGCGGGCCACGTCGACCAGGTCCTCCCCGGACCCCTCGACCCAGCCCCGGACCGCCACGTCACGGCCCCGGGCGTCGAGCCCGACGGCCACGCCGCCGGGGTGGCGGGCGGCCAGCGTGCGGACCCACTCGGGCCGCTCCAGCGCCGCCGTCCCCACGACCACGCGCCGCACGCCGGCGGCGAACAGGGCGTCGGCGGCCTCGTCGTCGCGCACGCCACCGCCGACCTGCAGCGGCGTGCCGGTCTCGGCAAGGGCGGCGGCGACCGCTGCCACCACCGGCCGGTTGCGTGGCTCGCCGGTGCGGGCGGCGTCGAGGTCGACCACGTGCACCCAGGAGGCGCCCCCCGCCGCGAACGCCCGGGCCTGGGCCACCGGGTCGTCGCCGTACACGGTCTCGCGGCCGTAGTCGCCCTGGTAGAGGCGGACGCAACGGCCGTCGCGCAGGTCGATGGCGGGGAACAGGTCCATGCGGGTCGCTTCTCGTGACGGACGCTCAGGCCGCGGCCCGGGCCTGGGTGACCAGGGACACGAAGTTGGCCAGCAGGCCGAGGCCCACCGCACCCGACTTCTCGGGGTGGAACTGGGTGGCGGCGAGGGCGCCGCGTTCGACGACGGCGGTGACCGGGCCGCCGTAGTCGCAGGTGGCGACCACGTTCTCGTCGTCGGGGGCGGCGTAGGAGTGGACGAAGTAGACCCAGGTCGGGTCGGGCAGGCCGGCGAGGAGGGCGCTGTCGCGCCGCGCCTCGAGCACGTTCCACTGGATCTGCGGACGCTTCACGGTCGGCGGAAGCATCCGGATCGTGCCGGGGAGCACGCCGAGGCCGGGCACCTCCGGTACCTCCTCGGAGCCCTCGTAGAGCATCTGCATGCCGACGCACACGCCGAGGAACGGCTTGCCCGAGCAGGCGGCCTCGATGGCGATGTCGTCGAGACCCGACTCCTCCAGCGCCTCCATGCAGCGGCCGAAGTTGCCGACACCCGGGAGGACCACGCCGTCGGCGTCGCGGATCAGGCCCCGGTCGGCGGTGAGGCGGGCATCGGCACCGACCCGCTCGAGCGCCTTCTGCGCCGAGTGGAGGTTGCCGATGCCGTAGTCGAGGACGGCGATCAGCGGCATCGGCCCTCGATCCTACGAGTTGTGCCCGCGTCGCCCTCCACGAGTGACCGGCGGGCCGGCGGGCGCGTCGGGGCTGTCACGGCCGTACGTTCCACTGCTCGACGGCCGGGGCCAGCCGTTCCCACCCGAGGACCGACAGCGTCGCCGTGCCCAGCTTGAGGTGCTCGCCCCACTCCGGCGGCAGGCCGAGCCACCGGGCGGCGAGCACCCGCAGGAAGTGGCCGTGCGAGAACAGCACGGCCCGCTCCGGCGCCTCGGCGCGGACGCGGGCCACGATGCGGTCGGCGCGGGCCGCCACCTCGGCGGCCGTCTCGCCGCCGGGGACGGCCCCGTGCCAGATCGTCCAGCCCGGGGCGGACTCGCGGATGGTTCCCGTCGTGAGGCCCTCGTACTCGCCGTAGGCCCACTCCTGGGCGGCCGGCTCGACCTCGGCGTCCGCGAAGCCGACCAGGGTCGCGGTGACCCGCGCCCGCTGCATGGGGCTGGTCAGCACCAGGTCGAAGTGGACCCCCTGCAGCCGGGCGGCGAGGCGGTCGGCCTGCTCCTCCCCCGCCGGCGTGAGCGCCACGTCGGTGCGGCTCGTGTGGCGGCCGGTGGCGCTCCACTCGGTCTCGCCGTGCCGCCCGAGCCACAGCTGGGGCCGGTTGCCGTCCGCCTCGTGACCCACCAGATCACCTCGTTCCGTCACCGTTGCTCACTACGTCTGGTTGAGGTCGGCGGCGTCATGCGCCGCCGAGGCGCGCGGTCCCCACCCGGGCCACGAGCGACACGGCGCGCTGCTAGAGCGCACCCTTGGTGGAGGGGACGCCGCCGCCCTCGACGCGCACGGCGTCGCGCAGGCAGCGGGCGACGCCCTTGAAGCTGGCCTCGATCACGTGGTGCGTGTTGCGGCCGGCCCGGCGGGTCACGTGCAACGTGATCGCCGCCGCCGTGGCGAACGACTGCCAGAAGTGCTCGGCCATCTCGGGGTTGAAGGGCGGGTCGCCGAGCGGGAGGACCGTGCCGAACGGCACGTCGTAGGCCACGAACGGCCGGCCCGACAGGTCGAGCGCCACCTCGACGAGCGCCTCGTCGAGCGGGAAGGCGCCGCTGGCGAAGCGCCGGACGCCCGCCTTGTCCCCCAGCGCCTCGCGGAACGCCTCGCCGAGCACGATCGCCACGTCCTCCACCGTGTGGTGGCCGTCGACGTGGAGGTCGCCGGTGGCCTCGACCGTGAGGTCGAACCCACCGTGGCGGCCCAGCTGGTCGAGCATGTGGTCGAAGAAGGGCAGGCCGGTGGCGGCGTGCACCTTGCCCTCGGGGCCGTCGAGGTCGACGCGGACCGCGACCGACGTCTCCTTGGTGGTGCGGGTGCGGGCGGCGGATCGGGTCACGACAGAACCTCGGCGAGGGCGGACAGGAAGGCGTCGTCCTCGGCGGGCGTACCCACCGTGACGCGCAGGCAGCCGTCGAGGCGGGGCCACGAGGCGCAGTTGCGTACCAGGACCGAACGGTCGAGCAGGCCCTTCCACACCGCACCGCCGTCGCGCCCGCGCGGCCGGAACAGCACGAAGTTGGCCCCGGACGGCCACTGGTCGACCGGCAGCTCGCCCAGGGCGGCGACGAGCCTCGCGCGCTCGGCGACGAGGGCCTTGACCCGGGCCTCCATCTCGGCCCGGAAGTCGAGCGCCAGGGTGCCCGCCACCTGCTTGACCACGTCGAGGTGGTACGGCAGCACGACCTTGTCGAGCTCGGCCACCAGCCAGCGCGGCCCGACCAGGTAGCCGAGGCGAGCGGCGGCCATCGACCAGGTCTTGGAGAACGTGCGGGTCACGGCCAGGGGGCGGTCGTCGCCCAACAGGTCGAGGGCGCTCCACGGGGCGAACTGGCCGTAGGCCTCGTCGACGACCACGAGCCCGGGCGCGGCGTCGGCCACCCGGCGCACGACCGCCTCGGGCTCGACCATGCCGGTCGGGTTGTTGGGCGAGCACAGGAACGTGATGGCCGGCGCCGCCTCGTCGAGCACCCGGGCGACCTCGTCGAGGTCGAGGGCGTGGTCGGCCGTGCGCTCGCCCACCGCCACGCCCGTGCCCGTGATGCGGGCGATGTGGCTGTGCAGGGCGTACGTGGGCTCGAACACGGCCACCCGGCGTCCGGCGCCGCCGTAGGTGAGGCACAGCGTCTGCAGCACCTCGTTGGACCCGTTGGCGGCGAAGACCTGGTCGGGCTCGACGCCGTGCAGTTCGGCGATCGCCGCCCGCAGGGCCGTGTAGCCCCGGTCGGGGTAGCGGTGCCACGCCACGTCGGCCAGCGCCGCGCCCAGCCGGGCGGTGAAGGCGGCGGGCGGCGGCTCGGGGGCCTCGTTGGTGTTGAGGCGGACGGCCACGTCGACCTGGGGCGAGTGGTACCCCTCCATGAGCGCCACGTCGTCGCGCGGCGCGACCGGCGCGCCCGGGGCGTCGTCGTTCGGCGTGCTCACGGCGTCGGCACCTGCTGGCGCCGCAGGCGGACGGCGTCGGCGTGCGCCGGCAGGCCCTCGTAGGTGGCGAGCGCGACCACGTGGTCGGCGACCTCGTCGAGCCCCTGGCGGTCGACGGTCACGACGTGGACGTGCTTGCGGAAGTCGTCGACCCGCAGTGCTCCCGAGAACCGGGCCGAGCCCGAGGTGGGCAGGACGTGGTTGGGGCCGGCCACGTAGTCGCCGATCGACGCCGGCGTGAGCGCCCCGCAGAACACCGCCCCGGCGTGGTGGACCAGCGGCAGCAGCGCCTCGGGGTCGTCGACGAGCAGCTCGAGGTGCTCGGGCGCGATGGCGTCGGAGACCGCCATGGCCTGCGCCGGCCCGTCGGTCAGGACCACCCACCCGGCCTCGGACAGCGTGCGCTCGAGGTGCTCGCGCCGCGGCGACGCCGGCACGAGCCGGGCGACCGCCTCGGTGACGGCGTCGGCCACCGCCTCGTCCCACGTGACGAGCCAGGCCAGGCCCTCGGGCCCGTGCTCGGCCTGGAGGATGACGTCGACGGCCACGTGCTCGGCGGGCACCGTGCGGTCAGCGATCACGACGACCTCGGACGGCCCGGCGAAGGCGGACGGCACGCCCACGAGGCCCTGGCCGGCGACCTCGCGCTTGGCCTGGGCGACCCGGGTGCTGCCCGGCCCGACGATGACGTCGACCGGCCGGATCGACTCGGTGCCGTAGGCCATGGCGCCGATCGCAGCGGGGCCTCCGACCCGGTAGACCTCGCCGACGCCGGCGATGGCCGCGGCGGCCAGCACGCCAGGCACGACCTGGCCGTCGGGCCCGGGCGACGTGCAGAGCACGACCTCGGGCACGCCGGCGACCTTGGCCGGTACTGCCGTCATGATCACGCTCGAAACGAGCGGCGCCGCCGCCGTGGGCACGTAGCAGCCGGCCCGGTCGACGGGGCGAACCATCTCGCGCACGGTCACCCCGCCGTTGCGGTGCGTCACCTCGGGCTGGACCTGCGTGGCGTGGTACGCCCACACGTTGGCGTGCGCCGCCTCGAGGGCGGCCCGGAGGTCGGCCGGGATCGCGTCGACGGCGGCGGCCACCGCGTCGGGCGGCACCCGCAGGGCGTCGATCCGGGCGCCGTCGAACCGCTCGGTCAGGCGCCGGAGGGCGGCGTCGCCGTCGGTGCGGACCTCGTCGAGCACCGCCCGCACCTGCTCGACCGGCGGCTCGGCATGGACCTCGGGACGGGGCAGGTGGTGCCGCAACGCGCGGGCGTCGGCGGTGTCGGTCCCTCGGAGGTCCAGGCGTCGGAGCACGTCACGACGGTACCCGGACCCCGTGACAGCTCCGAAGTGGACAGGCGGGCACACTTGTCGCCCGATGGACGCCGACCGCTCCGAACTCTCCGCGCTGGCCAGCAGCCTCGAGGACATCACCACCCGCATCACGGCGCTGGCCGACCGCTACCGCGACACCACACGCGCCGACGTCGCCGACGGCCTGGACGAGGTCGAGCGCGCGCTCGCCTCGGCATCGCGTCAGCTCGACCGGGCCCTGCGCGCCATGCGGTGAGGGCTCGTGGACATCGGACAACGGCTCGAAAACGGGCAACGGCCTCCCGTGAGGGAGGCCGTTGCGGGCGACGCCAGGCGGCGGATCCCGACGTCGCGTGGAACCAGGTGGCGGGAACCTGGTCTTCGACAAACTTAGCCCCACTGAAACGCCGGTCTGCGACGCCTGGACGCATTTCCGAGAAATTTTCTTTCCTTAGTCCTTCGTAAGGCCCCTGACTAGCAAAAACTTTGGAAGGGTTCCGGCCGAATCATGCCATCGGAATTGAGCCAGGCAGTTCGGCGTCGTGTGACGGTCACACCCGGAACGCCGAGGGGCAGAAGTCGGCGAGGACACAGCCCCCACAATTCGGCCTCCGGGCCTTGCACACGGCACGGCCGTGGAGGATCAGCCGGAGCGAGAACGCGCCCCGTTCCTCCTGGCGGACCATCGGGTTGAGCTCGAACTCGACCTTCACCGGGTCGTCGAGCGTCGTGAGGCCGAGGCGCTTGGAGAGGCGGAGGACGTGCGTGTCCACGGGCAGGCCGGGCAGGCCCATGGCCACCGACCGGACGACGTTCCCGGTCTTCCGCCCGACCCCGGGGAGGCTGTCGAGGTCGGACAACCTGGAGGGGACCTCCCCGCCGAAGCGCTCGACCAGTGCGGTCGCCATGCCGATGATGCTCTTGGTCTTCGCCCGGAAGAACCCGGTCGTGCGGATGAGCTCCTCGACGTCGGCCGGGTCGGCGACGGCCAGGTCCGCGGGCGTCGGGTACTTGGCGAACAGGGCGGGCGTCACCATGTTCACCCGCTCGTCGGTGGTCTGCGCCGACAGGATCGTCGCCGTGAGCAGCTGGAACGGGTCCTCGTGCCGCAGCGCGCACAGCTGCTTCGCGGTGCCGGGGTACTCCACGGCGAGGCGATCGAACGTGACCCGCGCCCGGCCCCGCTGCGATCGGGGGGTGGCCATCGCCGCGGACACTACCGGGCGGTGGTAATACCCCCGCATGGTTCGACGGGGGTGGCCGGCGGCGGAACGCGGATGGACGGTCGTGGCGCTCGGGGCGTTGCTCGTCCTCGTCGCCACGGCGTCCGATCGCGCCCCCGAGCCGGCGCCCGCCACCGCCGTGGAGGACGTCGCGACCGGCGCCCCGGCGACGACGGCAGGCGCCGACGGGCCGGCACCCGACGACGCCGATGCCATCGCCGCGACCGCCGACTCGGCCGCCATCGCCGACTCGGACGACTCCGGCGAGCCCCGGGCCTTCCCGTCCGAGGGCTCGCGGCCCGGCCGCAGCCGGCCCCGCCGGTTCACGCTCGTGGCGACCGGGGACGTCCTCCTGCACTCGCCCCTGTGGCAGCAGGCCGAGGCCGACGCCGCCGCCGCGGCGCAACCCGGCCGGGACTTCCGCCCGCTGATCGCCAGCATCCGGCCGCTGGTGGAGGGCGCCGACCTGGCCGTCTGCCACCTTGAGACACCGGTCGCCCCGCCGGAGGGCCCGTTCGCCGGCTACCCGTCCTTCTCGGTCCCGCCCGAGGTGGTCCCGGCGCTGGCCGACACGGGCTACGACGCCTGCACCACGGCCTCCAACCACACCTACGACCAGGGAGCGGCCGGCATCGACCGCACGCTCGCCGACCTCGACGCCGCCGGGATCGCCCACGCCGGCTCGGCCCGCACGCCGGAGGAGGCCGGGCGCATCACGCTCGCCGATGCCGGCCCGGCGCAGGTCGCCCTGCTCTCCTACACCTTCGGCTTCAACGGCTACACGGCGCCGAACGGCGAGACGTGGCGGTCGAACCCCATCGACGAGGCCCGCATCCTGGCCGACGCCCGGCGGGCGCGGGAGGCGGGCGCCGACGTGGTGGTCGTGGCGCTGCACTGGGGCAACGAGTACGTCCACGAGCCGACGCCCCAGCAGGTGGACCTGGCCCCGCGGCTCATCGGGTCCCCCGACGTCGACCTGCTGCTCGGCCACCACGCCCACGTCGTCCAGCCGCTGGAACACGTCGGCGGCGAGTGGGTCGCCTACGGCATGGGCAACCTCGTCGCCACCCACTCGACGCCGGGGGCGGCCAACCACGAGGGTTTGCTCGTCCGGTTCACGTTCACCCAGGAGGGCGGGCGCGACGGCGGCTGGCGGGTCTCGGCGGCCGAGTACGCCCCGCTGCTCATGGTCCGCGACCGGACGCCGACCCGCCTGGTCGACGTGGCCCGGGCGCTGGCCGACCCGGCGACGCCGCCGGACCTGCGCGCCCGGCTGGAGCTCGCCCGGGACCGCACCGCCGGCGTCGTCACCTCCCGCGGGGCGGCCGAGGCGGGCCTCACGCCGATCGCCGCCTGACGGGCTGGCGCCCCCACCGAGCGTGGCCCGGGATGCGCCGGTGGGGCGCTCCGCGGTCGTAGCCTGCCGGGGTGCATCGGGTGAGGACAGGGAACGGGTTGGACGCGGCGGAGCTGGCCGCGGTGCGGGCGCTCGTGGCCGAGGCGGCCACCGCCGACGACGGCCAGGACGGGATCGACGCCCACCGGCTCGCCCAGGTGGCGGCCGGCCGCTCCGAGACGCCCACCGCGGGGCATCCCGGCACGGTGGCGGTCCTGGCCCAGGCCGGCGGGACGAGCGGCGAGGCCGCCGAGGCGGCCGGCGACGGCGCCCGGCTGGCGGCCTACGCCCAGGTCGTCCGCGCCGACCGGCGGTGGGAGGCCGAGCTGGTCGTGGCGCCGTCCGCCCGCGGAGACCTCGTGCCCCTCGGCACCGAACTGCTGACGGCGGCGTTCGCCGAGGTGGCGCGGCAGGGCGGCGGGCCGGTCCACCTGTGGGCCCTGTTCGCCACCGACGCCCACGGCAAGCTCGCCGAGGCCGTCGGGCTCGAGTTCAGCCGCGACCTGTGGCAGATGCGACGGCCGCTGCCGGTCGGCGAGCCGTTCGAGATCGAGACCCGCCCGTTCCGGCCCGGCGAGGACGAGGAGGCCTGGGTCCGGGTGAACAACAAGGCGTTCGCCTGGCACCCCGAGCAGAGCGGGTGGACGGTCGAGGAGGTCCGCCGGCACGAGGCCGAGGACTGGTTCGACCCGGAGGGTTTCCTCCTCCACGAGTGGCATGGGCGGCTGGCGGGCTTCTGCTGGACCAAGGTCCACGCCGACCGCGAGCCGCCCCTCGGCGAGATCTACGTCATCGCCGTGGACCCGACCGCCGCCGGGCTGGGCCTCGGCCGCAAGCTCACGCTGGCGGGCCTCGACTACCTGGCCAAGCAGGGGCTCACCGTCGGGATGCTCTACGTGGACGCCACGAACGAGCCCGCCGTGCGCCTCTACGAGCGGCTCGGCTTCACGCTCCACCACGTCGACAGGGCGTTCGCCGGCGAGGTCTCCCCAGCCTGAAAGGCTCGGTCGGGGACGCGTGGACGGCCCGGGCCCGGGTCAGGTGACGCCGACGCCCAGGACCATGCCGATCACGTACGTCACCGCCGCCGGCACGACCGTAAACAGAACCTGCCGGACGATGGCCCGGCTCGGCGGGCGCCCGGTCGAGCCGGCGATCAGGGCGCCCACCAGCACGGCGGCGATCACGCCGAGGATCAGCGACGCCACCGTCGCCGCCCGCCCGCCCGCCACGAACCACGGCAGCAGCGGCACGAGCGCCCCGATCCCGAACGCCACGAACGACGACGTGGCCGCGCCCCACGGCGAGCCGAGCCGCTCGGGGTCGATGCCCAGCTCCTCGCGGGCGTGGGCCTGGAGGGCGGCGTCCGGGTCGCGCATCAGGGCCTCGGCCACGTCGTGGGCCTGGCCGGGCGGCAGGCCGCGGGCCTCGTACACGCGGGCCAGCTCGTCCGTCTCGTGCTGGGGACGGCGGTCGAGCTCGGCGGCCTCGATGGACAGCTCGCGGCGCAGCAGCTCGGTCTGGACCTGCATGGAGTTGAATTCGCCGGCCGCCATCGAGATCGCCCCGGCCACGAGGCCGGCCATCCCCGCCAGGCGGACGACGGCCGGCGCCGGGTCGGCCCCGGCAACTCCCAGGATCAGCCCCATGTTGGACACCAGCCCGTCGCTCACCCCGAACACGGCGGCGCGGGCCGAGCCGCCCTGCACGTCCCTGTGGTGGTGCTCGGGGTGGACGAGGCGGTCCTCTCGCCCGGCCGGGGGCCGGTGCCCGTCCACGTGACGGTGCCCGGCGGCGTCCTCGGAGGCGTCCGCGCTCACGACACGGACGCTACCCACCGTCCGGCCGCCACACCGGATGGCCGGCCGCACACGGGCCCGCCCGGCCCCGGCTGTCGCTAGCGTTGACGGACGTGCCCACGCGCTACGAGCCCGATCGTGCCGGGCTCGCCGCCCTACTCGCCGGTGAGCCCCGCTACCGCACCGACCAGGTCTGGGACGGGCTCTACCGCCAGCTCGCCGGCCCGTCCGAGCTGACCACGCTGCCCAAGGGGCTGCGCGCCCGGCTCGACGAGGAGCTGCCGCCGGCGCTGACGCCGGTCACCGAGTCCGTCGGCGACGGCGGGGCGACCGTGAAGTGGCTGTTCGAGCTGGACGGCGGCGCCCGGGTCGAGACGGTGCTCATGCACTACCGCGACCGCACCACCGTGTGTGTGTCCACGCAGGCCGGCTGCGCCATGGGGTGCGGTTTCTGCGCCACGGGCCAGGCCGGCTTCACCCGCCACCTGACCACCGGCGAGGTCGTCGAGCAGGTCGTCGCCGCCGCCCGCCGCGCCCGCGACGAGGACCGGCGGCTCGGCAACGTCGTCTTCATGGGCATGGGCGAGCCGCTCGCCAACTACGACCGGGTGTGGCCCGCCGTGGTGCGCCTCCACGAGGACCTCGGGCTGTCCGCCCGCCACCTCACGCTGTCGACGGTCGGGCTGGTGCCGGGCATCCGGCGGCTCGCCGCCGAGGAGCTGCCGGTCAACCTGGCCGTCTCGCTCCACGCCGCCGACGACCAGCTGCGCAGCCAGCTGGTCCCGATCAACAAGCGCTACCCGCTCGCCGTGCTGATGAGCGCCTGCGCCGAGTACCTGCGGGCCAAGGGCCGCCGGCTGTCGTTCGAGTGGGCGATGATCGACGGCGTCAACGACCGCCGCGAGGACGCCCGCCGCCTGGCCGAGCTGGCCCGGGGCCTGCCGCTGCCGGCCCACGTGAACCTCATCCCACTCAACCGGACGCCGGGCTACCCCACGCAGGGCACGCCGGCGGCCGGCGTGGCGGCGTTCCGGGAGTGGCTGGACGCCCTGGGCGTGAACGCCACCGTCCGCCGGAACCGGGGCACGGCCATCGACGCCGCCTGCGGCCAGCTGGCGGCCCGGGCGGCCGACCTGGGCGCGGCCGGCGGGGGGCCGGCGAACGGCCGGCGGGATCGGCACCGCCGCGGCGGCTCCACCGCGCCCGCCGGGCGCGGGGCCGGGCCGGCCCCGGTCACGATCGGCCGGCGGGACGCCGGCACCGCCGGGCGGGCGGACGCGACGGCCGGATGACCGACCGACCGGTCGCCGTCGACACCACGGACGACCTGTTCGAGATCCTGCGCGGCGGCGAACGCCGCGGCCTGGCGCTGGCCGAGACGCTGTGGCGCCACCTCGGGCCGGCCCGGGTCGACCAGCGCACGCTGGAGGTCGGCGTGGGCGCCGGGGTCGTGGCCAGCGCCGTGCAGTCCGACGGGCGGTGGGTCGCCGGGGTCGACCTGTCGCCGGTCCGGCTGCGGCGGGCGTCGCGCCGGCTGATGGGGGCCGCCGCCCGGGCGGACGCCCAGGCGCTCCCCTTCCCGGCCGGCGTGTTCGACGCCGCCTACCTGGTCTGGCTGCAGCTCGTGCCCGACCGGCAGGTCACCGCCGAGGTCGCCCGCGTGCTGCGCCGGGGCGGGCGCCTCGTGCTGGTCACGGGCCCGCACGAGGCCGCCGCCGGCGACGAGGTGGGGGCCATCGAGCGCCGGCTGGCCGCCCTCCACCCGTGGAACGAACGACCGGCCGACGTGGCGCTGCGCAACGCGTCCCAGGGCCTCCGGCTGGTGTCCCGCTCGTCGTGGGTGCTGGAGGTCGACCAGTCGCCGTCCGACGCCGCCCGCGGCCTCGAGGGACGCGACCTCGCCGGCCTTTGGGGCCTGGGCAAGGCGGAGGGCGACGACGCCATCGCCCGGGCCACGGCGGCCCTGCACGCCCTGCCCGAGCCGGACCGTCCCCGCCGGCGCCGCATCGCCTACCCCCTCCTCGTGTTCGAGCGGGCGTAGGCGGGCTGCCCCGGGCGGCGGCTCAGCGGCTCTCGCGGACGAGCACGGTCAGCCGGGCGGCCCGGATGGCGTCGATGAGCGTCTCGCCCGGCGCCACCTCGGCGCCGGCCCACACGACGCTGCGGGTCACGACCGCCGTGTCCGCCACGTCGGCCTCCGGGTCGATCGCCGGCCCCCCGCCGGTGGCGGTGAGGTTGGCGTGGAGGTAGCGGGCCGGAGTACCGCAGTCGAGGACCGGGCCGTCCCACGGGACCACGTCGAGCCGGCCCTCGGCCGCCGCCCGCCGCCACGACATCTCGTACAGGCCGCTGGGCTCGGCGGCCAGCGGCGCCACCTCGGACCACGGCATGACGGCCGCCGCCACGCGGCTCGTCGGCCGCAGCCCGTCGTCGCCGGCGAGGGCCAGGCGCATCCGCTCGCCGTCCCAGCCGGCGACCAGCGGCCCGAGCGTGCCGGGGGCCCACGTGTCGGCGTTGACCACCACCACGGCCCGGCCGTCGGCCCAGGCCCGGAGGTGGCCGAGGGCGCCGGCGGTCCCGAGGGCCTCGGGCTCCTCGACCGACAGGTGGACCGGCCCGTCCGCCGCGGCGGACGCCGCCACGTGGTCCTCGATCGCCTCGCGGTCGTGGTGGACGTTGACCGCCACGGCCGGGGTGACCGAGCGGAGCCGGCCCAGCGCCAGGTCGAGCAGCGGCACGCCGCCGACCGGGCACAGCGGCTTGGGCCGCAGCCGGGTCAGCGGGCGGAGCCGCAGCCCGGCGCCGGCGGCCAGGGCGACGCCGCAGAGCCCGTCCCGGTCGACGGTCATCGCACCGGGTCAGTCATGGTGAGCTTTGGCAAGATCGCCCACATGACGACGACGGTGAACGGCATCGACGGCCTGCGGGACCTGGTCGGCACGCAGCTGGGGAGCACCGACTACACGGAGGTCACCCAGGAGCGGGTGAACCTCTTCGCCGAGGCCACCGGCGACCACCAGTGGATCCACGTCGACCCCGAGCGCGCCCGGCGGGAGAGCCCGTTCGGCGGGCCGATCGCCCACGGCTACCTGACGCTGTCGCTGATCCCCGTCCTGCTGCCGCAGATCCTCGTCGTGCACGGGATCTCGATGGGCGTGAACTACGGCTGCGAGAAGGTCCGCTTCCCGTCGCCGGTCCCGGTCGGGGCCAAGCTGCGCATGAGCGGCGAGCTGGTCGGGCTCGAGGAGGTGACGGGCGGCGTCCAGCTGACGGTGCGCGCCACCCTCGAGACCGAGGGCGCCACCAAGCCGAGCTGCGTCGCCGACGTCGTCTACCGCTACTACGCCTGACAGTGCGCTGGACACCGCCGGGCCCGCCCTAGGCCGAGAGGCGCGACCGGACCGCGGCCCACCCGGGCAGCGAGCGGACGGGCGCCAGGTCGGGCTCGCTGTCGAGCAGGCCCGGCGCCCGGAACCCGGCGTCGACGGCGATGCCCACCCAGCGCAGGGCGACGTCGGCGTTCCCGGCCCGTGCCCACGAGCACGCCACCTCGAACGCCGTCTGCGCCTTGCTGCGCGGCCCGGCCTCGAACACCTTCTCGCCCACCTCGGCGGCGGCGCGGAAGCGCTCGGCGTAGTGCAGGTGGGTCTGGAGCCCGCCGGCCGCCTCGAGGCCCTCCGGCTTGGCCTCGACGAGGCGCGACGCCACCGCGACCGCCCGGCCCTGGTCGGCCAGGAGCGTGGCCGGGACCAGGTTGGGCGGGCCGCCCGGCTCGGTGCGGTAGGCCGACTCGAACAGGTCGTCAGCCATCTCGGCCGGGCCGACCAGCAGCGCGGCGCTGGCGCGGAGGAAGGGGTTCACCCCGCCGCCGGCCCGCTCGATGATCGACGAGGCCTTCGCGCCGTCGCCGCTGCGCAGGGCGTTCCAGGCCAGCGACTCGGATTCGCCGCTGCGGGGCCGCGGCGTGAGGTCGGGCACGGGCCCCCCACCCGGCGGGCGCACGACCTGCAGGTTGGCGCCGCCGCGACGGCGCGACGGCTTGCGGAGGGGGTTGCGGGGGGTCGCCTTCCCCGCCTTGCCCGGTGGGCCGCCGCCGGCGGCCTGGGGCGCCTCGATGTCGAAGGCGGTGGCGTGCCGGCCCTCGCGCAGGTCCCGGAAGTTCAGGAACCCGAGCAGGGCGAAGAACAAGAGGCCGAAGAACGTGAACTCGCGGTAGGCGACGAAGGCGGCCACTGCGGCGGCGGCGATCGACAGCCGGCAGGCGTTCTCGAAGCCGATCAGCTCCTCGGAGACGTGGCCGCCGTCGAGCGGACGGATCGGCAGCAGGTTGAACACCGCCCACCACAGGCCCACGAACTGCAGGATCTCGAGGATCGGCCACCAGCTGAAGTCGTCGGAGAAGGCCCAGGCGCGCCCCTCGGCCTGAGCCCAGTCGGTCTGCGACGCGAAGCGGGCGGGCAGCCACACCACCAGCAGCTGGACGATCGCCCCGGACAGGCTGACGACGATCGACTTGCCGCGGGACAGGCGCACCCGCGCGCCCGTCGGGACCGTGAAGCCGCCGAACCCGTGGAGCACCACCGCCGAGCGCTGCCCGAAGGCACGGAAGGTGAAGGCGTGGCCCAACTCGTGGATCAGGATCGCCAGGAACGTGATCAGCACCCAGGCGAACACGAGCCAGAGCGGCTCGAGCTGCATGCCGAACAGCACGGCGACGATGACGAAGAACGGTTCGACCCGCACCGGGACGCCGAAGATCCGGAAGTGCGCTCGCGAGTTCACGGGCGCAGCGTACGCGGTCCGGACACGGTGCGGCCCCCGACCAGGGGTTGTCGGCCGGGCGAGCGACGGCTCCGTAGCATGACGGGGATGCCCCCCACCTCGCCCGCCGCCACCGAACCGCTGCCCCAGGGGGAGGAGAAGGTGAAGGCGGTGCGGGCGATGTTCGACGCCATCGCCCCGCGCTACGACCTCGTGAACCGGGTCATGACCTTCCGGATGGACGTGGGCTGGCGCCGCAAGACGGTGCGGGCGCTGGGCTTGTCCGCGGGCTCCGTGGTCGCCGACCTGGCCTGCGGGACCGGCGACCTGTGCGACGAGCTGAAGGACTCGGGCCTGTCGCCGATCGGCGTCGACCTGTCCTTCGGGATGCTGGCCAACGCCCGGACGCGGGTGCCGCTGGTCCAGGGCGACGCCCTGTCGCTGCCCGTACGCGACGGCGGCCTCGACGGCGTGACGTGCGGCTTCGCCCTGCGGAACTTCGTGGCGCTCGAGCCGTTCCTGGCTTCGATCGCCCGGGCCGTCCGCCCCGGCGGCCGCATCGCCCTGCTGGAGGTGGCCACGCCGCCCAACCCGGTCCTGCGCGCCGGCCACGCCGTCTACTTCGGCAAGGTGGTGCCGCTGATCGGCGGGCTGCTGTCCGACGGCGGCGCCTACCGCTACCTCCCGCGCTCGGTCGCCTACCTCCCCGAGCCGGACGACCTGCTGGCGATGATCCGGGCCGCCGGCTTCGTCGACGTCGAGCGGACGGTCTTCTCGGTCGGCATCGCCCAGCTCCTGACGGCCACGAGGGCGTCGTGAGCGCGGCGGACGGGCTCGTGGCCCGCACCAGGCGGCTCGACTCCGACGCCGACCTGCTGGTCGTGGCCGGGCGGGACGGATGGCTGTTCGAGCGCGACCGGGTCGGCGTGGCGGGCCGTGGTGCGGCCCTGGCCCTCGACTGGCCGGCCGGCGACCCGGACGCCGCCGCAGCGACGGTGGCGTCGGCGCTGGCAGCGATCCCGTGCGCGGTCGAGGAGGGGCTCACCGGTCCCGGCTGCGGGCCGGTGGCGTTCGGCGCCCGGCCGTTCGAGCCGACGGCGGCGGCCCGTCTGGTGGTCCCGTCCGTGGTGGTCGGCCGGTCCGAGGACGGCACGTGCTGGGTCACGACGGTCGCCGCGTCGTCCGGCGGCGACGCTGCCCACGACGGGCTGGCCGCCACGGTGGTCGGCGCCGCCCCGCCGGCTGCCCTGCCGCGACCCCGGCAGGTGACCGTGGCGTCCGCCCTGGACCCCGAGGACTGGTGCGCGCTCGTCGAGCGGGCCACGAAGGAGCTGGACGGCGGCGCCATGGACAAGGTGGTCCTCGCCCGCGAGCTGGCCCTCACCGCCGACCGGCCGTTCGACCCGTTCGCCGTGCTGACGTACCTGCGCCGGCGCTTCCCCGGCTGCCACGTGGTGTCCATGGACGGCCTGCTCGCCGCCTCGCCCGAGCTGCTGGTGTCCCGGGCCGGCGACGTGGTCCGCTCCCACCCGATGGCAGGGACCGCGCCCCGTGGCGGCGACCCCACGACCGACCAGCGGCTGGCGGCCTCGCTGCTGGCGTCCGCCAAGGACCGCCAGGAGCACCAGGTCACGATCGACATGGTCCACGACACGCTGCTGCCGTGGTGCTCGTACCTCGACTACGAGGCCGAGCCATCGGTGGTCGCCGTGGCCAACGTCCAGCACCTGGCCACGCTGGTCCAGGGGCGACTGTCCCGCCCGGCGCCCTCGGTGCTCGAGCTGGTCGCGACGCTGCACCCGACGCCGGCCGTCGCGGGCTCGCCGCGGGACGACGCCATCGCCTGGATCCTCGACCACGAGGGGTTCGACCGCGGCCGTTACGCCGGCACGTGCGGCTGGGTCGACGCGGCCGGCAACGGCGCCTGGGCGGTCACGCTGCGGGCGGCCGAGCTGTCCGGCGGGTCGGCCCGGGTGGTGGCCGGCAACGGGGTCGTGCCCGACAGCGACCCGGCTGCCGAGCTGGCGGAGACCAACGCGAAGTTCGAGGCCCTCCTCACCGCGCTCGTCCGCCCCTGACGGCGGCGGCGACGTCAGGCCAGGTCGAGGCGCATGCACGCGCGGGTGGCGGGGTCCAGGCCGTGGGCCGCCTCGGCCGCGCGTACGGCGGCCAGCCCCGGCCCGATCTCCTCCTCGGCGACGACCCGGAAGCCGAGGTGCTCGTACAGCGGCCGGTTCCACGGGACGTCCGCGAACGTGGTCAGGGTGACGGCCGGGCGCCCCGCCGCCGCGGCCCAGCCGCCGACGGCGTCGAGCAGCGCCCGCCCGACGCCGGTGCCCTGGGCCGACGGCGCCACGCTGACCTGCTCGACATGGGCGCAGCCGTCCACGACCTCGGCGATCAGGTAGCCGACCGGCGTACCGGCGGCGTCGACCGCCACCCACGACCGCCCGTCGGCGGCGTAGGCGGCCAGCGCGGCGACGGACGTCGGCTCGTCGTCGGCCACCCAGCCCAGCCCCACCGTCCTGAATCGCTCGCCGGCCGCCCGCTCGATGGCCCGCAGCGCCTCGCCGTCCTCGGGCCGCCCGGGCCGGACCTCCACCGTCACGCGGCCGGGCCTACGCCAGCGCCCGGTCGACCGCGTCGGCGACGGCCCGGTCGAGGGTGGCGTGCATCGTGACGTTGGCGGCGCGGTCGGTGGGGATCACGAGGACGTGGAGGCCGCCCTTGGCCAGGGCCCCCCGGGCCTCGGTCGCGACGTCGGCGTCCGGTGGCAGGCGGCGGGCCTCGGCGCCGTAGGCGGCCGCCAGGGCGGTCAGGTCGAGGCCGTGGGGCGTGCCGAACAGGGCCTCGAAGCGGGTCGGCTCGACGATCGTGGCCTGCGGCAGGAACGAGAAGATGCCGCCACCGTCGTTGTCCACGACCACGCACACGAGGTCGATCGGCCGGCCCAGGGCGCCGAGCAGGCCGTTGCTGTCGTGCAGGAAGGCGATGTCCCCGATCAGGAGCGCCGTGGGGGCCGCGCTGCCGATCGCCACGCCGACGGCCGTTGACACCACGCCGTCGATCCCGTTGGCGCCCCGGTTGGCGACGACCCGCAGGCCCGTGCGGGGGGCGGCGTAGCGCTCGACGTCCCGCACCGGCATCGACGACGAGACGACGAGGGTGGCACCGTCCGGCAGCGCCGCCACTAGCTCACGGGCGACGGCGGGCTCGCTCGGCCCGGCGGGCTCGTCGGGCCCGGCCGCGCCGGCGGCGAGGTGGGCCGCCACCGTGGCCTCGGCGGCGTCGGACGCCGCCCGCCACGCCGCCCGCCACGCCGGCGGGGCCGGCCGGAGGCCACCGTCGTCCGCGGACTCGGCCGAGGCCACGGCCGCCAGCGACGCCGCCCAGGCGGACACCGCCCCGGGCGCGGGGGCC
>Ga0126306_10000234_pt1 | contig 22997 bp, 18 predicted proteins | sample Plot27_FD_92592 | JGI IMG/M metagenome (GOLD analysis project Ga0126306, IMG submission 92592) | Serpentine soil microbial communities from UC McLaughlin Reserve, CA, USA - Plot27 | ecosystem: Environmental > Terrestrial > Soil > Grasslands | place: USA: UC McLaughlin Reserve, Lake County... | reverse complement strand
GAGCAGCTTCATCGACGCGGGGAGCAGCACTCCGCGAACGATCGTCGCGTCGATCAGGATCGCCGCCGCAAGCCCGACACCGAATTGCTTGAAGAACAGCATCGAGAGCGCGATGAAGACCGCGAACACCGCCACCATGACGATCGCCGCGCTGGTGATGACGCCGGCGGAGTGGGTGATGCCGCGCCTGATCGCCTCGTGCGTGGTGAGGCCGCGGTCGAACCCTTCGCGAATGCGGCTGAGGATGAAGACGTGGTAGTCCATCGAAAGGCCGAAGAGGATCACGAAGAGGAAGAGGGGCAGGTACGCCTGGATGGGTCCGTTGTGGTCGAGGCCGATGAGCGAGCCGCCCCAGCCCCACTGGAAGACCGCGACCAGCACGCCGTAGGCCGCGCCGACCGAGAGTAGGTTGAGAACGATCGCGGTGGTCGGAATGACCACGGAGCGGAAGTTCCAAAGGAGCAGTAGGAAGGCGAGGCCGAGTACGAACGCGAAGACGTACGGAGCCCGGGCGCTCAGCTGGTCGTTGAAGTCGACCGAGGAGGCGGTGGGCCCGGTGACGTGGGCTTCGCCGACGTCCGCAACGGTGGCGGGGATGACGGTCTCACGGAGTGTCTCGAGCGCGGCCTCCGACCGCTTGTCGACGCCGTCACCGGCGAGGGGAACCTGGATGCGCGCGGCGGTCCTCCGGTCGTTGACGTCGACCGTAATCGGCTCGTGCATTTGATCGGTGGCGACCGCCTCGCGCTTCAGGGCCGTAATTGCGTCGCGAACCTGCGGTGCATCGACGTCGGGAGCCGTCAGCACCACTTGCGCGGGGAGCGGTCCACCCGGGAATGCTTCCTGGATGCGGTCGTAGGTTTTCATGATGGCGAGATCGCGTGGGATGTCGGCGGCGCCCAGCGACGCCGTCTCCAGCCGAAATGCGGGCACGGCCAGCAGCACGAGAATCCCGCCGGCGACGACGGTCGCACGAACGGGATGTGCTAGCGCGCGTCGAACGATCGCCGACCAGAATCGGCTCTCTCCGTGCGAGCGCCGCTGCGCGAGCCGGCGCCCGAGGAACGGAATGCGCCCGCGCTCGACGCGATCGCCGAACATCGCCAGGAGTGCCGGAATAACCGTGAGCGATCCGAGCATGGCTACCGCAACGACGATGGCCGTTGCTTGCGCCATTCCCATGAATGTGCCCTGACCGGTCAGGAAGAGCGCACTCATCGCGACGATCACCGTGAGACCAGAGGTGAGTACCGCTTTTCCTGAGGTTGCGGCGGCGATCGCGACGGCCTGTCGGTTGGACGCGCCGTTGGCACGCTCCTCTCGGCTTCGCCGGAAGTAGAAGAGCGAGTAGTCGACGCCGACTGCGAGGCCGATGAGAAGGATCATCGAGTTCGCTGAGCCGTCGATCGGCAACGCGTGGCTGGTGACGGCGACGAGCCCGGTGGCCATCATGATCGCGCTGAGAGCGAGGGCGAGCGGCAGGAGCGCCGCCACCAGCGCCGCGAAGACGAGCCACAGGATCACGAAGGTCAGCGGAATCGAACTCATCTCGGCCTTCTTGAAGTCCTCACCGATCGAGTCGTTCAGGGCCTGGCTCGCGGAGGCGTCGCCGAACTGCTCGATACGAAGCTGGGGGTGAGCTTCGGCCACCCGCTCCACGGCTTCGAGGACCGGCTCGACGCGGTCCTCAGCCGTGTCGCGCTTTCCCTTCATCGTGAGGAGCACGAGCGCCGAGCGGCCGTCGTTGCTGATCTGCCCTGCGTTGCCGCGGTCGTAAGGCGAGCGCGCGCCGACGACGCGGCCGGTGGCCTGCACCGCTGTAACGACGTCGCGGGCCGCGCGCTTTGCGTGAGCAGTGCGGATCGTGCCCCCGCCGTTAGCCTGGATCAGTACTTGCTCGGTGGCCGGCTGCTTGAACTCTGCCTTCTCAAGTGCGCGCTCGGCCTTCTGTGAGTCGCCGCTGGTGAGGTCGGCGGCGGTTAGCTCCTTCGAGCCGACGTTGCCCGCCGCGATCGCAATGACGATGAGCACGAGCCAGCCGAGCACAGCCTTCTTGCGGTGCTCGGCGCTCCAGCTTCCCAGCCGGGCGGCGATTCCTACCCGCGGGGTAGCGGCTCCGTTCTGTTGGTGGGGAGGCAGTCGCATCGGATCTCCTTTGAATCGAAGTGGGCTTACCGAGCCACCATAGGTCGGGTCGTTGCCCGCTCTGGAAACCGCCCGGCACACCGGGGGCCTGCGGGTTCCCAGCCCGCCGAACGACGTGCCTCGACCAGCGACGATCGTCAGCCCGGCTCGCGACCTGACGGTGCGAGCGCGAGATCGTCGCCGCGAGCAGCTTCCCTGCGTCAGTCGCGTGCGAGTGTGCGACCGGCCGAGCCGAGCGTCTCGGAGGCTTCGACGACGCGCCGTGCCATCTCCAGCTCGGCCTTCCGACCCCAGGCGCGCGGGTCGTAGACCGCCTTGTCGACGGCGCGGCGTGCGTCGGGGCGGGCGCTCGCCTTGCCGCCGAGATGCTCCTCGACCGCGTGGGTGAATGCGTACTGCATATCGGTGTCGACGTTCATCTTCACGACACCGTTTGCGACCGCCGCTCCGATCTCCTCCGCGGTCGACCCACTGCCGCCGTGGAACACGAAATCGAACCGACTCCCGTCGCCGTGGCGCTCCGCGACGGCGTCCTGCAGCGAGCCAAGCAACTCCGGCCGGAGGCTCACGTTGCCGGGCGCATAGTGGCCGTGGACGTTTCCGAACGTGGCGGCCAGCAGGTAGCGGCCGCGCTCCCCCATGCCGAGCCTTTCGGCGACCTTCAGCGCGTCCTCGCGCGTCGTGTAAAGACGCTCGCGGGCGACATGCTCGTGATCGATGCCGTCTTCCTCGCCGCCTACGGTGCCGATCTCGAGCTCGAGCAAGACATCGACGTCGTTGGCTTCGCCGAGCAGCTCTGCCGAGATCCGCAGGTTGTCCTCGAGCGGCAGTTCCGAGCCGTCGAACATGTGCGAGTTGAAAAGTGGTTGCCGGCCGTGCTCGCGCCGGCGGCGGCTCTCGTGAAGCAGTGGTCTGAGGAAGTCGTCCACGTGCTCGGCGGTCGCGTGATCTGTGTGCAGCGCGATCAAGACCGGCGAGCGCTCGCCGAGCACGTGCGCGAGCTCGGCGAACGCCCGCGCACCGACCCCCAAGTCCTCGGCCGGCCCCGACAGGTACCGGGCGGCGCTCGTCGTGATCTGGAGGATTCCGTCGGAACGGGCGTCGGCAAAACCGCGCAACGCGGCGTTCACGGTTTCGGACGAGCTCACGTTGACCGCCGGGTAGGCGTATCCGCCGGCGCGAGCCGCATCGATCATGTCCAGGTATTGCTGAGGGCTCGCGATCGGCATTGGCGTTCTCCTAACCGACCGTAGACCGTGCCGTTGCGAAAGGCGGGGAGCCGCTTGGCCCTCGGACACCGCCGTATCCCCGGGGGCCATGTCGGTGTTTTCGCGGCCCGCACACGCACGCAATGCTCGACGCATGACAACCAAAACCCACATCCCATCGCTTACTCGCACCGAGCTCTGGCGCGAACTGGCACAGCAACTGAGAGTCGACTCGATCCGGGCCACCGCGGTCAGCGGGTCGGGTCACCCGACCTCCTCGATGTCCGCCGCCGACCTCATCGCGGTGCTGGCTGAGAAGTACCTCCGCTACGACTTCGAGTACCCCGACCATCCGAACAACGACCACCTGATCTTCTCCAAGGGTCACGCCTCGCCGCTCCTCTACGCGCTCTACGCCGCGGGCGGAGCGATCAGCGAGGAGGAACTCCTGTCGCTGCGCCGCTTCGGCAGCCGCCTCGAGGGCCACCCGAGCCCCGCGCTTCCATGGGTCGACGTCGCCACCGGCTCGTTGGGCTTCGGCCTGCCCGTCGGTGTCGGCGTCGCTCTGGCGGCGAAGACCGTGGATCCTCGTCCGTACCGGGTCTGGGTCCTGTTGGGAGACAGCGAGATGGCGGAGGGATCGGTCTGGGAAGCGTTCGAGCACGCCTCGCACTGGCAGCTCGACAACCTCACCGTCGTGCTCGACGTAAACCGGCTCGGCCAAAGCGGCGAGACCATGCACGGCTGGAATGCCATCTCCTACGCGGACCGGGCCCGGTCGTTCGGCTGGGAAGCGTTCGTGATCGATGGTCATGACGTCGATGCGATCGACGCGGCGTACGCCGAAGCGACGGCAACGAACGGCCGCCCGACGGTGGTTGTCGCCCGCACGAAGAAGGGCAAAGGAGTCGCCGCGGTCGAGAACAAGCCCGGTTGGCACGGCAAGGTCCTGGACGACCCGGAAGCTGCGATCGCCGAGCTCGGCGGCCAGCGCGCGATCCGGATCGAGATCGCGCCGCCACCGGACGACCCGCCGCCGCGAGGCTATGCCGTCGAGGAGCCGGCGCTGCCCGCTTACGAGGTCGGGACGAAGACGGCGACGCGACGCGCCTACGGCGAAGCGCTGGCCGCGCTCGGAGACACCCGCAAGGACGTCGTCGCGATGGACGGAGAAGTCTCGAATTCCACCTTTTCGGGCCTGTTCGCAGACGCCCATCCTGACCGGTTCTTCGAGATGTTCGTCGCCGAGCAGCAGATGATCGCAGCGGCGGTCGGCTTCGACGTCCGTGGCCTGAAGCCGTTCGCCTCCGCCTTTGCCGCCTTCTTCAGCCCCACCTACGACTTCATCCGCATGGCCGCGATCAGCCGGGCCTCCCTGCGTGTCGCGGGCTCGCACGCCGGCGTCGCCACCGGAGAAGACGGCCCGTCGCAGATGGCGCTCGAGGACATCGCAATGTTCCGCGCCGTCCACGGCAGCACCGTCCTCTACCCCAGCGACGCCAATCAGACGGCGAAACTCGTCGCGCTGGCAGCCGATAACCCAGGAATCACCTACCTGCGCGCGACGCGCGCGGACACGCGCGTGATCTACCCGCCGCACGCGCCCTTCCGGATCGGCGGCAGTTGGCTCCTCCGGGCAACGCCGCGCGATCGCGTCACGATTGCCGCCGCCGGCATCACCGTTCACGAGGCGATCGAGGCCGCGCGCCGGCTCGCCGTCGAGGGCATCGGCGTCCGCATTCTGGACGTCTATTCGATCAAGCCGATCGACCGAGCAGCGCTCCTCGCATCCGTACGAGCGACGAACGGGCGGCTCGTGACCGTCGAGGATCACTGGCCGGAGGGCGGACTCGGCGACGCGGTGCTCGCCGCGCTCGCAGACTCCGGTCTTCCCTTGCACGCGGTGAACCTCGCCGTCCGCGATATCCCTGGGTCGGGACAGCCGGCAGAGCTGCTGCACGCCGCCCGCATCGACGCGGATGCGATCGTGTCCGCAGTCCATTCCCTCCTCGCCGCCGAGCCGGCGCGGAAAGCCGCATGAGCCGTCACCCGCGCGCACAGAGCGAAGCCGACCTCCTGCGGCTTCGCTCTGTGTTGACGCCCTTGACCTGTTAAGCGCTTTTCGTCCCACCTCGCCACGGACAGGAAGTGGGTTGCGCCGATTCGAACCGCTATCGGCCGCGCGTCCGTTTAGGGCACGCGGCGGACAGCAGCTGGCATCACCGTCGAGTCGACTGGTGAGCCAAGAGGCGGCATTGCTCGGAGTGACGGCGCCGCTTGTCGCTCAACGGGTCGGATGAGCGCGGCGAGAACACGCGCGGAGTCGCGAATCGGCCGGAAGGAGCTCCGCTCGTTTCCGTAAATCGCCGGAATCGGGACCCAGGCGACGTCGAGGCCCTCAACGAGGGCGGCCTTGAGCTGCCCGCTCTCGGCCTCGTAGCCGTCGCCCCAGAGTGGGAGATCGAGCGCGCGCCCGCGTATTAGCCGCATGCCCGATTGCGTGTCGCGCACGGATCGGCCCGTCGCCAGCTCGAGCACTCGCCGGCTGACCAGGTTCGCCAATCGGCGCTGCCACGGCATCGCGGCGAGGTCAGCAAAACGGTCGCCAATCACGAGTTCGGCGCTCGAGCTTGCCGCCACGAACGCAGGGATCGCCGCCGGCGGGTGCTGACCATCGGCGTCGATGAGGACGAGCGCCTCGGGCGCAGGGGTCCGCCTAAGCGCTGCCGCGATGCCCGTACGGAGAGCGGCACCTTTCCCGCGCCGCTGGTGATGTCGGACGAGCTCGACGGCCGCTTGGGTGGCGATTCGCTCCAGCTCGCGCGCGACGTGCGGATTCGATCCGTCGTCGGCGATGACGAGGCCGTCGACGTGGTCGAGCAGCACGTCGACTAACGCGCGCTCGGGGATGTCGTCGTAGCTCGGCATCACTGCCCAGACGCGCGGCATCGGCGCGACGGGTGCGATGGTCACGCGAGGCTCCGCAGCGCGTTGGCGACGCGCGTTGCCTGCGCAAGGAGCGACGGGACTGCAAGAGCGCTTGCGTAGCCGAGCGTGACGCCGGCGACGACGTCGAGCGGATAGTGGGCGCCGAACATCACGCGGGTGAAGCCGACGGCGACGATGTAGCTCCACATCAGCGTGCGCAGCCTCGGGAAGGCGAGCGCGATCCCCACGCCGAGCGCGGCGGTGACCGCCATGTGTCCGCTCGGGAACGAGTTGAGGTGACCCCAGTGGTGGCCGTTGAGCGTGATCTCGCCGGCCGCGAACGATTCCTCGGGACGAGGTCGGTCATAGGCGAAGTGGATGACATCAAGAAGACCCCAGGCGAGGAGGGCGCCGCCACCAACGCGTGTGAGCACTTCGAGTGCCCGCCGGCGGGTCACGAGAGTCGCAGCGACCCCGAGCGCGAGCAAGATCGCGTAGTTGCGCAGGTGCGGATCGAGCGCCCACCAAAGCCAGTCCGGCCCTGGGCCGAGGTCGTTGATCGGCTCGAACATGACCTTGTCGACGTCGTGAAGATCGCTGTGGGCGACGAGGACGCCGAGCACCGGTACGGTGGCGAGCAGTCCGAACGCCAGCGGTGTCTTGCGGATCGCCCGGACGTTCACGAGCGGGAACAGTGCGAGCAGGGTCGCCGCGCCGCCGATCACGAAGAGCGAGCGGTAGCTGCCCGTCACGCCGACCGTCCAGCCGGCAACCGGAAGCGCGATCGTGGTCGAGATCGAGCGGACGGAGAAGTAGAGGGCCGTGTAGCCGCCGGCTTCGCCGTCGGGGATCAGCGAGGAGTAGAGCGGGAAGCCGAGCGTCGAGACGAGCCCGAAGCCGATCCCGGCCGCCAGCAGCGCTCCACCGACGAAAACGAGGTCGGCCGAGGCCGCGACCGCGAGGAAGCCACTGCCCATCAGCGCCACGCCGATGAGCAGGAGCGGGCGGTGCAGCGCGGGGTTGCGGACGCGGCCGGCGGCGGCAATCGTTGCGCCGGTCGAAAGGCCGAAGGCGGCGAGCCAGAGCGAGGCGACCGCGGGGGTGAGGCCGAGCACGTCTTCCGCATAGAGCAGGAAGAACACCGGCAGGGCCGCGTAGCCGAGCACCCACAGGATCTGGGCGCCGAGCAAGCCGCGTACGCCTGGGCGGGTCGCCGCGCGAAGGTAGTAGCGGAACGCGTGCCCCTCGGAGGCGCCCGCGGGTGCGACGATGCGGGGCTCGCGCGTGTTGGCGATCGTCGGCCACGTGAGCAGCGGGACGAGCACGGCTGCAAGCACGAACGGCGCCCACAGTGCGAGGCCGCTCAGCGCGCCGCCGACGGCGAGGCCGACCAGGCCGCCGACGAGCATGCCCAGCTCCTGCGCGCTCGTGGCGCGCGCCCGGCCCTCCGGGCCGAAGATCTCGGGCACGAGCGCGCGGTGCGCCGTCGTGACGGCGTTGAGGCCGGTATAGACCGCCGCGCCGGTGAGCGCGAGCACGAGGTAGGTCGTACCCGAGCCGAGCGCGGTCGCAGCGAGCCCGCCGGCGGTGAGCACTCCGCCGCCGAGGATGAACCGCAGCCGGCGCGCTTGGCCGCGGCGGCCGAGCCGGTCGCTCCAGTAGCCGACGAAGAGAGGGACGAAGAGCCCGGCGCCAGCGTTCACCAGCATCACGAGACCGATCAGCCCGGGCGCGTTGTCGATCCGGTCGAGCAACACCGGCAGGTACGTCGTCGTGACGGCGCGCGCCGCTCCGGCGCCGACGGCCGCCGCCGCGAACGCAACCAGGTAAGCGCTTCCACGTTCGACATGTCGGCGCTCCGACGGAACCTCGGCGACGGCGATCGCGCTCATCGTCCCGGAGCCACGATTCGTAGTGCGCCAGGGCGGACCATCAGGTCGACGGTGCCGCGAGGGAGCTCGAGCGCGTCCGCGATGACGGGCGAGCCGGGCGCGGCAACGCGGACGCGACGGGCGCGCCGCCGCGTGACGGCGTGCGGATCGCGGCCGCGGCGGAGCGCCGCCAGCCCGGCGACGGTGTCGATTCGCCCACGCGTGTGGAGAGCGACGACGTCGATCAAGCCGTCAAATGGATCTGCATCGGGCGCTACCGCGAGGCGCGGGCCGTAGAACGGAAGGTTGGCGGCGAAGAGTTGACCGAGCGCGGCGAGCTCGGCGTCACCGTCCAGCTCGAGCGCCATGCGAACGGGCCGAAAGCGTGCGACCGCAGCGATTCCTGCGCCGACGGCGGCGCGCACGTCCGTGGAGTTGAGGCCGCCGTAGCGGGAGCGCGCGACAGCGTGGAGACCGATACTGATCCCCTCGACTGCGACCACTCGGCGGTTCGCGCTTTGTGCTTCGATTGCATCGAGCAACCGGGCGCGACCGCGAACGGCGAGCCTCGCTGCCGCCGCTAGATCGACCGGGAGGCCGAGCGACCGGGCGATGTTGTTCGCGCCGCCGACCGGCAGCAGCGCGATCTCGGCGCCGAGTTCCGGCAGGTTGGCGAGCCCGTGGACGGTTCCGTCTCCGCCGAGCAGGACGAGCCGCCGCTCGGGATCGGCCGCCACGGCTGCGAGCTCCGCGGCGGTCTCGGTCACGCGGATCTGAACGCCCGCCCCCTCGGCGCGGAGCACGAACGCAAGGCGCGAGGCGAGCTCGGGCTGCCGCCGCACGCCCGACGCGTTCGAGTTGACGACAAGGATCAGTTCGCCGGCGCGGGAGGGACGAGCACGAGGTCTGCGCGCCGGGCGCGTCGCGAGCGCCTCCGATCTCATCGGTGGCGATGCTGCGAGAGCAAGGGGCACCGACTGGAGAGACCGACCTCTCATTGCGAGGCGCCATCTGCGAGGTCGAGACGTGGCGGCGCAAGGACCTCGAGGCATTCGATCGCGGCCAGCAGGGCGGGCTCCGCGAAGAGGTAGGGAACCGCGTTCGGGATGCTCATTCCGGACTCGTCGAGTGCCCGCACTCCCGACGCGGCTTCGAGCAGGTAGCGAATCGCTATCTGGTGCGTGACGACGAGGGCGACCGCACCCGGCCGCTCGACGAGCCGGCGCAGTGCCGCGGCGTAGCGGCGTGCAGCATCGTCGAGGCTCTCGCCGGAGGGAAACGGCTCGCTGCGAGCGTGGTTTTCCTTCCACGCCCAGTAGGCACGGATCGGCGCTCCATCCAGTGCGCCAAGCCGAACCTCATCGAGGCCAGGTTCGATGACGAACGGAATCGCTCGGCCCGTCAGCGCGAGTTCGGCCGTATCGCGCGTGCGACGCAGGCGGGTGAACACCGCGAGATCAATCTCGAGGTTGCGAACCTGCTCTCCGAGTCGGCGAGCCTGCCGCCTTCCGCGCGGCGAGAGGCCGACCGGGTGAGACGGATCGCTGCTCACCAGCTGCGCTTCGTTCATCGATGACTCGGCATGGCGGGCGAAGACGAAGAGGCGCATCGCTCACCGACTCCTAAGCCCCTCGACCGGCCTGGGGGCGTCACGCCTCTTGGATCCCTGGCCGACGATGCTCATACCGCTCCCTGCAGCGCAGCATCGATGAGCTCGAGCGTGTCGGTGAGCAAATCGTCCTGGCGTTCGACGAGGCCGAGCGTCCTGACCGCCTCGAGCGATCGATAGACCAAGTCCAGCTGACGAAAGCCGAGCTTTAGCTCGATCGGATTCTCCTCGCTGGGCACCCACGCTCTCTCCATGTGCTCCGACGCGGTCGTGACGAGCCGCAGGCCGGGCCGGGAGGCCGCGCCCGTTGCGGGAGACGCTCCCGCTTCGGCTTCCAAGCTGCTCATGCCGCTTGCGCCGGCGCGAGCGTCAATGCAGGCCGGCTGATGCTCGGTACGTCTGCGGCGCTCTGTCTCGCGGAGGCAAGCTCGTCCTCGTGGGCAAGGGCCCACTCGTACAGCGCCATCAGTGGCTCCGTCAGTTGCCACCCGAGCGGGGTCAGCGTGTACTCGACGCGTACCGGAATTTCCGCGTAGACGTGGCGCGCGACGATGCCGCTGCGTTCGAGCTTACGCAGAGTAGACGTCAGCACCTTCTTGGACAGCCCGGGGATGTTGTCCACAAGCCGGGCATGGCGGCGCATCCCGCTAGCGAGAAGAAAGATGACGTCGACGCTCCACTTGGGCTCGAGCAGCGCGAGCGCCTCGCGGGTGAGCTCGATCATCTCGAAGTCCTCGAGACGCGCACGCCGCCGCTCCACCCGCGGCAGGCTCGCGAGCTCGGGCTGACTGGTCGATTCCACAAGAGACATCCGCAATCCCTCCTTCACCTGGTCGCTTCTTCGGATCGATCGGCGCTGACGTGTACGCGGCTCGCCGCGGCCGCAGCCCAGGAGGCGAGCAGCGCCTCGTCGTAAGGCACGTGGTTAACCGCGGCATACGCATACGGGTGGTAGAAGACGGCAAGCGCCTCGTCGGGCTCGGCGGCGAGCTCGAAGTAGGCGCGGCTCCGCTCGTCGGACACGGAGACGGTCAACTCGTTCGCGGCCTCGTCCCAGAAGAGAATGACCTCGAGGCCGTCGGCCGACCTGTGCGCGAGCTCTCGAAGGTGGTGCTGCTTCTCGTTGCTAATCGCCATCGTGGCTCCTTCCTGTCGCCTGAGCCGTGTTTCTCAATGAGGCGACGATCGCAGCCCAAGGAGGCGATGTCTCTGTGGCCACCTGCCGAATCAACGGCCCGCCAGCGGGCCGGTTCGATGTACCGCTAGCTTCATTGCGCGAACGCTCGTGCTCGGCGAGGCTGGGCGTGTGGCTTTGCGCTGCCTTCTCGTCGACGACAGCGAGGAATTTCTCGCCTCGGCGTCGCGTCTGCTCGAGGCTCAGGGCTTGGAGATCGTCGGGCGCGCCTCCTCGGGTCAGGAGGCAGTGCGCCTTGCCGACGCACTGCGCCCAAACGTCGCCCTCGTGGACGTCCAGCTCGGCGACGAGGACGGCGTCGAGGTTTCGTGGCAGCTGACCGCCGGCGGTCGCCTGATTGCGGTCGTCTTGATCTCGACGCACCCGCAAGACGACATAGCGGAATTGATAGCGAGCAGCCCTGCGGTCGGTTTCCTGCCGAAGACGGCCCTCAGCGCCGCGGCCGTCGCCGAGCTCGTCGGCTAACGCGCCTCCAAAAACGCAACGACGGCCAGCACGCGCCGGTGGTCGTCCTCAGTCACCGGCAGATCGAGCTTCGCCAGGATGCTCCGCACGTTCTTCTCGACCGCCCCTTCGGTGATCCAGAGGCGGTGGGCGATTCCGCTGTTGGAGCGCCCTTCGGCCATCAACGCGAGCACCTCTCGCTCCCGCGGCGTTAGGTGGGCTAGGGGGTCGTCACGCCGTCGCTGCGTCACTAACTCCTGAACCAGCCCAGGATCAAGGACCGAGCCGCCGCGAGCGATTCGTCCCAGCGCTTCGACGAAGTCGCTGGCGTTCATGACCCTGCTCTTGAGCAGGTAGCCGATCCGCTCGCCGTTCTCCAACAGGTCCATCGCCTCTTCAATCTCGACGTGCGCCGAGAGAAGAAGAATCCCGATGCCCGGAGATGCGGCGCGAATCGCGCGAGCGGCCTCGAGACCTTCGACCGTGTGTGTCGGCGGCATCCGGATATCGACGACCGCCAGGTCCGGGCCCTGCTCGCGGACAAGATCCTCCAGCGCCCTTGCATCGCCGGCCTGACCCACGACATCGAACCCCGCCCCGCACAAGATCCTGGCGATCCCCTCGCGCAGAAGCACGTCGTCGTCGGCTAGCACCACGCGGCCACCGGACATGTTCGGGGTTGAGCTTACGCCGAGTTCGCCGCGGACGAGTTTGCGCGCCGGTCGACACCGCGGGCTATGGGTGTGATCATCAATTCCGTGACGGTCAGCCACGCCACTAACGTGGCGAGCGGAAGGTTCGGCGCCTACCTGCAGGCTGCGCTCGACGCAGTCATCGTCGCCGATGCCGCGGGATGTGTGGTGGAGTTCAACCCCGCGGCCGAGCGAGTTTTCGGCTACACGCGAGACGAGGCTCTGGGTCGGACCCTCGCAGAGCTGATCGTTCCGCCTTCGCTGCGCGAGCGCCACACACGCGCGTTCGCACGCTTCGTGGAGACGGGTGAGGCGCGGCTGCTCGGCCAACGGATCGAGCTCACGGGCATGCGCGCCGACGGCAGCGAGTTTCCCGTCGAGCTCGCATTGAGCCGCGCCGAGGGAGAGCCGCTGCTCGTTTGCGGGGCGCTGCGCGACCTCTCTGAGGCCAAACGGAGAGAGAACGATCTTCGCCGCCTCGCTGCCGAGCAGGCCGCCCTACGACGGGTGGCGACACTCGTTGCGCGGGAGGCGACGCCTGCTGAGGTCTTTGCCGCCCTCGCGGAAGAGGTCGCTCGCCTCTTGGAGGTTCCGCTGATCGAGACGGTCCGCTACGAGCCGGATGGAACCGCCACCGTGATCGGTGCTTGGGGCGAGCATCCCTTCCCGGTCGGCAGCAACTGGACGCTCGACGGCCCCAGCATCACCGCGTCCGTCTTGCAAACCGGTCGTCCCGCGAGGATCGACGACTATACGTACCTTTCGGGCACGATCGCCGAGCTCGCACGGAAGGCCGGGTTCCGCTCGGCGGTCGGTGTTCCGATCATCGTCAACGGCCGAACCTGGGGAGCGATTTACGCGGTTTCGACCGAGCCGAAGCCGCTGTCTCCCGACACCGACGAGCGCCTTGCAGATTTCACGGAGGTCGCCGGGACTGCGATCGCGAATACCGAGGCGCGCGAGGATCTGCGCAAGAGCGAGGAGCTGTACCGTCGGACGATCACCCAGGCCGGCGCTGTCCCGTACCTCTACGACTACGCAGCAGACCGCTACATGTTCATCGGCGAGGGGATCGAGGACCTGACGGGCTATACCGCGGCCGAGTTCACGCCCGAAGCTTGGGGCAGCATGATCGAGGAAACCATCCTCCTGGACGACCAGGCGGGGCTCACGAACGATGAAGCGGTCCGCCGGACGCGCTCGGGCGAATTCCCTCGCTGGAGGTGCGACCAGCGAATCAGAACACGCCACGGCGAGAGTCGATGGATCTCCGACGCTTCCGTCGAGATCTTGGGCCGAGACGGCCACTCCATCGGCGCGATCGGAATGCTTCAGGACATCACCGAGCGCAAGCGCACTGAGGAGGAGGTCAGTCGCTTGGCCGAAGAGCACGCCGCGCTCCGACGAGTAGCAACGCTCGTCGCAGAGCAGGCGCCGCCGAGCCTGGTGTTCGGCGCCGTCGCCGAGGAGGTCCGCCAGACGTTGGATCTCCCGGCGATCGTGATGGCGCGCTACGAGCCGGACGACACGATCTTCATCATCGGCGCCACCGGCGAGCATCTCTTCGAACCGGGAACGCGATGGCCGCTTGACCCGGGCGTCTCCTCGCTCGTGCTGCAGACCGGGCGCCCTGCAAAGATCGACTACGAGCGCCTGCCCGGAAGGATCGCCGACGCCGCTCGCGAGGGAGGATTTCGGACCGGGCTCGGTGTGCCCATCGTGGTCGACGGCGCAATCTGGGGTGTGATCGCGACCGTTTCAACTAGTGACCAGCCGCTTCGCGACGACGCGGAGGACCGGCTCGTCGACTTCACCGAGCTCTTGGCAACCGCCATCTCGAACATGCATGCGCGTGACGGACTTCAGCACCTCGCCGACGAGCAGGCGGCGTTGCGCCGCGTTGCGACGCTGATCGCCCGCGAAGCCACGCCCGCTGAAGTGTTCAACGCGGTTGCCGAGGAAGTCGCTCAGGTCCTGGACGTGCCGCTGACTGCCGTTGTCCGCTACGGACCGGACCGGGTTGCGACCCAGGTCGGCGTGTGGGGCCGCGGGAACCCATTTCCTATCGGCACTTCGTGGACGCTGGACGAGCAGAGCGTCTCCGGCTTGGTTTTCGGTACAGGTCGAGCGGCTCGTGTGAACGACTACTCCGACGTCCCGGGCGATATCTCTACCGCGCTAGCTCGCGAGGCCGGAATCCGCACAGCGGTCGGCGTTCCAATCGTGGTCGACGGCAGGGCGTGGGGAGTGATGATGGCGCTGTCGACCGAACGGCGGCGGCTGCCGGCCGACACCGAGGCCCGTCTGGCCGCGTTCACGGAGCTGATCGCGACCGCGATCTCGAACGTCCAGGCACGCGACGACCTACGCGACCTCGCCGACGAACAGGCGGCGCTCCGGCGGGTCGCGACGCTCGTGGCTCGTGGGACCGACTCGGCCGCAGTGTTCGACGCGGTCTGCGCAGAGACCGGGGAGCTGATCGGCGCGAGCAGCGTCAATCTCGTCCACTTCACCTCCGATGGCTTCAACGTGACCAAGGCCGGCTGGAGTGTGCGTGACACGCATGTACCCACGGGGACACGGCTTCCGCTCGGTGACGACACGATCAACAGCGTCATCAAGCGCACCAACGCCCCGGCGCGCTATGACAGCTATGAACAGAGCTCGAGCGAGCTCGCGACCGTACTCAAACAACGCGGGATCCGCTCGGAGATCGGCGCTCCTGTGATCGTGGAGGGAGAAATCTGGGGTGCGCTGATCGCGGGCAGCGACAGCGACGAGGCGCTGCCGCGGGGCGCCGAACTACGCATGGCGCGCTTCGCCGAACTCATCGCAACCGCGATCTCAAACGCGACCACTCGTTCGGAACTGATCGCCTCGCGAGCGCGAATCGTTGCCGCCACCGACGAGGCTCGGCGAAGGATCGAGCGAAACCTCCACGACGGGACGCAGCAGCGCCTCGTCGCGCTCGGATTGGAAGTCCAAGCGGTTCGCATGAACGTCCCAGCCGAGCTGCAAGACACCCGCTCGGGGCTTGAACGCGTCGAGCGCGACATCGAGGCAGTGCTCGAAGACGTACGAGAGCTGTCGCGTGGCCTGCATCCGGGACTGCTTTCCAAGCGCGGGCTTGGGCCGTCGTTGAGAGCGCTCGCACGAAAATCCCCGATCAAGGTCGACTTGGATATCGACGTCGAGACCAGGCCGGCGGAGGCGATCGAGACGGGCGTCTACTACGTCGTCTCCGAAGCGCTCACGAATGCCGCCAAGCACTCCCAAGCGTCGAAGATCTCCGTCGCCGTTGCGACCGCAGGCAACCGGCTTCGCGCCACGATCGAAGACGACGGGATCGGCGGTGCCGAGGCGAGCGCGGGGTCGGGGCTCGTCGGCCTGATCGACCGTATTGAGGCTCTCGGCGGACGGTTCGCGCTCGACAGCCCGGTCAACGAGGGAACCAGAATCTCGATCGAACTGCCGCTCGTGCTCCAACTGATCGACGACCCGGCGCGTGGCATCGAACCAAGTAGAGCCACGCTCAAGGCCGGCGCCGCCGGGCATACACCGGGCTCGGAACTCGGAGACGTGAGGGCCCTGCTCGCAGCCGTCGGGGACGTCGTCCTTGATGCCCTTTACGTCGTCGACGCGCAAGGGCGCATCGAATTCTTGAACCCCCAAGCACTAGAAATCCTCGGCTACGAAGACGAGCGTCAGCTGCTCGGCCGCCCGAGCCACGACACGATCCACTATCTCCGACGCGATGGAACGCCGTTCCCCGCTGCGGAATGCCCACTCCTTCGCCCTCGGGTAACCGGAGAGACGGTCCAGGTGGAAGAGGACTGGTTCGTCCGCCAGGACCGATCGCTGGTACCCGTGGCGTATTCGTCCGCTCCCATATCCCTGCCAGACGGACGTGGCGCCGTAGTCTCGTTCCGCCAGGTGTCGCGGTAAGAGTTGTCCGCCCGCGGCGAAAGTCCACCGCGGCCGGATATCTACGCCTCGGTCGCGTGATCGGAAAGCGCGGCCGACCCTCGCGCCGCTAGCGCAGGTGAACCGCGTGCCTCGATCAGGGACGAAACCCGATCAAGGGCATCCGGATCGATGGTGGGCTCGACAGCGGATCGGGTTCTTCGCGGCGCGTCGGCGTCCCGCGTGGGTCGCCCGAACTGCAAAGCCCCCCGACGTCTCCTCAGGTATTCCGGGCGACGCGGGCAGAGGCTTTCGTCTCTAGCGTTGCGGGGATTGCCGAGCCAAGCCGGAGGTCGCCGGTTCGATCCCGGGCACGCTGCATCCCCACTCGTCGAGCCGAATTCGCGGGAAAGACCCGCAATTCGGCCCTTTTGCGAATCGACGGTTACCGCCCGTTACGAACCGTTACAGCCGGTTTCGAGACCCTTACCGCAGGGTCTCGGCAGGGTCTAGCGCAATTCGCAGGGTCTCCGCAGGGTCTCTACGTCACCGCTGGGTAGCGGCCGACGACGCTAAAACGGTTCAGAGGGCACTACGTCGTCGCGAAGCGCGCTCCGCCACCGCCGGACCCCGGTCGACCTCGGTAGGCCAACGTCCGCAGTCGTAATCTTTCGACATGAGCCGACGAAGACGGCGAGGCTACCCCGCGCGTCAGGGCTCCAGACTCAGGATTCGACGAAGCTTGGCTCGCTCACGCTCCCATGTGAAGCGTGATCTCGCGACCCGCCACGCAGCTTCGCCGAGGAACTGACGCAGTCCCGGATCGCGCGCCAGATTTCGAATCGCGTCTGCCATTCCTGCAACGTCCCACTCGTCGAGAAGGTACCCCGTCTCACCGTCGATCACGGCCTCGGGGATGCCAGCGTGCCGTGTTGCCACGATCGCAAGTGCGCTTGCCATCGCCTCGAGGATCGCCAGGGGTAACCCCTCTTCGTCGCCGGTCTCCGGATCGGTGACGCTGTGCTGCACGAAGATGTCGGCTTGGGTGAGAAGCGCGGCGACGCGATCGGCGGGCTGAAAGCCGTGAAATGTCACGCGATCCGCGATCCCAGCCGAGTGCACGTATTCTCGTGCGGCGGCCATAAGCGGCCCGCCGCCCACATAGTCGAGCCGCATCCCGGGCGTCTCGGTCGATGCGCAATGAAAGGCTTCCAGCGTCGCGAGCGGCGCCTTCTTCGGAACGAACCGCCCGACGGCGAGGCAGCGGACGGCATTGATTCGGTGGGCTCGCTGGTGCGGCTCGTCCGGAACGTCGACGCCGTAGGGGACGACGTGGATGGTGCATCCCTCGAGCCCGATGCCAACGAGCCGTCGCTTTGAAGCATCGCTCATCGTGATCACCCCACCGATGTCGTTGTACCGGGCGTAGGCCTCCACCCACCGATCGTCCCGCAGCCGCTTCGAGACGTCGTAGCCGTGCGCGTGCACGAAGAGCGGCACTTCGAGACGATCGGCAACGTCCACGAGTGGCAGGGACAGATCGAGATACTCGCCGAGGATCACGCAGACACAGTGGCGACGGAGATACCGAATGAGCGAGTCGCTACGGAACGATGCCGTGCGCCCGCGAACTCGCTCGAGGAGGCGTGGACGGAGCTCGTCGAGCACAAGTGTCGGGCGCGTCCACGCGCCATGCCGGGTCCCGCTCATGCGAACCGACTGCGACGACCGTGCGTCCGGGGAGCAGGTCGACCATGTGTCGCCTGATGAACGTCTCAGACGGCGCTCCGAGGAGTGGCGCCACGACGGCGAGCGACGTCATCCAGACATCCTCTCAGCGAAACGCGGCACGCCGGCGTGCTCTCGCCGGCCCCGCGCTCGCGACGCGAGCCGAGCTCGCAACGCCGCAGACGTTCGCCGAAATCCTGCGCACCTTCGGCAGCGGCCCGGCATGGCGCACCCGAGCTTGAGCTGGACGTCGGAGCGGCAGGTCCGAAACAGCGTCTAGCGCGGCAGCGCGAGACGCCTACGCTAGGGAGCGGGCGGGTCGACAAGCAAGCGTCCGCGTTCGGCTCGCCGCCCGGCTCAGAGCGACCACCGGTCTGCGTCCTATCGTCACGGCGATAGACTCGCTAGGCGTACTCCGCTGGGCCTGCTTGGCGGCGGCACGGTCGGCGCAATCGCGACAGGACTGCTGACCCGTCTCGCATGAACGTGCCGAGCGCTTTCGCGACCGTCAGTTCGAGGCGGCGAGCAGGTTCATCGTTCACCTACGAGGCGACGGTCGAGCCCTCGTCGGGTTATGGGAAGCCTCGACGAACCTTCACGACACACAGCATCGGGTAGCCGAGGCCGCGGGTCCAGCGCATCAAGCGCTGAAAGATGCATTGGGGTCGAGGACGTGCTCGGCGAGTCCAACAAGGCGATATGTCGCCATCGACTTGGTCGGGCGCGAGGCCTCGTCGGAGCACGCAGCCCAGGAGATTGCACGCTCGCGTGCAGTCAGCGAGCACGCGATCGAAAACCTCTCTGGCCGCATCGAAGAACGGTCCGTTCACGAAAGAAGCCGGCAGGTTAGGGCCACGCTTCATCGTTTGCTAATGACGGTCGCCCAGCTAAACCTCCTCTTCGCGGGCAAAGACGCTGAGGTAGTTGAAGCAGCACGCCAGGTCGCTGAGGCGCTCTTTGCGCTTGCGAGCGGCGTTCTCCATTCGGCGCTGGAAAAGGCGGTCTTGACTTCTGTCCGCGGCGGGCATATAGCACGCGCCGACGATGCTCGAGCGCGATTTCGCGAGCTACCGGACGATCGCACTGATCGCGATCGGCGTCGCCGGGGCGGCCGTCGCGTGGATCATTGTCTTCTGGGGCTACTGGTCGGGGCTCGGCGTCGACTGGTCGGAGGCGCAGAAGGACTTTGCCCGCGACGGCCAATTCCTGCTGTGGCTCGTTCTCATCCTCGCGCAGGCGGCGGTGTGGCCGATCGCAATCATCCTCGTCGTCCCCACGATCATCGCCATCATCCGCGCGCCGGATCGCCCCCGAACGCCGGATCTCCCCCGAGCGCCGGATCGCCCGCGGCCGCCGGGACGCTGGGGTGAGATCGGCCTCTCCGCGGTCGTCTTTGTCGTCGCGGCGCTCGCGGTCGCACTGCTCGGCGCGCTCGGTCCGGATCTCCCCGACTGGCTGCCGGCGTACGAGTGGAAGCTCGTCCTGCTCAGCTGTATCGGCATCGGCGCTGCCCTCGTCCCTGCGATCGGCATCTGGAAGGCCCAGGTTGCGTTGCGGCAGTTACTGCGAGAGGTCGGTGACGCCGTTCCGGACAAGAGGCAACTTGATCGACTCCTCCATCTCCGGAGCGCGCTCACGCTCTTCCTCGGCCTCCTCGGGACGCTTCTCAGCCTCGCGGTCGTCGCCGCGGCCGCGCAGCGTCAAGCGGTCGAGGCGTTCGGAAAGCGGACCAACGCCGACTACGACGTTGACACCGTGTTTCCCACTCACTACGTGACCCTCTACGGCCTCTTGCTATCGCTCCTGGTCGTGCTCGCTTACGTCCCCGCAGACCTAACGCTCCGTTCGATCGTGACAGAGTTCCGAGACAAGGTGGTGCCGATGGCAGACCTCCCGGTTGATCCGAACGACCCGAACGGATTCGACCCGTGGGAAAAGCGGGTGGGTCAGCGCCAGGCCTTCGCCGATGCCGTTGGCCCCTCGGCTGCGCTTTCAACCAGCCTCACCACGGCTATCGTCGTCCTCACGCCGTTGCTGGCTAGCCTCACAGGGCTAATCGGCGACTAGCGTGACGACTACCAGGCCTTGTGTCCGAACCGCCGCTCGCGGCGGTCGTCCGGCGGGCATTACGTTCTCCGTGGAGCGCCGCTTTAACGCAGCGCGCGGCGCGTGTGCTACCGACCGATATAGCCAAAAGGGGAGAGGGCCCGAAGGCCCTCTCCGTCATTTCCTGCGTGCCGGTTGCGCGCTTAGTCGGCGAACTGAATCTCGTCGAGTTCACCGGGCGCGTATTGCTCGACGATGCCAAGGATCCAGTCGATGACGGCCTCGGTGTCGGTGCGGAACGCGAATCCGGTCCCGCCGCAGGTCTGGCGGTTGAAGCCGAAGAGCCACGAGTTGACACCGACGATCACGTTGGAGTCGAACCCGCCATAGAAGGTTGGGCCGCCGGAGTCGCCGAAGCACGTGCCACCACGACCGCCGCCGGGTGCCGAGCCCAGCTGCAGGTTGAAGCCGGCCGTGTTTCTGCTCGCGTTCAGGTTCGGATTGGTGAGTTTCGTCTGGGCCATCAGCCGCTCACGGAACGAGAGCGTTTGCGCCGGGTTCGTGCGGCTCACGCCGTAGCCCGCGACCGTGAAGGTGGCCGCCTTGAGCGCATCCGTGCTGAGGGAGTCAAGGAATCCCGCCGGAGCAAGGACCCCGTACTCCGGAAGCTCGACCGCCTGGTCTTCGGGCAGGATGATCAGCCCGACGTCGTGGATATTCGGGAAGCCCGCGAAGTTGTCGAACCCGAAATCGAAGAGCAACGTTGACTCGACGCAGAGCGGGTCGCCGTCAATACACATCTCGGGATATCCCGTTCGCGGATCGATAGGAACGCTCGGCGGGTTGTACTGTCCGCCGACGTCCTGATGGAACCAGATCCGCGCCATCACAGGTGACTCCTCAGCGTCCTGATCGGTGCAGTGGCCAGCGGTCAGGAAGACGCGATCGGTCAGAAGTGAGCCCGAGCACCTCCACATGAAGTTGCCCTCGGCGTCATAGAACGCCACAAGACCGACGAACGGGTGTTCATTGTCCTCAACGAAGTTGCCCGTGATCGCCCGCGCCGAGCCCGGCAGAAGGCTAAGAGCGGCGACGCACGCAGCCACGAGCAAAAGCAGCTTCTTCATCTCTCCCCTCCTCGATATAGCTCTCACTACCGACCCTCATTTCACCGGCGGTGACACCTTTCAAACAGAAGATCGGGCGTTATCGCCGTTGGCGTCGATCGACCCGAGCCCGAGCAGGCACCGTGCCGCCTCGACGAGTGGGCGTCCGACAACGCTGTGACGCGCTCTTTGAGCGTGCCGCGGCGTCCGGCGACGAGAGGGAGCGAGGCAAGTTGCGAATGAGAATCATTCTCAATAATCTGTACCGGTGATCGGGTTTCGCCTTCCTGCCAACGTCCGGATGACGCCACAACGACGCGCCGTGCTCGACGCCGTAGCCGAGCAGAAAGGCGCGTTCGCAGTGGTGGACGTCTTCCAGGTCGCGCGTCGAACGGAGCCGTCGCTGGGGCTCGCGACCGTGTACCGGACGGTGGAGCTCCTGCGGTCGACCGGCTTCGTGCAACCTCTGGCAGGGGCAGGCGACGCGACGTACGTTCGCTGCCACCCGGGCCACCATCACCACCTCGTCTGCCAGGAGTGCGGCAGCGTCGAGGAGACCGAGCTCTGCGGCGCGCCCTCCCCCACACTGCTCGCCGAGAAGCACGGCTTCAAGGTCGACAGCCACGAGCTGAACGTCTACGGCACGTGCCGCGCGTGCGCGTGATCGCGTGGGTCGCAGTCCTCGTGCTCGCGGGCTGCGGCGCCGGGTCGGGAGACGACTCGGCGCGCCAGGTCGTCGCATCGTTCTATCCGCTCGAGTACGCGGCTCAGCAGGTCGGTGGCACCGCCGTCGACGTCACGAATCTGACGCCGCCCGGCGCCGAGCCGCACGACATCGAGCTGACCGCGCGGGACGTCGCTCGTATACAGGAGGCGGATGTCGTCCTCTACGTCGACTCCGAGTTCCAGCCTGCGGTCGAGGACGCCGTCCGCGGCGCGCGCGGGACGGCGATCGACCTGCTCGAAGGCGTCCAGCTTCGGCGCGCACCTGACGAGGAGACGCGCGCCGATCCTCACATCTGGCTCGACCCGGTCCTCTACGCCGGCGCCGTTCGGGAGATCGGCCGAGCGCTCGATGCAGAGAAGCGCACAGCGACGATGACGGCCCAGCTCCACCGGCTCGACCGCGAGTTCCGAGAAGGGCTCTCGAGCTGCGAGCGGCGGGAGATCGTCACGAGCCACGCGGCCTTCGGGTATCTCGCGGCCCGCTACGGGCTCCGGCAGGTTCCGATCGCCGGCGTCTCGCCCGAGGCCGAGCCGACCCCGCGCGCGCTGGAGTCCGCGGTCCGCCGAGTGCGTGAGAGCGGCGCGACGACGGTCTTCTTCGAGACGCTCGTGTCACCGCGGGTCGCGGAGACCGTCGCTCGCGAGACTGGAGCCCGGACGGGGGTGCTCAACCCGATCGAGGGCCTCACGAAGGACCAGGCGGCCCACGAGGACGACTACTTCACGATCATGCGCCGGAACCTGGCCGCGCTGCGGAGGGCGCTCGGATGCCGCTAGCAGCGGAGCTTCGCCGCGTTTCTTTCGCCTACGGGAACGGCCCGCCGGTGCTGCGCGAGGTCGACCTGGCCATTCGTCCCGGCGAGTTCGTCGCGATCGCGGGCCCGAACGGCGGCGGGAAGACGACGCTCGTGCGCGTCATCCTCGGGCTGGAGGAACCCTCGAGCGGCGAGGCCCTCCTGTTCGGGGAGCCGGCGAGGAGGTTCTCGCGGCGCTCGACCATCGGGTATCTCGCCCAACGGACGCAGCTGGGCCTCGACGCGCCCGCGACGGTCCGCGAGATCGTGGCGGCCGGCCGCGTCCCCGCGCGCGGGCTGATCGGACGCGAGACGCGGGACGACCGCGAGATCGTCGCCGACGCGATCGACCGCGTCGGCCTGACGCCGCTGGCCGTTCGCCCGCTTCAGCGGCTGTCAGGAGGACAGCAGCAACGCGCGTTCATCGCGAAGGCGCTGGCCGCGCAGCCCGACCTGCTCGTGCTCGACGAGCCGACGACGGGCGTCGACGTCGAAGCGCAGGAAGCCCTCGCCGGCCTCCTCGACGAGCTGCACCGCGACCTGGGAGTCACCGTCCTCTACGTGTCGCACGAGTTCGGAGCGGTCGAGCGCTTCGTCGAGCG
>Ga0126306_10000233_pt1 | contig 23028 bp, 24 predicted proteins | sample Plot27_FD_92592 | JGI IMG/M metagenome (GOLD analysis project Ga0126306, IMG submission 92592) | Serpentine soil microbial communities from UC McLaughlin Reserve, CA, USA - Plot27 | ecosystem: Environmental > Terrestrial > Soil > Grasslands | place: USA: UC McLaughlin Reserve, Lake County... | reverse complement strand
TGCGCAAGCGGCTCGAGTCGGCCGGACTCGTGTTCAGCGGCACCTCCCCGGACGACCGCCTCGTCGAGGTGATCGAGCTGCCGGACCACCCGTTCTTCGTGGCGTCGCAGTACCACCCTGAGTTCAAGTCGCGGCCTCTGCGCCCGCAGCCGCTGTTCCGCGACTTCGTAGGCGCCGCCCTCGATCTCGCCCGCCGGCGTGGAACCGCCGGCAAGGCACCCGAGGTCGAGCCGGAAATTCGAGCAGAGTCCCGCGCGTAGCTCTTAGAGTTGGCCGGTGATCTTCCGTCAGCTCGTCCATGACGACCTCGGCTGTGCCAGCTACCTGATCGGCGACGAGGATGCCGGCGTCGCGGCGGTCGTGGATCCGCGGCTCGACATCGACGAGTACCTCCGCCTCGTTCGCTTCATCGGGGTGCGCGTAGAGCACATCCTCGAGACGCACAATCACGCGGACCACGTCTCCGGGCACGGCCGCCTCGCGGCCGCCACCGGCGCCACGATCCACGTCCACCGCGAGGCGGCTCCCGACTACGACCACGAGCCGTTCGACGACGGCTGGGAGCTCCAGCTCGGCCGCATCACCGTCCGGGCGCTGCATACGCCCGGCCACCGGCCTGAGCACACCGCGTTCGCCCTGATCGACTCCGACAGGAGCGAGGACCCGTGGGCCGTCCTGACCGGCGACAGCCTGTTCGTGGGCGACATCGCGCGGCCCGACCTGGCGGTCGACAGGGCCGAGGGCGCGCGCGGCATCTTCCACTCGCTTAACGACAAGCTGCTGTCGCTGCCCGACACGACGGAGGTGTGGCCGGGCCATCTCGGCGGGTCGATGTGCGGCGGTCCCGGCATGGACCTGAAGGTCTCGTCCACGATCGGGTACGAGCGCGCGAGCCAGCCGCTGCTTCAGGTGGAGGACGAGGACGACTTCGTGCGCCAGGCGACGTTGGGGCTCGGCCCGCAACCCCCGAACTTCCGGAACATCGTCGCCCTGAACCGCGGCCCGCTCGTGGTCGAGGCGGTCGACGTGCACCCGCTCACTCCGCGCCAGGTGGAGCAGCGGGAGGAGGACGGCGCGATGGTGGTGGACGTGCGCACCGAGCTGCAGTTCGACGAAGCGCACATCCCCTCGGCGGTGTGCATCACGGCGCTCCGCGGCGGCTTCGGCACCCGGCTGGCGTGGCTCGCCGAGCCCGGGCAACCGCTGGTGCTGGTGGGCCGCGACGACGAGGACGCCCGTGATGCCGCCGAGCTGGCCGGCGCGGTCGGCCTCACGAACATCGCCGGCTATCTCGCCGGTGGCATGACGTCCTGGCGCGAGGAGAAGCGCCCGGTCGAGCGCGTTCCCCGGCTGACCCTGGAGGAGCTCCACGAGCGCTGGGACGGCGGCTCGAACGGGCTCCAGCTGCTCGACGTGCGCGAGCGCTCCGAGTGGGAGGCCGGCCACATCCCGGGCTCGATCCACACGGCCTACCACGACATCCACCAGCCGCCTCCCGGTCTCGAGCCCGGGCAACCGGTCGCCGTGATCTGCGCGTCCGGACAGCGGGCCGCGATCGCCGCCAGTCTCCTGAAGCGGCTCGGCTCCCGCGAGGTGATCCACGTGGTGGACGGCGGCGTCCCTCGCTGGGAGCGAGAGGGCTGGCCGGTCGAGCGGTAGCGTTCGCGGCGTGATCCACGCCGTGTCGAGCGAGGAGCGGGAGCGGCTCCTCGCCGAGTTCATCCGCCTCTGCGAGATCGAGAGCCCGTCGGGCCGCGAGCGCGCCGTCGCGCAGGCGCTGACGGAGGAGCTCCGCGGGCTCGGCATCGAGGTGGAGGAGGACGACAGCGCGTCACAGACCGGCTCGGACTCCGGGAACCTGCTCGCGCGTGTGCCGGGCCCGGAGGGCGCGCCGACCGTTCTGCTGTGCGCGCACATGGACACGGTGCCGCTCGACGGGCCCGTGGAGGTGGTGAGCCAGGACGGCCTCCTCACGAACCGCCACGACGCCATCCTCGGCGCCGACAACAAGGCCGCCGTCGTCACGATCCTCGGCGCCGTCCGGCGGCTGGTGCGGGACGGAAGGCCGCCGGCCGGGATCGAGATCCTCTTCACGACCGGCGAGGAGCAGGCGCTGAAGGGCGCCAAGGCGATGGACATGTCGAAGCTGACTGCCGACTACGGCTACGTCTTCGACCACGCGTCGCCGGTCGGCGAGATCGTGATCGCGTCGCCCACCTACTACTCCGTGGAGGCGCGCTTCCGCGGCCAGGCCGCGCACGCCGGCATCCGGCCCGAGGCCGGCCACAATGCGATCGCGGCCGCGGCCCGCGCCATCGCGGCGATGCGGATCGGCCGACTCGATCCGGAGACGACCGCGAACGTCGGACGCATCCACGGCGGCACTTCGGCCAACGTGGTGGCCGAGCGCTGCTACGTCGAGCTCGAGACGCGCAGCCTCGACGCCGACAAGGCGGCCCAGATCGTGAGCGAGATGGTCGACGCGCTCAGCGAGGCGGCGACCGACTCCGAGTGCGACGTGGAGACCTCGGTCGAGCGCCTCTTCCGGGGCTACCGGCTGCCGCGCACGGCGCCCGCCGTGGAGGTGGCCGCCGCCGCCCTGCGCGACACCGAGATCGAGCCGTCCTACATCACCACCGGTGGCGGGAGCGACGCGAACGTCTTCGTCCAGGCCGGTCTCCCGGTGGTGAACCTGGCGAACGGCACCGAGCGCAATCACCAGCCGGACGAGTCGGTGACGATCGAGGCGCTGGAGACGATGCTCGAGGTGACCGTGTCGCTGGTGCGCCAGGCGGCACTCGTCGCGGCCCAGACCTCGCTCGAGGACTGATGGAGCGGATCGGGGGAGAGGTCGTCTGGGAGGGGAAGCTGAACCGCGTCCGCGTGGACCGGTTCCGCTACGACGACGGCGAGGAGGCCGAGCGCGAGATCGTCGAGCACCCGGGCGCCGTGGGCATCGTCGCGCACGACGGCGAGACGGTCTATCTGGTGCGCCAGCCGCGCGAGGCGGTGGGGGAGGAGGCGCTGCTCGAGCTTCCGGCAGGCAAGCTCGACGAGGAGGGCGAGAAGCCGCTCGACACCGCGCAGCGCGAGCTGGCGGAGGAGATCGGCAAGGGCGCACGGACGTGGCAGCACTTGACGAGCTTCTACACCTCGCCCGGCTTCACCGACGAGGAATGCCACCTCTTCATGGCAACCGACCTGTACGACGAGTCGGCCGATACCGACGAGCACGAGCGGATCGAGATCGTGGCGTGGCCGCTCGCAAAGCTCGACGCGGCGATCCGCGATTCGCGCGACGCGAAGACGCTCGTGGGCCTGCTCTGGCTGCGGGCGTTCCTGAACCGGTAACGCGAGACCTCTGGACCAGGCGCGGGACGACGAGCTGGAGATCATTCCGGCCGCGCCCGTCCCTCACGACGAGCGAGGCACCGCGTGGAAGTCCGCAGGGCAGTCCGCGAGATCCTTGTGTCAGGGCTTCGGCGAGCCGCACCTCGTTGAACCCACGGCGGTTGCTGAGCGACGTGCGCTTTACGTGGCGGCCGGCTTCCCCGGGGCCTGACGTTCGTATTGCACCGTAAAGGGCTGCCGCGCGGGCGGGCGAACCCTGCACCGTGGCCACCATCGAGAAGCCCATCGTCGAGCGCCGCTTCGAGCACCTCGTGCTCGACTTCCTCGCCTATCTGGAGTTCGAACGCGGGCTCTCCCGCAACACGCTCGATGCGTATCGCACCGATCTGTTGCAGTACGGGCGCTGCCTGGAGGCGCGCGCGCGATCCGCGCTCGACGCCACACCCGGCGACGTGGCCGACTTCCTAGAGGGCCTCGCCAAGGGTGGAGAGGATCGACCGCCCGCTTCGCCCGCCACGATCCACCGCAAGAGCGCCTGCCTGCGCTCCTTCTACCGGCACCTCCGCCGCGATGGTCTGCTCGACACGGATCCCACGGCCACGCTGAGCACGCCGCGGCGCTCGCGGAAGCTGCCGCAGGTGCTCACGCGGGGCGAGGTGGAGAAGCTGCTCGCGCAGCCGCGCGGCACGGAGCCCGCCGCGCTCCGCGACCGCGCGCTGCTCGAGGTGATGTACGCCTGCGGCCTGCGCGCGTCAGAGGCGATCGGTCTGGAGCTGATGGACGTGGACATCGACGAGGGCGTGCTGCGCGCGCGCGGCAAGGGCTCGAAGGAGCGCGTGGTGCCCATCGGGCAGGCGGCGCTGAAGGCGCTTCGCATCTACCTCGAGCGCGGCCGGCCGAAGCTCGTCAAGGGGGCGCCGGAGGTGCACCTGTTCGTGAACTTCCGCGGCGGCCATCTCACCCGCCAGGGCCTCTACAAGATCGTTCGCCGGCACGCGCAGACCGCCGGGCTCGCGGACCGGATGAGCCCGCACACGCTCCGGCACACCTTCGCCACCCACCTGCTCTCGGGCGGCTGCGACCTCCGCTCGGTCCAGGAGATGCTCGGCCACGCGGACGTCTCGACCACCCAGCTCTACACCCACCTCTCGAGCGAACGGCTCAAGGACGTCTACTTCAGGGCGCACCCGCGTGCTAGAACCGACGTGAGTGCCGGAACTTCCTGAGGTCGAGACAATTCGCCGCCAGCTGGCGCCCGCAGTCGAGGGTCGCCGGCTCGAGCGCATCCGCGTCCTCGACTCGCGCTGGTCCGAGCCGGCCCCGACGGAGGCCATCGCCGACGCTCTTGACGGCCGCCGGATCGAGCGGCTGTGGCGCCGCGGCAAGTACCTGGTGATGTCGTTCGAGGACGACGTCCACCTGGTGATGCACCTGCGGATGACAGGCAACATCCTGCTGACCGACGAGGAGCCGAAGCACACCCGCGTGCGCATGCAGCTCGACGACGGCCAGACGGTCCTGTTCGTGGACCAGCGCCGCTTCGGCACGGGCGACGTCCTCCTCGGCAGCGACGCGCTCGCCGAGTTCTTCGCCTCGCGCCTCGGCGTCGAGCCGCTCAGCCCCGACTTCACGGCCGAGGCGCTTCGCGAGCAGGCTCGTGGGCGCAAGCAGCCGGTGAAGGCGTTCCTCCTGAACCAGGAGCGGGTGGCGGGCGTGGGCAACATCTACGCCGACGAGGCGCTGTTCCGGGCGAAGATCCATCCCCTTCGATCAGTCGGAAGTTTGCGGCGTCCTCAAATCGCGGCCCTCCGTGACGCCGTAGTCGATTCGCTCAACGCCGGAATCGAGGCCAAAGGGGCGTCGATCGACGACTACAGACATGTGGACGGTGCCGAAGGCTCGTTCCAGGACCGGTTTCTCGTTCATATGCGCAAGGGTGAGCCGTGCGTCCGCTGCGGAACCAAGATCCAGAAGATGAGAGCCGCCGGACGCGGGACCTACATATGTCCGAGGTGTCAGCGGCTACGCCGCAAGTAGGTCCTCGAGAGTGCCGGCTCGGTCGGCCTCCAGCAGCTCGCGGAAGCCGCCGATCGAGCGCTGGCCCACCACGATCTGGGGGAAGGTCAGCTGGCCGGTCAGGGCCACCAGCTCGGCGCGGCCGTCGGGGTCCTTCGCGAGGTTGATCTCGCGGTAGTCCACGCCGCGCGCCCGCAGCAGCGTCTTCGCCTGCCGGCAGAAGCCGCAGGGCTCCGTCGTGTAGAGGAGCACCGCCCCGTTCTCGTCCGCCATCCCGATCAGAGTGTATTTACCGCATGCCCGGGTCTTTCAAGACAGAAGCGATCGTGCTGCGCTCGATCCGCTACGGCGAGGCCGATCGCGTGCTGCACCTCTATACGGCCGACCGTGGCCGCTTGGGCGCCGTGGCGAAGGGCGTCAGGAAGGTGAAGTCGCGGCTCGGCGGCCGGCTGGAGCCGCTCAGCCGTGTGCGGCTCGTGATGCACCAGGGCCGCGGCGAGCTGTGCACGATCAGCCAGGTGGACACCGTGCACGCCCACGCCGCACTGCGCGAGCGCCGCGCCACGCTCGAGCGCGGCGCGCAGGCGTGCGAGGCGGTGCTGCGGCTCCTCGACTCGACCGAGCCCAACCGCCCCGCCTACAACCTGCTCTGCAACGAGCTCGCTCTTCTCGACGCGCATCCGAATCATGCGAGCCGCGCCCAGGCGCTCGCCTTCCGCCTGAAGCTACTGCTGGCGGCCGGCTTCGCGCCGGAGCTGGCGTCCTGCGCGGCCTGCGGCGAGGCGGAGCACCTCGGCGCGTTCTCGCCGAGCGCGGGCGGTGTCGTGTGCGCCGGCTGCGAGGCCGGCTCGTTCCCGCTCGACGAGGAGGCGCACAGGTTCCTGGTGGACGCGCTCGCCCGCCCGCTGGCCGAGGCGCCCGACGCGCCGGACCGCGCCCTTCAGCAGGCCGACCGCGCGCTCGCGGAGACGATGGAGTACCACGCGCACGTGCGTCTGCGGCGCGTCGCGTAGATTCCCGCCTCCGTGGCCGACAAGCTCGTCTACGACTTCGAGGAGGGGTCGCGCGACATGCGCGAGCTCCTCGGCGGGAAGGGCGCAGGCGTCGCCGAGATGACCCGCGTGCTGGGCGCCGAGCGCGTGCCCGCCGGCTTCACCCTTACGACCGAGGCGTGCGTTCGCCACATGAAGGGCGAGGAGCTGCCCGAAGACGAGATCAAGGCGGCGCTCGACCGGCTCGAGGAGAAGGCCGGCCGCAGGCTTGGTCAGCCCGACGACCCGCTGCTCGTATCCGTCCGCAGCGGCGCGCGCGAGTCGATGCCGGGGATGCTCGACACGGTCCTGAACCTGGGCCTGAACGACGAGTCCGTCGAGGGGCTCGCGAAGACGACCGAGAACGAGCGCTTCGCCTGGGACTCCTACCGCCGCTTCACCCAGATGTTCGGGAACGTCTGCCGCGGCATCGCCGGCGAGCGCTACGAGGACCTCATCAAGGAGCAGAAGCAGGACGCCGCGGTGAAGGAGGACGTTGAGCTCGACGTCGAGCACCTGAAGGCGCTCACGCGGAGGTTCAAGGAGCTCTTCCAGGAGGAGACCGGCGAGGAGTTCCCGCAGGACCCGCAGGAGCAGCTGCGCCAGGCGATCGTCGCCGTGTTCGACTCGTGGACCGGGAAGCGCGCGGTCGAGTACCGCCGCATCAACCACATCCCGGACGAGTGGGGCACGGCCGTGAACGTGCAGCAGATGGTGTTCGGGAACAAGGGCGACAGCTCGTGCTCCGGCGTGGCGTTCAGCCGCGACGAGATCACCGGCGAGTCCACGCCGTCGGGCGACTTCCTCCCGAACGCGCAGGGCGAGGACGTGGTGTCAGGCGTGCGCACGCCGCGCGACCTCCACGACATGAAGGAGTCGATGCCGGAGGCATACGACGACCTCATGGAGATCCTGCGCACGCTCGAGAGCCACTACAAGGACATGCAGGACACGGAGTTCACGGTGGAGGAGGGCAGCCTCTACATGCTCCAGACGCGCAACGCCAAGCGGCCGGCCCAGGCCGCCGTGCGGTTCGCGGTCGACGCGGTGGAGGAGGGGCTGCTCGACAAGCCCGAGGCGATCGCCACCATCGACGCCGGCTCGCTCGACGCGCTGCTCCACCCGGGCTTCAAGCGCGACGCCGACTTCGACGTGCTCGCCGAGGGCGTGGCCGCCTCACCGGGCGCCGCGAAGGGCGCGATCGTGTTCACCGCCGACGACGCCGTCCGCGCCGCCGAGGACGGGCGCGACGTGATCCTCGTGCGGCCGTTCACCGAGGCGGACGACGTGGCCGGCTTCCACGCCGCCAAGGGCATCCTCACGGCCGAGGGCGGCAAGGCGAGCCACGCCGCGCTGGTGGCCCGCGGGATGGGGAAGCCGTGCGTGTCGGGAGCGTCGGCGCTCGACATCGACCTGCACGCCAAGACCGTCAGTGTGAACGGCACGCGCCTGGGCGAGGGCGACCTGATCGCGATCGACGGCACCGCCGGCGTGGTGACCGCCGACGACGTGCCGCTCGAGGCGCCCGAGGTGTCGGACCAGTTCGAGAGGGTGCTCGCCTGGGCCGACGACATCCGCGTGCTCGGCGTGCGCACGAACGCCGACACGCCCGAGGACGCCCGCCGCGCCCGCGAGTTCGGGGCGGAGGGCATCGGCCTCTGCCGCACCGAGCACATGTTCATGGCCGAGGACCGCCAGCCCAAGATGCGGACGATGATCATGGCCGAGACGGAGGAGGAGCGGCGCGCCGCGCTCGGCGAGCTGCTGCCGCTCCAGCAGGGCGACTTCGAGGGCCTCTTCAAGGAGATGGAGGGCCTGCCCGTCACGATCCGCCTGCTCGACCCGCCGCTCCACGAGTTCATGCCGCAGGCCGAGGAGGTCGCGCAGCAGGTGGAGCGCGCCCGGATCGAGCGGACCGACAACCTCGAGGAGCTCGAGCACACGCTCGATCGGATCCACTCGCTGTCGGAGACCAACCCGATGCTCGGCACCCGCGGCGTGCGGCTCGGCGTGCTGCACCCCGAGGTCTACGAGATGCAGATCCGCGCGATCTTCCGCGCGGCGCTCGCCATACCCGAGCCGCCGCAGCTCGAGATCATGATCCCGCTGGTGGCGTACGAGCGCGAGATCGAGCTCATGCGCGGCCTGGTTGAACGTGTGGCGGAGGAGGAGGGTGTGAGCGACCTCGACTTCTCCGTGGGCACGATGATCGAGCTGCCGCGCGCGTGCTTCGTCGCGAACCGGATCGCCGAGCACGCCGACTTCTTCTCCTTCGGCACGAACGACCTCACCCAGACCGCCCTCGGCTTCTCGCGCGACGACGTCGAGGGGCGCTTCCTCAACCGTTACATCGAGACGAAGATCGTGGACCGAAGCCCGTTCGAGACGATCGACAGGCCGGGCGTGGGCTGGCTGGTGCGGCTGGCGGCGTGGACCGGCCGCGAGGCGAAGGCGGACCTGAAGCTCGGCATCTGCGGCGAGCACGGAGGCGATCCGGACTCGATCGAGTTCTTCCAGCTGGCCGGTCTCGACTACGTGAGCTGCTCGCCGTACCGCGTGCCGATCGCGCGGGTGGCGGCGGCGCAGGCGGCGCCGGAACACCTCGAGTCCAGGTAGATTGCCGCGCCGTTAAAGCTCGGTGTCCAGGTCCGTGGCCATGAAGAGGTGGCACGGCTCGTCGGGACCACCCTGTCGTGCGAATCCTTCGTGGACCGGCCCTAGCGGCGGCGGCAGTGATCGTGGCTGCGGGCTGCGGGGGTCAGCCCGCAGCCCGCGAGCCGTTCGGCGTGGCGCTCCAGGTGGCCGACTGCGACGACTGGCGCGCGTCGTCGCCTCAGGAGCGCCAGTCCGCGATCGACCAGCTCGAGCGGGCGGTGGCGGGGCCCCGCAAGGAGGGCAACACGCTGCCTGACGACGTGGCCTATTCCACGCTCGACGCGCGCTGCAAGCCCGACTTCGCGCACGGGTTCCTGCTGTACCAGCTGTACATCCGCGCAGCCGCCTTCACGCCGTCCGTCGAGTGAGGTGCCAGAATCGGGCGCTGCATGGCGCAGCTGGCCCGGACATCGTTCAGGGAGCGGATCGAGGCGCTCGAACACGAGTGGCTCTCGCCGGTCGCGATGCGCTCGTACCCGGCGGTGCGCGCCGAGCCTGAGCCCGACTCCGATCACCGGACGCCGTTCCAGCGCGATCGCGACCGGATCGTGCACACCAAGGCGTTCCGGCGCCTGAAGCACAAGACGCAGGTGTTCATCTCGCCGGAGGGCGACCACTACCGCACGCGGCTCACGCACACGCTGGAGGCGTGCGGGATCGCGCGCGGGGTTGCCCGGGCGCTGGGGCTGAACGAGGACCTCACCGAGGCGATCTCGCTCGGGCACGACCTCGGGCACCCGCCCTTCGGCCACACCGGCGAGGAGGTGCTCGACGCCTGCATCCGCGAGCGCGGGGGGAGCGGTTTCCGCCACAACGAGCATTCACTCCGTGTGGTGGACGTGCTCGAGCGGCTTAATCTCACGGCGCCGGTGCGCGACGGCATCCTGCGCCACACCGGGGACGAGCCGCCGGAGACGCTCGAGGGGCGGATCGTGCGGCTCGTGGACAGGGTGGCGTACATCAACCACGACATCGATGACGCGATCCGCGCCGGCGTGCTGCGGTTCGAGGACCTGCCGCGGGCGGAGATCGAGCTGCTGGGGTCGACCGGCTCGGAGCGGATCGAGACGCTGGTCGTGGATCTCCTGCGGCACTCGAGGGGTCAGACCCCTCCGAATGGGAGCGGTCTGACCTCTCCCACCGACATCGTCCAGGGCGACGAGGTGGGCAGCGCGATGATGCGGCTGCGCTCGTTCATGTTCGAGCGCGTCTACCTGGGGCCGCGGGCGGACGAGGAGCGCCCGCGCATCGAGCGGATGATGCGCGCTTTGTTCGAGCACCACATGGAGCAGCTCGGCGACGAGCAGGCCGTGGTTGACTGGCTCGCGGGGATGACCGACCGGTACGCGATCCGCGAGTTCGAGAAGCTGTCCGTTCCGCAGGGCTTCTGACGATGGCGCTGTTCACAAAGGACACGATCGACCGCGTGCGCGACGCGGTCGACATGGTGCACCTGGTCTCCGAGAAGACCGACCTGCGCCGGGTCGGCTCGCGCTGGACCGGGCTGTGCCCGTTCCACGACGAGCGGACCCCGTCGTTCTCCGTTAACGCAGAGGAGAAGCTCTACTACTGCTTCGGCTGCGGCGAGGGCGGCGACGCGTTCAAGTTCGTGCAGCAGACCGAGGGGCTGGACTTCCAGGAGGCGGTGGAGCTGCTGGCGGAGCGCTCGGGGGTGCAGGTCGAACGTGAGGAGGACGATCCGAGGGCGGAGCAGCGGCGCCGCCGCCGGGAGCGGCTGCATGTGCTGCTGGACCGCGCGGCGAGCTTCTATGCGAAGTACCTCCGTGAGGCGGACGAGCCAGCTCGCGCGCGCGAGTACCTCTCCTCGCGCGGCCTCTCGGATGAGGTGCTGACGGAGTTCCGCGTCGGCTATTCGCCGAGCGCCTGGGACCGGATGCTGGTCGGCGCGCGGCAGAGCGGCTTCACGGAAGAGGAGCTGGTCGCCGCCGGGCTCGCGCAGCGGGGCAGGGGAGGCGGCCTGTACGACCGCTTCCGCGGGCGCATCATGTTCCCGCTCGCCGACGCGCGCGGCCGCGTGCTCGGCTTCGGCGCGAGGCAGATGGGGGAGGGCCGCGGACCGAAGTACCTCAACACCTCCGAGAACGACCTGTACCACAAGGGCCGTCAGCTCTTCGGCATCGACGTGGCCCGCAAGGAGGCGATGAGGACCGGTCGGTTCGTGGTCGTCGAGGGTTACACCGATGTGCTTGCATTGCACCAGGCGGGAATTCGCGAGGCCGTGGCGATCATGGGCACGGCGATGACCCAGGAGCAGCTCGCCGAGCTGGCGAAGGTCGGCGACTCGAACCGCCGCGGGAGCGTCTTTCTGGCGCTCGACGCGGACCGCGCGGGCCGCGAGGCCATGCTGAGAGCCGCTCGGCTGGCGGAAGACCGGGGGGTCGATCTACGGGTAATCGACATGCCGGAGGGCACTGATCCGGCCGATCTCGTGAACAAAGAGGGCGCTGATGCGTTCAAGGAACGAATGGATCGTGCCGCCCCCATGATCGAGTTTCAGGTCCGGCGGTTACTTGCCGATGCAGACCTGGACACGCCTTCAGGCAGGGACCAAGCACTAAGGGAGGCGCGCAAGCTGATCTCAGCCGTGCCCGAACGCACCGCAACCAGGGATGCTCTCGTCCGCGAGGCCGCGGACCGGCTCGACGTGCCCACGGAGTACGTGATGCTCGCTCCGGCGAGCTCGGCTGCCGGTGGCCGCGCGCCCGCGCCCGCACCGGGCCAGATCTCGGCCGGCGAGGTCGCTTTACGCGCAGAACGCGAGTTTCTTACGAGCGCGCTCTCGAGCGGCGAGCTCGGCCGCGGCTACCTTTCCCGCGCAGGGGATGACCTCTTCTCTTCGAATCTGTTCAGCCGCGCGCGCGACCATCTTGTCGCGCACTTCGAGGATCCGCTCGCAGCCCTGCCCGCGGATGACCCGGCGCTGGGCGCACTCGTGACTGACGTCGCGTTCGCGGCACAGGAACGTTCTGCGAGCGAGGAATCCGCGCTGAGGATGAGCTTCCTCCAGCTGGAGCAGCGGCGGCTCAGGCGGGAGATGGCCCGGGCCTCGCGCGACGGCGATCATGCGCGCAACACTGACCTTGCCGCCGCCGAGCAGAAGGTGCTTCAGGAGCTCGGCGTCGTGATGGGGCAGACCGCATGAGCCAGCGGGTGTACCCGGTCGGGGACGACGCGGACGACGCTCGCGATCTCGAGCCGACGCAGGCCGCGGTGCAGGTGGACGAGCAGGACGACGAGGAGCCCACGGCGGCCGACCTCTACGACGAGGGCGGTGTCGTCACCGCCGGACTGGTCGTCGCTCCACCCGAGCAGGGGGCGGAGGACGCGGTGCGGCTCTACCTGCGCTCCATCGGGCGCGTGCCGCTGCTCACCCGCGAGGACGAGGTCCGATTGGCGAAGCGGATCGAGCAGAACGACATGGCCGCGAAGAACTCGCTGATCGAGGCGAACCTGCGGCTGGTGGTGTCGATCGCCAAGCGCTACACCGGGCGCGGGCTGACGCTGCTCGACCTGGTCCAGGAGGGCAACCTCGGGCTGATCCGCGCGGTGGAGAAGTTCGACTGGCGGCGCGGCTTCAAGTTCTCCACGTACGCGACCTGGTGGATCCGCCAGGCGATCACGCGTGCGCTGGCGGACCAGTCGCGGACGATCCGGATCCCGGTGCACATGGTGGAGCGGATGAACCGGGTGGCGCGGGCGAAGCGGGCGCTGATCCAGAAGCACAACCGCGAGCCCACGCCGAGGGAGATCGGCGAGCTTGTGGAGATGCCGGCGAAGAAGGTCGAGGAGATCCTCAAGCTGGGGCAGGAGCCGGTGTCGCTGGAGGCGCCCGTGGGGGGCGAGGAGGGCGATGCTTCTCTGGGCGACTTCATCGAGGACGCCGCCACAGACCGGCCGCTCGAGATCGTGGCGAACCGGATCCGCGACGCCGACCTCGCCAAGGTGCTCGATTCGCTGCCATGGCGAGAGCGCCGCGTGATCGAGCTGCGCTACGGCCTGGGCGACAAGGGCCCGATGACGCTCGAGGACATCGGCCAGGAGGTCGGAGTCACCCGCGAGCGCGTGCGCCAGATCGAGTCGAAGACGCTGGCGATGCTGAAGAGCTCCGGCGGCGCCGACCGCCTGGCCGGCACCGCCGACGAGGCCTAGAGCTCGCGCACCAGCTCGTCCACCGCGTACTGGTTGGCCTCGAAGATCGAAATCTCCGCGATCTTGTCGTCCGCGACCCGATAGACGTTCGCGCGCCGGATCTCGACGGTCCGGCCGTCTCGGTGGAAGCGCTCGACGACGAGCAGCGCCACACGCCCTCCGCCCTCGAGCATGTCGACCAGCTCCACCTCGATCCCGGCCTCGCCGTAGTGCTCGCGAACGGCCTCGATGTATCCGACGGCCGCCTGCTTGCCGCGCCGGTCGCCGGCGAAGCGTGAGCGACCCGGAATGTGCATCACGATGTCATCGGCGAAGTAGCCGAAGGCCGTGTCCCAGTCGCCGCGCCTCGCGGCGGCGAAGTACTCCGTCATGAGCTCCCGAGCCATCATGCCGGCGTTCCGCGGACCCAGTCGACCGCGAGCAGAGGCACATGGCCGGCGTGCTCGGCGCCCTGGTCTCTCTCGGGGAAGTCGAAGACCGCGATCATCGCCTGAACCGGGTAGGCGGGCGCCTGCTCGACGGTCCTGAGGTGCCGGCCGTCCACGGAGAACTCGACCCGGCCGGGCCGCCAGTCGGCGGCATAGACGTGCGACTCGCGGATGTCCAGCTCGAGCCGTGGCGCCTCGAAGTCCCAGCTGAGCGACGGATCGCGAAAGTGCTTGATGCCCTGCCCGACCTCCGCGCCGCGGTCCTCCTCCGACTCACCGAAGATCTCGAACACACAGATCTCGCCGGACTCCGCAGGTTGCCGCTCGAGTCCAGAGAGCCAGAGCGACGCCATGGAGCGCGGGCTGAGCTCCATGCGGGCGCGAATCTCGATCAACCCGTACTCCGGCGTCCAGCCACACTGCTCGGACTGCTCCTCTCGGACGACCAGCCCCTCCCGGAACGGGAGCTGCCCGACCGTCGAGCCAACGGGGCCCGAGAACACACCCGACTGAACGCCCGAAACCCGCAGCGGCGGCTCATGGTCCCCCTCGCACCAGATCCCCTGCCCAGGCGGAATCGACAACCTCAGCTCAGACCCACCCACCTCATACGTAGCCGCACTGAGCGCCCGAGAGCTCCACTGAGGCAGGTAATGAGGCACCCACACCTCAAGATCGAGTACACGGCCGTCGAAATCGTCGAAGAAAGCTATGCTCGGCAACGCCATTCCCCGGTGATGTAACGGCAACATGACTGACTGTTAATCAGTTCTTGGTGGTTCGAATCCACCCCGGGGAGCCTGAAGCACGCGGACACCGGTTTCCACCTCCGCGTGACAGTTCGCGCACAGAAGCACGCACTTCATCGCCTCTGCCCGCGCCCGCTCGATGCCTCGCGTCGCGCCTTCATGCGAAAGCGCGAAAGCCTTCGCGCGCGGATCGAGATGATGGAACTGGAGAGCGGCACAGCAGGTGTCGTATCCGCAGCCGACGCAGCGGCCACCGGCTTCCTCGACCAGGATTCGCTTGACCCGCCTGCGACGTTCGGCCACGTAATGCTGAGAGCACTCGACGCAGCGGTAGGTGCCACGAGCGTCCAGCCGGAACAGCGTGGGTCCGTGTCGCCGGCATTCCCGCATGATCTCGCGGGGAGCCGTTGCGGGGTCGACGGCCGAACGCCGGGCATCGGGCCGGGCGATGTCCCACCGGTGGAGCCAGTACCGAACCGTTGCGATCGACCGATCGAGGACTAGGGCGATCTCGCGCAGCGTCGAGCCACTGCGGGCGAGGTCTTCGAGCTGCTGCCGATCCGGGGCTCCGCGTGGCGCGAACTTGGACACCGGCCGATGTTCGCGCGGGGTGCGTGACGAAACCGCCCCAGAACGTAAGCGAGACGCGAACTTCGCGTTTTGAGGTCCGTTCCGGTGGACCGAAGTCCACCTTCGTATCCCGGGGCGAGCCTCACAACCTCGTGGCTTCGCTCTTCACGCTCCGTCCGCGTCTCGAGGATCAGTAAACAGTCGGTCCGCTTGGGCGTCAAGCACTTTCTTGCATTTTCTTCACATCAGCCCGCACTTTGCGGGCTTTTGCGCGCGGATTGAGCCTCTGCGAGCGCCTCCACGGCGTCCGCGGCCGCCGCGCGGCCGTCGTTCTCCGCGGCCCAGTCGCGCAGCTCCTCCGCGCGGCGGCGGTAGGACGGGTCCGCGAGCAGGCGCTGCACCGCCAGCCTCACTCCGGTCGTGGTCTGGAAGCGGCGGGGGAGCGAGACGCCGACTCCTGCCCAGCGCACCCGGGCCGCGTTCTCGGCCTGGTCGCCCGCATGGCCACACGCGACCACCGGCACCCCGCACGCCAGCGACCGCGCGACGGTCCCGTGGCCGGCGTGGCACACGACCGCGTCGCACAGGGGCATCGTCCGCGCGTACGACACCCAGTCCACCAGTCGGGAGTTCGCCGGGACCGTGATTGGAGATGGAGGAGGGCGCCCGTTGATCGTCGCCAGCACCCGCACCGGCGAGTCCGCGAGGCCCTCGAGCGCCGCTCGCACCAGCTTCTGCTCCGGATCCTGCGACGTGCTCGGCGCCACGAGCACCAGCGGCTCGTCGCCGGGCGGCAGCTCCACGTCGCCGAACGGCTGCTCCCACAGGAGCGGACCGGTCACCCGCATCCCCGGCCACGGCTCAGCGCGCGGGTACTCGAGCTGAGGGAACGTCGCCACGATGGCCAGCTCGCGCGAGATCCCGCCGTGCGTGTACGGCAGCGGCGGCAGCCCGATTCGCTCGCGCGCCCCGTTCAGCTCCACCCGTCCCTGCTCCTCGCCCCTCATCACGAGCGGGCGCGCCCGCGACCAGAACAGCCGCCCGAGCGCGGTCCGGGGATACATCGCGCCGATCGAGTAGATCGGGAATCCCGGGCCGCCCGTCGGCATCACGTGCGGGATCAGCGTCGCCCACGGCCGTCCCTCCACCTGCGCCGCCAGCGACGCCGCCGACGTGATGATGTCCGCCACGACCACCTCCGGCTCGCACGAGCGGATCACCGCGCGCGTGGACCGCGCCGCACGCACCGCCGCCACGTACGGCTTCAGCACCATGTCCTGGGAGGGGAACACTTGGTACTCCGGCGCGGCCGCGAACCGCATCCCCTCGCGCTCGACGGCCTCCCGCCAGCGCGACCACGTCTCGAGCGTCACCTCGTGCCCGCGCCGCGCCAGCTCCGCGCCCAGCGCGATCGCCGGGAACGCGTGCCCCGGGTCGCCGAACGCCGCGACGAGGAACCGCGGGCTCAGAGCATCTCCGCCAGCTCGCGGACCATCCGCCGCCGCTCTGCCGGGTCCACCGCGGTCGGCGCGGCGATCAGCGTTCCGACCCCCGCGTCGCGATACACCGACAGTCGTTCGCGCACGCGGTCGCGCGGACCCACCAGCGACACCGTGTCGATCAGCTCGGGCGGGATCGCCGCCGCGGCCTCGTCCTTCTTCCCGTCGAGATACAGATCCTGGATCTCGCGCGCCGCGTCCTCGAAGCCGTACCGCTGCACGAGCTGGTTGTAGAAGTTCTTGTCGCGCGAGCCCATCCCGCCCACGTACAGCGCTATGAAGTGGCGCATCAGGTCGCGGGCGCGGTCCACGTCGTCGTCGATCGCCACGTTGACCGTCGGGGCGATGTCGAAGTCGGGCGCCAGCTCGCGGCCCGCCCGCGCCGCCCCCTCCGACAGCAGGGCGCGCGACCCGTCCACATGCTCAGGCGAGAAGAACACCGGCAGCCACCCGTCGGCGATCTCGCCGGTGAGCTTCATGTTGTTCGGCCCGATCGCCGCGATGTAGATCGGCATCCGCTCCTGCACCGGCGCGATCATCAGCTTCAGCGCCTTGCCCGGCCCGTCCGGCAGGGGCAGCTGGTACGCCTCGCCCGAGTACACGACCCGCTCGCGCGCCAGGGCCATCCGCAGGATCTCCACGTACTCGCGCGTGCGCGCGAGCTGTTTCGCGAACCGCTCGCCGTGCCAGCCCTCGGCCACCTGCGGGCCACTGGTCCCGATCCCGAGCAGCATGCGCCCGCCCGACAGCTGGTCGAGCGTCGCCGCGGTCATCGCGGTCATCGCCGGCGAGCGGCCCGGCATCTGGAAGATCGCGGAGCCGATCTTGATCTGAGCCGTCTGCGCCGCCAGCCACGCCAGCACGGTCGCCGCGTCCGAGCCGTATGCCTCCGCGGCCCACACTGAGTGGAAGTCGGCGGCATCGGCCTCCTGGACCAGCTCGAGCTGGTCTGAGGCGTTCATGCCGAGGCCCCAGTAGCCCACGTTCAGGCCGAGCCGCACTGAAAGTCTCCTTTCGCCACTTGCAACGTCCGGGGGGTGGTCGATCCTATGTAACGACCCATGCGCCGCAGCCGCCCCGCACGCGACCTACGCACCGCGATCGACTGCCTGCCGCTGAACACGCGCAAAGCCATGCTCGGCGGCGTGGAGTCGAACCGCATCATCGTGGGCGCCTACACCGACCGATCCGGCGGCGTGTGCCCGATGCTCGCCGCGCACCGCAACGGCGGCCGCACGAGCCTCGCCAGCTTCGCGCGCGCATGGGACCGCTACACCGGCGTCCGCGGCCGGAAGCCGCGGCCGGCCACCGAGCGCGAGCTCACCACACTGAGGACGATGCTCGACGCGAGCATCGGGCTCGACGAGCTGCCCACGGTGTCCGAGGTCGTTCGCGAGGCGAAGGCGCTGCGCGCGAAGCGCCTCCGCGTGTTCCGCCGCTTCGACGAGTACGAGCGTGCCGTCGCGGAGCTCGCGACGATCAGAGCTCTGAATCCGCCGGCCGAACGAACTGAAGCTCGGGAACCACGCAGTTACGCGACGTCCTGAGTAGGAAGCGGATCGCCTCCGCGATGTCCTCCGGCTGGATCATCTCGTCCTTCGGCACCTGACCCTCGACCCAGTCGGTCATCGGCGTGGCCACGAAGCCGGGGCAGATGGCGGTGACCTGGATCCCGTCGCGCGACAGCTCCTTGTGGAGCGCCTGGCTGAGGCCAACCACGCCGAACTTGGTCGCGGAGTAGGCGGCCAGCCAGCCCTGCCCGTGCTTTCCGGCGATCGAAGCCGTGTTCGCCATCAGCGCCTTGCCGTGCTCCGCGCCGGCCTCCTTCAGCAGCGGGATCGCCTCGCGCGCGAGCAGATAGACCGCGCGCAGGTTCACATTGAGCTGAAGGTCGAGCTTCTTCGTCTCGGCGTCCGCCACGGCGCCGCCGATGCCGATGCCCGCGTTGTTGATCAGCACATCCAGCCGGCCGGCGCGCTCGCGGTGCGCCGCCACCAGCTTCTTGATCTCCTCCTCGTCCGCCATGTTGGCGGGCACGGCCTCCACGTCGAAGCCCTCGCCGCGCAGCTCCTCCGCCGCGGCCTCGAGCTTGTCCGGGCGCCGCGCCGAGATGGTGAGGCCGAAGCCGTCCTGGCCCAGCGCCCTCGCGATGGCGAGGCCGATCCCGCTGGATCCTCCGGTGATGAGTGCCGCTCGCTCCATTGGCGCGAGCACTTTAATTGCTTTCTCTAGCCTCCCGCCGGGTGGGAAGCCGGATCGCAATCGTCGCGCTGACGCTGCTCGCGCTCGTGATCGTGGCCGCGGGCTGCGGGGGCGACGATTCGAGCGATGAGAAGGCCCCGCCTCCCGCACGCGCCCAGGACTTCCCAGAGGCGAAGGGTGAGACCTTGCGTCAGCTGTTGACGAGGCTCGGCAGCGGCCCGGTGCTTGCCCCATCGGGTGCCGAGTTCCGCACCGGCGAGCAGCGCGTGGGCTTCGCGCTCTTCAGGCGCGACCGCTCACAAATCACCAACGCCAGCGTGGCTCTGTACGTGGCGCCGGCGGGCGGCGGTCCCGCCAAGGGCCCGTACCTCGCCCGCTACGAGGACATGTCGGTGCGCCCGCAGTTCCAGAGCCGCCAGACCGCCACCGACCCCAACGCCGCCAAGTCGATCTACACGGCGAAGGTCCCGTTCGACAAGGCGGGGCGCTACGAGATGCTCGGCATCGCCAAGCAGGGCAAGAAGCTCGTGGCGGCCACGCTTCCGCAGGCCGGCATCGTGGTGAAGAAGGCCGCGGACGACCCGATCCCGGCGGTCGGCACCGCGCCGCCGCGCATCCACACGCCCACGATCACCGAGGTGGGCGGCAACGCCGCCGCGATCGACACCCGCCTGCCCCCGTCGTCCATGCACGACGTGGACTTCGCCGACGTGCTCGGCAAGAAGCCCGTGGTGCTCCTGTTCGCCACCCCGCAGCTGTGCCAGAGCCGAGTGTGCGGGCCGGTGGTGGACCTCGCCGAGCAGGTGAAGGCGAACGGCGCGAACTCAGATGTGGCCTTCATCCACATGGAGGTGTTCCGCGACAACCGGATCGACAAGGGCATCCGGCCTCAGATGGCAGCGTTCCACCTCCGGACCGAGCCGTGGCTGTTCACCTTCAACAAGGAGGGCAAGGTGGCCGCGCGGCTGGAGGGCGCGTTCTCGGAGCGCGAGCTGGACGACGCGATAGCGAAGGCGAAGACCGGCTAGCGCCGAGCGGCCTTGCGCTTGGCCGCCTTGATGGTGGCCTTCTTCGTGTAGGGGGTCGAGGTCCCGCCCGCCGCGGGACTCACGCCGAGCGTCACCTTCACCACGGCGCGCCGCTTCTTCCTGACGAGCTGCTTGAGCCCGCGCTCCGCCTTCCGCGAGATCTTCAGCCGGATCCGGGCGGTCTGGTTGGGGGTGGTGAGCGTGGCCGTCCGCACGCCGCTCTTCGCGGCCTTCGAGCCGCGCTTCGCCTTCGGCAGCTGAGCCTGGGCGGTGATGCGACAGGCGATGTTGCAGCTGGCGGTCACATCGAGGAACCGGCGCGTGAGGAGCTTCTTCGAGTTGAGCTTGAACGTCGCAACCGGCTGCTCGCTCGGCCCTGGCCCGCCGTCCGCCGCGCCGGCGTTCCAGGCATAGCGCACGGTGAGCCCCGAGCCGGCGAAGGCGTTGCCCATGTCCGGCAGCGACGCGGTGAACCTGAACGTGCGCGTCTCGCCCGCCCCGATGGCTCCGAGCGGGCGGCTGCCGAGGCCGCCGAGCTGACCGGAGAAGACGGGGATGGAGCTGCCGCCGGTCACGTCCGTGATCTGGAGACTCACAACGTCCGAGAGCCGGCCGCCGCCCGGACCGGGGCTGTCGCTCACGTCGAGTTGCTGGAGCGAAAGGTCGCCGGGGAGCGTGCCGCTGTTCGTGAGCTGGACGGTGCCGGTGACCGAGCGGCCGGGTGCGAGCCCGCTCGCCTGGAAGATCGCCTGGCCGTCGGCGGAGTTGGAGAGCTGTAGGTCACCGGTGGCCTGCGTGAGCACCGCCTGAGGCGGCCGCTCCGGCGGCGCGGCACTCGCCCCGGCGCACAGGGCAGCGACCGCGCAAATCGCGGCAAGCGAAAGCAGCCGGGATACCGAAACGCCCTTCATCACTCGTGTGTGACCTATATCGGCCCCCGCAGGCCCGAAATGAACTAGCGTGCAACCCGGGCACGTTCTGCAACCCGAACCGTACGCCGCTGCCGCCGCAGCCGAACAGGACGCGACCGCCCCGCTGACCTACTTCTCGAAGAACGCGCGGCCGGCGTTCCCACGGAAGTTGTCGATCCACCAGGCGCCCTCCGGCTTGGAACCCTCAACGTGGATGAACAAGACCGTCCTGCCGTTTGAGAACCTGGCGCCCGCGAACTTGCCGTTGACCACGACGTCCTCGACGCGCGCGCGTAGGAACGACAGCCGGAACGCCGCCGACGGCTCCCGCTCGCACGCCGGCTGCGTCATGTACTTCTCGCACGCGGCCGGGTCGGAGGCAGCGAAGAGGCGCGCCCACCTGTTGCCCGTGTCCTCGATCTCCTGCGCCTCGGCGAGGTCCGCGGGCGTCATGTCGCCGAACTTCACGAATGCGACATGCCCAGCCACCGGATCCTCGAGCCTGCACCAGGTCGCGATCTGCGAGATGTCCTCCCGGAACTGGTAGCGCATGCTCGTGCGGCCTGCCGGCCAGAACCGCGTGCGCGCCTGGAGCGGGTCAGGGCCCAATCCAGGGCCGGGGCCCTGGGCGAAGCCCTGGCCGCACGTGGCGCGGATCCGCGCGCCGTTGACCCTGTTCCGGGTCTTGCTGGGCGCGGATGGGAGCAGCTCTACCGTGAGCACCCGGTCGTTGAGGGTGAAGCTGACGCCCGCCTCGCCGTCGGTTGCGAGCCTCGCGCCGGGCTGCAACTTCGGCGTGCCGGTCCGGTGTCCGCGATTTTCGTTGTCCTTTTCTGCGGCCACCATGACTCCTAGGACGACCACCACCGCGACCGCTGCCGCGGCGAGCGCCGCACGCATGGCGGGAGGAAGCAGTCGCCGCGGGCTCCCAAGCCGCCCCGCGGCCGCGACGAGTTCCTGCTCGAGCTGTGGAATGCGGGTCACTTCTCCTCCAAGCGGGTTCGGATCGTCCCGAGCCCGCGGCTGACGCGCTTGCGGACGACCGCCTCCGAGCAGCGCAGGTCCTTCGCGATGTCGGGGTAGTCGCGTTCGTCGATGACACGGGCCCTCACCGCGACCTGCTGGTCGTCCGGAAGCTCGTCCACGAGGTTGAGCGCGGTGCGGTCGAGGGCGGCGATCCGCTCGATCGACTCGTCGGTCAAGACGAGCGGCGCCATGCCCAGCCGGCGCCGGGCGCGGGCCTCGACGCGCCCCTGGCGACGGCTCATGGCCAGGTTGTTGCGAGCGATCCCGAACAGCCAGGCGGACGCCGGCTTCTTCTTCCAGGGCCGAAACCGATGGGCGCTCACGAGAGCGGCCGCGAAGGTCTCGGCGGTCAGGTCCGCGGCGACCTCCGGATCTCCGACGCGGGCCAGGAAGTAGCCGAGCACCTGGTCCTCGTGGCGGCGATAGAAGGCGCCGAAGGCGCTGGGCTCGGCACGCGCTGTGGCGAGCAACCGCTCGTCCGGCGCGTCGTCCCACACCGGTTCCATGCCCATACCTTGCACTGCCCACCGTCGTTGTGACCAGCCATGGCCGTCGGCGGGACGCGGACTCGCGCGTGCTGGGAGACGCCTTGCTTGATCTCGCCTCATCATCGATCGAGAATGGTTCGTCCGGCCCAGCTTGAGAGGAGAATTGATGAGCACCGTCGAGGCGCCGTACGCGGTCGAACGCGTGGACACGGGCGGGTATGAGCCGTTCATGACCGACGGCGGCCAAGTGGGCGAGTACCACCAGCTCGGCACCGAGGGCGGGGCCGCAGACACGCTCGATGCCGGTTTGTGGCGATCTGAGCCCGCAACCTACGACTACTTCTTCGCTACCGACGAGGTCTTCTACGTACTCGAGGGCGCGGTGACGATCGAGCTCCCCGACCGCGGCGAGACGCTCGAGCTTCGGACGGGCGACATCGGCTACTTCAAGGCGGGTACGCGCTCCGTGTGGACGATCACGGAGCGGTTCAAGAAGTTCGTGGCGGTGCCCGCTTAGCCAGCCCTGGAACGCGCCGCGCTTCCGTCTTGCCGCCGAGCGATGACGGTGGACCCGCGCCGCGAGAATCAGCTCTGACGCGAGATCCAGGCCAGGATGGCGCGAGAGTGGGTGATGATCGTCCCGTCCGGCAGCTTCAGCGCGGGCAGCTTCGTGTCTCCGGTCGCCTCGCGCAGCTCTTCCCGCGAGCCCTTGCGGAGGAACGGGATCGGATGGCCGTGAGCGGCAATCACCTTTTCGTACTCGATTCCCGCGGCACGGAGTGCCTCCTGCACTCGGCGACACGGATGTATCCGCGGGCCCCCGTCATCGCCGTGGCACACGTACAGCGTCGGCGTTTCGGCCATCATGTCCTCCTGCAGCTCACGCGCTCGCCGTGGATGGGTA
>Ga0126306_10000232_pt1 | contig 23077 bp, 21 predicted proteins | sample Plot27_FD_92592 | JGI IMG/M metagenome (GOLD analysis project Ga0126306, IMG submission 92592) | Serpentine soil microbial communities from UC McLaughlin Reserve, CA, USA - Plot27 | ecosystem: Environmental > Terrestrial > Soil > Grasslands | place: USA: UC McLaughlin Reserve, Lake County... | reverse complement strand
GGGCCGCGAGCGCGCGCAGGTCCGAGAGCCGCCTCGCCCCGATCTCCTGAGCGAGCCCGATCAGGTGCACCAGCACCTGGGCCGTCGCCTCGGCATCGGGAAGGGCGCGGTGACAGGGGCTGGTCGGCACGCCGAAGAACTCGGCGAGCGACGCCAGGCCGGCGCGGCGGCGGCGGCCCGCGAGTAAGTGACGGGCGAGCGCGGCAGTGCAGAGGGGCGGCTCGGATAGGCGTCGACCCTGCAGGAGGAGCAGCTGCCGCTCGAGGAAGCGCTGGTCAAAGCGAGCGTTGTGCGCAACCAGGAGCGCCTCACCTGCGAAGCTGAGGAAGCGGCCGACGACCTTCGAGACGGAAGGTGCCCGCCGCAGCTCGTGCTCGCGCAGCCCCGTTAGGCGGGCCACGGGCAGCGGGAGCGCAACTCGCGGGTTGACCAGCGACTGAAAGGAGTCGACGGGCTCGAGTCCCCGCACGCGAACGGCTCCGAGCGCACAGATGTGGTCGTGTGCGGCGGAGAGCCCGGTGGTCTCGAGATCGAACACAACGAACTCGGCTTCCTCAAGCAATGGGTCCGTACCGCTTCCGTCAGTAAGACGGTCGAGCCGCCGCAGACAAGGCGGCTGTCGCCGGCAGTGACGTCTGCCAGGAGGGAGCAGGCCAGCCCCTCGGATATAGAGGATGTGGCAAAGAGCGAGCGGGCCGCCTCTTGAGCGGACAGCGATCCGCGCTCCTCGAGCGTATCTACGAGCCGGTCAAGTGCATCGAGTGCAAGTTGGATCCTGTCAGATGAAAGCGACCATATGTTCGCATTTCGATCTCTTGCTGCAATTCCACGCACGCCGATCGAGTCGTCCACGGCCGTGCGCGAGCCGCTTGCGCCGACCAGAAAGCCGGCACGTGCTGACCATGCTTGCCGGCGAACGACCGCGCAGTGAGGATCTCGTCGGCAAAGCTGACGAGAAGGATTCCGGGTACACCTCGTTGTCGGGGTTCGTGTCTTCGCTCAACCTCGGCTAATGCAGCGGAAGCCGATGTGTGAAGTCGATGTGTCGACAGCCTCGCCCTGCCGGGCGGCGGGGCGATACCGCAGGCAGTAGTTCGGCGCGCACAAATGAGAGCCGCCCTTGATCACCTTACGCGGGAAGCGCTCGCCGTCCCGCACCGGAGGTGCGCAGCACGGCTTGTCTTCCAGGGTCGCGGCGAACCAGTCGCGAGTCCACTCCCAGACGTTGCCGCACACGTCGTAGAGTCCAAAGCCGTTCGGCGAAAAGCTGCCGACAGGCGAGGTGCCTTCGAACCCGTCCGTATTCAGGTTCTGCCACGGGAATTCGCCCTGCCAGGTGTTTGCCATCGGCTTTCCGACCGGGAAGTGCTCGTCTCCCCAGGCAAAGGCGGCTCCGTCGAGCCCGCCGCGAGCGGCGAATTCCCATTCCGCCTCCGTCGGAAGCTCCTTGCCCGCCCAGGAAGCGTAGGCCTCGGCATCCTCGTAGGCGACCTGAACGACAGGGTGCCGGTCGCGCCCGTTGATCGTAGTGCCCGGGCCACCCGGCTTCTTCCAGAACGTGCTCGGCACGTACTCCCACCAGCTGCGCACGTCGTTCAACGGGACGGGGCCTGCGGTCTTGCGAAAGACGAGCGACCCTGGCACGAGCAAGTGAGGTTCGGCATCGGGGTAGTCGTTCGGGTCGAGCGGGCGCTCTGCCAATGTGACGTAGCCGGTCTCCCGGACGAAGCGCCTGAACTCGCCTGCCGTGACCGGGTGCTGGTCCATCCAGAAGCCGTCGACCTCGACGCGGCGCACGGGGCTCTCCTCGGGGTAGAAGTCGTCCGAGCCCATCAGGAACGCTCCCCCGGAGATCCAGCTCATGTTGTCCTGCGAAGGGGTCGACGACATCGTCTGGGTGTTGTTCGTTGAAGACTCTGTAGCCACTGACCGCCCGGATTATTCGCCTCCCCAGCCAATTCACGCATCACCCGCTCCGGATGAACAAGGGATCGCAGATCTCGCCCTGATTTCATCCCATCGGCCTGATCGAGAGCGGTGGGCTCATGAGATAAGGGCTGCGGATGCACTGGGCACTAGTAGTCGTGACGCTGACGCTGCTCGGGTTCGCGGCGATCTCCGGCCGGATCGCGGGTACGCCGATCACAGGAGCGATGGTCTTCACCACCGTCGGACTGATCTTTGGATCGGAGGCGCTGGGGCTCATCGAGATCCCGGCGGCCGGAGAGACGGTCAAGCTGCTCGCCGAAGCGACGCTTGCTCTGGTCTTGTTCGCGGACGCCTCGCGGATCGACGTGCGCGCGCTACGAGGCGAGCTCTCGGTGCCCCTGCGTCTGCTCGGAATCGGCCTACCCCTGACGCTCGTGGCGGGATTCGTCGTCGCCCTCGTCGTATTCCCCGCGCTCTCGTGGTCAGAGGCCCTGCTCCTCGCGGTGATCCTCGCCCCGACAGACGCGGCGCTCGGTCAAGCGGTCGTGACGCTGATGAGGCTCCCGAGCCGCGTACGACAGGGCCTGAACGTCGAGAGCGGTCTCAACGACGGGATCTGCGTCCCGTTGTTCTGGATCGTGCTCGCAATCGCGCAGGCCGAGTCGGGCGCGATCGGTGACGGGGCTGCGGTTCGACTCGTGCTCGAGCAGATTGGCTACGGCATCCTGGCCGGAGTGCTTGCGGGAATCGCCTCCGCGTTCGTCGTCGTTGTCGGCGGCCGGCGCGGGAACGTCGGTGGCTCCTGGCTCCAGGTCGTGCCTCTCGCCGGCGCCGGCCTCGCCTTTGGAATCGCCGATCCGATCGGCGGCTCAGGCTTCATCGCGGCGTTCGTGGGAGGATTCGTGTTCGGCGCCATCCGCCGCCGGACCGGCGGCGAGGTGGGGCATCTCATCGAGGAGTTGGGAGAGGTCTTCAACGCCGTGACGTTCATCGTCTTCGGCGCCGTTCTTCTCGGGCCAGTGCTCGGAGACGTGACCTGGAAGGCCGTCCTCTACGCCGTCCTCAGCCTGACGGTTGTCCGCCTGATCCCCGTCGCGGGCTCCATGATCGGGACGGGCGCGCGCAGGCCGACGCTGGCCTTTCTCGGCTGGTTCGGGCCGCGAGGGCTTGCGTCGATCGTCTTCGCGGTACTGGTGCTCGAGGAGGGCGGCCTGCCGCACGATGGTCTCATCCTCACCACGACGTACGTGACGATCGGCCTGTCGGTCTTAGCTCACGGCCTGACGGCGGCGCCCCTCGCCAACCGCTACGCGGCCTGGTACGAGTCTCATCCTCGGGACGCGCGGCCCGGCTTCGAGGGCTCGGAAGTGCGAGACGTTGGCTGGCGCCGTGGGTTGGGCCACTCCCGGGTCCCTGACCCCGGCGGCGGCTGAGCGAGTGGGTTCACGGGCTATCAACGTAGGCGGGGTCACGACCCTGCGGAGCAGGGGCGCTCGTTCGCCACGTCATGACGCTCACAGCCTGTGTGGGCGGCATCCACGCACTGCTCTTTCTATTGACGTACTGGCTCGTCTCCGACCTGCCCGGTGTAAATGCCTCGGATGCCCAGATCATCGAGTTCTACGGTCGCGCGACAGCAACCCCCCGACCGTGAGCCGCATCGGTAGCCCATGGCAAATGACCTGATCGGATCAAGAACAACGCTTCCTCGATCTGGAACGCTGCGTACATGAATTCCAATACCGCCGACCTGGCCTACGCGGTAGCCACGGATCTCCGTCGCTTTCGCCTCGAGCACGCTCTGCAGTCGCTCGAAAACACACTGATTCTGTTGGATGCCCGCCCGGCAGAGGCGATCGAGATGGCGGCCCTGGAACGGGTTCGAGACGACCTAGCCGTCCTGCTCAGGGCCGCGGTGGCAGCGAGCGAGCCGGAGCCCCACGCGCAAGCCCGTAATGGACAAGCTCGGCGCTGGTAGAGAGCCTGAGCCTCGCACGGTCGTTGCGGACTCCGACGAAGAGATTCTCCGCGATCTCCTGATCCGTATGACCGAGCCCGAGAGCCTCACGCAGGCCTTGCGGCTCGCCCTGCACCGATAGGCCGCCGCTACTGCCTCGCCATCGCGACTCGGAGGCGTTCGTCCGGGTCGATCTCGTGGTCGGGTCGGAGGCGGCCTTGCCAACGTCGATCTCCTACGACCTCAGCATCGAACGGGCGGGCTACGTCTCCAGCAACCTTCTCCCACGCGCGTAGCCGACGAGGTCGGCGCGGGTCGAGAGCCTGAGCTTCTGCATGATGTGAGCGCGGTGCGACTCGGCCGTGCGGACCGAGATGTGGAGCTTCTCTGCGATCTCCTGGTTCGTGTGGCCCAGCGCCAGCAGGCGTAGCACCTGGCGCTCGCGATCTGAGAGCGGATCATCGTCGACGTCGCGCTGCTCCGCCGTCTCGGCCACGATGAACCGGGCGCCGAGGCCCGGAGGCACGTAGCGCCGACCGGCGGCCACCTCTCGAATCGCCGGGACGAGCTCGGTCTCGAGTGTCTGCTTCAAGACGTAGCCGCTCGCACCAAGCTCGAGCGCCTCCCGGACGTCCTGCGGCTCTTCCTGCACCGACAGAACAATCACCTTCCCGGTGGGATGCTCCTGAGGGAGCGCCTGGAGAAGGTCGGCTTCGCCCTGCTTGCACAGTCCCGCGTCAAGCAGGATGACGTCGGGTCGGAGGGCGCGGGCCTCCGCGACGGCGTCGTCTGCGGAGCCGGCCTCCCCGACGGCTTTCAGGTCATCTTCCGCGTTCACGAGCAGCGCAAGCCCTGCCCTGGCGGACGGCCGGTGGTCGACGATCAGGAGGCGCACGCTCATGAAAGAAGGGGCTAAATACCGGTTTCAGCCTACCAATGACCTGCTCTAGCAAAGCACCAGGGTGGTCACGGATCGCCCTCTTTGGGCGATGCGCGGACGGATCCATCTGGGAAACTCGAAATGGATGTCCCAGCTCCGAGCGATCGACGCCGACGTCGAGCGGGCGCTCGAGCAGATCAACGTGCCCGCCTACGTGATCGACAAGCACGGGATCATCCGATGGGTCAATCCTGCCGCCCGACGGGTCGTCGGTGACGTCAGCGGGCGACAGTTCACCTCCGTGTGCGCACCCGAGGAGACCCGCCGCGCGCGCGAGGTGTTCGCCCAGAAGATCGCCGGTACGGCCGAGGCCACCGACGCTGAGGTCGTGCTCGTCCAGGAGGACGGCGACCGGGTCAATGTCGAGGTCAGCTCGGTCCCGCTCTATTCCGGTGACCAGATCATTGGCGTCTTCGGCCAGCTCATCCACGTCGATGAGGAGGCCGAGCGCCCACCACATCCTCACCTCACCCCGCGGCAGGCCGAAGTGCTCCGCCTGCTCGAGCGGGGCCACTCGACAGGCCAGATCGCCGGCGAGCTTCACCTGAGCGTCGAGACGGTTCGAAACCACATCCGCCACCTGCTTCAGGCGCTCGGCGCCCACTCCCGCATCGAGGCCGTTGCCCTGGCGCGGCACGGCGAGATCGCAGCAACCTGACGTCAGCCGCAGCGCGGCGCAGATGCCCACGCTAGCGGCGTCGCTTAGCTGGCGGAGGCCGTCGAGGCCGGGATCGCCACGACGATGCGGGTCCCAGCGCCGCGGCGGCTCACCAGCTCCATTCTGCCCCCGATCGCCTCGGCGCGGTCTCGCAGGCCCTCGAGGCCGGAGCCTGGGCTCTCGACCGCGCCGCCGACGCCGTCGTCGAGGATCTCGATTCGGAGGCTCTCCCCGGAGGCCGTGGCGCGCACCTGGATGAACGAAGCGCGCGAGTACTTCTGCGCGTTGGCGATCGCCTCGGCGACGACGTAGTACCCCACTGTCTCACCGGCTTCGTCCAGCCGTCCTTCGGGCACCTCGAGCAGCCTGACCGGAATGCTCGAGCGCAGCGCGAGGCTCTTGATCGCCTCGGCGAGACCGAGGTCGACCAGCACGGCCGGATGGATCCCGTGCGCGAGCTCCCGGAGCTCGTCGATCGCGAGCTGCACCTCGCTCTCCGCCTGCTCCAGAAGCCCCGACACGCGCTCCGGCTCGCGCTGTGCGATTCCGGCGGTCTCGCGGAGGTGAAGCGCTAACCACGTCAAGCGGAGCTGAGCGCCGTCGTGGAGATCGTGCTCCAGGCGACGGCGGGCGTTGTCCGACGCCGAGACGAGCCGCGAGCGCGACGCGCCCAGCCGTGTCGCAAACAGCTCGCGCTCAGTGACGACCGCGGCCAGACAGAGAGTCGAGAGGGCTGAGACGGCGATGAAGAGCTGGGTGCTGAGCACGCTTCGTGTGATCGACTCGAAATGGAACGGGCCGGCGTAGTGGGTCGTGTTCCAGACGGTGACGATCGCGGTGATGGCCACGGCGAGGGCCGCGCCGCGCTGGCCGAAGCGGAGCGCCGCCCAGATCAGCACTGGGAAGACGAGGTACAACAGGGGGTCCGAGTTCCTAGAGGCGAAGACTCCCAACGCGACGATGGCACCCAGAATGATGGCGGCCTCGACCCACCGCCGGAGCCGCCAGCCAGCAGGCAGCGGTCCGTACCACGCAAGCGCGACTGGAACGAAGATCAGCGCGCCGGACGAGTCGCCTAGCCACCAGGTGCGCCAGACGGTGGGCACGGCACCCCAGTCGATCACTTCGCCTGAGAGAAGAGAGGTTGAGCCGATCGTGGCGCTGACGGCCGCCCCCGCCGTGATCGCCACGACGATCGCACCGACGCCGCGAACGCTGCCGAGCGGTGAGCCATCCCGTACGAGGCGGCGCAACAGCACCGTCGCGAGGACCACTTCAAGCATGTTCCCGCAGGTCTGCCCGAGGGCAGAGCCGACCGGGAGCGCCGCGTAGTCGTTCGCGAGGAGATCGCCGGCGAGGACGCCGGGCCAGTAACGAAGGCCACCGAGGTACAGGAAGGCGATGCCCACGCCCACCGGCAGCCAGACAATTGCGGCCACCGGGCCGGCGAACTCCAGCAGATATCCGGTCTTGGCCGCCGCGTAGTACAGGCCGGCCAGGGCCGCCACTCCGACGGGGTAGCCGACCGGGGCGTGCCTGAGCCAGGCGACCCACTGCCGGATCCGGGAGTCGCGCTCGAAGATCGCCTCGGACATCGGCCGTCAGCGTCCGTCGCCGGTCAGGTAGAGCAACGCTGCTTTGACGCGCCGGTTCACATCGGAAGCCTCACCCAGGTCGAGCTTGAGGAAGATCCCGTTGATGTGCCGCTCGACGCCGCGCTTCGTGATCTCCAGCGACTCCGCGATCGACGCGTTGCTGCGCCCCTCGGCGATCAGCGAAAGGATCTCGCGCTCGCGTGGAGTCAGCTTCTCGACCCCGGGATCGTTGTTCAGGCGGGCTGAGACGAGCTTGTCGACGATCCGTGAATCAACGAGCGAACGCCCAGCGACCACCTCTCGTAACGCCCGCGCCAATTCATCCTCGTCCTTGACACGTTCCTTCAGGAGGTAGGCACGCTGGCTCGAGCCGTCCTCGAAGAGGCTCATTGCGTACGCCGGCTCCGCATGCTGGCTGAGAACCACGACCCCGACCTCCGGATGCGAAGCCCGAAGCTCGCCTGCAAAGCGGATGCCCTCGTCCGTGTTCGTCGGCGGCATCCGGATGTCGGTTACCACGACATCCGGCTTGACGCGCTCGACAGCCGATCGAAGCTCCTCGAGGTCACCGCAGGCAGCGACGAGATCAACATCCTCGATCGCGTCCAGCACGCTAGCGATGCCTTCGCGTGCGAGAAAGCTGTCATCACCGAGAACGACCCGAATCATGGTGCGACCGAGCCTAGGGCGCGGCCGCCGCCGAACGGGTAACAACGTGGTGTCAAAGCCGCTGTCATGACGGCTACCTCCTCGAAGGAACACGGCGGACTTGGGCCCTCTGAGGATCGCGCAACGCTTCAGCGCTTGATCGAGAGCGGCAGTCGGAACCGAAAACCTTGTGCCGCCCATATTCGGCGTGGGGCGGCGTGTGCATTTTCCCTCGTGGGAGTATCGCAGCAGCAGTGTGCGCGGGCAAGACCGGTCGGTGCAGGCCACCGCAAAATTGTGGTGTCTGCACGGTATTTGCATCAAGGGCCAGATAAGTGGATTCCCGAATGACGGGTCCCTACCGGCAGCTCATACTTGCCGGTGAGACGGTTTCCAGCCGTCCCACGCGGGAGGCCATCATCGCATGCCGAGACAACCGCACCTGCCTGTTCACTGGAGGGAGTCGTTTGTGCGCGACCTGAACTGCGTGCCAGGTTCGGCGGATCCCCGCAATCTCGAGTTGCGCCGGGCCGGGGCTAAGGTTGTCCTCGCAGGACCCTCGGCGCCGCCTACGCTGCCCTTCGAGGTCGTGGAGTCGAAGATCCGCGTACCTCCGCTTCTGGCCGGAACCGTCTCCCGGACAGCGCTGGTGAACCGTTTTCGCGCCGCGGGCGCGTTCCCCCTCATGCTGGTGGTGGGGCCCGCCGGTTATGGCAAGACGACGCTGCTCTCACAGTGGGCCAGTCGCGACGTACGGCCGTTTGCCTGGGTGTCGATCGACAAGTGTGACGTTGACCCAGTCGGGTTTCTAAGACACGTTGCGGCGGCACTCGACCGGGTCGAGGCGCTCCCGGCATCCGCGCTCGAGCCCCTCCGACTCGACGACGAGTCGGCGTCGACCCGGGCGCTCCCACGCCTTGCCGAGGCGATCACGTCGCGTCGGTCGCCTTTCGTCGTCGTTCTCGACGGCGCCGACTTGCTCACGCGCGACTCGATCTCGGCCGTCGGCGAGCTCGCGAAGCACATCCCGGTGGGGTCGATGATCGTGCTCTCTGGCCGCGTCCTCCCAAAACTGCCGGTTGCTGCGCTACGCGCGAGCGGCCCGCTGCTCGAGATCGGTCCATACGAGCTTGCGCTGAGCCGGCGCGAAGCCGAGATGCTTCTGCGTGCCGCCCGGGTGGAGTTGGCCGACGAGGAGATCACCGATCTCGTGGAGCGCACGGAGGGTTGGGCGGCCGGCGTCTACCTTGCCGCCCTCGCCTTCCGCGACGTGAGCGACGCCGAGACCGGTAAGCCGCAGGAAGTCTTCTCGATTGCTGGAGACGATCGCTATCTCGCCGACTACTTCCGCTCCGAGTACCTGTCACAGCTCGCACCGGAGCGATTGGCGTTCCTTCGTCGCACATCGGTGCTCGAGACGATGTCCGGCCCGCTCTGCGATGCCGTCGTAGAGCAGAAAGAGTCGGCCCTCGAGCTGGCGGCGCTCGAGAAGGCAAACCTCTTCGTCGTCCCACTCGACCGCCACCGAGGCTCGTTTCGCTATCACCACCTCTTCCGCGACCTGCTCCAGCGCGAACTTTCCGAGCGCGAGCCCGAACTCGTTCCCGTGCTCAACCAGCGAGCCGCCGACTGGTTCGAGGCTCAGGGCGACGCCGAATCGACGCTCGACTACTCGCACGCGGCGGGAAACGAAGACAGTGCCGCACGAATCCTCAGCTCGATCGCGATGACCGTTTCCTCGGCCGGCCGAGTGGCGGCGGTGGAGTCCTGGATGGACCAGTTCGACAACGAAGCTCAGTTGAGCCGGTATCCCGCCGTGGCCGTCGAGGGATCCCGAGTACATGCCTTCCGCGGGCGGCCGGACCAGGCCGAGGCTTGGCTGGCAGCCGCGGAGCGTGCCGTCCTGATCAACGGCGAAAACGGCGCCACCCGGGCCTGCATCGACGTGCTCCGCGCCGCCATGTGCGCCGACGGGCCGGAGAGAATGCTGGCGAATACGGAGTCAGCGCTCGCGGAGCTCGGGCCCGACCATCCCTGGAATCCCTGGGCGCTGGTCGTCAACGGAACCGCGCACCTCCTCCTGGGCGAGGACGACCACGCCGACCGCGTCCTCGCAACGGCTGCCGAGGCGTCCGATCGCCTCGGGCGAACCGAGAGTCGCGCGCTTGCCCTCAGCGAGCGTTCAATCTTGGCGGCCGGGCGGGACGACGAGGAAGCAGAATCGCTGGCCCTCGAGGCGCGCCGCCTGATCGAGGATGGCGACTTGGACGCCTACGCGACGAGCGCGCTCGACCTCGCAGCCTCGGCCCGGATGCTCCTCCGCCATGGCCAATGGGACGAGGCGCGCAGGCAGCTGATCATCACCCAGCGCATAGCGCCCAGCCTGACCTACGCGATCCCCTGGCTGTCCGTGCAGGTGCGACTCGAGCTCGCCAATGCCTACGTCACGTTGCGGGACCGCACGGGAGCGACGGAAATGCTGGCAGAAGCTCGCCAGATCCTGAGGTTGCGACCGTTGCTGGGAGTGCTGGGGGAGCAGGTTGCACGGCTCGAAGCCGAGATCAAGGCAATGCCGCAAGCAGCGGCGCGAGGGGGCTCAAGGCTGACGCGGGCAGAGCTGCGGCTCCTCCCCCTCCTCTCGACTCACCTCTCGTTCCGCGAGATCGGCGAGCAGCTGTTCGTCTCGCGCAACACGATCAAGACGCAGGCGATCTCCGTCTACCGCAAGCTCGGGGTCTCGAGCCGCAGCGCCGCAATCACGAGAGCGGGCGAGCTGGGGCTGGTTGCAGGCGCGTCGGAAGGAGCCTCCGATCCGATTGCGGGCGACCAGCAGTCCGTCACTTCCTGACTACACCTCCGCGTCCTGGTACTTCTTCACCTGCCTGCGGTCGTAGAAATAGCCGTACAAGCAGGCAACGAGGAAGAAGAACAGCAGCGCTCCCAGCCCGCCCCACCTGGCCCACGCAGCTCCCACGAACAGGAAGAGAAGCGCGGCACCGACGCCGCACGCCAGTACCAATCCCATGATCTTGAACCAGAAACTTGCACCGAGTTCGTCGTTCACGTTCCACTCCTTTAAGTAGATCTGCACAAGAGTCGCACCAGGCAGGCGGTGCGACATCGTCCCAACCGGGTGATGCCCGTCGTCAGGCGGGCACCGTGGGCGCCTCAGCGGCCAACGCCGCTTCCCCCTGCCGCGCCGCAGCGAGCCGCGCCTTCGCCAGGTCGCGATTGATGTGGACAGCCGCCGAGGCGAGTGGAGCCGCGAGGACCAGCCCGAGCATCCCGAAGACGCAGCCCGCCCCGATCGTGAGCACTAGCACGGCGAGTGGGTGGAGATCGAGCGCTGAGCCCATTGCGAACGGCTGGACGACGTTCTGCAGCAGCCCGTTCGCCAGGATCACGATCAGGAGCATGATCAAGGCGATCGTCGTCCCCTTGGCGCCGAGCGCGATCACGACCGCGAAGGCACCGGCGACGAAGGCTCCCACGAACGGGACGTAGGCGGTCACGAAGGTGACGACTCCGATCGTGCCCGCCAGGGGCACGTCGAGCGCGAAGGCGGCGAGGCCGACAACCACGCCGTTGAACGCCGCCACCAGCGTGACGCCGCGGAAGTAGCCTCGCAGCGACCGGATGACCCCGCCGGTGATCAGCTGCGCCGCCGGCGGCGGCACGCCGAGGTGACGGTCGACCCATCGCCGCATCGAGGGGCCGTCCTTCAGCAGGAAGAAGAGGCTGAGCAACGTGAACGAGAGGGCGAAGGCGAGCGACGTCAGCCCTTGGATGCCGTTGATCACACCCTTGGTCAGAGCCGCGGCAATCTTCGGAACGTCATGCTCGACGTCAGCCTTGGCACTCGACGACCCGGACTCGTCCACGCCGAGGTCCTTCAGCCACCCCTCGGCCTTGTCCGCGGCCGCCGTCGCATGCTCCGAAATCGAGGAGCGCTGCGCGGTGATCCCGCCGATCACCATCACGAGCACGAACACGCCAATCGCCGCGAGGCCGAGGAGGACGAGCGCGGCGGCCGCCGCTCGGGGCATGTGTCGGCTGAACACGCCGACGACCGGCATCGCCACGGTCGCAACAATCGTCCCGGCAACCACCGGCCCGACGATCGTGGACGTCGTCCCGAGCAGCCAGATGAGGCCCGCCATCAGCGCGAAGAAGCCGACGAGAAGCCACGAGGTCCGGCCCAGGTCTCGCAACCAGCGGGGGGCTGCGAACGTGGACGCGAGCTCCCCCGCCTCAGCGGCCGCGAGCTCGAACGGCACCGGCTCGACGGCGGGCGCCGCGTCCTTCCTGCGCAGGTGCTTCAGGACGTCCACAGCTCGATGAGTTCGACGCCGAGCAGAGTCCTCTTGCGCATGGCCATTGATCGTTCTCCGGAGCCGGGGCGCGAGCATCATCCGGACAGGGTGATGTCCTTCCAGCGCCGGAGGTGATCATTTCACCCGGTCGGCATGACGGAAGACCAATCGCAGCACGAGACACTTCCTCTGGAGGTGAAGACAATCCCCGACCCACAGGTCGAGCGGATCGACGCGCTGTTCGTGCAGAGCGCGACGGCCCTCTCCAGCGGGCCCGGAACCATCACGCTCCACGGCCTGGCCGACTCGACCGTCTACTTCGCCGACCGGCCCCGCCGGGAGATCGGCCACATCCCGTCCCGGCGGTTCATCGAGCTCTGGGAGACCGGAGCGAACAGCTTCGCTGTTGACCCCCCGAATGCCGTGCTGTCGTTTCTCGACCAGAACGGAACCGAACCGGAAGACGCCGTGGTCGTCCTGCGTGAGCCCCGGCTCGAAGGCGACGTGCTCACCTACAGCGTCGAGGTCATGGAAGGAAGCCTTCCGCCGCGCTCGGGGCCCTGCGCGCTCTTCATCGATGTTTTCGGGCGCCCCCTCGCTCCGGTCGGGAGCTCGGGGATACGCCGCCGAAAGCGCGCGAAGGGCAGCTAGCCGGCAGGAACCACGCTCAACCTGGCCCGGCGATGCGAACCGGTCGGTGTCGGCGCCAGGTCGCCGCGGCCGCCCCTCCCAGCACGAGGGTCGGAACGATGGTGAGGAAGCGGTACACCAGCACGGCGGCAACGACGCCGGCGTCGTTGCCGCCGAAGCCCGCGAGCGCCGTGGTCAGTCCGAGCTCGACGATCCCGAGCCCGCCTGGCGTGATCGGGATGAAGCCGAGCAATCGGGCCAGCGACCAGCCTGCAAACGCTTCGATCACGCTCACCTCGCCGACATCGACACCGAGCGCCCGCAAGCTGGCGAGGAGAACGAGAAAGACGGACAGGTGCCCCGCCAGCGTTGCAAGCGTGAGGATGTGCCAGCGCCTGCGCAGCAGCCCGATCGCCGCGCTCCGGAAGCGGACGAGACTCTTTCCACTCCAGCCGACCGCGCCGCGGCGGACGATCCGCAACAAGCGGTTCGTGACGCGCGTCGCGAGATCGCCGACGCGAAGTGCCATCCTCGAGCTCGAGAGCGCCATCGCGAACGCGGCGGCGACGACGACGAACCCGGCGAGGCCGATGGCGGCAATCGTCTGGAGGGCGGCTTGGTCACCGCCAGTCAGCGTGAGTAGCGCGAAGGCGAGCGTCGGGAAGCCGAGGATCGCGAGCTGGTTCCAAATCCCCGTTAGGGTCACGGCGAGCGCGACCTGATCGGCGTGGAAGCCCCAGGCCATCAGCATCACCGCCGAGAGCCCGACGCCGACGGCAGGGCCGCCGGGCGCGAGGTACGTTCCGGCGGTCGAGGCCTGAGTGACCGTCAGCGCCGGCAGGAAGCGAAGACCGGGCAGCGCCGTCATCCAGGGCGGAGCGAACGTGACGACGTTCAGCACCACAGTCGCGAGGAGGATGCCAATCCACTCCCAGGAGAGCATTCGAACCTGCCCCCACACCTCGCCGTAGTTGGCGAATTGCGGGAGCACGAAGACGTACGTCCCGACGATGACCGCCACGGCGAGGCCCCCGGCGAGGCCGCGCTTCAGCCAGCGCTTCCCGTCTCGCCCTGCCGACTGCTCGATCTCGTCGTTCACCGGGCAGCCTCGAGCCCCAAAGTCTCCCCGATTCGCAGTATCCGGACGTCGACGTCCGAGGCGGCCTCTGCCGCCGCGCGGACGAACTCCCTCGCCGGCCGGTCATCGGGGCGCGATCCGAAGGGCGTCCTGAACGTTCCCCAGTGGACGGGCACCGCGATCCTCGGCCGCAGGAGTCGCAAGGCCTCGGCGGCGCGCATCGCGTCGAGGTGACCGGCCGGAAGCCGCGAGCCCCAGCCGGAGACGGGCAGAACCGCGACGTCCACGGGGCCGAGCTCGGCCATGCCGGCGAAGAGATCCGTGTCGCCGGCGAAGTAGACGCTCGTCGACCCCTCGGCGACGTAGCCGATCGACGCCGAGTGCGGAGTCAGCGGCCACCGGCTCGACTCGTGCTCGGCATGGGTCACGCGGAGTCGGACCCCGCCGGCCTCCAGCTCGTCACCGGCGGCCACCTCGTCCACGCGCGCGAACCCCCATCGCCGCAGGAGCTTCCCCATCCCCTTCGGGACCACGACCGGCAAGGATTGGTCCAGGCAACGGAGCGAGGCGTGGTCGAGGTGATCGAAATGGGCGTGCGAGACGAGAATCGCGTCGAGCGCGCCCAGCACTCGGACGTCGACCGCGGCGTCCCGGCGGAGATGCCACACTCGGCGCCGGAGCACGGGGTCGGTGACGAGCCGCGTGCCGTCGATGTCGATCACGACGGTGCTGTGCCCCAGCCATGTGAGCTCGTTCAAAGGCACGCCCACCGGCATCGAATACCGAGACGCGGCCACGTTCATCATCCCCTTCGGATGAGGCCAGGCGTAGGATCTCGCGCGAGAATCGCCGTCGAGCACTCGACTATGACTACCACCGAACAGGCCTACAAAGCGCCGGGCTGGAGCCCGAGTCGACCCAGGATCAGGCCGCTCCATCTCGTCGTCGCCTGGCTCGTTTCCGCCTTCGCACTGCTCGTCGCAGCCTGGATACTGCCCGGTGCGGCGGTAAACGACTTCCGCGGAGCGCTGGCCGCCGCAGCCGCGATCGCCGTCCTCAACGCCATCGTGCCGCCGATCCTCGCGGCTCTACGACTACCGCTGATGCTTCTCACCGGCCTCGTGCTCATTCTCGTCGCGGACGCGCTGATGCTGCTCGCGGCCGACAGCATCACTGGCCACGACCTCGCAATCGACTCGTTCTGGTCGGCGCTCGGGGTTGCCTTCGTCGCCTCGGCGGTCACAGTCGTCCTCGACATCATTCTGGGGACGAACGACGACGACGCGTACACGCTCAGAGTGGTCCAGCGAATCGCCCGCCGATCCGGAGAGCGCACGGTCACTGATGCCCCGGGAATCGTCTTCCTCGAGATCGACGGGCTTGCGCTGCCCGTGCTGCAGCGCGCGATGCGCGACGGCAACGCACCGACGATGGCGCGCTGGGTCGCGCAGGGGAATCACCGGTTGGCCGAGTGGGAGACCGACCTCTCGTCCCAGACCGGCGCCAGCCAGGCAGGCATCCTGCTCGGCTCGAACGACGACATCCCCGCGTTTCGCTGGGTCGAGAAGGAGAAGGCCAAGCTTGTTGCGTGCTCCGGACCGCAGGACTGCGCGGAGATCGAGCGGCAGCACTCCTCGGGCCAGGGGCTGCTTGCAGACGGTGGCGCGAGCCGCGGTAACCTGCTCTCGGGCGAGGCCGACCACGTGATCCTGACGGTGAGCCGGATGGACGCCGAAAAGCGCGCGAACCCGGGCTACCGGGCCTTCTTCGCGAACGGGTTCAACGTCGTGACCGTGCTCGTCCTGTTCTTCTGGGAGGTCGTGCTCGAGTGGTCGGCTGCCGCAAGGGCCAAGCGCCGGGACGTGCTTCCGCGTGGGCACCGGGGAGGCCTCTACCCGTTCATGCGGGGCGCGCTCTGCGTCGTCGTCCGCGACCTGATCGTGTACGGCGTGCTCTCCGACATGATGAGAGGCAGGCCCGCGATCTACGCCACGTTTTCGAGCTACGACGAGGTCGCCCACCACTCGGGCCTCGAGCGAGCTGACACCCTCGAGGCTCTGCGGAAGCTCGACCAGCACTTCGGGCGCATCGAACGGGCGAGGGAGTACGCGGCCCGCCCCTACGAGATCGTTGTGCTCTCAGACCACGGGCAAACCCAGGGGGCGACGTTCAAGCAACGGAACGGCTACGGGCTCGACGACCTCGTCCAACGTTCGCTCGAGACGGGCACGGTCGCGACCGTCGCCGGCGGAGACGAGAACCACAGCAACGTCGGCAACGCGGTCACCGAGGCAACCGGGAGCACGCTGAAGAAGAAGCGCCCGAAGAACGACGTCTCCGACCAGGAGGTGGTCGTGCTCGGCTCAGGCAACCTCGGCCTCGTCTACCTGATGACCGAGCGGCGCCGCCTCACACGCGAGGAGATCGATCGGAAGCACCCGCGCCTCTTGCCGGCACTGCGGGAGCATCCCCACGTCGGCTGGCTGCTCGTCCGCTCCGAGCGCGACGGGCCACTGGCCCTCGGCCCGCACGGGACGCACTACCTGGCGGAGGGCCGGGTCGACGGAGAAGACCCGCTGGCGCACTTCTCGCCGAAGGCCCCTGCGCACCTGCTGCGAACGGACGGCTTCGAGCACGTCGCGGACATCATGGTCGGAAGCTTCTACGAGCCCGACCTGGACGAGGGCTGTGCATTCGAGGAGCTGATCTCCTTCCACGGAGGGATCGGCGGGCCTCAGACGCGTCCGTTCCTGCTCGCGCCCGCGCATCTCGCGCTTCCGGACGAGCCAATGGTGGGGGCCGCCGCCGTCCACGGGATCTTGTCCCAATGGCGCCGCGAGCTGAACGGCGCGGACGTCGGCGCGGAGCCGCGCGACCAGCGTCGGCTCGCTACGACGTCGGGCTGACAGCCGATGTCGCCGACGGCAAGCGCGTGGCATCCGGGTGCCGGACGTGGCGCCCGCATCAGGGCGAGCCACAGCTACGGGCTCGTGCTCGCGCTGATCGTCGTCGTGTTCGTCTTCACGTCGGTCGCGCCGAACAGCGACTGGGCCGACAGCACGCTTGTCCTGCTCCAGGCAGGGACCCTCGTAACTGCGCTCTATACGTCCGGGTTGGCAGAGGCAGATTCGAGGTTTAGCCTCGCCCTGGTCGCGCTGTCTGCCGCCTCGGCAGTCGCGCTCCTGGTTTTCGGCGGGAACGGATTTGCCGGTCTCGTGGGAATCCTCTCAGGCGTTTTGACCGTGGCGACGATCGCCACGGTGGCACTGGGAGTCGTGGACCAGGGCGAGGCCAACGTCCAGGCCGTGACGGGAGCGGTCTGCGTGTACGTGCTGATCGGGCTGCTCTTCGTCTTTCTCTACGGCGTGCTGGCTACGCTGGGCTCAGACGACTTCTTCGCCCAGGGAACCGACGGGACGCGTTCCCTGCGCCTCTACTTCAGCTTCGTGACGCTCGGAACTCTCGGGTACGGCGACTACACAGCGGCCGGCGAGCTCGGGCGCACCCTGGCGGTCGTCGAGGCGCTTGTGGGCCAGCTGTACCTCGTGACCGTCGTCGCCGTACTCGTCTCACGGATGCGCCGTGGCGGCGCCTAGGAGTTCGAGCTTGTCAGCTTCTTGCAGTCGGACGAGTCGCGGAATGCCTGCCTGAGCTCGCCGTCGGGGTCCGCGGCGTCGAGTTTCGAAGCGGCCGACCCGATCTGGGTACCCATCTTCGAGAGCGTCGTCGCGACGCTCGTGGCGGCCGCAAGCGCTCCCTGCGCGCCGGAGACCTCGTCGACCGCGCTCTGCATGTCCTGCACGTCCTGCTCGACCTCGCTCGAGAGCTGGTCGATGGCGTCCCTCGCCTCCTGGCCCGCCTTCGTGTCGGGCTTGCCGAGGTCTTTCAGGTCATCGACGAGGGTGTCGCTCGCGCGCTTGATGTCGCCGGCAGCGCTCTTCAAGCCGTCTTCGGACACGTTGCCCTGAAGCGAAGTCCCCGCCGACTTGACCGAGTCGGTCCACGACGTTAGCGCTGAGCAGAACCCGCTCGCCCACTCCTCGGCCGACGACTCGTTGCTGGAGCTGCCGCCACCGCACCCTGCGGCGATAAAAACGGCGCCCAGGACGACGAGAGCGAGGGTCGCGCGAACCATTGGCGCCAGCCTCTCCTTGATGGACAACGCCCGCATCACCCTCACGGGACGAAGTTAGGCCGTGAGCCCGGCAATGCCGTTGCGGAGTAGCGAAGCGGCGAGCAGGACCACGATCACCGCGGCGACCGTCAGGGCGTTTTGCTCGAGCCAGCCGCGCACGAAGCCGAGCCGGCGCTGAGTCCAGACGGGCGCGACGAGCAGCAGCACGAGGGCTATCGCCAGCGGCAGCAGCGAGGCGACCGAGAAGAAGACCCAGTTGACGATGTATTCAGCGGCGCTGGGATCGAGCTCCGAGATGTTCTTCAACGCGATCGGGATAAACGCGCCCGGGTTGGCGAGCGCGGCGCCGGCCCCGAGGATCGCGACTGCGGGCGATCCTGACACCTTGGCCATCTTCTCGATCATGCTCGCCGCCCGTGCCGGGTCGGGGGGCCGACGGACGACGCGCGCGACCAGAACGAGCAGGAGCACGGCGGCGACCACGTCCACGACCGCCACCCACGTCTTCGGAGTGTTCGGCGTCTCCGATGCGGCAACATTCCCGAGCACGAACGCGGCCACGACCCCGATCCCCAGGGTCGCGCTCAGTGCGCCGAGGTAGAACCAGAGCCCGGTGCGGAGCGGGCGCTCGCCGAGGACGAGCACGAGTACCGAGAACGACAGCGTCGTCGGGGAGAACATCGCCGCCAGCGCGGTCAACGCCAGCTCCGCACTGATCCAGTCCACGCGGACTAGCCCGTTGCGGGCTCACGCATGCTTGGCCGCCCGCTTCGCCTCTTTCCTGTCCGCCCGGGCCGTCTTCTGCTCGGCCGCCTTTTCCTTCGCGTCGGAGTAGGACGTGCGGACGAGGTCCTTTCCCCCGACCCAGCCGAACACCCAGACGAGCATGATGATCGCGAAGATGATGTTCCAGCAGGTCGTCACGAGCTGCTGTGCGACCGAGTAGGCGGTAGCGGTCGTCGGATCGGTGACCCCGTTCAGCGACGCGACGTTGAACGCCTGGTTTACACCCGCGCCGCCGGGCGTCACCGACGTCACGTTGGCGATCGAGTTGCCGCCCGCAATCCGCATCAGCGTGTGGAAGCTCACGGGGATGTCGTAGGCCGCGAGGAAGACGGCCATGACACCGAGGCTCGCCAGCCAGGCGACCAGGGCGGGACAGAAGACGCGCACGAGGTACTTCCGCGGCTCGCCCAGGATGGCGCCGCCTTCCTTCGCACCCTCCCACCACTTGACGACCTTCGGCCACATCGGTCGGATAAGCAAGTAGACCAGCGCAACGATCCCGACCACCAGGATCCCGGTCGCCCAGGGGTGCTCGTGGACGAAGGCGAACTTGATGTCGAACGAACCGCCGACCGACAGGAAGAGGTAGAGGTAGGTGAAGGCGCCGCTGAGGGTGAAGAAGATCTTCTGGACGACGTAGCCGCCGAGAACGCCCGAGAAGGTCGCATCGGCGATGATCGTGACGAACATCAGCAGCATCACGAACGTGCCGATGTTCGCCGGCAGGAACCCGTTCAGCGCGACCGAGGTCGCGTAGCAGGCGAGCACGACCTTGAAGCGCGTGGCCGGGTACGCGTACTTGAGGATGGCGTACCAGGAGAACGCAGTCAGGACTGTCTGGACGGTCTTCAGCGCGATCGCGGCGATCAGGTACGCGGCCGAGATCTCGGTGATCGTGTCCCAGAGATCCGAGAACCAGCCCCGGATGTCCCAGCCGAGCAGGTCGGCGGCGGCCCCGATCACGATGATCAGGAGCACGCCCATCAGGATGCGCCTGTAGTGCAGGCGGGGGCGGCCCGGGGCTCCTGGCGTTGCGACGACGTCGACCATCACGCGTCGCCCGCCTTGTGCGCTTTTTGCGTGATCGACATGTCCTCTCCGGTCAACCCCCCGCCAACCGGCGCCGCTCCTCAGGTCGCGGCGCCGGCCGGGCGTCAGAGGGTCAAGTGGCGGTGCGCGACATCATCGGGTCGGCTTCCGGCGGCCGGGAGATCATGTACACGAGCACTCCCAGCAACGGCAGGAAGATGACGAAGAGAGTCCACATCGCCTTCTCAAAGCCGGAGTGGTCGCGGCGCCGGAAGTTGTCCGACAGGACCAGGATCAGGAGCCAGATCCAGATGACCCAGGCGAAGAAGATGGTCATCGTCCAGAAGATGTCGAGAAACGGGTAATCACTTGCGAGAACTGCGAGCACTGCACCTCTCCCTTGTCGGGGGCGTTGACGCTTGCAACCGTCCCGCGTTGGGGCGCGCGCGGCATCGTCCCATCGGGGTGAGGCGCCGCCTTTCCTGCGCGGGCACGATCTGTCGCAATATGTGCCGCTGGCTCGCATATTCAGGCTCGCCAGTTCTGCTCGAAGAGCTCCTGTATGGCCGGCAGAACTCGCTGATCGTCCAGAGCCTCCACTCGCGGCTCGGAGCCGAGGAGACGAACGGCGACGGCTTCGGCATCGGCTGGTACGGCCAGCAGGAGAGACCGGCAGTCTTCCACAGCATCGAGCCGGCCTGGAACGACCGCAACCTGCGCGAGCTGGCCGGGCACATCGCCTCGCCGCTCGTCTTCGCGCACATCCGCGCCTCCACCGGCTCGCCGGTGCAGCAAACGAACTGCCACCCGTTCCGCCACGGCCGCTGGCTGTGGATGCACAACGGGTTCCTCGACGGGTTTGCCAAGGTGAAGCGAGACCTCACCGTCGCCGTCGACCCGGAGCTGTACCCGGAGATCGAAGGTACGACGGACTCCGAGCTGATGTTCCACCTCGCGCTGACCTTCGGGCTCGAGGACGACCCGCCGCAGGCGGTTGCACGCACCATAGGCCTCGTTGAGTCGGTCGGCCACGAGCACGGCGTCCAGTTCCCGTTCCAGGGAACGATCGCGACCAGCGACGGCGAACGCGTCTGGGCGTTCAGGTATTCGAGCGAGGGGAAGTCGCGCTCCCTCTTCTTCAGCACGGACGTCCGCGCGCTCCGCGCGCTCTACCCCGACAACGAGCTGCTGCGAGATCTCGATGACGAGTCCCGGCTGGTGGTCTCTGAGCCGCTCGGCGACCTACCGGGTGCGTGGAACGAGGTCCCGGAGTCTTCCTACGGCGTGATCCAACCGGGCCAGGACGAGATGCATCCGTTCACGCCGGCGGCCGAGGCCGTCGGCGCTACTCGCCGCCGAGACTAACGTCTCCGATCGGCTAGGGCATCCGGCAAAGGACCCTGCCGCTGAACTGGTCGCTGTCGGGTAGCGGCTCCACTCCTGTCACGACACAGGTCCCGTACTTGGTGTCGATCAACTCGCCTTCCTCGGGCAGGCGCAGCACTTCCGCCTCCTCGACTTCCTGGAAGTTAGGCCCGTCGATCGTGACGAGGATGCGATCCATCCGCTCGCTACTGGCGCGCCATCGCCATCTTCAGGCGCTCGTTCGTGGACTCGGGCATCTAATTCTTCTCCGGAGCAGGGAATCGGCAGTTCACGGCGCATCTTCTTGGTATGGCGGTGTTTGCTCATCGCCCCATCGGGATGAATCAAGCCGCAGCGCGCTTGGGTTCCACGGCCATGGAGCGGCAAAGACGGTGCAGATGACCGAGCCGTGGACACCCGCGCTCTCGATCCGGGAAGTTGCCGGCGCTGCCGCCTGAACCTCGGCGGCCACGTCCACGGCGAGGGGACAACGCTGCAGGAGGCGGCCGACGACCTCGTGCGCCGGCTGCTCGCGCTTGCTATGTCGCTTCGCGAAGCTGGTTTCCGCATCAGCCCGGAAGTGCCTGGTTCGAGTTCCTCTACGAGCTTGGCGCGATCTCCGCGCGCGGAGACGACATCCGCGCGGCGGTTTTCGATCAGGCCGCCTAGCTACTCCCTGGCCATCAACGCCACGGCCTCTTTCTCGAGATCGACGAAGTGCGCACCGGAGACGTCGACGATCACATGCTTGATGGTCCCGCCGGTGAACCCCCAGGGGCGCTCGCCGGGATAATCGTCGGTGACGGGCTCTCCCCCGTCCCTGCCTACGTTCAGGCCCTCACCGACCAGTGAGAAGTTGCCGGGCTGAGTCTTGATCTCGGCCGAGCCGACCGCCTCGTCGTCGATGTAGAGCGTCAGCGTGCCGTGGCTCGGCATGTCGTCGCCCTCCTTTTCGAAGGCGGCCGAGAGAATGTGCTCGCCCGTCGGCACGGCATTCTCCGACTCGACCATCTGCTCCACGATCCCGCAAAAGTTGTAGACGTACTTGAGCTTCCCGTCCTTGATGTAGAGGGAGTGGCCGCCGAACTTGCAGCCGTGCGCGAAAAGCACGCCGCCAGCCTCCGGCGTCTGGACGTCGACCTCTGCGGCGATCGTGTAGGAGCGATTGCGGATGTTGACGGCCGCGGCCTCGGGCACCTCGGCACAGTCCGGGTAGTAGACGTACCGGTCACGCGGCTTGCTCAGCTGCGGCCGCTCGGTGGTCAGGACCTCAACCGGGGTCCGGTCCTCTAGCGGCAGGCCGTTGTAGTTCCCCGCCTCGTGGAACCAGAGGTTGACGAGCTCTTGAACCTTCTCGGGATGCTCGGCAGCGAGGTCGTGCATCTCGGTCCGGTCGCTGTCGGTGTCGTAGAGCTCCCAGCGGTCGTGCCCGAAGTTGCCCCAGCCGGCGATCGTCGGGTGAACTGCGGACGCCTTCCAGCCCTTGTGCCAGATCGCGCGAGAACCGAGCATCGAAAAGAACCCGGTCTCCTTCTGCGTCGGCGCGTCTGCCTCGTCGAACGAGTACTTGAGGCTCGTGCCCTCGAGCGGGATCTGCGGGAAGCCCTTCACGGTCTCCGGCAGCTCGAGGCCGAGGCACTCGTAGATGGTCGGCACGAGATCGGTCGCGTGGCAGAACTGGTGTCGAAGCTCGGCGCCGGCCTTGATCCCGGCCGGCCAGGAGACGATCAGCGGATCCGCGACGCCGCCCTCGAAGTTGTAGCGCTTCCACATCTTGAACGGCGTGTTGAAGGCCCAGGCCCAGCCGACCGGGTAGTGGTTGTAGGTGTCCGGACCGCCGAGCGCGTCGAGGTACTTGAGGTTCTCGTCCATGTCGTCGGGGATGCCGTTGAAGAACTTGTTCTCGTTGACCGACCCATTGGGACCGCCCTCACCCGAGGCGCCGTTGTCCGAGACGAAGATGACAATCGTGTTCTCCAGCTGCCCAGATTCCTCGAGGTAGTCGAGCAGGCGC
>Ga0126306_10000231_pt1 | contig 23086 bp, 16 predicted proteins | sample Plot27_FD_92592 | JGI IMG/M metagenome (GOLD analysis project Ga0126306, IMG submission 92592) | Serpentine soil microbial communities from UC McLaughlin Reserve, CA, USA - Plot27 | ecosystem: Environmental > Terrestrial > Soil > Grasslands | place: USA: UC McLaughlin Reserve, Lake County... | reverse complement strand
TCTACCTCGAACTGGTCGAGGCGTGAGCGACTACCTCGGCAACCTGGCTGCGCGGGCACTGGGCCTGACGGTGACTGCGCGGCCGAGGCCGTCGCTGTTCGAGCCCCGCAGGGACGCCGTCGAGCCGCCGGCCCCGGAGGCGGAGGGTGTTGTCGCGGTCGAGCTCCGGCCGGCGCCCGCGCTGAAACGACGGCTCGCCGAGCCACCGTCTCCGCCTGAGCTGGAGGACCGCCCGGCCCCGAAGGAGGAGCGAGAGCGGGAGAGGGCTGCGTCGCGCCCTTCGCGCCGCTCGAAGCAGCAGTGGCGTGCTCCGGTCGCGACCAGGTCGCCTGCGGAGGAGCCTGAGCCTTCGGCCGTCCGGCCGGCGGCGAAGCAGCCGAGAGTGCCGGCGCCCTCATCTCTGCCCGACACAGTCGACCCCCCCGCGGAGGTCCGTCCCGAGCGGCGGCCTGCTCGGCCCCTGCACGAGGAGCGGCTCTTACCGCTGCTGGCGGCTCGGACGTCTCGTCCGCAGAGGGAGACGCAGCCGCCCACAGTGCGCGTGACGATCGGCCGGGTCGACGTCCGGGCGATCACACCCGAGCAGCCGCCGAAGCCGCGACCGAAGCCGCGACCCGCGCCGAGGATGTCGCTCGACGAGTATCTGAGCCGCGAGCGAAAGCGAGCCGGATGAGCAACGCGCTGGGAATCGCCGCGGTCACCGCCGTCCTCCGCGACCTGCTCAACAACGGCCTGATCGACGCGAGCGTCGGCGACGTGGTCGTCTCGGCCCAATCGCCCGACAGGGTCAGTCTCGACGGCGACGAGCAGTCGCAGCTCAACCTCTTCCTCTACCGGGTAAAGCCGAACCAGGGCTGGCGGAACGTCGGCCTCCCGTCGGTCGACTCCTCCGGGACGAGCCGTCTGAGCAACCCGCCGCTCGCGCTCGACCTGCATTACCTGCTGACCGCGTACGGGGCCTCCGACTTCCAGCCCGAGATCCTGCTCGGCTACGGGATGCAGCTGCTCCACGAGATGCCCGTGCTCGACCGGCAGGCAATCCGCAACACGCTCGCGCCCGGGCCGGTCACCGGCGGGATCCTGCCGCCGGCGCTCCAGACGCTGACCGCGGCCGAGATCGCCGACCAGGTCGAGCAGCTCAAGATCACGCCGGATACGCTTTCGAGTGAGGAGATCTCGAACCTGTGGTCGGCCTTTGGCGCCCACTACCGGCCGACGACGGGCTACATGGTCTCGGTCGTCCTGATCGAGGGGCGCAGGACGACGCGGCCCGCGCTACCGGTTCGTCTGCGCCAGGTCTTCGCGCTGCCGCTCCGCGACCCGCACGTCGAGAGCGTGAGCGCTGACGACGGGAGGCCGATCGACTCGACGAGCACGCTCGTGGTCGAAGGTGAGCGGCTCCAGCACGACCCGATAGAGCTCCTCGTCGGCGGGCTGCCGGCGACGATCAAGGACGCGACGAACACGCGCGTCGTCGCCACGCTCCCGGGCGGGCTGCGTGCCGGCGTGCAGAGCGTGCAGGTGAAGCACGGGCTCGATTTCCGCACGCCGAACGAGCCCCACCGCGGCTTCGAGTCGAACGTGGTGGCGTTCGTGCTGCACCCGGTCTTCGGGGGCCTCGGGTCGTTCACGCCGCCGCTGCCGGGCGGGATGGCGCCCTACACGGGGAAGGTGGAGGTGACGATCACCCCGGTGCCCGCGCGGGAGCAGCGGATCGTGCTGCTGCTGAACAGGACGTCGCCGGCGGTCCCTTCGTCCTACTCCTTCGTGGCCGACCGGCGGACGAGCGGCGGGGATCCGGTCGTCGTGCCGCTCGACGACCTGGCGCGCGGCGAGTACTTCGTCCGCGTGCAGGTGGACGGGGCCGAGAGCTCGCTCGACCTCGATCCGTCGAGCATCGACTTTGGCCCCAAGGTGACGATTTGAGCGACTGGCAGGAGGCGAACCAGCGTTACCTCGTCGCGGCGCTCGGTCGGGTGGGCGAGGTCCTGCGGCGCCATCTCGGACAGGAGGCCGGCGGTGACTCCGACCGAGAGCTGACACGAGCTGCCGCCGAGCTTCCGGGGCCGGCCGCGCTCGACTCGGTCTGCGCCGCTTTCGGCCTCTCGCCCTTCGAGCGCGACGTCCTGCTCCTCTGCGCCGGGGTCGAACTCGACGGCGCATTCGCCAAGCTCTGCGCTGCCGCCCAGGGCGATCCCCGGCGCACGTACTCCACGTTCGGGCTGGCTCTCGCCGCTCTGCCCGACGCCCATTGGAGCGCGCTCAGCCCCGACGGCCCGCTGCGGCGCTGGCGCCTCGTCGAGACGGCTCCCGGCGATAGCCTCACGGCAGGCCCGCTCCAGATCGACGAGCGCGTCCTGCACCACCTCGCGGGCGTCCCGACAACCGACGAGCGCCTGCGCGGACTGGTCCGGGCGATCCCCGCCCGGGCGCAGCCGCCCTCTCGGGAGGCCGCCGCCGAGCGGGTGGTCGAGCTCTGGCAGGCGGCAGAGGAAGGCGAGCAGCCGACGGCCGTGCAGCTCTGCTGCCGGGACGGGGCGGGGCGGCGGGCGGTTGCCGCGGCCGCGTGCGCCAGCTCGGGCTTGACAGCGGTGCTGCTCGACGCCGCGGACCTCCCGACGAGCGCCGCCGAGCAGCAGACGCTCGCCCGCCTCTGGGAGCGCGAGGCAGCGCTCGCCGGCGCGGCGCTCGTGCTGGAGCTCGACGACGTCGACGACGCCTCACGCCTGCGGGCGGCTGTGACATTCCTCGAGGCGGTCGGCGGTCACCGGCTCGTGACCTCGGCCGAGCCCATCCGAGGCCGCCTCGAGCCCATCCTGCGCGTCGACGTGCCGCAGTTGCAGGCGGGCGAGCAGCTCGAGCTCTGGACGGCGGCGCTCGACGGCCAGGCCGACGGCGCGGAGCTGGCCGCGGTCGCGCAGCAGTTCCGGCTCGGCAGCGACGGCGTGGCCGCGGCGACGGCCAGAGTGCGCGCAGGCGGTTCCGCCTGGGATGCCTGCCGCGAGCAGGCCCGACCGCGCCTCGACGACCTCGCGCTCCGGATCGAGCCGGCGGCGGCCTGGGACGACCTCGTCCTGCCGGGGCCCCAGCTGGAGATGCTGCGTGAGATCGCGCTCCACGTCCGCCACCGAGCCACCGTCTACGAGCGCTGGGGCTTCGCGGGAAAAGGCTCGCGCGGCCTCGGGATCAGCGCGCTCTTCGCGGGGCCGAGCGGCACGGGCAAGACGATGGCCGCCGAGGTGCTCGCGAACGAGCTGCGGCTCGACCTCTATCGGATCGATCTGAGCTCGGTCGTGAGCAAGTACATCGGCGAGACCGAGAAGAACCTCCGCCGCGTCTTCGACGCGGCCGAGGAGGGCGGCGCGATCCTCCTCTTCGACGAGGCGGACGCGCTCTTCGGTAAGCGCAGCGAGGTGAAGGACAGCCACGACCGCTACGCCAACATTGAGATCAGTTACCTGCTCCAGCGCATGGAGGCGTACCGCGGACTGGCGATCCTGACCACGAACCAGAAGGGCGCAGTCGACCAGGCCTTCCTGCGGCGCCTGCGGTTCGTCGTCCAGTTCCCGTTCCCGGATCCAGAGCAGCGGGCGGAGATCTGGCGGCGCATCTACCCGAGCGAGACGCCGACGGAAGCGCTGGACTACGCCAAGCTGGCGCGGCTGAACATCACGGGCGGGAACATCCGCAACATCGCGCTCGGCGCCGCGTTCCTCGCCGCCGGCGAGGACGAGCCCGTGGGCATGGAGCAGGTGCTGCGCGCCGCGCGGAGCGAGTACGCCAAGCTCGAGAAGCCGCTCAGCGATGCGGAGATCGGAGGCTGGGCGTGAGGCGCGGGCAGGTCGAGGTGCGCGTCGAGGATCTCGTCCTAGACGGCCTCTCGCCGCTCGACCGCGTGCGGTTCGAGAACGCGTTCGTGCAACAGCTCGAAGGGGCGGTGGCCGAGGCCGGCCTGCGTCCCGGGCTCGAGTCGGAGCCCGTGCTCGACGGCGGCGAGTTGACAATCGCCGCGGACATCTCGCCGGGCGAGCTCGGACGGGACGTCGCGCGGCGGGTGGCAGGGACGATCACGCAACGACCCCTTGGAGGTAGAGCCTTATGAAGGAGCGGTCCGAGGAAGCGCGGCGTGCGAGGCGACAAGGAGCGAGGCGCCTCGAAGCAAGCGAGGTCGAGGCGGTTCGAGCGGGGCTCGAATCGACATCGCGTCCGCTCGACATGCCCGATCGTGCCGTGATGGAAGCGCGGTTCGGCCACCACTTCGGCAACGTGCGGATCCACGACGATGCCGCAGCAGCTCGGTCGGCGGAGGCCGTGGGGGCACCGGCGTACACGGTCGGCCGTGACATTGTCTTCGCCGAGGGGCAGTACGCACCGACCAAGCCGCTGGGGCGCGCCCTCCTCGCGCACGAGCTGGCGCATGTCGTGCAGCAGCGCTCGGCGTCTCCCGTAGACGTCGAGCAGCTGGAGGCGGGCGGCCGTTCCGACGCGGCCGAGCACGAGGCAGAGCATGCCGCGCTCGAATCGTTCTACCCGCCGCTCGACCACGGGACACGTGCTACGCCGCCGTACCTGACCGCAGGCGCCTCCCGCGTGGAGCAGCAGCAGGCGCTGTCGGAGTTCACCAGGGGCCATCCCGACGGCGTGCTCGAGCAGTACCGCTCGCGCCTCTCGGAGACGGCGGCTGTGCAGCGGCTCTCTTCGCTGCAGGAGGTCCGCCTCCAGGGTTGCGCCCGTGGGGAGAAGCGCGAGGAGTTGGAGCAGAACCTGCCCGGCAACGACGAGATGGTTCGTCAGATCTTTCGGTTCTTCTACCGGGAGCTCTCCCAGCCGACGGAAATCAACGACGCCCTGCGGGACCTCGCCGCGCGAATGCTCGCCGACGCGATCCGCGGCTCACGCGCGATGGACTACGTGCCGAGGCCGCCGGCCAACCCCGGCGCGTTCTGGCTCTTCTCGGAGGCCGTCAAGATGGCCTGGCGCAGAGGGATGGACGAGGGCATCTACGTCGCCGTGCGCAACGTCGTGGCCGCGAAGTACCGGTCCGAGTTCGAGCTCGCCAAGGCGGGCGTGCCTTGAGCGCCCGGCTTGCAACGGCCGTCGCCGACGACCTCGAGCGCATCGAGGAGCTGCGGCGCCTGCTCCCGGAGGTGCGGGCGTACGTCCGCCGGCATCTGCCGGCCGAGTGGCCGGATCTCACGCACGCGCTCGGCGCGGTCGTGGACGGGCCCTGCGGCCCCAGACCGCTCCTGCCCCTCGCCGCGTGCGCCGCGGTCGGCGGGGAGGCTCGTAGGGCCGTGCCGGTCGCGGCGGCCTGGGAGGTCGCGTTCGTGGCGGGCGGGATTCTCGACGACCTCCAGGACCAGGACCGCGAAGCCGTCTGGAGCAGCGTCGGTGAGGGCCGGGCGTTCAACTTCAGTGCCGCGCTCTTCGCCTTCGCTCCGAAGCTCCTCGTCGAGGCTCCCTGGCCCGACTCGCGCGTCGTCGCTGTCTGCCGGAGCTTCCACGAGGAGACTATGCATCTGTTCGCCGGGCAGGACCGCGATCTGCGCGGCGAGACTCGCACGCTCGACGACTACTGGCTGACGATCGGAACCAAGACGGCGAACGCGTTCGCCTGGGCCTGCGGCGCGGGCGCCCTGTGTGGCTGCGAGGAGCCGGAGCTCGTGCGCGCCTGCCGCGCCTACGGCTACCACCTTGGCCTCGCGCTCCAGATTCTCGATGACTTCCAGGGGCTGTGGGAGCCCGTCGGTACCGGTGACCTCGCGAACGGCAAGGTCACGCTACCCCTGCTCTACGGTCTCTCGGTCGAGCACGGCTGGCGCGAGGAGCTCCAGGCGATCGCCGACGGTGAGGAGCTGGCCGCCGAGGCCGAACGCGTGCGCAAGATCCTCGACGAGATCGGGGCACGCGACTACGTGGTCTGGGTTTGCCTCCAGGAGCGCGACCGAGCCCTCGCCGCGCTCGAGCGCTGTCCCGGCGCAACGGGCGTGACGGTCCTGACGGCGTACGCGACCACGATCTTCGCCAGGCTGACCGAGGTCACGAGCCACGCATGACGCGGGGCGATGGGCGGTAGCCGCCGCGTAGAAGCGGCAACGACCCGACGCGACGGCGAGCGAGCACCCCTGCTTTCCCGGCTGCAGCTCACGACGCGACGTGCCGAAGCCGTTCCCGAGCGAATTCCGGCCGGTGCAGCCGTCCACGATTTCGGCGCGACCTCGGTGGAGCCGGTCGAGCCGGGCGCGCCGCTGGCGGGCGCCGAGCGCGCGCGTGTCGAGGCGCGCCTGGGAACCGGTGCCGGCCACGTGCGCGTTCACCGCGGTCCCGCTGCAGACCGCGCCGCGGCGTCGCTCGGAGCGCGGGCCTTTGCCGTCGGAAGCGACGTCGTCCTCGGCGCGAGCGCGGACGAGCGAGTCCTCGCGCACGAGGTCGCCCACACCGTCCAGCAGCGTAATGACAGACAGGCTGCGGGTGTCCCGCTCGGCCGGACCGCGCCCGACGGCCCCGAAGAGCGGCAAGCGTACGCGGCGTCGCTGGGACTCGAGCGGCCTCAGCCGGGCGCTCGGCTCGCGCTCGCGGCGGCCGGACCGTCCTTCGCCCCCGCCCGGACGTTCAAGGAGCTCTGGCCCGAGTTCACGCGCGCCCGCGCCGGATTCGACATGGCCCAGGCGACCGAGCTGGCCAAGGAGTTGGCGGAGGCGCCCTTCGATGTCGACGACCTCCTCGACCACGGCATTGCCGTCGTCGCCTGGCTCCAGCGGAACGGAGAGCCGGCCGCGGCCGCCAAGCTGCTCGACCAGGTCCGCAACGCGTGGCTGCTCAGGTTCAGCACGATCGGCGGGAAGCTTCCGTCGCGGGACGTCCTCAACTGGAGCGCCTCCGACCCCGGGCTCCTCATCGAGCTCGGAAAGGACGATGCGCGCGCGGGAAAGCATGCCGAGGCTTTCCGGCTCTTCGGCGTGGCGAACGAGCTGCTCTCCTACTATGCGCTTCAGGCGTCGGAGCGGCGCTCGCAGCAGCTGCTCGTGCAGAGCCTGGAGGACGAGAGCCTCCTCGAGGGCCCCGACGGCAAGGCGCGCCGCGACGCGATTCTCTCGTCGCTCTTCCTGCCGCGGCTCCTCAGCCGCAGCATGCAGTACTCGAGCCTAAAGAGCCTCTACGACTCGATGCGCGAGATCTACACCTTCTACTCCGTGCTCGAACGAGAGGCGCTGACCCGTGGCGACGCGAAGGCCGCCGCGGAGGCGCGGTCGAAGTCCGACGAGCTGCACAAGGAGCTCCGGGACAAGTACACCGTGGGGCAGATCCAGCAGCCGGGCTCGATCACGCAGGAGGTCTTCGACCCCGTTGAGATCGCCGAGGTGACGCTGACGGAGACGAGGAAGGGGCCCGGCCTGATGCTGCACGGGGCGAACGACGTCGAGACGGAGCTGACCGCTTTGCCGGGGCTGCCGTCGCCCAAGGAGATCGGAAGCAACGTCCAGATACAGAACCTTGGCGCCTTGCAGTCGGCGCTGATGGCGCAGACGGACTTACAGGCCGAGCTGGCGCGCGAGCCGGAGATCCGGAAGGTCTTCGCCAATGACGTCATCGACCTCAACGACACGGCCAAGCGCCAGCGGGCGTGGCGGATCATGTACGGCGTCTACTCCAAGCAGGGTGCGGGGGCGCTCGGGAAGCTGATGGCGCTCGTGGGCCGCTACCTCAAGGCCTACACGATCCACACCACGTACAACATCCGCGACTGGGGCGTGAGCTACCTCGACTCGCCGCTCCCGACCGACCTCGCCGGGCGCGCCGAGAAGGACTGCGGTGTCTACGCGCTCACGGTCGCGTGGGACGTCTTCGAGACCGTGAAGCGCGCTGACGCAAAGCTCGACGTGTCGTTCCGGCTGACGACGATGCTCGAGCACGTCACGCTCGTGATCACGGACACGGCCGCCGGCGAGCACTACGTCGTCAACAACGACCAGGTGTCCGGGCCGCACAAGGGCGACCCGCTCGAGCAGGTGGCGCCGCAGTACGGCGGTATCCGCGGGCTCGAGTACACGGTCGGCCCGGCCGTGTCGGTCGAGCTCGGCTCGACCAAACTGGGGGAGAAGGCCTTCCACGACGAGGCCTGGCGCCGCTATCTGGCGGCCGTCGACTGGGGCCTGAAGCTGGACATCCCGAAGGACGTGCAGGCGCTCGAGAAGAAAGACCCCGCCGCCTTCGAGGAGAAGATGCTGGCGATCCAGAAGCAGCGCTACGAGCGGTTCTACGCCAGTCAGGAGCTGTTCGACCGCAAGGCGAAGGAGCTCGACCCGCTCGTCACGAAGCTCGCGCCGCTCGCCGGCGATCCGGCCAAGCTCGCACCTGCGCTCGATCCGGTCGTCGAGCTGGCAGGGGCGCTCGCCGTCCTCTTCACGCAGCTCGGCCCGTCGGTGGGCGTCGTCGCCGGGTCGAACGCCACGCAGGCGCTGCTGCCGCCGCAGGCCGAATACCTGTTCACGCAGGAGCCGGGGCACGACGTACACCCGATCGCCCGGGTGGGCCTCGCGATCCTCCACCTCAAGACGATCGGAGGGAAGACGACGGCGAAGGAGGACGCGATCGTGGCCTTCTGCGACGCGATCCCGAAGTTCAAGGCGCAGCTCGACGCCTACCGGGCCGCAGGAGCACAGGGCTCCTTCTGAGCCCCGTCACTCGCGAGTGATGGCGTCGTGACGCCTCCGTGACGCTCTCCTGGGAGGGTCGGGACGAGGAATGTCGACCTTTCCGGGCTCTCCGAAGCTGCTCAAAGGCGCGGTCGTGGGCGTCAGCGTCATCGACCCGCTTTCGAGCGTCGTCATCTTCCAGTACAACCCGGACACACTCACGCGCACGATCCGTGTGAGCGCCGCCGGCCGCGAGTCAGACAAGAGCGAGGCGCTGCGGCTCAAGGGGCCGCCTGACGAGACGGTCAAGCTCGACGTCGAGATCGACGCCGCCGACCAGCTCGACCAGGGCGACCAAGCCGCCGAGCAGCTCGGCGTCTACCCGGCTCTCTCGCGGCTCGAGCTGCTCCTGTACCCGAGCTCCAAGCTCGTGATCGCGAACGAGGTGTTGACGGCGCTTGGCGTGATCGAGGTCGTCGCGCCGGAGGCGCCGCTCACGTTGCTCGTCTGGGGGCCGAAGCGGGTGCTCCCGGTCCGGATGACCGGCTTCACGATCACCGAGGAGGCTTTCGACCCGAACCTGAACCCGATTCGCGCGAAGGTGTCGCTCGACCTGGCGGTGCTCAACTACCACGACCTCGGGCTCGTCAGCGTCGGGGGAGCGCTCTTCATGGCTCACCAGATCGCGAAAGAGGTGATGGCGGGCCGCGACCAGCCGACGAGCCTCGCCGCTGCTGGCGCGACCACGCTCGGGCTCGGGAGCTGATGTTCGCGACGGGAAGCCGCTACTACGGGCTCGAGAGCGCGACGCTGGCCGTCGCCGATCCGGACGGGCTTCCGCGGACGATCGCCTACGTGCGCAGGCGCTTCGTCCCCCCGCCGGCCGATGCCACGCGCATCGTCGAGCACGCGTTCGCCGCGGGAGAGCGGCTTGACAGGGTCACCGCCCGCTACCTCGGCGACCCGACGCAGTTCTGGCAACTCTGCGACGCGAACCTCGTCCTCCGGCCGGAAGAGCTCGAGGAGGTCGGCCGAACCGTCCACGTCGCCCTGCCGCGCCTATAGGTCGAGCCCGTGCTGATCGGCTCCTTCGGAATTCGGCTGGTGATGTGGCTGGGCCCAACGATCCCCCTGCCTCCGCCGCCCGGGCTCCTGCCGGCGCTGACCGACGTGACGGTGACGAACGACGCCGACGGCGACGACGGCTTCCAGCTCACGCTGACAGTCGGAAAGAACCGGCTGTTCGACTACGGCGTCCTCAGCACCTTCGCCCCGATGACGCGTGTCGTCATCGGCGTCTTCATGGGCTTGGCGCTGCCGGAGGTGCTCCTGGACGGCGTCGTCACCCACCACCAGCTCCAGCCCAGCAACGAGCCCGGGCAGTCGACGCTGACCGTGACCGGCAAGGGGCTGACGCAGGTCCTCGACCTCGAGGAGCGCAACGACAAGTACGAGAACCAGCCCGACTCCCTCATCTTCACGCGGGTGATCGCGCAATACGCGCACTACGGGCTCGTCCCGCAGCCGACGCCGACGGCGGACGTCCCGATCGTCGTGCAGCGAATCCCGCGCCAGCACGAGACGGATCTCGAGTTCGTCAGGCGCCTGGCCCGGCGGAACGGCTTCGTCTTCTACGTCGAGCCGGTCACGCTCGGCGTGAACCGCGCCTATTTCGGTCCGGAGATCCGGACGACGGCGCCCCAGTCGGCGCTCACGATCAACATGGGGCCGCGGACGAACGTCGAGCGGCTCAGCTTCTCGAACGATGCGCTCGCGCCGGTCGGGACCCGCGGCACGTTCGTCGAGCCGATCTTCAAGCTGCCGATTCCGATCCCGCAGCTGCCGTCGCTGCGGATCCCGCCGCTGTCGAGCAGCCCGGCGCCGGCGCTGCGGACCAGGCAGCTGCGGGAGTCCGCCAACGAGAGCCCGGCGACTGCCGCGACGACCGCGGTCGCGGCTGTGACCCGGGCGCCGGAGGCGATCGAGGGCACAGGCGAGGTGGACTCGGTCCGCTACGGCAAGGTCCTGCGAGCGCGGAAGCTGGTCGGCGTCCGCGGCGTCGGTACGAGCTACGACGGCTTCTACTACGTGCGGCGCGTCACGCACACGCTCAGGCCGGGCGAATACCGGCAGAGCTTCACTCTCAGCCGCGAGGGGACCGGAGCGCTCTTGCCGGTGATGGTGCCATGAGCACGAATGGTGGGCGTTTCTACGGAAAGTTCCGAGGGGTCGTCTCGGACAACCGCGACCCGCTCATGCAGGGACGGATCCGCGCGCGCGTCACCGACGTGATGGGGGAGGACGAGAGCGGCTGGGCGATGCCGGCGGCACCGTTCGGCGGCGACCAGATGGGCTTCTTCGCGATCCCGTCGGTCGGCGCCGGGGTCTGGATCGAGTTCGAGCACGGCGACCCGGACTACCCGATCTGGACCGGCTCGTGGTGGGGGTCCGCGACGGAGCTGCCGCCCGCGTTGCTCGCGCCGCCGTACCAGAAGGTGATGGTGCGGACGAACGGCGGGCACACGATCACGCTCGACGACACGCCCGGCACCGGAGGAATCACGCTCGAGACCTCGACAGGCCAGAAGATCTCTCTGACCGCGCTCGGGATCGAGATCGACAACGGGATGGGGGCGAAGATCTCGCTCACCGGGCCGCAGGTGTCCATCAACAACGGCGCGCTGGATGTGACCTGATGCCGGGCTTCCTCCTCCACCAGGGCGCGGTCGTACTCTGCACGCACGGCGGACAGGCGCTGCCAACCGCGCCGAGCCCGCGGGTGCGGGTCAGCGGGCAGCCGGTCACCACTCAGCCCGCGCCGTACACCGTCGCAGGCTGCCCGTTCGTGCCCCCGGCCGCCGGGCCGTGCGTGACGGCCCAGTGGGTTACCGCCGCCACCCGCGTGCGCTTGAGTGGGATGCCGGTGCTGCTGCAGGACAGCGTCGCGGTGTGCGCGCCGACCGGCACGGGCGTCCAAGTCGTCGTGACCCAGGTTCGGGTGAAGGCTCAGTGAGAGACGTCGACTTCCCGTACGGCGTCGGCGCGCGCGGTCGCACCGCCTCGACCTCCGAGGAGGAGCACATCCGCGACCTCGTCGAGCAGGTCCTGTTCACCGCTCCGGGCGAGCGCGTCAACCGGCCCACGTTCGGCAGCGGCCTGCTCCAGCTGGTGTTCGCGCCGAACAGCGACGCCCTCGCGGCCGCCACGCAGCTCACCGTCCAGGCCCCCCTCCAGGAGTGGCTCGGCGACCGGATCGAGGTACAGGACGTGACGGTCGAGGCGGTGGACTCGACGCTGACCGCGACGGTCGTCTACGAAATCCGCCGAACGCAGCAGGCGCAATCCGCGACGTTCACGAGGACCGTGTAGTGGCCGCCGCCCAGTACCGCTGTGGGGACGCGCGCCGGCGCCGGTTCGTGCGGGACGCGAGCCCGGCGACGATCAACGGGATCGACTACCTCGAGGTCCTGGCGGGCCAGACGACGCTCGAGGTCGCGTTCCTCCACAACCTGCCGGGCGAGACCGATGGCGTGCCGGCCTCCCCGCCGCTCAAGGCCGAGAACGTTGTGATCGACGGCGGCGTCCGGATCACGAACATTCACGTCAGGCAGGTCACGAGCTCGGGGAACGTGCTCACGGTCACCGTCGACGGGCCCGGCGATTTCTCCACCTACGTCCTGCGCCTGCGCGCGTCCGTCACCGACGAGTCGCCGCCCGCGAAGTTCGACCGCCAGCTCTGGGCCGTGCCGTTCTCGTTCAAGGTCGACTGCCCGAACGACTTCGACTGCGCCGCTCCAGACGTCTGCACGCCAGAGGTGCTCCCGGAGCCGGAGATCGACTACCTGGCCAAGGACTACGACAGCTTCCGCCGGCTGATGCTCGACCGGATGGCGGCGATCGCGCCGGACTGGACCGAGCGGAACCCGGCCGACGACCACGTTGCGCTCGTCGAGCTGCTCGCCTACGTCGGCGACCACCTCAGCTACTACCAGGACGCGGTCGCGACCGAGAGCTACCTCGGCACCGCCCGCCTGCGTGTCTCCGCGCGCCGCCACGCGCGGCTGCTCGACTACCGCGTCCACTCGGGCTGCAATGCCCGCGCGTGGGTTGTGCTCGAGGTCGACAAGGGGGGCGGAGCGGACGGCCAGCCGCTCGCCGAGGGGACGGTGCTGCTGTCGCGCGGCGACGAGGAGGAGACGACGGTCGCCGACCTCGCCAAGCGGCTGCTGGCAGAGCAGCTGACGGTGTTCGAGACGATGCACGCGCTCACGCTCCGGTCAGCGCACAACCGGATCAGCTTCTACACCTGGAGCGACGAGCAGTGCTGCCTCCCGAAGGGCGCCACCCGCGCGACCCTGCAAGACGACCCGGCGCTGAACCTGGCGGTCGGCGACGTCGTCCTCTTCGAGGAGATCCGCAGCCCCACGACCGGCGTGGAGGCGGACGCAAACCTCAAGCATCGGCACGCGGTCCGTCTCAGCGCCGCCGACCACGTCGTGGACGAGCTCGACGGGACGCCCGTGCTCGAGATCGCCTGGGCGGAGGCCGACGCGCTGCCGTTCCCGGTGTGCGTCTCCGCGGTGGTGGCGCCGCCCTCCGGACCCACCGTGCGGGTCGAGATCGCGGTCGCGCGCGGCAACGTCGTCCTCGCCGACCACGGCCTCTCGCTCGCGTCCGAGGCGCTCGTGCCGCGCGAGGCCACGGCAGGGCGCCCCTACCGGCCTCACCTGAAGCAAGGGCCGCTCACGTTCCGGGCAGCCTTCGACCCGAAGGCGCCTGCCCTGGCGGCGACGCGGACCGATCCGCGTAAGGCCCTGCCCGTCGTTACGGTGACGGGCGAGGGCGAGACGTGGACGCCGCAGATCGACCTGCTCGGGAGCGACCGCTTCGCGACCGAGCTCGTCGTCGAGCTGGAGTCGGACGAGATCGCGCACCTGCGCTTCGGCGACGACGAGCGCGGGCGGCAACCGGAAGAGGGCTCGCAGTTCGACGCGTCCTACCGCGTCGGCAACGGCCGCGCCGGCAACGTCGGCGCCGAGACGATCACGCGCATCGTCGCCGGTTTCTCCGGCGTCCACAGCATCCGGAACCCGCTCGCTGCCACCGGAGGGATCGATCCCGAGCCGCTGGAACGCGTCCGGCTCGACGCGCCCGAAGGGTTCCGGACGCAGGAGCGCGCGGTGACGGAGGCCGATTACGCGGAGGTGACCGGGCGCTACGAAGGGGTGCAGCGGGCCGCGGCCGGCTTCCGCTGGACGGGCAGCTGGTACACGACCTTCATCACGGTCGACCGCATCGGCGGGCTCGCGCTCGACCCCGCCTACGAGCGCGACCTGCGGACCTTTCTCGACCGCTACCGCATGGCCGGCCACGATCTCGAGCTCGAGCGGCCGGTGACGGTTCCACTCGACCTGCTGCTCGAGGTCTGCGTGAGGCCGGGCTACTTCCGCACCGACGTCCAGCAGGCGCTGCTCGACCGGCTCTCTAGCCGGGTACTCCCGGACGGCACGCGCGGCTTCTTTCACCCGGACAACTTCACGTTTGGCCAGCCCGTGTACCTGAGCCAGATCTTCGAGGCCGCGATGGCAGTCGCCGGTGTGGAATGGGTGCAGGCGTCACGGTTCCAGCGCTTCGGCAAGGCGCCGACCCAGGAGCTCGAGCACGAGGTGCTGAGCCCGGCGCCGCGTGAGGTGGCGGTGCTCGATAACGATCCGAACTTCCCGGAGAACGGCCGCGTGGAGCTGGCGATGAAGGGAGGCATGTGAGCGCGCACCTCGACACGTGCGGCTGCTGCGAAGGCGTGCGCGTGCTGACACCGCTCGCGAGCTCGAACCCGCCCGGGCTGCCGCGGATCGTCTACCGGGCCGGGACGCACGGGAGCTTCAAGGAGTCACTCGAGGCGCGTCTCTCCGGCCAGGCCGCGCTGAGCCGACTGACCACGCGCGACGACGACGACCCGACGATCGCGCTGCTCGACGCCTGGGCGACCGTCCTCGACGTTCTGACCTTCTACCAGGAGCGGATCGCGAACGAGGCCTACCTGCGGACGGCGACGGAGCTCCGCTCGATCCTGGAGCTCGCGCGCGAGATCGGGTACGAGCTGGGGCCGGGGGCGGCGGCCGGCGCGGACCTCGTCTTCACCCTCGAGACGGCGGCGGGCGCGCCCGACTCGGTGCGGCTGGGGACGGGCGTGAAGATCCAGAGCCTGCCTGGGCAGGACGAGCTGCCTCAGATCTTCGAAACGGTCGAGGAGATCGAGGCCCGGCCGGAGTGGAACGCGCTCCGTGCGCGGCTGACCCGGCCGGTGACGCCGATCCTCGGCGTGAGAGAGGTCTTCCTGCAGGGGACCGAGACGAATCTGCGGCCGGGTGACCTCATCCTGTTCGTCGGCAACGAGCGGCTCCGCGACAAGGCGAGCGAGCGCTGGGACCTCCGCCGGCTGACGGTCGTCGAGCCCGACCCGGCGCGCGGCGTGACCAGGGCCGCGTGGGCGGAAGGGCTCGGCTACCCGCTCACCGGGCACGTGATCGAGCCGGCCCAGGAGAACCTCAAGCTCTACACGCTCCGGCAGCGCGCCGGCCTGTTCGGCAACAACGCCCCCGACTGGCTCGCGATGCCGGACAACGTCCACACGAACTACGGCGGCGGCACCGAGTGGCCCCACCTGAGCCTCCAGAAGGTGGGCGCGGGCGGCGGGAACAACCCTGCCGACGACGTCTTTCTCGACGCGCTCTACCCGCACATCGTGGGCGGGAGCTGGGTCCTGCTCGTGCGCCCGGACTCGAAGCACCCCAAGCGCGGCTACTGGGAGCTCTACGGAGTCACTGCCGCGGTCGAGGACTCGCGCACCGACTTCACCATCTCGGCCAAGACGACGCGCCTCACGCTTTCCGGCGAGAACCTGCGCGAGCAATACAACACTGAGCTCCGGCAGACGGTCGTGTACGGGCAGAGCGAGCAGCTCCAGCTCGTCGAGTCGCCGCTGACCGACCCCGTCCAAGGCGACGAGATCGAGCTGCGCGAGCCGGCGCCGCGGCTGCCCGAGGGCCGCTCGCTGGTCGTCAGCGGCAAGCGCGCGCGGGTCGCAGTCCGAGAGGGCGTCAGCGGGCTCGTACTAGTCGCCGGGTTTACGCAGGTGGGGCTGAACCCCGGGGACGTGCTGGAAGCGCTCGCCCCGTTCGCGGTCGCGCTCGACGGCACGCGCACGTGGCAGCTTGAAGACCTCAAGGGTCACCGCGGGACCGTCAACGCCGCCGCAACCGCCTTCATGCTGGCGCCCGCCCCGGACGATGCGGAGATCGTTTACGAGGATGCGAAGACCGGCCCGCCGTTCTCGGAGGATCCCGAGCAGTCGAAGCTCAAGCTGGCCGGCTCGCTCGCCAATGCGTACGACCGCGAGTCGTTCCGCATGGCGGCGAACGTCGCCCCCGCCACACACGGCGAGACGAAGGCCGAGGTGCTCGGCAGCGGCGACGGCTCGACGCCGTTCCAGGAGTTCGTGCTCAAGAACGCTCCGCTCACGTACGTCCCGACCTCCGATCCGAGCGGCAGCGCGACGACGCTGAGCGTGCGCGTGAACGACCTCCTCTGGAAGGAGGTGCGGGCGCTCTACGGACATGGCCCGCGCGATCGCGTGTACGTGGCCCCCACCGGACCCGATGGCAAGCAGGTCGTCGAGTTCGGCGACGGGCAGACCGGCGCGCGCCTGCCGACCGGCTCCGAGAACGTGCGGGCGTCGTATCGCGTCGGCCTCGGGCTCCAGGGCGAGGTGAAGGCCGGGAAGCTGACCTTGCTCCTATCGCCGCCGCTCGGCGTCAAATCCGTCACGAATCCGTTGCCCGCCACGGGCGCGGCCGACCCGGAGACGCTCGACCGCGCTCGCGAGAACGCGCCCCTGACCGTCCTCACCTTCGACCGGATCGTCTCGCTGCAGGACTTCGAGGACTTCGCGGCGGCGTTCGCCGGCGTGGGCAAGGCGCAGGCGACCTGGCTCTGGGACGGCGAGTCACGCCTCGTGCAGCTCACGGTCGCGGCCGACAACGGCGACCCACTCGCGCCGAGCTCGCTGACTTACCAGAATCTGACCAGCGCGACCCGTGCGTCGGGCGATCCGCGGGCGCGGATGCGGATCGACCCGTACGAGCAGCTGACGTTCAAGGTCGAGGCGAACGTCGTCGTCAAGGCCGAGTACGAGGCCGCGAAGGTGGTCGCGGCGGTGACCGCGGAGCTGCAGGAGCGGTTCTCGTTCCAGCGGCGGGGCTTCGGCCAGTCGGTCGCACAGAGCGACGTCATGGCGTCGATTCAGCTCGTCGCGGGCGTCGAGGCGGTCGAGCTGGCGAGCCTCTACCTCACCGGCGAGGCGGCGGTCGTGAACCCACTCCTGCCCGCGCTCCGCGCGCGCATCGACAACGGCGCGATCCGCGCGGCCCAGCTCCTGACGGTCGCTCCCGAGGGCGTGAAGGTGAACCAGCTGTGACGGCGACGAGCGATCTTTACGACCTGCTGCCGTCCGTCTACCGGATCCGCGACGGAGAGGACGGCCCGCTCGAGGCGCTGGCGGCGGTGCTCGCGGCGGAGGCCGACATCGTCGACCGCGACATCCAGCGCCTCTACGACGACCTGTTCATCGAGACCTGCCGGCCGTGGGTCGTCCCGTACATCGCCGACCTGCTCGACGTGCGGGGCCTCTACGCGGTCGCGCCCGGTACCGCGAGCCAGCGCGCGTACGTCGCGAACACGATCGGCTACCGGCGCCGGAAGGGCACCCTGGCGGTGCTCGAGCAGCTCGCGTTCGACGTCACCGGCTGGCGCGCCAGGGCGGTCGAGTTCTTCCAGCTGCTCGCGACGACGCAGTACGCGAAGCACATCCGGCTCGGCAACGTCCGCCCGGACCTCCGGCAGGCAAACGCGCTCGGGCTGCTCGGAGGTCCGTTCGAGCAGGACGCCCACACGGCGGAGGTGCGGCGCATCCCGCCCGCCCGCGGGCGCTACAACATCCCGAACATCGGGCTCTTCCTGTGGCGCCTGCAGCGCTACCCGGTCACCCGTGGCACGGCGCGCCAGATCGGCCCGGCGGTGGATGAGCGGTACACGTTCAGCCCGCTCGGCCTCAACGAGCCGCTGTTCAACCGGCCCCGGACGGAGGCGGAGATCACCGACCTGGCGCGGGAGATCGACGTGCCGGCCGAGTTGCGGCTGCGGGCGCTCTTCGACGAGCTCGAGGCGCTCCGGCAGGCGGAGGTCGAGAGCCGGTCCCCGGCGGAGGCGTACTTCGACCCGGCGCACCCGGTGCTGTCGGTCTTCGTGCGTGCGACACCCGGCTCGAACTTCGTCGAGATCCCGCCGGACGAGATCCTGATAGCCGACCTGAGCCTGTGGCAGCTCCCGCCGACCTCGAAGGACTACACGCCGACGGGCAGCTCAACCTCGCAGCCGAAGACGATCTCCGCGGCGGTCGACCCGCAGCTCGGCCGAATCACCTTCCCCTCCGGCACGAGCCACGACGCGGTGGAGGTCGACTACGCGTACGGGTTCAGCGGCGACATGGGTGGCGGCCCGTACGACCGGAGCCGGTTCGTCGGTGCGTCCTTCGCGGCCAGCGTCAATTGGCAGGCGGGCGTCGGCAAGGACGTCACCCTCGTCCCGAAGCAGATCTTCGACAACCTGACCGACGTGGTCAGCGCCTGGAGCTCGCAGCCGGGCGGCACCGTCGGCGTGATCGCCGTCCTCGATAGCCGGACGTACGAGGAGAGCCTCGCGATCGAGGTTCCCGAGGGGAGCGAGCTGCTGATCGTTGCGGCGGACTGGCCGGAGCGAGACGTCCTCGGAACGCGGACGCGGACGGTCGGCGAATGGGTGCCCCAGGGGCACCGTCCCCACCTTAAGGGCAGCATCACGGTGAGCGGCACGGCTCCGGAGGCGAGCGAGGTACCGGGACGCTTCCACCTCGACGGGCTGCTCGTCGAAGGCCAGCTCAGCGTGGCCGCCGGCAACCTCGGCGGGCTGCGGGTCGCCGACAGCACCCTCGTCCCGGCGAGCGGCGGGTTTGCCGTCAGCAGCACGAACGCGTCCGGCAAGCGCAACGCGGGGCTCGAGGTCGTGCTCGAGCGGAGCATCTGCGGCGCCGTCGACCTGCCCGCGGCCGTGCCGGAGCTCAGCATCTCCGACTCGATCGTCGACGCGGCGCAGGCGGTCGCCGCGCCCGGAGCCACGACGCGGATCCAGTCGAGCACGCTCCTCGGGGCCTGCGCCGTCCACACGCTTCGGGCCGACAACTCGATCTTCGACGGGGTCGTCACCGCCGAACGCCGGCAGGTCGGGTGCGTGCGCTTCTGCTTCGTCCCGGCGAACCAGGCAGTCCGCGTTCCCAGGCGCTACCGCTGCCAACCGGACCTGGCACTGCGGGACGTCACCGATCCGGACGAGCGGTCCGCGATCGTGGCGCGGCTCGTACCGAGCTTCATCTCGACGGCGTACGGGGATCCCGGCTACGGCCAGCTCGCCCGGGCGTGCCCCACCGAGATCACCACGGACGTCGAGGACGGCTCCGAGATGGGCGCGTTCTCGTCGCTGAAGCAGCCCCAACGCGTCGCCAACCTGCGAACCGTTCTCGACGAGTACATGCGATTCGGCCTGGAAGCAGGCGTCTTCTATGTCACCTGAGGGAGAGCAATGAAAGCTGACCTGACCCGCTCCACCTTCCGCCCGGAGAAGCACTACAGCGGCGTGCGCATGCAGCAGGGGCGCGTCCAGCTGGACGCCGACTGGAATGAGCAGGTCGACATCGATACGCACCTCGACGAGACGACGCGCGGTGACGTGATCGGCCGTTGCGGCATGCCCGAGGACGACGCCGGTTTCGAGGTCACGCCTTCCGGCGACGGCACCGATCTCCTGCTGAGCCCCGGCCGCGCCTACGTCGACGGGATCCTGTGCGAGAGCGACGCCTCGCCGGTCTCGGCGGACGTGACGGCCTCGGACGCGGAGCTCGACTCGCTCGTCGCCGACGGCCGGCTTCTGGAGGCTGGCGACTGGATCGCTATCTCCGCCACGGGCGTCGGCCCGCTCGTCGCGCGGATCAACTCGGTCGACGCCTCGAACCTGTCGGTCGCGTTCACGCCGTCGCTGGCGGCGGGCGACGTGACCGCGCTCGACAACGCGGGGGACGCGGTCGTGCGGCGGCTCGCGAGCTACCTCCGCCAGCCCGACTTCCCCGGGGTGCTGCCGGCCGGACTCCAGGTCGACGACGGTCTCTACCTGGCGTACCTCGACGTCTGGGAGCGCCACATCACGGCGCTCGAGGACGGAGCCGTCCGCGAGACCGCGCTCGGCGGCCCCGACACCGCCACGCGCATGCAGACCGTCTGGCAAGTGAAGCTCGAGCGGCTTGGGGACCCGAACGACGACCTGACCTGCGCCGACGTCCCGGACTGGAGCACGTTCATCGACGAGAGCACCGCGCTCCTCCGCGCCCGCGCGCAGCCGGAGACGACGAGCTCAGACCCGTGCACGATCCCGCCCGGGGCCGGCTACCGGCGGCTCGAGAACCAGCTCTACCGGGTCGAGATCTTCGCGTCCGGGAACGTCAACAGCGCGACCTTCGTGTGGTCGCGCGAGAACGGCTCCGTGCTCGTCGGCGCCGAGGTGACCGACACGGACGAGATCACCGTTACGAGCCTCGGCCGCGACGAGGTGCTCGGCCTCGCGCCGGGGTCGTGGGTCGAGCTGACCGACGACTCCCACGAGCTCGCGGGCAACCCGGGCACGCTGGTGCAGATCACGAGCATCTCCGGCAACGTCCTGACCGTCGACACGAGCAGCTCGGGGGCGCTCGACCCCGCCGACTACCCCTCGCACCCGAAGGTGCGCCGTTGGGACGACCCGAACGGCGACCGTAAGGTGACGATTTCGGGCGCCAATCAGGGTTTCCTGGCGCTGGAGGACGGCATCGAGGTCCGGTTCGAGGCCGGCCGCCACTACGTGAACGGCGACTACTGGCTGATCCCCGCGCGCACCGCGACGGGAGACGTCGAATGGCCGGAGAACGGCGCCGCGCCGGTCGCCCCGCTCGGTCGCCCGCCGGAGGGAATCGCGCACTACTACTGCAAGCTCGCGCTCCTCCGTTTCTCGAGGGAGCAGTGGGAGCTCGTCGAAGACTGCCGCAACCTGTTCCCTCCGCTGACCCATCTCCACGGGCTCCAGAGGGACCCGGGCGTGCACGTCGTTCGCGTCCGCAGCGGCCAGCAGGATCCGCTTCGCAACGACACCGACCTGCTCGTGACCGACTTCGCGCGCGGGATCGAGATCGACTGCGACCAGAAGCTCGAGGCGAATACTCTCGTCAACAAGCCGACGCTCCTGTTCACGATCGACCTGCCGCACCCGCTCGTCCCGGCGGACCGGGAGTTCTGGGGCGACCAGGTCGTCGGGACGATCCCGCTGACCCTCGACGGCATCGTCCGCGTGAACGGCGACCGCATCCTCTGGCAGCCGACGAGCGCGGTCCAGCGCTGGCTGCTAGGGCAGTTCCCCAAGGTGCTCGTCGGAGCGAAGATCGACCGGACGCTCCTGCACCTGATCTTGAAAGGGAACTTCGTCTACGGGAAGGGCGACCCGTCGCTCGACGTCGACGGCGAGGCGTTCGGCCTCCTCGCGGACGGAACGCTCGACGCCATGCTGCCGAGCGGGGACGGGCGTCGCGGAGGCACGCTCGACCTGTGGTACTGGCTCCGGCCTCGCGAAGGGGCCGTCACGGACCGCGCCGTGCTCGTGCCGGTTGCGAAGAGCCGTGTGCTCACCACGGCGGCGAGGCGGACCGGGGTGCCGGCTGCGATCGGGCTCACGGTCGACCGGGCGAAGCTCCAGGAGACGCTGCCGGACTCCTTCACGGTCGACCCGGGTGCCACGATCGACCCGGCAAAGGCGCGCACGACGATTGTGCGCCTCAAGCTCGCGGCCGAGGTTGCGGTCCGGGTGGCGGTCGAGGAATCGCTCGCGGGGGTTGCCGACCTCATCGTCTCGGAGCTGACGCAGAACGAGGTTCCGCTCGGGCTCCAGATCCAGCCGGTCGGCAATCTGATCGAGAGCCTGCCGGAGCTCGTCGGCACCGAAGCCGGCATCGACCTCGTCTTCGCCTCGCAGGAGACGGTCAACGCGATCACGCAGCTCCACGATGGCCTGCTCGCGACGGACGCGGCCGTCGTGCTCTAGCTTCTCGTCGGCCGATGACTTCGTAGCGCGGCTTGACCTCTCGGTAGTGGCGGTGGGGGAGCTTCGCCAATACGTTTCGGAGCGCGTGCGCGGTGAATCTCTGGCGCTCCGCCCGGCTCCCAGAGCTCGGCCGCCGCCCTGCGGGAGGCCGGGTGCCGCGTCCGAGACGGCGAGCGCCGGCGCTCTCATCGCAGGGCCGTGAGGTCGCGCCCGAACGAGGCCACTCCTCGTTGACGTCACCCACCCGACACTTGGCGTCCGGACCCGACGCCTATTTGAAGAGCCGACTATTCCCTAGGTCGATGTCGTCGTCGGCCTTGTCGCAGAACCGCCACATGTTGCGCTTGCGCCCCGTCGGCGAGATCACAAGGGCGACGGAGCCGAGGGCTGCGCCTGCCGAGTCCTTGCCGCATGTGTAGTGGATCCCGAGCTCGTAGTCATGGCTGTGCTTGCGTCCGCTCTTGGTAGTCGTCTCGAGTCCCTCCCGAATACTTTCGAGGGCCACCAAATGCGGGAAGTTGTAGCTACTCCCGAGCGCGGAGGAGATCAGGCTCACGCCCGGATGAATCTGCTCGACGAGCTCCAGGTTCACACCGTGTTTGGATCCGTGATGTGAGACCTTGAGCACCTCAGCGGCGAGCGGGCGCACACCCCTTGCCTTTTGAAGCGCCTGCGAGACCACGGATTCGTCCGGGCCAAGCTGGGGGAAGTCGATCATCACCTGGGCCCAGGAAAGTGTTTGCGAGTCCGCGCCGAGGATCAGCGACCGCACGCTTTCAGGGCGCACATAGCTGCGATCGGATCGCCGCTGCTCCACCCGTGAGGTCGGAAACTCGAGCTTGACCGCGATGGATGAGTCGTTGATCTCGATTCCATAGGAGTCGAACCGGTTTCGCAGTCCGATTCCGGGTGCCAGCACCGTGACTCGAACCTGCCCGATGTACCTCGTCATCCCGCTCGTGGGCTGGGTATGGCGGATCTCGGGATGGTCCTCGAGGGCATGCATCGTCTCGATGTAGGCCTCGCTCGTGTGGTAGTAGCCGGGCTCCCAGAATTCAGGGATCTGCTGCGAATAGGTTTCGATGAGCCCCGGCATTCCCGCGATGTGGTCGTCGTGTGGATGGGTCGCAACCACGACGGCGAAGAGGGGCGAGCGCGCCGGCATCAGAGGGGTCTGAGCAAGGCTCTGCAGGAGCCCCTCGAGCTTGTCGAGCTTGATCGCGTCCACGATCATCACCTGC
>Ga0126306_10000230_pt1 | contig 23104 bp, 24 predicted proteins | sample Plot27_FD_92592 | JGI IMG/M metagenome (GOLD analysis project Ga0126306, IMG submission 92592) | Serpentine soil microbial communities from UC McLaughlin Reserve, CA, USA - Plot27 | ecosystem: Environmental > Terrestrial > Soil > Grasslands | place: USA: UC McLaughlin Reserve, Lake County... | reverse complement strand
GTAGCCGATCGCCAGCACCACGTCGGCCTCGCCGAAGCCGGCCATCTCGTAGTCGCCCGCCTGTAGGCCCACGGACCCAAGCGCCTTCTCGTTGTCGGCGGACAGGAGGCCCTTGCCCATGAACGTCTCCGCCACCGGGATGCCGGTGGCGCGCACGAACTCGCGGAGCGCCGGCGCCGCCTTGGCGCGAATCACGCCGTTGCCGGCCAGCGCGACCGGGCGGACGGCCCCGCGGATGATGTCGGCGGCCCGGAGCAGCTCGCGCGCCGGGGGTTCGGGCAGCACCGCGCGCTTCCGCGGAAGCGGGGCGCCGTCCATCTCTGCGGCCATCACGTCCTCGGGCAGCTCGATGTGGGTCGCGCCCGGCTTCTCACCCTCGGCGACCTTGAACGCCTTGCGCACGACCTCCGGGATGATCTCCGGGTCCTGCACGCGCGCGTTCCACTTGGTGATCGGGCGCATCACCCGCGGGAGGTCGATGTACTGATGCGACTCCTTGTGCATCCGCTCGAGGTCCCCCTGGCCGGTGAGCGCCACGAGCGGCGCGCGGTCCAGGTATGCGTCCGCGACGGCGGTCACCAGGTTGAGCGCGCCCGGGCCCAGCGTTCCGAGGCAGACCCCCGCGCGGCCGGTCAGGCGGCCCCACACGTCGGCCATGTAGGCGCCACCCTGCTCGTGGCGCACCGGAATGAACTCGATCGAGGAGCGCGACAGCGAATCGTTCAGGTCGAGCGTCTCCTCGCCCGGTATGCCGAACACGTGCTTCACGCCCTCGGCCTCGAGGCATTCCACGAATACGTCGCTTGCTTTCCGCTTGGACACGGGCTGCTGACTGTAACGTCAGAGACTCTCGTGGCTCCCGTTGCACGCTACGCGAAGAGCGGTGACCTCCATATCGCCTACGCCGTCGAGGGCGACGGGCCCATCGACCTGGTCTGGGTGCCGCCCTGGATCTCGCACGTGGAGTACCTGTGGGAGGAGCCGTCGCTCGAGCAGTTCGGCAAGCGGCTGACGCAGTTCGCCCGCGTGATCACCTTCGACCGGCGCGGCTCGGGGCTGTCCGACCCGTTCTTCGGCGCCCCGACGCTCGAGGAGCAGATGGACGACGTGCTGGCCGTCATGGACGCGGCCGGCTCGGAGCGCGCCGCGATCTGCGGGACGCTCGAAGGCGGGCCGATGGCCGCCCTGTTCGCCGCCACGCACCCTGACCGGACCACCGCGCTCGTCCTGTACGCATCGTTCGCCCGGGCCACGTGGGCGCCCGACTATGACTTTGCCTGGTCCGCCGAGCACCGCGACCAGGAGATGGGAGCGCTCATCGAGCATTGGGGCGAGGGGCTGATCGCGTCCTCCGTCGCGCCGAGCAAGCGCGACGAGCCGGGCTTCATGGAGTGGGCGGGCCGGCTCGAGCGCCTGGCCGCCAGCCCCGGGACGATCCGGCGGATCGTCGATCTCATCGGGTCATTCGACGTCCGCGGTGTGCTGCCGTCGATCCGCGTGCCGACGCTCGTGATGCACCGGAACCGCGACAGCTTCATCAAGGTCGAGCACTCGCGTTACATGGCCTCGAAGATCCCGGGCGCGCGCTACGTGGAGCTGGAGGGCGAGGACAACATGTTCTCGCTCGGCGACTCGGAGGCGCTGATCGGAGAGGTCGAGGAGTTCCTGACCGGCACGCGCCACGAGCGCGAGCCGGACCGCATGCTCGCCACGGTGCTGTTCACGGACATCTGCGACTCGACCCGGCGCGCCGCCGAGATGGGCGATCGCGGCTGGCGGTTCCTGCTCGAGCGCCACGACGCGCTGTTCCGCCAGGCGCTCGAGCGCCACAGGGGGCGTGAGGTGAAGCGCACGGGGGACGGCTTCCTCGCCACGTTCGACGGCCCAGCGCGCGCGATCCGCTGCGCCGCATCCGTGGCCGAGGCGATGGGCACGCTCGGACTCCAGATCCGCGCCGGGCTCCACACGGGCGAGCTGGAGGTGATGGACGGCGACCTCGGCGGCCTCGCCGTGCACATCGCCTCTCGGGTGATGGGGGCCGCGGGACCCAACGAGGTGCTGGTCTCCGGAACGGTCAAGGATCTGGTGGTCGGATCCGGCATCGAGTTCGAGGATCGGGGCGAGACGGAGCTCCGCGGCGTGCCCGGCGAGTGGCGCCTGTTCGCGGTGAGCTAAAGGAATCGGGCGGAATTCCGACCGCTACCTTGAACCCGTAGTCGAGTTCAAGGACCCATGCGCCGTTCCGCCCCTCCAGTGCTCGCTCTGCTTCTGTGCGCCGCCGTGCCCGCCACGGCGGGCGCCGCCGTGCGCCACGTGTTCCGCGGCGCCGGCTTCGGACACGGGATCGGGATGAGCCAGTACGGCGCGTACGGCTACGCGCTCCAGGGCGCCAAGTACCAGGGGATCCTGGCGCACTATTACAAGGGCACCGAGCTCTCGACGCTGTCACCCGGTGCCGTGCGGGTGCTGCTCCAGCCGGTGGACCCGTACATCCGCGTGCGCGGCGCGACCTCCGTCGGCGGCCGCTCGGTGAAGCCCGAGGCCACCTACATCGCCAAGCGCGGCGGCGCGGGGATCGTGGTGACGAACTCGGGTGGCAAGCGGATCTTCAACTTCGCCGCCTCGTCGGTGAAGTTCAGAGGCACCGACCCGCTGCGACTGCTCGGCCCGGCGCTGAACGGCGTGACGAGCGGTCTCTACCGCGGCTCGATCGAGGTGCGGCTCGACGGCGGCGGGCTGACCTCGATCAACGAGCTCGACATGGACAGCTACATCCGCGGGGTCGTGGCGGGCGAGATGCCGAGCTCGTGGCCGCTCGAGGCGCTGAAGGTGCAGGCCGTGGCGGCTCGGACATACGCGCTCTCGACGGCCAAGTCGAGCGGCGCGTTCGACCAGTACCCCGACACGCGCTCGCAGGTCTACCGCGGCGTGATAGGCGAGAGCGTCCGGAGCGACGCCGCCGTGGCCGCCACCCAGCGTCAGATCGTCACCTACGACGGCGTGCCGGCGGTGACCTACTACTTCTCGACCTCCGGCGGCGAGACCGAGAACGTGGAGTTCTCGTTCATCGGGGCCCTGTCGAAGCCATGGCTCGTGAGCGTGCCGGACCCGTACGACAACCAGTCGCCATACCACCGCTGGACGGTGCCGTTTTCGGCCGCCCGCCTGGACCGCGCGCTGGGCGCCCCGGGCGCCTTCAAGCGCCTGAAGGTCACGCAGCGGGGCGAGTCGCCTCGGGTGGTGAAGGCGAAGGTGGTGGGCACGCGCGGCAGCCGCACGGTCACGGGGCCGCAGGTGCGCACCTCCCTGGGGCTGCGCGACACCTGGTTCACCGACTACCGGGTGGCGAGCTCCTCGGTGCGGCCGCGCTCGGCGCGCCCGGCGAGCTGGGGCCCGCGGCCCGGCGCGTCCCGCGTGCTCGCCGGCGCCTTCCAGCCGGCGCCGAGGGCCCGCATCCTCCGCGTCGAGCGCCGCGACTCTGCCGGCCGCTTCCACGCGATCGCTCGCATTCGCACCTCACGCGCCGGCCGCTACCGCGTCGCACTGACGCGGTCCGGCGTGTACCGCGTCACCTGCGGCGCGGTGACGGGCCCCGCGGTCCGGGTGCGCTAGCCGCCCGCTACGTCCGCGCGGCGGCCAGGCTTCGGATCAGCTCCACCGTCTCCGGCGCGGCCTTCTCCACGGAGCCCGAGTCGAACGGCGGCTGGGGGTCGTACTCGATGCCGAGCTGGATCGCCTGCGCCACGCCGGGGCCGGCGATCTTGGCGGCGAGGACGAGGCCCATGTCGATGCCGGACGACACGCCTGCCGCCGTGATCACCTTGCCCTGCGCGACCACTCGCCGCCCGGTGGGCTGTGCGCCGTAGCGCTCGAGGTCGTCCATGTCGAGCCAGTGCGTCGTGGCCTCGAGGCCGTCGAGCACGCCCGCGGCTCCGAGCAGCAGTGACCCGGTGCACACCGACGTGGTCCACTCCGAGGTCTCATGCGCACCGCGGATCCAGCCGACGAGGCGCTCGTCGTCGAGGAAGTCGTTGGTGCCGGTCCCGCCCGGCACCAGGACGATCTCGGGATCAGGCAGGTCCTCGAAAGCGGCGGTGGCCTCGATGCCGAGCATGCCGTTGTCGTTGCGCACGACGCCGGGCTCATGGGCCAGCCACGTCACGGTCGCGCCGGGCAGGCGCGAGAGCACCTCGTACGGCCCGACGGCGTCCAGTGCGGTGAAGCGGTCGTACAGCGGGATCGCGATTCTCATGCGGCCTGCCTCCGGAATCGGGTTCTGTAGTTGGCGGGACTGACGCCCACGCGCCGCCGAAACGCCCTGCGCATCGTCTCGACGGTGCCAAAGCCGGACTGCTCGGCGACCGTCTCGACCGGCAGATCGCCCGTCTCGAGGGCGATCCGCGCACGCTCCACGCGAGCCGCCTCGACGTAGGCGCCGGGCGTCACGCCGGTCTCGCGCCGGAACGCGCGGGCGAAGTTGCGGTCGCTCATCCCGGTGCGCCGGGCGAGCGCGGGCACGGACAGGTCCTCGTCGAGGTGATCCGGGATCCACGCCTGCAGCTCGCGGAGCGGAGCGCGGTCGGCGGCCTGCGCGGCGAGCTGCGCGCTGAACTGCGCCTGCCCGCCGGGGCGCTGCAGGAAAACGACGAGCCAGCGCGCCGACTCGAGGGCGACATCCCGGCCAAGGTCCTCCGCCACCAGTGCGAGCGCGAGGTCCATGCCGGCGGTGACGCCCGCTGACGTGGCCACGTTCCCGTCGCGGATGAAGATCGGGTCGGGCTCGACCTCCACAGCCGGGTAGCGCTCCGCGAGGTCGGCGCAGCTCGCCCAGTGCGTGGTGGCACGGCGACCGTCGAGCAGGCCGGCGCGGGCGAGGAGGAACGCTCCGGTGCAGACCGAGGCGACGCGCCTCGAGCGCGTCGCCGCCTCGGCGATCCAGCCGATCAGGGTCTCGTCCTCCTCAGCGCGGCGCGTGCCGGTGCCGCCCGCGACGAGGAGGGTGTCGATCGGGCCGGCGAGCTCCTGGAGCGTGGCGTCCGGCATGAACGACACGGTGGAGGTGGAGAGCGGACCCGCCTCGGCGGCCGCCACGGTGACCTCGTAGCCTGGCGGCCGGATCAGGCTCGCGCCGCGGAACACCTCGGCCGGCCCGGTGACGTCGAGGGTCTGAGCGCCGGGAAAGGCGACGATCACGACACGGCGCATCGAGGACACGACTCAATGTTCGCGCCGTATCGGGGTGGCCGCAAGACCATCAACCGGACAATCACTGCCACGCCTACCGGCGCGCTGCTTCAGCTCGGCGTGAAGCGGAACGTCGCGACGTCGCCGTCCTGCATCACGTAGTCGCGACCCTCCACGCGCGTGAGGGCGCGTTCGCGGGCCGCGGTGTAGCCGCCGGCGTCCACGAGCGCCTCCCAGGGGGTCACCTCGGCGGCCACGAATCCGCGCTCCATGTCCGTGTGGATCGCTCCCGCCGCCTGGCGGGCGCGGGTGCCGCGTGGGATCGCCCACGCCCGCGCCTCCTTGTCCTGGCCGGCGGTGAAGAACTGGATCAGGTGGAGCAGCGCGAAGGACTCGCGGATGACGGTCTCGAGGCCCGACTCCTCGACTCCAAGGTCCTCCCTCATCGCCGAGGCATCGTCGTCGTCCAACTCCGAGAGCTCGGCATCCAGCCGGGCGCTGACCGCGGTCGCGCGGGCGCCGCGGGCCTCGGCGTGCTCCAGGAGAGCGGTGGGCGGCTCGAGCGGATCCCCCTCGGCGACGTTTGCCACATACAGGACCGGCTTCGAGGTGAGCGCGGAGAGCCGCACGGCCGCACCGGGAGCGTCGGCCGGTTCGGGGACGGTGCGAACGGCGCGACCCTCCCTCACTGCCTCGATGACCTGCACCAGCCAGCGCTCCTCGGCGACCGCCACCTTGTCGAGCGACTTCGCCTGCTTCGATACCCGCTCGAGCCGCCGCTCGGCCTGCTCCAGGTCGGCGAACAGGAGCTCCGTATCGATCGTGTCGACGTCGGCCAGCGGATCCACGCGGCCCTCCGGGTGGACCACCTGCGGGTCGTCGTGGGCACGGACCACGTGCAGGATCGCGTCGGTCTCGCGGATGTTCGCGAGGAACTTGTTGCCGAGGCCCTCGCCCTGGTGCGCTCCGCGGACCAGGCCCGCGATGTCGTGGAACTGGATGATCTCGTGCACGACCGGCCGGGCCCCGACCGTGGCGGCAACCCGATCCAGGCGCTCGTCCGGAACGCCGACCACCGCCACGTTCGGCTCGACCGTCGTGAACGGGTAGTTGGCGGCCTGGGCGCCCGCACGCGTGAGGGCGTTGAACAGCGACGACTTCCCCGCGTTCGGCATGCCAACGATGCCTATCTTCATACTCGCAACCGCATGCTCGCCCAGGCGAAACTAGAGGACGGCCAGATCGTCCAGATCGGCGCGCAGAAGGTGCGCTACGTGAGGAGGAAGGCGGGCGAGCCGTCCCCCGGCGACCTCCCGATCGTGATCCTCCCCGGCTGGGGCGCGCACATCGAGGCGGTCGGCCCGATCCTCGCGGCGCTCGAGGGTGCCTCCGACGTGATCGCGCTCGACCTGCCCGGCTTCGGCGAGAGCGACCCGCCCGAGCAGGCCTGGGACGTGGACGCCTACGCCCGCTTCATGATCCATTTCCTCGACGAAATGGCCGTGGACCGCGCCCACCTCGTGGGCCACTCGCACGGGGGGCGCGTGTCGATCGCGCTCGCCGCCGACGAGCCCGACCGGGTTGGGCGTCTGCTCCTGATCGACTCGGCGGGCATCCCGCCGAAGCGCGGCTGGCGCTACCGGCGCCGTGTGGCCGTGGCGAAGCTGGGCCGGCTCGTCGCGAAGGTGGGCGGCGGGCCGGGGCGGCGGCTGCAGGAGCGGATGCGGGCGCGGGTTGCGTCGCGTGACTATCTCGAGGCATCCGAGGCGATGCGCGGAACGTTCCGGGCGGTGATCGCCTCCGACCTGACCGAGCGGCTGCCGCGTATCCGGGCCTCGACGCTGCTCGTGTGGGGCGACCAGGACGACGACACGCCCCTGTGGATGGGGCAGCGCATGGAGGAGCGGATCCCGGACGCCGGCCTGGTGGTGCTCGAGGGAGCCGGCCACTACAGCTACGCCGACTCGCCCGGCCACTTCAGGGCGGTCGCCCGCCAGTTCCTGCTGGAGCAGCCGCGCCAGGCGGCCGCGAAGGAGGGCGGTGCCGAGCGGCCGGCGGGCGGCGGGCCGGAGGACGCGGCCGCCGAGGGCGGCTCCTTGTGATGGCCGTCGGCCTCACCGCCGCCGGGCTCGGCCTGCTCGTGCTGATCGCCGGGCGGCTGCATTTCATGCTGCATCTCTTCCAGCTCGAGCATTACGAGGCGGCTCGCTTGCGCGTTTGGGTGCGGCGGCGTAACGCTCGTGTCGACGGCGCGCTGCTTGGGGCGAGCGTCGCGGCGGGCGTGCTGCTCACCGTGCTCGCCGCGGCGGATGCCGACCTCGCGGTGCTGATCGCCGGGGCGGCAGCCGGGATCGTGCTCGCCGGGTTCGGCCATCGCATCATCCGCCGCCCGCAGACCAAGCCGCTGGTCTTCACCGCCCGCGCGCGGCGGCTCTTCATCGCTGCCCTCGCGATCCCGACGCTGGTGCTCGCCCTGGCGGCGATCGCCGTGCTCGCGGGCGCGCCCGCATGGATCGCGGCCGCCACCGGCACCCTGACCGCCGTGGTCGGCATCGCAGCCGCCCCCGAGCTCCTGTTCACGGCCGATGTCGCGGTCGAACCGATTCAGGAGCTCGACAACCGCCGCTTCGTGCGGCGCGCGCAGCAGAAGCTCGGCGAGATCGACCCGCTCGTCGTGGGCATCACCGGCTCGTTCGGCAAGACCACCACCAAGGTCTGTGTCGCCGCCGTCGCGGAGCTGCGCGGGCCCGCGTACGCCACCCCGGCGTCGTACAACACGTTCCTCGGCGTGGTCCGCGCGATCAACGAGGGCCTGACGACGAGGCACCGGACGCTCATCGCCGAGATGGGCGCCTACCGCCTCGGCGACGTGACCGAGCTGTGCGACCTGGTTCACCCGCGCGTCGGCGTGCTCACCGCGATCGGCCCCGCGCACCTCGAGCGGTTCGGCTCGCTCGACGCGATCGAGCAGGCCAAGGGCGAGCTCGCCGAGGGCCTGCCCGCCGACGGCACGTATGTCACAACCGCCGACGACGAGCGCTGCCTGCGCACCACAGAGCGCACGCAGGCTCGCGTGATCCTATTCAGCGCCGCCGGCGCTCCGGACGCGGAGGTCACCGCGCACGACATCGAGATGGCCGAGGGCACCACCCGCTTCACCCTCCGCCGGCGGACGGACACCAGGACCGAGGACGTGACCGTCCGCTCCAAGCTGCTCGGCCGCCACAACGTCGCGAACCTGCTGGCCGCCGCGGCGGTCGGCGTGAGCCTCGATCTCCCGCTCGACGCGATCGCCCGGTCGCTGTCGCGCGTGAGCCCGCCCGCGCATCGGCTGGCGCCGATCCTGAACCGCCAGGCCGGCATCGTCGTGATCGACGACGCCTACAACTCGAACCCCGTGGGCGCCGCCGCGGCGCTGGAGGTGCTCGCCTCGCACGAGGCCGAGCGCAGGCTGCTCGTGACGCCGGGCATGGTCGAGCTGGGCGATCGCGAGGCCGAGGAGAACGAGCGCTTCGGCGCGCAGGCGGCCGCGGTCTGCGACCTCGTCGTGCTCGTGGGCGAGCAGCGCTCGCGGCCGATCCGGGCGGGCCTCGCCGCCGCCGACTTCCCCGACGACCGCATCCACGTGGTGGCGAACTCGTCGGAGGCCGAGGCGCTCCTCGCCAGGACCACCCGCCGCGGCGACGTGGTGCTGTTCGAGAACGACCTGCCCGACCTCTATGCGGAAGACGGCAACGGCGCGGCGCGCCATTAGGGTTCCGCGCCAATGACGCAGCAGGGCCTGCGGGTCGCCGTACTGTTCGGCGGCCCATCCGTGGAGCACGACGTCTCGATCATCAGCGCGCAGCAGCTGATGGCCGTGATGGAGCCGAAGCACGACCCGATCCCCGTCTACCTCTCCCGCGACGGCCGCTGGTGGACCGGCGACGCGCTGCGCAACATCGGCGCCTTCGGCCGCGACGAGCCGGCCGGCGCGGAGCCCTGCGAGCTCCGCCTCGGCCGTGACGGAGCGCCGTTCGCGTCACCCGGCGGATCGCGCTTCAAGGGCGACCGCGACCTCCAGGTCGACGCCGCGATCAACTCGATCCACGGCACCGGCGGCGAGGACGGCAGCCTCCTGGGCGCGCTCGAGCTGAGCGGCATCCCATACGTGGGCGGCGGCGTCGCGGCCGCCGCGGTGGCCATGGACAAGCGGCTCGGCAAGCTGGTCTTCAAGGAGGCGGGCGTCGAGGTGTGCCCCCACACCGTGCTTCACCGCGAGGACTGGGCGGAAGATCGCCAGGACGCCCTGCGGCGCGCCGGCGAGCAGGGGCTCCCGTGCTACGTGAAGCCGGTGTCGCTCGGCTCCTCGATCGGCGTGGCGCGCGTGACCGGCGCCGACGAGCTCGAGGAGGCGCTCGAGCTCGCCTTCGAGCTGGACCTCACCGCGCTCGTCGAGCCCGCGCTCGACGACTACGTGGAGGTGAACGTGGCGATCCTCGGCAGCCGCCGCACCGGGCTCCGCGCGTCGGAGGTCGAGCAGCCGGTCCGCGACGCCGAGGCGGCACTGTCGTTCGAGGACAAGTACCTCCGCGGCGGCGGCAAGGGCGGCGAGGCGAAGGGCGCGAGCGGCGGCGCCAAGGAGGGCGGCTCGGAGGGCATGGCGAGCGCCGGCCGGATCATCCCCGCGCCGGTGTCGGACGCCGCGCGGGACGCGCTCGTGAACGCTGCGAAGGCGGCCCACACCGCCCTCGGCGTCTTCGGCGTCGTCCGGTACGACTTCTTTCTGAAGGACTCCGAGGGCGGCGCGCCGGAGGTGGTCCTCAACGAGGCCAACACGGTCCCGGGCTCGTTCTCCTTCTATCTGTTCGAGCCGGCCGGCCTGCCGTTCCCGGACCTCGCCGACAGCCTGCTCGACATCGCGTTCGCCGAGGCCGCCGAGCGCCGCGCCACCACGCGCACGTTCGACTCGGTCCTGATCGCCGAGCACCAGAGGCGGTAGCGCGGTGCCCGGCAAGGTGGTGGTCGCGAGCGGAGGCCGGAGCCTCGAGCGCGAGGTGAGCCTGCGCTCGGGCGGCCGCGCCGCCGACGCGCTCGGCGCGCTCGGCTACGACGTCACCGTGATCGACCCGGATGCCCGCTTCGTGCGCCGCATCCGCGAGCTCGAGCCCGACTTCGTGTTCGTCGCCATGCACGGCCGCGGCGGCGAGGACGGGACGCTTCAGGACCTCCTCGAGATCCTCGGCGTGCCCTACACCGGCTCGGATGTCCATGCCTCGGGCCGCTGCCTCGACAAGCACTCGTTCAAGCAGCTCATGCAGGCGCAGGGGCTCGACACGCCGGAGTGGCACTCCTTCAACCGCGAGGCGTTCTCCGAGTTCGGGGCAGCCGAGAGCCTGGACCAGCTCGCCGAGCAGCTCGGCTTCCCGTTCGTGCTGAAGCCCGCGCGGCAGGGCTCCTCGCTCGGCATCAAGTTCGTCGAGACGCCGGAGCAATTCGGCCCGGCCATCGTCGGTGCGCTCAACTACGACGACCGCGTGCTGATCGAGCGCTACGTGGCGGGGCGGGAGCTCGCCGTGACGGTGCTCGGTTCCGCCGAGAGCCCGGAGGTGCTCCCGGTGATCGAGATCGAGACCGAGGAGCCCTTCTACACCTTCCGCGCCCACTACGAGCCCGGCGCCGCCACGATGCAGGAGGCCGAGCTCGACGACAGCGCGCGTGAGCGCGTGGAGCAGGTGGCCGCCGAGGCCTACCGGGCCGCCGGCTGCCGCGACCTCGGCAGGGTCGACCTGATCCTCGACGAGACCGGAACTCCTCAGATCCTCGAGATCAACACGATCCCCGGCCTGACGGAGACGGGACCGACCCGCTACGCCGCGCAGGCCGCGGGGATGGACTTCACCGAGCTGATCGGCCGCGTGATCTCGCGTGTCACGGGGTCATGAGCCGCGCCAAGGCGTCGCCGAGGAAGGCGCCCGCCACTACGTCGGACGGGTAGTGCACCCCGAGGTAGGGGCGCGAGATCGCCATCGCTGCCGCCACGGCGTGCAGCGGCGCGCTCGGCAGGCCGGCCGCCGCGAGCGCCCGCGCGCCGGCGAACGATGTGGACGCGTGCGCCGACGGATAGGAGCGACCGGACAGCACCGGCGTGAGCGCGGGCAGCTCCTCCTCGAGCACGGGGCGGGCGCGCCGCACCGCGTACTTCACGGCAGTGTTGAGCACGAGCGTGAGCAGCACGATCTCGATCGCGCGCACGTAGTCCTCGCGCCGCCGCGCGCTGACCACCCCGCCCGCGACGGCGACCGCGTTCCACAGCATCCCGTTCTCACCCGACTGCGCGAGCCGGATCATCGCCTGCTCGAGGCCCGCCGAGTGCCCGCGCGTTCTCAGCAGGCGCAGCAGCCGCAGGTCGAGCGCCGCCAGCGCCCGCAACGGCTAGAACCCCACCCTGTGGTCTTCGGTGTCGAGCCGCACGTAGACGACCTGCGACAGGTCGATGTGGACCTCCGAGTCCTGCGTGTGCAGCTCGAACCAGCGGTCCGCGTTCGAGTTCGACAGCGCCTTGCGGAACTCGTCGTGGACCTCCTGGGTCACGCGCACGGGCAGCACCTGGCCGCCCTGGAAGCCGATGTCGATCCGTCGGGGGGCGTCAGCCATCTAGTGATTCTCCGGGGGCTCGACCAGCTCGGTGAGCACCCCGCCGGTCGACTTCGGGTGCAGGAATGCCACGCGGCTGCCGCGGATGCCGGTGCGGGGCCGCTCGTCGATCAGCCGCAGGCCGGCGCCGCGAACGGCCTCGAGGGCGGAGTCGATGTCGTCCGTCCCGTACGCCACGTGGTGGAGGCCGGGACCGCTCCGCTCGAGGAACCTCCCGACCGCCGTGTCCGGGCCGAGCGGCCGCAGCAGCTCGACATGGCCGTCGCCCACACCGAGCAGCACGGCCTCCACGCCCTGCTCCTCCACCGTCTCACGGTGCTGAAGGGGCATGCCGAGCCGCTCGCCGTAGAGGGCGATCGCCTCGTCGAGGTCCTCGACCGCGACTCCGATGTGATCGATGCGTCCGAACACGGGGTGAGCAGAATACGGATATGGGTTCGAACATCGAAAAGCCCTTCGAGCGACGTCCGGACGGTGGAGGTATGCGCGTCTGGTTTCGGATCGAGGACCAGCGCGACTACTACGACGGCGAGTCGGCGCCGGGCTGACTCTCGAGCCGCTTCGCGGCGGCCACCTGAGCCTCGCCGGGCTCCTGCACCGGCACGATCCGCGGCGGGTGGCCGTTCGAATCGCCGCCACCGCCGCCGTCGCGGTACTCCGCGACCAGGCGCTCGATGTCCTCGCGCTCGAGCACCTCGTTCTCGAGCAGCGTGCGCGCCAGCGAGTCGAGCAGCGGGCGGTTGTCGCTCACCATCTTCAGCGCGCGCCGGTGGGCGAGGTCGGTCAGGTACTGCTGCTCTTCGTCCACCTGGCGGCGGGTGTGGTCCGACATCGCGTAGTCGTCGGTCGGCACCTGCTTCGACATCAGCTCCGTGCCCATCCCGTACAGGGTCACCATCGAGCGGGAGATGTCGTGCACCTTGCGAAGGTCGTCGGACGCGCCGGTCGTGATCGTGCCGAAGACGAGGTGCTCGGTCACCCGCCCGCCGAGCAGCACGACCATGTAGTCGAGCAGCTCCTCCTTCGACTTCAGGTAGCGGTCCTCCTCGGGCAGGTTGAGCGTGTAGCCGAGCGCGCGGCCGCGCGGGATGATCGAGATGCGGTGGACCTTCTCCACCGACGCCAGGAGCTCGGAGCAGAGGGCATGGCCGGCCTCGTGGTAGGCCACCACCCGCTTCTCGTGATCGGTGATCACACGGCGCGACTGCATGCCGGCCACGACGCGCTCGAGCGCGGCCTGGAAGTCCGTCGTCTTGAGTTCCCCGCGGTGCTCGCGGCCCGCGAAGATCGCAGCCTCGTTGCAGATGTTGGCGAGGTCGGCGCCCGTCATGCCGCTCGTCTGGCGCGCCACCGCCTCCATGTCCACGTCGTCGGCCAGCGGCTTGCCGCGCGTGTGCACGGCGAGGATGTTGCGCCGGCCGTTGAGATCCGGCGGCGTGACCAGGATCTGGCGGTCGAAGCGGCCGGGGCGTAGCAGCGCGGGGTCGAGCTTCTCGAGCAGGTTCGAGGCCGCGATCACGACCACGTTCTCCGTCGCACCGAATCCGTCCAGCTCCACGAGCAGCTGGTTGAGCGTCTGGTCCTTCTCGCCCGAGATGTCGTTGCCGCGCGTGGCGCCCACCGCGTCGAGCTCGTCGATGAAGACGATCGCCGGGGCCGCCTTGCGCGCCTGGCGGAACAGCCGCCGGATCCGGGCGGCGCCCAGTCCGGCGAACATCTCCACGAACGACGACGCCGACTGCGCGAAGAACTTCGCGTTCGACTCGTTCGCCACGGCCTTGGCGAGCAGCGTCTTGCCCGTACCGGGCGGGCCGTGCAGCAGGATCCCCTTCGGCACCTTGGCGCCGAGCTGCTTGAAGCGCTTCGGGTCACGCATGAACTCCACGACCTCGCGGAGCTCGTCCTTGGCCTCCTCACACCCGGCCACGTCGTCCCAGCGCACCGAGCTGGACGACGAGGGCGCGATTTCGGTCGGCTTCGTGCGCGGCATGTACTGGACCATCCAGAGGACGGCCACCGCGATCAGGCCCATGAAGATGATCGGCAGCCAGGTGAGGGCGAAGCCCTCCATGTCGTCCCAGAACGACCCGCTGTCGCCACCGGGCGAGAGCACCTCGTCGGGCGCGTATTCCAGGCGGATCGAGTCGGTGCCGTCGCTGCGCGACAGCACGCGCGAGGAGGAGTCGACCTTCCAGCCCTCGGGCAGGTCTGCGCCGGGGGTGCGCAGGGCGTCCCGGACGGCGTCACTCGCCTCGCCGCAGTTGATCTCCGACGTGTCGAGCACCGTGAGCTTGTAGGGCCCCTGATCGAGGCTCAGCTCGCCCAGCTGCTGGTCCCGGGCGATCTCGAACGGGATCGTGCAGTCGGCCGAGCCGCCGGACGCGGCGGACGCCACCCCGGGCGCTGCCAGCGCTATCAGGGCGGCGAGCACGGGCAGGCTGCGGAGGGCTCCCCTCATTCAGTACCCCAATCGGCCATCCGTGGCCTCTCCATGAGTCCTACGCGACTCTCTCTAGCCGGGGATTGGCCCTGAAGCGCCTTCCGGCCTTGGCGCAGTCCTCGCCATCGAGCCGCACGACGTCGGCCGTGAAGTCGTTCGCGCCCTGCACGAGCGAGGAACCCACCCCGTACGCGTCGACCGGTGCGCCGTCGCGCTCGAAGGCCGCGATCTTCTCGGCGTCGAAGCCGCCGGAGGCCACGATGTGCACGTGCTCGTGGCCGGCCGCGTCGAGCGCCTCCCTCACCATCTCCACGAGCTCTCTGTTGACGCCGGTCGGCCCGAAGTCGCCCATCCGGGTCCACAGCGAGCGGTCGACCATGAGCTCCGACGTGTCGAGCCGGACACCCCAGAGCCGGTCGCCGAGCGCGTCCGCCACCTCCAGCGCCGTGCGCACCGAGTCGTTCTCGAAGTCCACGAGGACCGTCACGTTCATCTCGTCGGCGTAGCGGTCCGCCCACGCCCGCGCCGCGGCCACCGAGTCGCCGCCGAACGCCGCGATCAGCCCGTGCGGCACCGTCCCGATGCCACGGCCGCCCCACCACGACGCCTGAGCGTCGGTCGAGACGCCGATCGCGCCTGCCACGTGGGCCGCCCAGCCGTCGCCCGTCTGGACCAGCCAATGGTCGTGGCGGGCCGGGAAGAACAGGATCGGCTTGCCGTTAGCGGCCTCCACGACCCTGCGGACGTTCCGCATGATCCGGGTGCGGCGCGACAGCACCCCGAGGTAGACGGTCTCGAGGTGGGCGAACAGCGAATAGTCGCCGTCGATCTGGAGCACCGGCTCCCACGGCTCGATGTCGTCCGCCTCGTGCAGCGCCTGCACCTCCAGCCCGGTCCAGTCGTCCGCGCACAGCTTGAGCACCGCGATTGCCTCGTCGATGCCGCCGAGCACCGAATGCTGCTTCTGGAACACCTGCACCGTCACCTGCGGGTGCCGCCCCAGGTCCACGAGCAGGTCGCGCGTGAAGTTGAAGTAGGCGTCGGAGTAGTAGCCCTGGCGAATCCGCTCGACGGGCAGCCGGAACACCTCGGGATCGAGGCGCTCGCGGGTCGGGGCTCTACTCGCCACCCTCGACTCGCAGGATCTCCGCCAGCGCGGCCCGACCCACCTCGAGCTGCTCCTCGTTCGGCTCGCGCGTGCCCACGGCGCGCTGGATCTCGAAGCCTGGTCGGCGCATCATGCGCGTGACCGCGGAATCCGGATGGCGCTCGCCCCAGGCGAACATCTCCACCGCCACCGCGGCGCTTCCCAGGCCCACGGCGGCCTCGGCGGCGGGTCCGCGTAGACCCGCCCGCCGCATGGCGACGTTGCCCACGGCGGCCGCGGCCAGCATCGGCGCCACGAGGTGCGAGCCGCAGCGGTCGTGCTCCTTGTCCGCCTCCGCGGCGTCGGCACCCTCCTCGTAGCCCGCGATCGCCTTGTGCTCGACGCCGTGGTACTCCGCGAGCTCGCCGCTCCGCAGCGCGAGGAGCGCCGGCGCCAGGCTCACGAGGGCCACGGCGGCCTCGCGCGCTGCCGTGCGCCTGCCCGGCTGGCGGGCGCCGACCGTGCGGATCGCCTGGCCGGCGAGCGCCGCGGCGCCCATGGAGCCGAGCGTCTTCACGTCCTGCATCGGGAGACGCGCCTCGGGCAGCGCCCGCTTCACCAGCGGGATCACCGCCATCGCCTCGGCCAGCTTGACCACCCCGCGGACGCCGGGGATCCGCTCCGCGGCGGCGCCACCGAGGTCCGGCTTGCGGCCAGACGCCACCCTCACGTCGCCGGCGTCGGTACGCACGGCCGCGGCCCAGTGGGTGGGTCCGTGGACCAGCAGGCCGTTTCGAAGCGCCATGCCGCCCAGGCGAAGTTTGTCCTCAGGCACAGGGGAGGTCATGGCTGCGCCGCGGGGACCGCCCGCGGCTTGCCCAACTGCGTCATGCTCAAAGGTTAGATGCTCGCGGCCGGACTCTCATACCGCGAAAGCGGTCCTGCGGACGGCCCGGTGGCGCTGATGCTGCACGGCTACCCGGAGTCGTCGTACATGTGGGACGGCGTGATGCCGGCCGTGGCCGAGGCCGGCTGGCGCGCCGTGGCGCCCGATTTCGCGGGCTTTGGCGACTCGCCGCCCGACCCACCCGGCACCTGGGAGCGGCGCGTGGAGTCCATGGAGGGCTTCCGCCGCGAGCTCGGGATCGAGCGGTGCGTGCCGGTGATGCACGACTGGGGCGGCCTGATCGGCCTGTGGTGGGCGTGCGAGCACCCGGAGGCGGTGGAGGCGCTCGTGATCAGCTCGACCGGCTTCTTCCCCGACGGGAAGTGGCACGGGATGGCGAAGGCGCTCCAGCAGCCGGGCGTGGGCGAGCAGGCGCTCGCCGCGATCGACCGCGACGGCTTCGCTCAGGTGCTGCGCGTCCAGTCCCCGGAGATGACGGACGAGGCGCTCGGCGAGTACTGGAAGGCGTACGCCGACGAGGAGCGCCGCCGCGGCCAGCTCGAGATGTACAGGTCGGGCGACTTCTCCAAGCTCAAGCGGTTCGACCTCGCCTCGCTCGGCGTGCCGGTCCTGCTCGTGTGGGGCGAGGAGGACGAGTTCGCTCCCGTGGCCGGCGCGCACCGCTTCGAGCGGGAGCTCCCGGACACCGAGCTGGCGGTGATCGGCGGGGCGCGCCACTTCGTGTGGGATGACGCGCCCGAGGCATGCGCCGAAGCGCTTACGGGCTTCCTAGCCCGTGTTCGCGGCTGAGCCGCTCGATCGACGAGAAGTCCATCTCGAGTCCGTAGCGCGACTGGAGCTCGGCGAGGCCCTCGAGATCGCGCTCGGGCCGGATCGGCGGGATCAGCTGGGCGAGCTCGCCGAAGTACTGCTCGAAGCCCGCCGGTGAGATCACCTCGAGCACGCGCGCGGGCGCATCGCCGGCGTTCCAGAACGCGTGCCAGATGCCGCGCGGCTTCGCGACGAGCTCACCCGCGCGGGCGCTGAAGAGCTCGTCGCCGACCTCGAATCCAACCTCGCCCTCGAGCACGTAGGAGTACTCGTCCTCGTGCTGATGGACGTGGGAGGGGCCCGGCCAGGGTGCGCGGGGCGATCGGGTGCTCGACCAGCGAGAAGTCGCCCGCCTCGATGAGCAGGCGGGCGCCGAACGGCCCGTCGATGAGCGTCTGCGGTGTCTGGATCGTTGTCGTCATGCGATCACTGTACACTGTGTTTAGTGAAAGGCAAGTACGAGTTGAAGGCGCGCGCCGACAGGCAGGCGGAGACCCGCCGGCGCATCACCGAGGCGACGGTCGCCCTTCATGAGGAGGTGGGGCCGGCTCGGACCACGGTGGCCGAGGTCGCGCGGCGCGCCGGGGTCACGCGGCTGACCGTCTACAACAACTTCCCCGAGGATCGTGAGCTGCTCGCGGCCTGCCAGGGGCACTGGATGCAGCTCCATCCGCTGCCCGAGCTGGACCCGGCCGAGGGCGTGGAATCCGTGCTGCGGTCGTTGTACGGCTGGTACCGCGAGACCGCGCGGATGGCCGAGAACGTGCGGCGCGACCGGCTCTCCGTACCGGCGCTCGACGACCTCCTGCGCGACACCGCGGATGCCCGGATGGCGGCGCTGGCGAACGCGCTCGGGGGCGGGCCGTTGGTTGCGCTTGCGCTCGATTTCTGGACGTGGCGCCGGCTCGCGGCGGAGGGCCTCTCCGACGCGGAGGCCGCGTCGCTGATGGCTCGCGCTGCCAGAATCGCGTAGGTGGAAGAGCAGCTGTTCGAGACGGAGGAGCCGGCCTCGAGGCCGGACGCCGGCGAGGTGGCCCGCCAGCCGCTGGCCGCGCGGATGCGGCCGCGGTCGCTCGGCGAGTTCGTGGGCCAGGAGCACCTGCTCGGGCGCGGGTCGGCGCTCCGCACCGCCATCGAGGACGGGCGGCCGCACTCGATGATCCTGTACGGGCCGCCCGGGACGGGCAAGACGACGCTCGCACGCCTCCTCGCCGTGAACGCGCGAGCGGCGTTCGAGGAGGCCTCGGCGGTGAACGCGGGGCGCGCCGAGGTGCGCGCGGTGCTCGAGCGCGCCCGCCACCGGCTGCAGACGAGCGGCGAGCGCACGATCTTCTTCCTCGACGAGATCCATCGCTTCAACAAGGCGCAGCAGGACACGCTCTTGCCGGCGGTCGAGGACGCCACCGTGGTGCTGGTGGGCGCGACCACCGAGAACCCCTACTTCGAGGTGAACTCGGCGCTCCTGTCGCGGTGCCGGATCTACGAGCTGCGCCCGCTGGGAGACGAGCACGTGCTCGCGCTCCTGCAGCGCGCGCTCGGGGCCGAGCAGGGTCTCGGGCAAGCGCCGGGCGGTGCCCGGCGCGCCGCCATGGGCTCCGGGCAAGCGCCGGGCGGTGCCCGGCGCGCCGCCATGGGCTCCCCGGACGCGCCCCGCGTCGACGACGACGCGCTCGAGTTCCTCGCGGCTCGCTCCGCGGGCGACGCCCGCACCGGGCTGTCGGCGCTGGAGCTCGCGGCGGAGACCGTGGGTGAGGGCGGCGCGGTCACGATGCGGGTGGCCGAGGATGCACTCCAACGCAGCGCGATCCTGTACGACAAGGGCGGCGACCTCCACTACGACCTGATCTCGGCGTGGATCAAGTCCACCCGCGGCTCCGATCCGGACGCGTCGCTGCTCTACCTGGCCGCGATGATCGAGGGCGGCGAGGACCCGCGCTTCATCGCGCGGCGGATGGTCGTGCTGGCGAGCGAGGACATCGGAAACGCGGATCCGCGCGCCCTGGAAGTGGCCGTGAACGCCGCCCACGCGGTGGAGCACGTGGGCCTGCCGGAGTGCGCGCTCAACCTGGCCCAGGCGGCGGTGTATTTGGCGCTGGCACCGAAGTCGAACGCGTCGTACGAGGGGATCAAGCGGGCGCGTGCGTGGGTGCGCGAGCACGGCACGCCCGAGCCGCCGGCGGCGCTTCGGAGCGCGGCCTATCCCGGCGCGAAGAAGCTCGGCCGGGGGCTCGACTACGACTACCCGCACTCCCACCCGGAGGGCGTCTCCGAGCAGGAGCTGATGCCGGCGGACGCCGTCGGCGAGCGCTTTCTCGAGCTGTCCGAGCACGGTGAGGAGGCCGACCTGCGCGAGCGGCTCGAGCGGATCCGCCGCGCGCGCGGCCGCGGCTGACAGAATTCCGCGTCATGGAAGCTGCGCTGCGGCCCGCCGAGGCCACCGAGCTCGAGTCCTTTAGCCCGTTCGACGGCAAGCGCATCGGCGCCGTACCCACGATCACGCCGGCGCAGGTCCAGTCCGTGGTCGACGACGTGGCGAGCGTCCAGCCGTTCTGGGCCCAGCTGCCGCTGGTGGACCGCGCGCGCTACATGCGGCGCGCGGCGCAAGCGATCATCGACCAGATCGACGAGCTGGCCGAGCTCCTGTCGCGGGAGCAGGGCAAGGTCCTGAACGAGTCCTACGTCATGGAGCTGCTGCCGACGATCGACTCGCTCCGCTGGCTCGCCGACTCGGGCCCGGAGATCCTCGACGACGAGCGCATCCCGCTGCCGATCTTCCTCAAGCAGAAGCGCGCCCGCTTCACGTACGAGCCGCTCGGCGTCGTGGGCGTGATCGCCCCCTGGAACTACCCGTGGTCGATCCCGTTCGGCGAGGTGGCCATCGCGCTGATGGCCGGCAACGGCGTGGTGCTGAAGCCGGCCTCGCTCACGCCGTTGATCGGCCAGCGGATCCAGGAGGTGTTCGAGCGAGCCGGGCTGCCCGAGGGGCTCGTGCGCACGGTGCACGGCGGCGGCGCCGTGGGCCAGGCGCTCGTGGAGTCGAGCGCGGCGAAGATCTTCTTCACCGGGTCCGTCGAGGTCGGGCGCGGCGTGGGCGTGGAATGCGCCCAGCGCATGAAGGGCTCGGTGCTCGAGCTGGGCGGCAAGGACGCGATGATCGTGTGCGACGACGCGAACCTGGCGAACGCGATCTCCGGCTGCCTCTGGGGCGGCTTCGCGAACGCCGGCCAGACGTGCTCGGGCATCGAGCGCGTGTACGTCGGGAAGGAGGTCGCCGACCGACTCGTCGAGGGCGTGGTCGACGGCGCGAAGGCGCTGCGGGTGGGCGACCCGCTCGACTGGGAGACCGAGATCGGCCCGATGGTGTCGCGGGAGCAGCTCGAGACCGTCAAGGAGCTGGTCGACGACGCGGTCGCGAACGGCGCGACGCTCCACTGCGGCGGGGCCGACGAGCCCTTCTTCAGGCCCGCGGTGCTCACCGGCGTGACGCACGACATGCGGATCATGCGCGAGGAGATCTTCGGGCCGGTGGTGCCGATCGTGACCGTCGAGGACGAGGACGAGGCGATCGCGCTGGCGAACGACTCGGAGTTCGGTCTGGGCGCCTCGGTGTGGACCATGAACCGGGCGAAGGGCGAGCGCATGGCGCGCCGGCTCGAGGCGGGGATGGTGTGGGTGAACGACCACATGTTCAGCCACGGCGCCTGCTCGTGCTCGTGGGGCGGTGTGAAGAGCTCCGGCCTGGGCCGCTCCCACTCCAAGTTCGGCCTGTACGAGTGCGCGAACATCAAGCTCGTCACCTGGGAGCCGTCACGCACACGCGACTTCTGGTGGCACCCGTACAACGAGTCGCTCGGCAAGGCCATGCAGGCCTCCGCCCGCCTCCTCTACGGCCGCGACGCCGACAAGCCCGGCGCGCTGCGCCGCGGCCTGTTCCCGCTCGTGCGGGTGGGCGGCAAGACGCTGCGCGACGTGTTCAAGCGCTGAGATCGGGTGCCAGGCCGGCGCGCTCGTCGGAGAACGGCGCGCTCAGGCTCCCCAGCCGACGGCGTCCCCCGTGTCGAGTGTGCGCCAGAACGTCACGGTCGGCTGCGAGGTCACGCCGGCCGCCTCCATGACCGGCCCGATGTCCGGCTGCGCCTGCTCCATGAAGGCCTGGAAGCTGTCCTGGTCGGGCCACTCGTCGACGGCCATGTACTCGCCCTCCGAGCCGTACCAGCGATGCGCGATGAGCCCGTTGCGCTTCGCGACTTCCATGATGCGCGCGATCGCATCGGCCTTGGCGGCGACCGTTTCCTCGAACCTCGCCGGGTCCCCGCTCACCCGCATGGTCATGATCACCGACATCGACCTTCCCTCCTCGTTTGCTTGGCGACCCTGACCGACCCTATCCCAGGCGGTGGGATGGGACGCACAGCCGGCTTCTAGACTTTCGCCCATGCCGGCACAGGCCTACGCGGGCAAGGAGTGCGTCTGTCAGCTCCGGAGGGGCATCTGCGACCAGAGCTGCGTTCAGGGGATGCTCGACACCCCCTTCTACATCGCCTGTCTGAAGCTCACGGGGCGGCGCTGCGTGGTGATCGGCGGCGGCGACGTCGGGCTCGAGAAGGTCGAGGGCCTGCTCGCGTGCGACGGCGAGGTCACGCTGATCGCGCCCGACGCGATCGAGCCGCTCGAGCAGCTGGCCGAGGAGGACTCGATCCGCTGGGAGCGGCGCGAGTACGCCGGTTCCGCGGACCTCGAGGGCGTGTTCATGGTGATCGCGGCCACGAACGACACGGACGTGAACATCCAGGTCTACGACGACGCCGAGCGGCGCGCGATGCTCGTGAACGTCGTCGACGTGCCGCCGCTCTGCAACTTCATCCTCCCGGCGATCATCCGCACCGGGCCGCTCGCGATCGCCATCTCCACCGCGGGCGCATCGCCGGCGCTCGCCAAGCGCATCCGCGACGAGATCGCCGACGAGTACGGCGAGCCCTACGCGCGCCTTGCCGTGCTGCTCAACGAGGTGCGCGGCTGGGCAAAGGGCACACTGGCCACCTACCAGGACCGCAAGGTCTTCTTCGAGTCGATCGTGAACGGCGACCCCGATCCGATCGAGCTGCTCCGCCACGGCGACCAGCAGGCGGTGCGCGACCTCATCGCCGCGGCGCAGCGGGTTCACCAGCCTGCCTGACGAGCTCACACACATCGACGAGGCCGGGAGCGCCCGGATGGTCGACGTGGGCGACAAGCAGGTGACCGACCGCCGGGCGGTTGCGCGCGCGGTCGTGCGGATGGCGCCCGAGACCGCCGCTGCGGTGGCTCGCGGCGACGCGCCCAAGGGAGACGTGGTCGGGACGGCTCGCATCGCGGGCATCCAGGCGGCGAAGCGCACCGCCGAGCTGATCCCGCTGTGTCACCCGCTGCCGCTGTCGTTCGTGGACGTCCGCATCGAGGTGCTCGATGACCGCGTGCAGATCGAGACCGAGGCGCGCACCAGCGGGCAGACGGGCGTGGAGATGGAGGCGCTCACCGCGGCGTCGGTGGCGGCGCTGACGGTCTACGACATGATCAAGGGCATCGAGCGCGGCGTCGAGATCGCCGAGGTGGTGCTGCTCGAGAAGTCCGGCGGCCGCCACGACTGGCGTCGCGAGCCGTGAGCTCGCGCGCGGCCGTCGTGACCATCTCGACCTCGCTCGCCGCCGGCGAGGGCGAGGACGTGTCCGGCCCGGCACTCGTGCGCCTCTGCGAGGAGGCCGGGCTCGAGGTGCGGCACGAGGTCGTGGCCGACGACCGCGAGTCGATCGAGACGGCGCTGAAGCGGCTCGTGGACCTCGAGGGAGTCCGATTCGTGTTCACCACCGGCGGCACCGGGCTGACGCTCGACGACGTGACACCCGAGGCCACCCGCGCCGTGATCGAGCGCGAGGCGCCCGGCTACGCCGAGGCGATCCGCATGGACGCGCGGCAGCACACGCCGCTCGGCCACCTCACCCGCGGCGTGTCCGGCGTGCGCGGCCGGACGCTGATCGTGAACCTGCCGGGCAACCCGAAGGCG
>Ga0126306_10000229_pt1 | contig 23131 bp, 15 predicted proteins | sample Plot27_FD_92592 | JGI IMG/M metagenome (GOLD analysis project Ga0126306, IMG submission 92592) | Serpentine soil microbial communities from UC McLaughlin Reserve, CA, USA - Plot27 | ecosystem: Environmental > Terrestrial > Soil > Grasslands | place: USA: UC McLaughlin Reserve, Lake County... | reverse complement strand
GCCTGTCGCTCACGGCTGCGGGGCTCGCAAGCTCACTCCTCGCGCTCACCATGCCCGCCTTTCGCTCGCGACTGCGGGGCTCGCAAGCTCACTCCTCGCGCTCACTGGCCCACCATCCTCGTGTCCGAGCTGGTTGCCGGTGTTGCCGGTGGGAGGGTTCGGGCGCACCCCTGGTCCCCACCGGGCCATCGCCCCGCTCGCTCGACCGTGAAGGTCCACTGTGAGTTCTGCGAGGTCCGGTGGCCCAGGACACCCCGACTGGCTACAGGGCTGTGCGCCATCGAGCGCCGATCAGTGAGCGACCGGCGGCGGTGTCCCGGGACCACCGGGTGTCTTCCCACTGGTGCAACAGCGAGGAGACAACCGTGAGTATCGACCCAAGCCCCACCACCGTGCGCATCAGCGCGGGGGTGGACTGGGCCAAGGACAACCACGCGGTCTGCGTCGTCGGCGGCGAAGGTGAGGTCCTGCACCGGTTCGCCGCACGCCATGACGCGGCTGGCTTGAAGGCGATGGTCGGCCAGCTGCTGCGGGCCGGCGTCGAGCACGTGGGCATCGAACGTCCTGACGGGCCGGTGGTCGAGGCACTGACGCAGGCTGGTCTGATCGTGTTCGTCATCCCGCCCGGGCAGGTCAAGAACCTGCGCTCGCGGTACGGGTCGGCCGGGAACAAGGACGACCGGTTCGACGCCTACGTCCTGGCCGACGTCGTGCGCACCGACATCCGCCGGCTGCGGCCCCTGATCCGTGACAGCGCCGCCACCCTCGCGTTGCGGTCGCTCGTGCGCGCCCGCAAAGACCTCGTCACCCACCGGGTCGGGCTCGCCAACCAACTGCGCGCCCACCTGCAGATCGTCTTCCCCGCCGCCACCACGCTGTTCGCCGACCTCGACTCCGCGATCAGCCTGACCTTCCTGGAACGCTTCACCACCCAGACCCAGGCGGACTGGCTCTCGCCCAAGCGCCTGGCCACCTGGCTGTCCTCGGTCGCGTACAGCGGCCGCACCGATCCGGGCGTCCTGCACGCCAAGCTCCTGGCCGCACCCCGCGGCGCGAGCGGTGAACACGCCACCATCCACGCCGCCACCACAACGGCCCTCGTGGCCGTCCTGCGCGCCGTCAACACTCAGATCCAGACCCTGGCCACCAGCATCGGCGAGCAGCTGAGCGTGCACCCCGACGCGCCCGTCTTCACGTCCCTGCCCCGCTCCGGCAGCGTCCGCGCTGCCCGACTGCTCGCCGAGGTCGGCGACGCCCGCGCCCGCTTCCCCACCCCCGACTCCCTGGCCTGCCTGGCCGGCGTCGCCCCCTCCACCCGACAATCGGGCAAAGTCAAGGCCGTCACATTCCGCTGGGGAGCCGACAAGCAACTGCGCGACGCCCTCTGCGACTTCGCCGGCGACTCCCGCCACGCCAACCCCTGGGCCGCCGACCTCTACCGCAAAGCCATCGCCCGAGGACACGACCACCCCCACGCCGTACGGATCCTCGCCCGCGCCTGGGCACACATCATCTGGCGCTGCTGGCACGACAACACCCCCTACCACCCAGCAGCCCACGGCGCCCTCCAAACACTCCTCAACCAAGACCAACACAAGGCGGCTTGACACAGGGCAACTCACAGGTAAGCCCGGTAGTCGTCGTAGGGCGCGTCGTCCTCGCCGAGCGGTTCGAACCACTTGATGCTCTCCATGGTCGGACGCCGCTCCCGCGGTGGGACGAACACCGCGCGGACCCGCATGCCCATCCGGACCTCCCGCGCCGGCACGCCCGCGACGAGCCCGAACAGCGGCGTGTGCGCGCCGTCGATCAGCACCTGCGCGCAGACGTATGGCAGCTCGGGCGCGCGCGGCGAGAACTTGATGTTCACGACGCAGAACGTGGTCACCGTGCCGGTGTGCGGCAGCTGGACCTGCTCCTCGGTCGGCACCCCGTCAACCGGGCAGACGCCGCGCGGAGGCACGTAGACCTGGCCGCAGCTGGCACAGCGCTCGCCCTGGATCCGCCCGTCGACCAGGCCGCGGAGGAACCGGCTGCGGGACGGGCCGGCGTCGATCCGGTACTCCAGCCGGATCGGCGCGGTCATCGTCGTCACCGGCTCGTCGCTCATGCGCTCTCCTCCGGGACGAAGCAACGGATGTCGAGGAGGTGCCCGACCCGCTCGTCTCGCCAGCTCGGACGGACCCGCAGTCCGGTGTGGACGGCGCGTTCACGGCCGGTGTCGACGACGTGCAGCAGCGCGGTGTCGGCCCCGTCGAGCCGGATCAGCGCCCAGGCGAACGGCCGGTCGAGCGGGTGCTTCGCCCGCGGCTTGTGCACCCAGGCCCAGGTGGTGACCGTGCCGGCCGGCCCCACGTCGACGAACTCGTCGGTGACCGGCTCGCTGGTGTCCGGGTCGTACTCGGTCGGCGGCACCAGAACCCGGCCGGAGCTGGTACGCACCCCGAGCAGGTGACCGTCCCGCAGGCCGGTGAGGAACCGGCCGACCACGGGGCCGAGCGAGCGCTGGTACCCGCCGGGGAACTCCAGTACGTGCGTGGCGACCAGGCTGTCACCGGACGGCACGACCCACCTCCTTCTCGACGTCAGCGGTTCAGTTCGGCGAGCCGTTCCACCGCGGCCAGGTACTCCTGGATCAGGTCGTACACCACCTCGCGCACCGGCCTGACCTGGTTCATCGCGCCCACGATCTGGCCAACCGGCATGCCGACCAGCTCGGGGTTCTGGGCGCGCTGGATCCGCTGGAACGCCTCGGCGGTGAGCATGAACTGCAGCGGCATCGGCAGCGTGCCGGGCGAGCCGTCGCCCTCCCACGCGTCTGTCCAGGCTGTGCGCAGCATCCTGGCTGGCTTGCCGGTCATCGACCGCGACCGCACGGTGTCCCGGGAGGTGGCGGCGAGCAGCTTCTCGCGCAGCACCGGTGAGCTGTCCGCCTCGGCGACGGTGAGCCAGAGCGACCCGGTCCACACGCCCTCGGCGCCGAGCGCCATCGCGGCGGCCATCTGCCGACCCCGGCCGATCCCACCGGCCGCCAGCACCGAGGTCGGCGCGACCGCGTCCACCACCTCGGGGACCAGCACCATCGTCGCGATCTCGCCGGTGTGCCCGCCGGCCTCGGTGCCTTGAGCCACCACGATGTCGACGCCGACCTCGACCTGCTTGCGGGCATGCCGGGCGGTGCTGGCCAGTGCCGCGACCGCGACCCCCCGGTCGTGCGCCATGGCGACGATGTCCGCCGGGGGCGGACCGAGCGCGTTGGCGAGCAGCGCGATCGGGTGCGCCAGCGCCACCTCGACCTGGGGGCGCGCGGTGGCGTCAGTCCAGCCGAGCAGGTGGTGGGTGCGCGGGGCGTCGCCGGCCAGCGGCGGAACGCCGAAGCGGTCGAGGGTCCGCTCGACGAAGTCACGGTGCGCGGCCGGGATGAGCTGTTCGAGCTGCGCCTCCAGATCGGCGCCGGCCAGCTCCGCACCGGTGTACGAGGCAGGCATCACCACGTCCACCCCGTACGGCTTTCCGTCGACGTGCTGGTCGATCCAGGCCAGCTCGGTCTCCAGCTCCTCGGGCGTGAAGTAGAGCGCGCCGAGAACGCCGAGCCCGCCGGCCCGGCTCACCGCCGCCACCACGTCGCGGCAGTGGCTGAAGGCGAAGATCGGCACCTGGAGCCCGAACCGTTCCGCCACCGGAGTCCGCATACCGGCGAGTCTAGAGAGCCAGGCCGCAATTCTGCAACGTGTTCTACTTTTGCGCCTGCAGAGCCTGATTGGCACTGGAACGAGTTCTTGGGCGAGCGTTGACAGCGGCGCGGCGGCGGCGGATCCTGCTCTGATGCGACGTATGTAGCAAGTGCTTGGTTGCTTGTGCCGCTCCGGGAAGGAGCACCCCATGGTCGCGCCTCGCCCCGCCTCCACCCGCCGCGAGTTCCTGCGGATCACCGCCCTCGGCGCCGGGGCCGCGGTCGCCTCGGGCGCGCTCGGCCGGTTCGGCTCGCTCGCCGCGTACGGGACGGTGCCCAACCTGGCCGGGAAGACGGCGGTCGTGGTCGGCAGCGGGTTCGCCGGCGCGGTGGCCGCGCTGCGGCTCGGCCAGGCCGGCGTCCGGACAATCGTGCTGGAGCGCGGCAAGCGCTGGGACGTGGCCGAGGACGGCTCCACGTTCTGCACGGTCAACGAGCCGGACGGCCGGGCGGCCTGGTTCAGCGACCACCCGCACATCGGGGCGAACAAGCACGTGACGATCCCCCGCCGCGCCGGGCTGATCGACCGGATCGAGGGCGACGGCATCGGCGCGATCACCGGCGTGGGCGTCGGCGGCGGCTCGCTGGTGATCGGGACGTTCATGCCACAGCCCCGCCGCTCGGGCTTCCAGTCGGTCTACCCGGCCGGCATCGACTACGACGAGCTGGACGACGTCTACTGGCCGCGGGCCCGTCGCGAGCTCGGCGTCTCCACCATGCCGGAGGACATCCTCGCCCACCCGCAGTACCGCGGCGCCCGGGCCTGGCTCGACTACGTCCGGCAGTTCGGCAAGACCGCGGAGCGCATCCCTTTCCTGGTCGACTGGGACGTGGTCCGCGAGGAGCTGGCCGGGCGGCGGCCAGGCGGCCACTCGGTCGGCGAAGGCCCGTACGGCAGCAACTCGGGCTCGAAGAACAGCGTGGACCGCAACTACCTGCGCCGGGCGCTCGCCACCGGCAACGTGACGATCCTGCCGCTGCACGAGGTGACCGAGGTCCGCGAGCTGCCTGGCCAGGACGCGTTCGAGCTGCGCGCCCGGGAGATCGACGAGTACGGCACCGTGCTGGCCACCAAGACCTTCGGCTGCGACCTGCTGTTCATGGCCGCCGGCTCGATCTTCACCACGTCCCTCCTGCTCACCGCGAAGGTGAAGGGCTGGCTCCCCCGGCTGTCGGACCAGGTCGGTAAGGGGTTCGGCAACAACGGCGACTTCCTCGTGTTCCGCATCGCGCTGCGCACCGACGTCGGCAACCGGCAGGGCGGCCCCGGCATCGCCAAGTTCTACGACGACGCCAACCCGTACGCCGAGACCACGATGGCCTGGGAGGCCGCGCCCTGGCCGAGCTGGCTCGGCAACACCAACATGGCCCATCTGGTCACGTCGATCACTCCGGCGCGGGGCGAGATCCGGTACGACGCCGGTACCGGGCGGACCCGGATCCACTGGCCGTACCAGGAGATGGAGTCCAGCGCCGACAAGGCCGGGCGCGACCTGGTCACCCGGCTGTGGTGGGAGACCGAGGGCAGGTACGGCCGGCTATTCAACGGGTTGCCGATCTACGACCGCGGCCAGGACCTCGGCTCCCGCGTCACCTGGCACCCGCTCGGCGGCGCGGTGATGGGGAAGGCATGCGACCTCGACGGCCGCGCGTACGGCTACTCCAACCTGTATGTGGTGGACGGCGCGCTGCTGCCCGGGTCCACCTGCAACGCCAACCCGTCGCTCACCATTACCGCGATCGCCGAGCGCTGCCTGGACCGGTTCGTCGCCGCCTGGGCCTGACCTACGAGCCCGTGCAGTGTGCGAGCCCGTCCAGTGTCGGAATTTTGCGCCGCTGAATCGATCCGCAGCGCGCAAGAATCCGACAGTCGCGGTGATGGTGGGCCGGCGGGGGCGGACGGTGGTGGATGACGGCGCGCCCGCGTTCCGGCCCTGGCTGCGGCTGCTCGACCAGCCGGCCGCGGCGCCGCTGGGCCTCGTCGCCGCGCTGCTCGACCTCGGCAGTGGCCACGACGGCCTGGAGCACTACGTGTTCGGCGTCACCGCGGCGAAGGGCCTGGTCGGCCGCTTCCTCGACGTGGAGCTCGAGATCGTCGCGTCACGCCTCTGACGTGGCCTCAGCCGCGACCCGCAGCATCGCCGCGATGCTGCGGGTCACGTGGTCGTCGGTGGTGGCCCAGGACGAGACGCTGATGCGCATCGCCGCCTCGCCCTGCCACACGGTGCCGCCGCACCAGCAGGTCCCATCGGCCTGGATGCCGGCCACTACCCGGGCGGTGGTCTCGGCGTCGCCGAAGGAGACCAGGACCTGGTTGAGGACGACGTCGTTGAGGACCCGGTACCCGGCCGCGGACAGCTCGGCGGCGAACCGCCGGGCGAACCGGCAGTTCCGTTCGACCAGGTCGGCCACCCCGGTGCGGCCGAGCGAGCGCAGCGCCGCCCACACCTCGACGCCACGGGCCCGGCGCGACATCTCCGGCGTGTAGTCGGACGGGGAGCGGTCACCGTCCGACGCAGGCAGGTACTCCGCTGTCACCGACATCGCGGCCCGCAGCGCGTCCGGATCCCGGACCAGCGCCAGCCCGCTGTCGTACGGCACGTTGAGCCACTTGTGCGCGTCGGTGGCCCAGGAATCCGCCTCGGCCAGCCCGGCGGTGCGCGGCCGCAGCCGCGGCGAGGCGGCCGCCCACATACCGAACGCGCCGTCCACGTGCACCCAGGCGCCGGCATCCCTGGCCCGGGCGCAGATCTCCTCGAGAGGGTCGATCGCTCCGGTGTTCACATTCCCGGCCTGGGCACAGATCACCGTCGGCCCGGACAGCGGCGGCAGCGCGTCGGCGCGGAGCCGGCCCTGGCCGTCGGCCGGCACGGTGACCACCCGGCGGCGCCCGAAGCCGATCAGGCCGAGCGCCTTGAACAGGGACGGGTGGGCCTCCGCGCCGACTACGACCGTCACCGGCGGGGCGCCGAACAGGCCGTCCCCCTCGACGTCCCAGCCGGCCCTGGTCAGCAGCGCGTGCCGGGCGGCCGCCAGCGCGGTGAGGTTGGCGACGGTGGCGCCGGTGACGAAGCCGGCCCCAGTGCCCGGCGGCAGGCCGAGCAGGTCGACCAGCCAGCCCAGCGACACCCGCTCCAGCGTCGAAGTGGCCGGGGTGAGCTGGGCGAACGCCGTGTTCTGGTCCCACGCGGCGGCCAACCAGCTCGCGGCCACCGTCGCCGGCAGGGCGCCGCCGATGACCAAACCGAAGAACCGCGGCCCGGCGCTCGCCACGGTGGCCGGCGAGCCGACCTCGTCCAGCAGCGCCAGCACCGCCTCCGGATCGTCGGGGGCCTCGGGCATCGCGGTGTCGAACCGGGCCAGCGCGGCAACCGCGTCCTGCGACGGCGCGACCGGCCGGTCGGCCACCGCGTCGAGGTACCGCGCCGCGCGGTCGGCCGCCGCGTTGAGCAGTTCCTTCATGGGTGCGCCTCCGTCCGGGCGAGCTGGTCCCGCCCTGACCCTACGTCCGGCGGGCCGCCGGCACCCGGGGCCTGCGAGGCACTACCGCCGTTCGGGGGTAACGGGGATGTTGGTCAGTCCGCTGACCGCGCCGAACACCAGGTTGCTGTCGTAGACGACGTTCGGGTTGTCGCCGCACTGGGCCTGGTTGGTGACGTTGACCGCGTACCCGCCGACGCCGGCCAGGTGCGAGACGTTGCCGCGGAACACGTTGCCGCACCCGTACCCGAGGTCGTACTGCTCATGGGTCTCGTAGCCGTCCCGGAACACCGAGCTGGGCGACGGCTGGTAGCTGCCGAGGTTGCCGAGGAACAGGTAGTGGCTGCCCTTCGCGTCGACCCAGCTGTCGCCGGAGTTCTTGCCGGTGAGCCCGCGACCGTCGAAGACGTTGCCGATCACCTGTCCGTCGACCGTCCCCTCCTTGATGTCAATGTGCTCAGCGGCGATGTTCGGGCCGAACCGGTTGCCGATCACCCGGATCCGGTTGCTGGCGTCCGGGCCGCCCGCCCTGCCCGTGATAGCGCCCCCGTAGCCGGTGTGACCGGACGGGCACGGCGTGGTCGGCTGCTCGAACCGGTCGTTGACGATCACCGCGCGGCGCGAGCCGATCAGCGTGATCGGGCGGCGGGCGGTACCGGACACCGTGGTGAACGCCTCGCCACGGTACTCACCGTCGGCCATCTTGATCACGTCGCCGGGGTGGGCGGTGGCCATCGCCTCGGCCAGCTACGTAGCGGTGGCCACCCGCACCACGCGGACGCCGGCGGCCTCGGGCTCGGCGCCCGCGGGAGCCGGCGTGGCGAAGACCAACAGCGCGGTCGCCACCGCCGAGATCCGGCTCCTCATGCGACGGTCGTGCATCATGAACCCCCAGGTCGGCGGCGTTCGCGGGAGGCAGGACCTCGCGCGCTGGCCGGGGGAAGGTAGGCACTGGGCGCGGCCGGGTCAAGACCGGCCCGCGGTCAGGTCGCGAACACCTGCGCGTCGTCGGCGAAGGCCTTGAACTCCAGCGCGTTGCCGGCCGGATCGCGGAAGAACATCGTCCATTGCTCTCCCGGCTCGCCGGCGAAACGCAGGTACGGCTCGATGACGAACTCGGTGCCGGCCGCGCGGAGCCGGTCGGCCAGGGCGTGGAACTGCTCGACGGAGAGCAGCACGCCGAAGTGCGGCACCGGCACGTCGTGGCCGTCGACGGGGTTGTATGCCTGCGGGCCCAGGCGGGGCACGAGGTGCGTGACGAACTGGTGGCCGTAGAGGTTCCAGTCGACCCAGGTGTCGGCGGAGCGGCCCCGCGGGCAGCCGAGCACGTCACCGTAGAACGCGCGGGCGGCCGCGAGGTCGTCGACCGGGACGGCAAGGTGGAAGCGAGGCGTCATGCCTGAATGTTAACATTCAGGCATGACCACGATGGCCGGCTCAACCATGCGGCCGGCCCAGCGCCGCGGCCTCGCGGACGAGGTCGCCGATCGCATCCGGGAGGCGATCTTCGACGGCGCGTTCCCGCCCGGTGCGCCGCTGCGCGAGGTCGAGCTCGCCGCGAACCTGGACGTGAGTCGCGGGCCGGTCCGGGAGGCTCTGGTCAAGCTGGAGCGCGAGGGTCTAGTCCAGCTGCGCTGGCACCGCGGCGCCAGCGTGACCACCCTCTCCGGCGCGGATGCCGAGGAGCTGTACACGCTGCGCGGCGCGCTGGAGCGGCTCGCCGTCGCCCGGGCCGTGGCCGCCGCCTCCGCCGCCGAGCTGGCCGGCCTCGACGCCATCGTGGGCAGGATGGAGCGGGCCGACAGCGACCACGCCCTGCTGCGGCTCGACCTGGAGTTCCACGACGCGGTCTACGCCGCCGCGCACCACGCGCGGCTTGCCGCGGCCTGGCGGGCGATCCGCTCGCAGGTCCACCTGTTCCTGCTCGCCCGGATCGGCGCGGCCGACGACTACCGCGGTCACGTGCCGGCCGAGCACCGCGCCCTGGTCGGTGCGCTTCGCGCGGGCGATCCGGACGCCGCCGCGGAACTCTTCGACGCGCACCTGTGGACCGCGTACGAGCGCCTCGCGGAGACGCTGTAGCTCAGCGCCTCTGAGCTCAGCGCCACGGCGTCCAGTGTCGGAATTTTGCGCGTTCCGGATCGGTTCAGTCGCGCAAAATTCCGACACTCAACGCCAGCGGTCAGGACGAGAAGAGCATCCTCCCGAAGCTCTTCTTGTGGCGGTAGCCGTGGCCCTGGTGCGGCGCTCCCCAGCCGGGCTGCTGGCCGTATGCGGGTGGCGCGGAGTGCTGGACCCACTGCCCCTCCATCCGGGTCAGCGCCTCCATCTCGCCGTAGTCGAGGAAGATCCCGCGGCACCGATCGCACTGCTCGATGTGCACGCCGTTGCGGTCATAGGTCCGCATGACCCCGGGGCACTTCGGACACTGCAACATCTGGTTCATCTGCGCTCCCACCCAACCCGCCGACCACACCGTCACATTCACCGGTCACGATACGTCAGCCGGACCACCCACGGTCGCCATCCGCCGGCAGGCGTCCAGCAGGGCGATCTCGAACTCGTCGAGCGGGCGTCCCTCGTCCGCGGCGGTGGCCACGCCACCCGCGGCGAGCTGCACCGCGAGCGCCCGGGCCGGCGCGTCCAGCACCGTCCACGGGTCGCGGTCGGCGGGCAGCGCCGCTCCCCCGGCCCAGCAGTAGGCACCGAGGAACCGGTGCCACGCCTGAGGATCGAGCACGCCGGCGGCGAACAGCGCGGCCGGGCGGGCCAGGTCCCAGACCGGGTCGCCGGTGCCGAGGTCGTCCACGTCGACCAGCCGCCAGCCAGGATCGCCGCCGGCGCCGCGGACCAGCTGCCCGAGGTGCCAGTCGCCGTGCACCAGCGTGCGGGGCCCCGCGGTGACCGCTGGCACGGTCTCATACGCCCGCTCGACGACCGCTGCGGCCGAGCCGCCGACCGCCCGCGCCCGCGCCAACGCGCGTTCGACCCGGGCCGGCCCACCGTGCGGCGGCAGCCCGTTCCGCGACGGCGCCGGGGTCCCGTGCAGCCGCGCGAGCAGCCGGGCGCCGTCCTCCCATGGCGCGGCGTCCGGATCGTCGATCGGCACCGGCTCGCCCGCCGGCCACGCCGTCACCAGCCGGCCGTCGATCCGCGCCGCCCAGCCGTTGAGCCGGTCAGCGCTGAGCCGGTCGCCGCCGAGCCCACCAGTGCCGAGCGCGTCAGTGCCGAGCCGGTCAGCGCTGAGCCGGTCAACGCCGAGCACCGGGCCGCCCGGTATGGCGAGCGGCGGTACGAGCACAGGGACCAGCGCCGCGTCGGTCGCGAGGCGCAGCCGCGCCGCCAGCGTCGCCGGGTCGTCCCCGCGCGGGTGGGCCTTCACCACCACCGCGCCGACGCGGATCACCGCCCCGCCGCCGGAGCGGTGCGACAGCATGGTCAGCTCGCCTCCGGCCGTGCCGGCGACCGCGTTCGCGAGGCGCACCATCTCCGCGAGGAGTCCGCCGCCCGTGCGCACCGAATGCATGAAGCCAGTGAAGCATCCCGCCCCGCTCTACCTTCCGCGTGGCCGTCAGCCGGCGCCGAACCAACCCCCTGGAAGCTCCCACACTGGTGGGAGCTTTCAGGGTGTTCCACCGCGCCCGCGGGCAAGGCGAGAAGGTGTTGACAGCCGGCGGGTCCGATCCGCCATGATTTGTCGGGAAGCTTCCTAACTGTACCAGCCCGTGCGGCAGCGTCCGCCCGGGCGGCTGTGTGCGGCCGGCCGCTCGCTCCACGGAACGCTGCGCGCGTCGCCGACGAAGGAGCCGCGCCATGCCACGACTCATGCCACGAGTCATGCCACGAACACGACCTCGCACGCTTCTCCTCGCATTAGTCACCACCGGGCTGCTGGCGGCCGGGGCGGCCGCCGCGCCGGGCAGCGCCAGCGCCGGCACCGACCCCGGAACGTTCGCGCCTGCGGCGCCGACCGGGCTGCGCGCCACCGGCACCACCGGCACCTCCGTCGCGCTGGTCTGGAACGCCTCCCGGGGCGCCGTCGGGTACGACATCAAGCGGGACGGTGTCGTCACCGGCACCGCCGAGATCCCGTCCGCCATGCAGGTCGGCCTTCAGGTCTCCACCACCTACCGGTTCCGGGTCCGAGCCAAGGACTCCGGCGGCGCCAGCTCTCCCGACTCCGCCGAGATCAGCGTGACCACGACCAGCGACCCGGGCGGCGGGGGCGGCAACGTGACCTGGGCGGGCGCGCGGTCGTCGAGCTACGGCATCAGCCCGTTCCCCAACCAGTGCGGCTGGGGCAAGGCGATGTCGACGCACGCCGGCTACTTCCCCGGCTCGACGCCGACCGGCGTCTGGATCGTCGGCAACCTCTCCGGTAGCGGGGTGAGCCTGCAGTTCCCGCGCCCCGACGACGGGCGGGACTATGGGTCGCGGATCAAGTTCGCCGGCTCGGACAAGCACGAGAAGTACCTGGACTACTTCGACCAGCATGGCATGAAGGTGTGGCTGCAGGTCGAGTCCGGCTTCGCCGACGTGGCGACCCTGGTCGACCTGGTGCTCAACCGCTACGAGCACCACCCGAGCGTGCTCGGCTTCGGGGTGGACGTGGAGTGGTTCAACCCGCGCGGGGCCGACCTGAACGACCCGGTGACCGACGCGCTCGCGCAGCGCTGGGAGGCGCGGGTCAAGTCGCACGGGTCGAAGTACACGCTCTTCCTCAAGCACTTCGACCAGTCCTCGATGCCGCCGACCTACCGTGGCGAGATCGTCTTCGTGGACGACAGCCAGTACTTCGACACGATCGACGGCTTCCTCGCCGAGATGAAGGCGTGGGCCGACCGCTACTACCCCAACCCGGTGCTGTACCAGATCGGCTATGCGCCCGACAAGAAGTGGTGGAGCAAGGAGGCTAAGCCGATCCCGAGGACGATGGGCACCAAGCTGGCGACGGTGACGAGGCAGAACTTCGGCGTGGCGTGGGTCGACTTCACCCTGCGCGACGTGCTTCCCACCCGCTGCTGAGCGGAGCCGGGTAGCGCGGCGGCCCGGCGGGATCCCGCCGGGCCGTCCGCGTGATCGGCGCCGGCGTGACCGGGCTCACAAAATTAACGTGAACGGGGTTCATGTTACTCGTGGGTTCTGCCATGCTGGCCGCGCCGCGGGGCGAAGCGGGGCGTAGGGCTTATGTCGTACACGTCTGCTTCGTCCAGGCCACCGTCCGGGTCGTGGCCGTGCGCTGCCTTTCACCCTGGTCCCGATCCGGGAGGACACGCAGACTGTGAGCACACTCTCCGATCGGGAGCTGGTCCTCGGCATCACCCCCTTCACCGAACCGCACCCGCGGGCGGTGGTCGCCGTCGAGCGTGCCGGCGGGCTCGGCGTCCTGGACCTGGGCCGCGACCGGGCCGCCGCGCTCGCCGCGCTGGCCGAGGTGCGGCGCTGGTGGTCCGGGCCGTTCGGAGTCCGGGTCGGGCCGGGGTGTGCACTCTCCCCAGTGGACCTCCCGGACGAGGTTGACACGGTCGTCGTAGCCCCGGACGCGCCGTGGTCCCATGCTCCACGGCGGACGCTCGTCGAGGTGACCTCGGTCGAGCAGGCCCGGGCAGCCGCGCGCGCCCGTGCTTACGGCGTCATCGCGCGGGGCAACGAGGCCGGCGGCCCGGTCGGTGACGTGACCACGTTCGTCCTGCTCCAGCAGCTCCTCGCCGACCCGGAGCTACGGTTGCCGGTCTGGGCGGCCGGTGGGATCGGGTCCCACACCGCGGCAGCGGCGGTCGCCGGCGGCGCCACCGGGGTCGTGCTCGACATCCAGCTCGCGCTGACGCCCGAGGTCGACCTGCCCGACGAGGTCGCCGCCGCACTGCGCGCGATGGACGGCAGCGAGACCACCGTCGTGGGCGGACACCGGGTCTACGTCCGCGCGGACCTGCCGGCGCCCGCGGGCGACGTGGCGGCCCGGCTCGGCGCCCGCGACCTGCGTAGCCAGGTGTTGCCGGCGGGCCAGGACGCGCCGGTCGGGCGCGCGCTGGCCGAACGGCACGTCACCGCCGGCGGCGTGGTCAGCGCCGTCCGCGAGGCCGTCGCCGAACACCTCGCCGCCGCCGCGCCGTTCGACGCGGGCTCGGCGTTCGCCAGGGCGCACGGGCTGCGGCACGCGGTGGCGCAGGGGCCGATGACGCGGGTCAGCGACCGGGCGGCTTTCGCGGCCGCGGTGGCCGACGGCGGCGGGCTGCCGTTCCTCGCTCTCGCCCTGATGCCACGGGAGGAGGTGCGGCCGCTGCTGGCGGAGACCGCGGCGCTGCTCGGCGACCGTCCGTGGGGTGTCGGGATCCTCGGCTTCGTGCCGCCGGAGGTGCGCGCGGCCCAACTCGAGGCGGTGCACGAGATCCGGCCGCCGTACGCGCTGATCGCCGGCGGCCGCCCGGCCCAGGCCGCCCCGCTGGAGGCCGCCGGGATCGCCACCTACCTGCACGTCCCGTCCCCCGGCCTGCTCGACCGGTTCCTCGCCGAGGGAGCCCGCCGGTTCGTCTTCGAGGGACGGGAGTGCGGTGGCCATGTCGGGCCGCGGGCCAGCTTCGCACTCTGGGACACCCAGCTGGAGCGGTTGCTGGCCCTCGGCGACCGGGCCGGCGCCGGGTACTTCGCCGACCTGCAGGTGCTGTTCGCCGGCGGGATCCACGACCGGCGCTCGGCGGCGATGGTGTCGGCCCTGGCCGCCCCGCTGGCCGCGCGGGGCGCCGGGGTCGGCGTGCTGATGGGCACGGCGTACCTGTTCACCGAGGAGGCGGTCGGCGCCGGCGCGATCCTGCCCGGGTTCCAGGGCGCCGCGCTGGCCTGCGAGCGGACCGTGCTGCTGGAGACCTCGCCGGGGCACGCGGTGCGCTGCGTCGAGTCGCCGTACGTCCGGGCGTTCTCCGCGGCCAAGGAGCGGCTGGCCGCGGCAGGGACACCCGCCGAGCAGGCGTGGGCCGAGCTGGAGGAGCTGAACCTCGGGCGGCTCCGGATCGCCAGCAAGGGGCTGCGCCGCGCTGGCGGTGCGCTGGTCACTGTCGACGAGGAGGCCCAGCGCGCCGACGGGATGTTCATGATCGGCGAGGCGGCGACGCTGCGGGCGGCGACCACCACGGTGACGGCGCTGCACGCCGATGTCAGCACCGGCGCCGCCGAGTTCCTCGCCGGCCGCGCCGGCGGCCGAGCAGCGAGACCCACGGCCGCGCCGCTGGACGTCGCGATCGTCGGCATGGCCGGGGTGTTCCCGAACGCCGGCGACCTGGCCCGGTACTGGGCCGGGGTGGTCGCCGGGGCCGACGCGGTCACCGAGGTGCCGCCCGAGCGGTGGGACCCGGCCACGTACTACGACCCCGCCGGCGCGGGCCGGAAGACCCCGTCCAAGTGGGGCGGCTTCCTCCCGGACATCGGCTTCGACGCGCTGAAGTACGGCATCCCCCCGGCGTCGCTGGCCGGCATCGAGCCGGTGCAGCTGCTCGCGCTGGAGGTGGCCGCGCGGGCGCTCGCCGACGCCGGCTACGCCGACCGGCCGTTCGACCGCGAGCGCGCGTCGGTCATCTTCGGCGCCGAGGCCGGCACCGACCTGGCCGGCGCGTACGGGTTCCGTTCGCTCTACCCGTCCTACCTCGGCGACCTGCCGCCGGCGCTGGACGAGCAGCTCCCGCCGCTCACCGAAGATTCCTTCCCCGGGATGCTCGCCAACGTCATCGCCGGCCGGGTCGCCAACCGACTCGACCTCGGCGGGGCGAACTACACCGTCGACGCGGCCTGCGCCTCCTCGCTCGCCGCCCTGGATCTGGCCTGCAAGGAGCTGGTCGCCGGCACGTCCGAGCTGGTGCTGTGCGGCGGCGCCGACGTGCACAACAGCATCCACGACTACCTGCTGTTCGCCTCCGTCCACGCACTCTCCCCCACCGGCCGGTGCCGGCCGTTCGACTCGGCCGCCGACGGCATCGCGCTCGGCGAGGGCGTCGCCTGCGTGGTGCTGAAGCGGCTCGCGGACGCCGAGCGCGACGGGGACCGGATCTACGCGGTGGTCAAGGGGGTCGCGAGCTCCAGCGACGGCCGGTCGCTGGGGCTGACCGCGCCCCGCCCGGAGGGCCAGCGCCGGGCGCTGGACCGGGCCTACGCGGCGGCCGGGGTGTCGCCGGCCGAGGTGGGGCTCCTCGAGGCGCACGGCACCGGGACGGTGGTCGGTGACCGCACCGAGCTGGCCACCCTCACCGACGTGTTCGCCGCGGCCGGCGCCGAGCCGGGAAGCTGCGCGCTGGGGTCGGTGAAGTCGCAGATCGGGCACACCAAGTGCGCAGCGGGGCTGGCCGGGCTGATCAAGACCGCGCGGGCGCTGCACACCGGCGTCCGCCCACCGACCTTGCACGTCAGCACGCCGAACCAGTACTGGGACCGCGGTAGCAGCCCGTTCTACTTCGACGACGCCGCCCGGCCCTGGCTCACGCCGCCGGCCGAGCGGGTCGCCGGGGTGAGCGCGTTCGGCTTCGGCGGGACCAACTTCCACGCGGTGCTCGCCGGGTACGCCGGGGCGCCCGAGCCGGCGCACGGGCTGGACGAGTGGCCGGCCGAGCTGCTCCTGCTCCGCGACGCGGCGTCGATGGACCGGCTGGCCGAGCTGATCGCGGCGAACGACCGCGCCGGGCGGCCGTGGCGGCTGCGCGACGTCGCCCGCACGATGTGCGGGTCCGGTGCCGGGCCGGTGCGGGCCGCGATCGTCGCCGACGACCTGGACGACCTGGCGTCGAAGCTGGCCGCCGCGCGGGACAGCGCCCCGGTGGCCGGGGTCTTCCTTGGCGGCGACGCCGATCCGGGCCAGGTCGCGTTGCTCTTCCCCGGCCAGGGCAGCCAGCGGCCCGGCATGCTGGCCGACCTATTCGTCGCGTTCCCGCCGTTGCAGCGGTTCCTGCGCGCCGGCGCCCGGTGGGTGCCGGCCATGTTCCCGCCGGCCGCGCTGGACCGCGACGAGGCGGCCCGGCAGCAGGCCGCGCTCACCGACACCCGGGTCGCGCAGCCCACGCTCGGCATCGCCGGCCTCGCGGCACACCATCTCCTCGGCGCGCTCGGCGTCCGGCCCGACATGGCCGGCGGGCACAGCTACGGCGAGCTGGTGGCGCTCTGCGCGGCCGGTGCCCTCGACCCCGCCGAGCTGCCCAGGCTCAGCGCCGCGCGCGGCGAGGCGATCCTGGCCGCCGCCGGCGACGATCCCGGCGCGATGGCCGCGGTCGCCGCCGGCGCGCAGCAGGTCGGCGACGCGCTCGCCGGGCTCGACACGGTCGTGGTCGCCAACCGGAACGCGCCGGACCAGACCGTCATCTCCGGGCCGACGCCCGCGGTCGAGGCGGCGCTGGCCCGGCTCGCCGACCGCGGCCTCACCGCCCGGCCCATCCCGGTCGCCTGCGCGTTCCACTCCCCGCTCGTGGCAGGGGCAGCGGAGACCGTCGCGTCCGAGCTGGCCGGACGGACCGTGGCCACGCCCGCGTTCCCGGTCTTCGCCAACGCCACCGCGGCACCGTACGGATCGACGCCGGACGAGGTGCGCGCGACGCTGGCGCGGCAGGTCGCCGAGCCGGTGCGGTTCGTCGAGCAGGTCGAGGCCATGTACGCCGCTGGTGCGCGCACGTTCGTCGAGGCTGGCCCCGGGCGGGTGCTGACCCAGCTGATCGGCAAGATCCTCCGCGGCCGGCCGCACACCGCGGTCGCGATCGACGCCGCCGGTGAGGCGGGGTTGCGCCGGCTGCTGCTCGCGCTGGGCCAGCTCGCCACGGCGGGCGTCCCGGTCGAGCCGGCCGCGCTGTTCGCCGGCCGGGACACGGTCGCGGTGTCGGTGGCGGAGGTGCCGCGCCGGCCTGGCTGGATCGTCAACGGGCACCTGGTCCGGACCGCCGACGGGCAGTACCTCCCCGGCGGCCTGCGCCCGGCGACCCGGGTGACGCCGGCCCCGGTGGCCGGCGACCGGGACCAGACCGTGCTGGAGTTCCTGCGCAGCACCCGCGAGCTGGTGGCCGCGCAGCGCGACGTCATGCTCGGCTACCTCGGGACTCAGACGGGGACTCAGACGCTGCCGGCTGCGCTGGCCGCCGTGCCGGCAGCGGTGGTTCCCGCGCTGGCCGCCGCTGAGGCGCCGACCCCGGTTGCGGAACCAGCCGGGGATCCGGGCGGAGACCTGACGCCGGAGCGGGTGCTGGCCGCGGTGCTGGCGGTGGTGAGCGAGCGGACCGGCTACCCGCTGGACATGCTCGACCCCAACCTGGACCTCGAGGCCGACCTGAGCATCGACTCGATCAAGCGGACCGAGATCCTCGGCGAGCTGACCGACCGGATCCAGCTCCCGGGCGCCGGTCGCGGCGGGATCGACGAGTCCGGTATGGAGGAGCTGGCGCGGCTCAAGACGCTGCGCGGCATCGTCGACTGGATCGTGGCGCGCGCCGGCGGCAGCGTCACCACTGAGCCGGCGGGCGCTGAGCCGGCAGCGGCAGGACCCGGTCCGGCGGGCTTGCCGCGGCCGGTCGAGCGCTACGCCGTCGAGGTCGCCACCCTCGACCCGCCGGTTCCCGGCGACGCGGCGACGCTGGCCGGCCGGCGGTTCATCCTGGTCGAGGACGCCCTGGGCGTCGCCCTGGAGCTGACCGACCTGCTCGGCCGGCGCGGCGCCGAGGTGCTGGCTCCGGACGCCGAGCCCGCCGCCGGCGACACGCTGATCCACCTGGGCACGCTCGACCCCGCCAGCCCGCCGGTGCTGCCGGCCGGGATGGTGCCGATCCGGGCGGCGGTGCTCGCCGGGGTCCGGCAGCTGCTCGTGGTCACCGGCGCCGGTGGCCGGTTCGGACACAACGGGACCAGCGAGGTCAGCGGCGCGGAGACCGGCGCGGGCCTGCACGGCCTTGTCCGGACCCTGCGCCGCGAGTACCCGGACCTCGACGCCCGCGCGGTCGACGTCAGCCCGAAGGACGAGCCGGCCGTGGTCGCCGAACACCTCCTGGCCGAGCTGCTCACCGCCGGCGGGCCGCCGGTGGTCGGGTACGCGGGCGGGGCCCGGACGGCGCTGCGGTTGGCGCCCGCGCCACTCACCGGGATCGGGGACGCCGACCCGGCGCTCAGCCTCGGCCTCGGTCCGGAGTCGGTGGTGCTGCTCACCGGCGGCGCCCGGGGCATCACCGCCCGGGTCGCGGTGGGGCTGGCCCGCGCCACCGGCTGCCACATCGAGCTGATCGGCCGCACCCCGCTGCCTATCGCGAAGGAGGATCCGGCCACCGCGGCAGCCGCGGACCGGGTGGCGCTGCGCCGGTCGCTGATCGAGCGGGGCATCCGGGTGCCGGCCGAGGTGGAGGCCACCGCGGGCCGGATCCTCGCCGAGCGCGAGCTGCGCGCCACTATCTTCGAGCTGACCGGCGCGGCCGCGTCGGTCCGGTACCACGCGGTCGACGTGCGGGACGGCGCCGCGGTCGCGGCCACGGTCGCTGACGTCTACGCCCGGCACGGGCGCCTCGACGGCGTCGTCCACGGGGCCGGGATCCTTGACGACAAGCTGCTGCGGGACAAGACGCCGGAGTCGTTCGCCCGGGTGTACGGGACGAAGGTCGACGGTGCCGTGGCCCTGTCCGGCGCGCTCCGACCGGACGTCGGCTTCGTGGCGCTCTTCGGCAGCGTCGCGGGCGTCTTCGGCAACCGGGGCCAGGCTGACTACGCGGCGGCGAACGACGCGCTCGACACGCTGGCCCGGGCCTGGGCGCACCGCTTCCACGGCCGCGTGGTCGCGCTGGACTGGGGGCCGTGGGCACCGGCCGCGGGCGGGATGGTGTCCGACGAACTCCAGCGCGAGTACGCCCGCCGCGGCGTCGGCATGATCGGTCACGACGACGGCGTGCGCGCTCTCTTCGCCGAGCTGGCCTGGGGCGGCCGGGACACCCCGCAGGTCGTGTACGTCAGCGGCGCGATCGAGGCGTTCGGTGCCGAGAGCTGAGCCGCCCGGCGCCGGGATCGCCATCGTCGGGATGGCGGCGCTCTTCCCCGGCGCCGCCGACCTCGGCGCGTACTGGCGGAACATCACCGCCGGCGTGGACGCGATCGGCGACGTCCCGGCCGGCCGCTGGGATCCGTCGTACTACGCGCCGGACTCCGCCGCCGGCGACCGGTTCTACTGCCGGCGCGGCGGGTTCGTCGACGGCCTGGTCGACTTCGACCCGACCCGTTTCGGCGTGATGCCGGTCGCCGCCGAGGCGGCCGAGCCGGACCAGCTGCTGGCGCTCCAGGTCGCCGCCGACGCGATCGCCGACGCCGGCGGCGCCGACCGGCTCGGCGACCGCCGCCGGGTCGGCGTCATCGTCGGGCGGGGTGGGTACCTGACGCCGGGAATCGCGCGGCTGGACCAGCGGGTCCGCACCGCGCACCAGCTCGTCGCGAGCCTCCGCGAGCTCGTCCCCGGGCTGGCCGAGGCGGAGCTGGAGCGGGTCCGCCGCGCGTTCCAGGAGCGGCTCGGGCCGGAGCGGCCGGAGGCGTCGATCGGGCTGGTGCCGAACCTCGCCGCGTCCCGGATCGCGAACCGGCTGGACCTGCAGGGCCCCGCGTACACCGTGGACGCGGCGTGCGCCTCGTCGCTGGTCGCGGTCGACCACGCGGTCGCCGAACTGACCACAGGGCGGTGCGACGCGGTGATCGCCGGCGGCGTGCACCACTGCCACGACGTGACACTGTGGAGCGTCTTCACCCAGCTCGGCGCGCTCAGCGCCAGCCAGCGGATCCGGCCGTTCCACCGCGACGCCGACGGGATCCTGATCGGCGAGGGCACCGGCATGGTGCTGCTGAAGCGGCTGGCCGACGCCGTGCGCGACGGCGATCGCGTCTATGCGGTGATCCGCGGCACCGGGGTGGCCAGCGACGGCCGCGCGTCCAGCCTGATGGCGCCCCGGCCGGACGGGCAGGCGCTCGCGTTGGAGCGGGCCTGGCTGGCCGCCGGCTTGGACCCCACCGCACCCGGCGCGGTCGGCCTGATCGAGGCGCACGGCACGGCGACCCCGGCCGGCGACGAGACCGAGCTGGCCTCGCTCACCGCGGTCTTCGGCCGCGCGCTTGACCGGGGCAACAGCGACATCGGGCTCGGCTCGGTGAAGTCGATGATCGGGCACGCCATGCCTGCCGCCGGCGTCGCCGGGCTGATCAAGGCCGCGCTGGCAGTCCACCACGGCGTGCTCCCGCCGACCCTGCACTGCGAAGACCCGCACCCGGCACTGGCCGGCACCCGGTTCGCGCCGGTCACCGAGGCCCGGCCGTGGCAGGGCGCGCAGCGGCGCCGGGCTGGCGTCGACGCGTTCGGCTTCGGCGGGATCAACGCGCACGTGATCCTCGAGCAGGCCCCCGGCGGAAGCGCGCTCCCGGTGCCGGCGCCCCGGCCCGAGCGGCTGCTGCTGCTCGCCGGCGCCACCCCCGCCGATATCGCCCGCCAGCTCGACGCCGACGACGCCGCGCTGCTGGCCCGCGACGACGCGCACGCCCGCCCGGACGGCGGCCCGTGCCGGCTGGCCGTCGTCGATGCCGACCCCAAGCGCCTCGCGCTGGCCCGCCGCGTCGTCGAGCAGGGCCGGCCGTGGCGCGGCCGCAACGACGTCTGGTTCACGCCCACTCCCCTGCTCGGCCGCGGCGCCAAGGTCGCGTTCGTCTTCCCCGGGCTGGAGCAGTCGTTCGCGCCCCGGGTCGACGATGTCGCCGATCACTTGGGCCTGGCCCGCCCCTCGCTGGACGGCGGTGGCCTGGGCGGCTTCGGGCTCGGGGTGGTCACCGTGGGCCTGCTGCTGGACACCGCGCTGCGCCGGCTCGGGATCACGCCGGACCTGGTCGCCGGGCACAGCGTCGGCGAGTGGAGCGCGATGGTCGCCGCCGAGCTGTACCCGGCCGACGCCGTCGAGCGGTTCATCGCGGGCTTCGACCCGGCGTCCGTCGAGGTGCCCGGCGTGGTGTTCGCCGCACTCGGCTGCGGCGCCGAGCCGGCGGCCGAGGCGATCGACGGGCTCGGCGATGTCGTGGTGTCGCACGACAACTGTCCACACCAGTCGATCATCTGCGGCGAGCAGGGCGCGGTGGAGACGGCGCTGGGGCGGCTGCGGGAGGCCGGCGTCCAGGGCCAGGTGCTGCCGTTCCGCTCCGGCTTCCACTCCCCGATGCTCTCGCCGTACCTGGATCCGATCCGGGCCAGCTTCGCCGCGCTGCCGATGCAGCGGCCGAGCGTGCCGGTCTGGTCGGCGACCACGTCGGCGCCCTACCCGCACGGCGCCGACGCGGTCCGCGAGCTGGCCGTGCGGCACCTGATCGAGCCGGTACGGTTCCGGGCGCTGGTCCGGCGCCTGCACGAGGACGGCGTACGTGTCTTCGTCCAGGTCGGCACCGGCAGCGTGCCGGGCTTCGTCGACGACACCCTGGCCGGCCTGGACCACCTCGCGGTGAGCGCGAACACGCCGCGCCGCGGCGGGCTGGCGCAGCTGCGCCGGGTCGCCGCCGCGCTCTGGACCGAGGGTGCGGCGCCGCGCTTCGACGTGCTGCCCACCGCCGCGCCGCGGCCGCGCACCGGCATCCGGCTCAACCTCGGCGCGCCGCTGATCCGCCTCGGCGTGGCGCCACTGGTCCCCCCGGACACGCCCCGGCCTGCGCCCACCAGCCCCGTGCTGGCTGAGTACGACGCCCTGCTCCGGGACGCCACCAGCGCCGCCGGCGACGTGCTGGCCCGGTTCGATCGCGGCCCGTCGGCGGCCCAGGCTGGCCGGAACCGGACCACGTCGCGGGTGCTCTCGCTGGAGACGATGCCGTTCCTTCTCGACCACTGCTTCTACCGCCAGCCGGCGCGCTGGCCGGACCCGACCGACCGGTTCCCGGTGGTGCCGATGACCACGCTGCTGGAGCTGATGGCCGGGGCTGCCCGCGAGCTGGCGCCGTCCCGCGTCGTCGTCGGCTTCCGCGGGGTCCGGGCGCTGCGCTGGCTGGCGGTCGCGCCGCCGGTCACGGTGCAGATCACCGCCGAGCTGAACGCCGACGGGAACGCGTCGGTCGCCATCGACGGGTACGCCCGCGGCACGGTGCTGATCGGCGACCGGTATCCCGCTGCGCCCGCCACACCGGACACCGCGCTGCGCGGCGAGCGGCCGCCGGAGCTGACCGCCGGGCAGCTCTACGCCGACCGCTGGATGTTCCACGGGCCGGCATTCCGCGGGGTCGCCGAGCTCGGCGCGATCGCCGACGACGGGATCCGCGGCGTGCTCCACGCACCGGCCGCGCCCGGTGCGCTGCTGGACAACGCCGGCCAGCTCATGGGCCTGTGGATCATGCTCCGGATGTCGCGCGACCGGCTGGCGCTGCCGGGCGCCATCGAGCGGATCGACCTGTACGGCCCGCACCCGGCACCGGGCGAGCGGCTGGCGTGCGCGGTCCGGATCCGCGAGGCCACCGGAGCCGATGTCGTCGCCGACCTGGAGCTGCGGACGGCCGGCGGCCGGCTGTGGGCGCACCTGCACGGCTGGCGGGACCGCCGGTTCGGCACCGACGACCGCACCTGGCCGGTGTTCCGGTACCCCGAGGAGAACGTGGTGTCCGAGCCGCAGCCCGGCGGCTGGCTGCTCACCCGGGAGCGTTGGCCCGATTCGGCGACGCGCGAGCTGATGATGCGCCGATACCTCAACGCGACCGAGCGCGCCGAGTACGCCGGGCGGCACCCGCGTGCGCAGCGGGAGTGGCTGCTCGGGCGGGTCGCGGTGAAGGACGCCGTCCGGAGCTGGCTCTGGGACCGCGGCCACGGGCCGCTCTTCCCGGCGGAGCTGACGGTCTGTTCCGATGTGGACGGTCGCGTGCAGGTCACCGGCCCGTTCGACCCGCCCCCGCCGGTGTCGCTGGCGCACGCCGGCAGCGTCGCGGTGG
>Ga0126306_10000228_pt1 | contig 23149 bp, 23 predicted proteins | sample Plot27_FD_92592 | JGI IMG/M metagenome (GOLD analysis project Ga0126306, IMG submission 92592) | Serpentine soil microbial communities from UC McLaughlin Reserve, CA, USA - Plot27 | ecosystem: Environmental > Terrestrial > Soil > Grasslands | place: USA: UC McLaughlin Reserve, Lake County... | reverse complement strand
TCGTGGTCGGCGACAAGAGCTGGTCGATCGACATGCAGCGGTACAACTTCCAGTTCACCGGCCAGCGCTTCTACCGGATCGAGAACGGCCGGCTCGCCGGCCAGCTGCGCGACGTCGCCTACCAGGCCACGACGACTGACTTCTGGGGGTCGATGTCGGTCGTCGGTGGGCCGCAGACCTACGTGCTCGGCGGCGCCTTCAACTGCGGCAAGGCGCAGCCCGGCCAGGTCGCGCCGGTCAGCCACGGGTGCCCGGCGGCGCTGTTCGAGGGCGTGAGCATCCTGAACACCGTCCACGAGGCCGGCCGATGAGTGCCCTCCCCGCCCAAGAGCTGGTCGAGCGGGCGCTGGCCGCCTCCACGGCCGACGGGCAGGTCACCGTCGTGAGCGAGAGCTCCGAGGCGAACCTCCGCTGGGCCGGCAACAGCCTCACCACCAACGGCGCCATGCGGTCGCGGTCCGTCGTCGTCATCTCCTTCGTCGACGGCGGCGCGGGCATGGCGGCCGGGACGGTTGCCCGGACCGGCACGCCGGACATCACCGAGCTGGTCGCCGCCAGCGAGCACGCCGCCCGCGACGCGGGGCCCGCCGAGGACGCGATGCCGCTGATCGGCGAGACCTCGGCGGCCGACGGCGACTGGGACGCCGACCCGGCGGAGACGTCGATCTCGGTGTTCGCCGACTTCGCCCCGGCCCTCGGTCACGCCTTCGGCGAGGCGCGGGACCGCGACGAGCTGCTGTTCGGCTTCGCCGAGCACAGCATGCGGACGACGTACCTCGGCAGCTCCACCGGTCTGCGGCTGCGGCACGACCAGCCGACCGGACGGGTGGAGCTCAACGGCAAGAGCACCGACTTCTCCCGGTCGGTGTGGGCCGGCGTCGGCACCCGCGACTTCCGCGACGTCTCCGTCGCCGATCTGGTGGCCGACGTGCAGCGCAAGCTCAGCTGGTCGCAGCGACGGATCCAGCTTCCGGCGGGCAAGTACGAGACGCTGCTGCCCCCGTCGGCGGTCAGCGACCTCATGATCTACCTCTACTGGACGATGGAGGCCCGCGACGCCGACGAGGGGCGCAACGTGTTCGCCAAGGCCGGGGGCGGCAACCGCATCGGCGAGCGGCTGGCCGCGCTCCCGCTGACGCTGCGCAGCGATCCGCACGCACCGGGCCTGGAGACGACGCCCTTCCAGGTGGTGGGCGCCTCGTCCGGTTCGGCGTCGGTGTTCGACAATGGGATGGCGACGCCCGCGGTGAACTGGATCGAGGAGGGCACGCTCACCAACCTGATCCGCCCTCGGGCGTGGGCGCTGCGGACGACGGCGCCCGCGACGGCGATGGTCGACAACCTGATCCTCACCGACCCCACGGCCACCGCCACCCAGGCGGAGATGCTGACCGGCACCGACCGGGGGCTTCTCCTGACCACCCTCTGGTACATCCGCGAGGTCGACCCGCAGACCCTGCTGCTCACCGGCCTGACCCGCGACGGCGTGTTCCTCGTCGAGGGTGGTGAGGTGACGGGCGCGGTGAACAACTTCCGCTTCAACGAGTCACCGGTCGACCTGCTGGGGCGGGCCGTGCAGGCGGGCGTGACCGAACGGACGCTCCCGCGGGAGTGGAACGACTGGTTCACGCGGGCCGCGATGCCCCCGCTGCGGGTGCCCGACTTCAACATGAGCAGCATCAGCCCGGCCAGCTGACCTCAGTTTCCCCGTTCGTCACTCGGTTCACCGGCGACGGTGCAATTCCGACAAGTGGTTCGCACAACGGCTGGGACAAACTGACGGCGACAGCCCGTGTATCCCTGATTACGCTCGGTGTCGGGAGAGCGACGCAGCTACCCCCGAATTGGAACGAAATTCTGCGGCAGGGATACAGAACCACGCGATTCCTGCCGATATCTCGACCAGTTCGCATTTCCATCGCGTGCAGAGGGCCCCGCTCGCCGGGCGGGACCGTCGAGGGGAGGACTCCGTGACCAGGAGTCGCAAGCCGTCCGTCTTCCAGGTGGGCAAGGTCCGCGACGACGGCCGTACCGTCGTCATCTCGGGCTGGGGTCTGGGCCTGTGCGCCCAGGGCTGCGCCTGCCACCGCCACCCCTCCGCCGGCCACCTCGCGATCGCCGAGGACCAGGCCGGGGGCCGCCTCGGTCTCGCCTCCTACCGCGAGGACGCATGCGACTGCTGCGAGCCGTGGACCGCGGACGAGCTCGCCGCGATCCTCCGCGACCTCGACACCGTCGCGAGCCTGCAGGCGCAGGAGCCCCTCGCCGGCTGAGCAGCACCGCCGATCTCTCGCCGGCCCGGCCGGCGGCAATGTGCGCCCAGGGCGCATTCCGAGCATGGAATGCGCCCTGGGCGCGCATTTTGTGCGGCCATCTTCCCGGGTGAGACGGACGGGGCGAATGGCCTCTCCTGAGGCCGTTGTGACGGGGGTGGCATTCCGCAGAAAGTGACCAGCGCGCCCTCCGTCACTTGTCGACACCATTTCTTTACCGTCCGTCCCGACGCGCATGGAACGTGGCCCCTTCCCCGGGCCCGGCGCACGCAGACGGAGGCCGACGGTGCAGTCCCAGCGCACGACTCCCCGGCGCCGTTCCCGCGCCCTCCTGGCGCTGGCCGCCACGCTGGCGGCCACGGCCACCGGCGTCCTCGCGCCCTCGACCGCTGCGGCCGCGCCCGGCTCCGCCGAGGAGGCGCGGAAGCTGGTGCAGGAGGCCGCTCAGCAGCTCACCGTCGTCGACGAGCAGGTGCACGAGGCCGAGGTCACCGTCGGCGCCCAGCAGAAGGCCGCTGACGACGCCGCCGCCCAGGCCGCCGACGCGCGGGCCGTGCTGGCCGGCTACGAGCCGCAGCTGCGCGCCATCGCCCAGAGCGGCTACACCGGCACCACCCAGTCGCGCGTGGCCGCGTTCCTCACCAGCGAGTCGGCGACCGACCTCGTGCAGCAGATCGCCACGATCGACCTGATCGCCGACCACATGAACGGGATCGTCGCCGAGGTCACCGCCGCGCAGGCCGCCGCAGAGGAGGCCCAGGCCGCTGCCGACCAGGCCGCGGCCACCGCGCAGGCCGGTCTTGCGCAGCTGCAGGAACAGAAGGCCGAGGTCGAGAAGCAGGTCGCCGCCTACCAGGCCGACTTCGCCCGGCTGTCGGCCGCCGAGCAGGCCCAGGTCACCACGGCCGTGGCGGGGCGTTCGCTCCAGGCGCCGCGGAACCTGCCCATGCCTCCGGGTGCCGCGGGTGAGGCCATCCGGACGGCGCTCGCGCAGGTGGGCGACCGCTACGAGGGCGGCGGCACCGGACCGGACGCGTTCGACTGCTCGGGCCTGACCATGTACGCCTACGCCGCGGCGGGCGTCGCGCTGCCCCACTCGAGCCGGGCACAGTCCGGGCTCGGCACCCAGGTGACGCGGGCGGAGCTGCTGCCCGGCGACCTGGTCTTCTACTACACGCCGATCAGCCACGTGGCCCTCTACATCGGCAACGGGATGATCGTGCACGCCCGCACCTACGGCTCGCCGGTCGCGGTCACCAGCGTCGACCAGCGGGGCTTCCGCTTCGGCGTCCGGCTGTCCTGACGCGCCCTGCACAATCCGGGGGTGATCGCGCCCCCCGACTCGGCAGCCGAGCCGACGCTCCGCCCTGACGCCGTCGGGTTCCTGGACACCCTGGTCATCGGGCTGGCATCGACGTCGCCGGCCTACTCGCTGGCCGCCGTCCTCGGGCCGGTGGTCGCCCTGGTCGGGGTGCACGCCCCCGGCGTCCTGCTGGCGTCGTTCGTGCCGATGCTGCTCATCGCCGGCGCCTTCGCGGCCCTGAACCGCGCCGACCCCGACTGCGGGACGACGTTCTCCTGGGTCACCCGGGCGCTCGGCCCGGCCGCGGGCTGGATCGGCGGCTGGGCGATCACCATGACCGGCGTCCTGGTCCTGGGATCGCTGGCCGAGGTGGGCGTCCGGTTCACCCTGCTGGCCGGAGGCCTCGACGGCTGGGCCGACTCCACGCTCGTCGTGACCGTGCTGACGGCCGCACTCATCCTGCTCATGGCGTGGATCTGCGTGCGCGGCACCGAGATCTCCGCCCGGCTGCAGAACGCGCTGATCCTGGCGCAGACCGCGGCGCTGGCGGCCTTCGCCGTCGTCGCGCTGGTCCGGGGGATCGGCGGGGACGGCCCGTTCGGCGGCCTGACGCCTGCCTGGGGCTGGCTGGACCCGTTCGGTGCCGGCGGTGCCGCCCTGACCAGCGGCCTGCTGCTCGGGGTGTTCGCCTACTGGGGCTGGGAGAGCGCCCACAACCTGACCGAGGAGGTGACCGGCCCGCGGATCACGCCGGGCCGGGCGGGCGTGCTCTCCACCGTCGTCCTCATGCTGACCTACCTCGGCGTCGCGACGGCCGTGGTGTCCTTCGCTGGCACCGACTGGCTGGCCGAGAACGCCGACGAGGAGGAGGCGGTCTTCGCCCTGCTGTCGTCCCAGGCGCTCGGGGGCTGGGACTGGGTCGTGCTGCTGGCGGTCGCCACCTCGGCCGTCGCGTCGACCCAGACCACGATCATCCCGGCGTCCCGGACGGCGCTGTCGATGGCCCGCCGGGCCGCGCTGCCCCGGCGGTTCGCCTCCATCTCCCCCCGGCACCGCACCCCCGACGTCTCGACCTGGTGGGTCGCCGCCGTGGGGATCGCCTGGTACATCGGCGTCGGGCTGGTGAGCGAGAACGCGCTCTACGACTCGATCACCGGGCTCTCGCTGCTCATCGCCTTCTACTACGCCCTGACCGGGCTGGCCTGCGCCGTGTACTTCCGCCGCCGGCTCCGGAACAGCGTCCGCGAGTTCCTGCTGCTCGGCGTCGGGCCGCTGGTGGGCGCCGTCATGCTCACCTGGCTGCTGGTGCTCTCGGTGCGCGACCTCGCCGACGCCGGGAACTCCTACACCGGCCAGGCGTGGCTGGGGGTCGGGCCGCCGCTGGTCATCGGCGTGGGCGTGCTGGCGGCCGGCGTCGTCCTGATGCTCTGGTGGCGGCGCCGCGACACCGCCTTCTGGCGCGAGCGGGCGAGCGTCGCCGACAGTTGATCATCGTCCAGGTGCACGCGACACGGCCGGTCGGGGCCGGACGTGCCGGCCGGGCGTGCACGCAGGCGATGATCGACTCGCGGGCCGGCCGTCAGTGCAGCCGGCGTCCCTCGGCCAGCATCTGCACCAGAGTCGAGATCCGCTTCGCCCGCGTCTCCGGGCTGGCCGCGGTGTGCACCCGCCAGAGGACGGCGTACCGGTTGGCGCCGTCCAGCGCCTCGAACTCCCGCTGCGCCGCCGGCTCGGCCGCCAGCGCCGCGGCGAGGTCGTCGGGCACGGTGATGGTGGCCGACCCGGCGTAGGCCCGCTCCCAGCGCCCGTCGGCCCGGGCCGCATCGACCGCGGCGAGGCCCGCGGGCCGCATCCGGCCGGCGAGGATCAGCGCCTCGACGGCGTCGACGTTCTTCTGCGACCAGACGCTGCGCGCCCGCCGTGGAGTGATCCGCTGCAGGTAGAACCGGTCGTCGAGCCGCCTGGACTGCCCGTCGATCCAGCCGAAGCACAGGCACGACTCGACCAGCTCCGCGTAGGTCACCGACGGCACCCCGGCGCCCTTCTTGGCCAGCTTCACGTACACGCCGTCGGCGGTCGCGCCCTCGGTGTCCAGCCAGGCCTCCAGCGCGGCCTGGTCGGGGAAGTCGCGCACGGGGAGGTCGGTCGGCAGCGTCACGGCCGCCATCCTGGGCACCGGGCGGCTCGCCCGTCCAGGGGTCGCGCGGTTTCGGGGGAACCTGACGCGGCTACCGGCGTCCCGGAGAGCCGTGCCGCGTGGCCGGCAACGGGAGGTGGCAGGTGGGCGACCACGAACCGGGTCCGTCGGTGGTCTGGCTGGTGCGACACGGCGAGAGCATGGGCAACGTCGCCGACGCCCACGCGCAGAAATCGGGGGCGGGACGGCTGAAGCTCGACGTCCGCGATCCCGACGTCCCCCTCTCGGACACCGGCCGCGCCCAGGCCGAGGCGCTGGGCCGCTACCTCGCCGACCTGCCCGAGGAGGAGCGGCCGACCGCCGCGCTCAGCTCACCGTTCGCGCGGGCGCTCACCACGGCCGAGCTGGCGATCCAGGACCTCGGCATCCGGGTGCGCACCGACGAGCGGCTGCGCGAGCGCGACTTCGGCGCCTTCGACGGCATGACCGGGGCCGGCATCCGGGAGAAGTACCCGGACGAGGCCGGCCGGCGGGACCTGCTCGGCAAGTTCTACTACCGGCCGCCGGGCGGGGAGAGCTGGGCCGACGTCGCGCTGCGCATCCGCAGCCTGCTGGCGACCGAGGGCCTGCGCAACGACTGCCAGCGGCTGCTGATCGTCGCCCACCAGGCCGTGATCATGGTGTTCCGGTACGTGCTGGAGGAGCTCACCGAGCAGGAGCTGCTGGCCGTCGACAAGGAGCAGCAGGTCGCCAACGCCTCCCTGACCCGCTACGAGCGCGACGCCGACGGCGGCTTCCGGCTGATCGCCTTCAACGAGGTCGAGCACATCGTCGCCGAGTCCGAGGACGTCACGAAGGAGCCCGATGCCGCCCAGCACGCCTGAGCCGACGCTGGTCACCTCGGAGCTCCTCCGTGGCTGGCCGCTGCCCGAGCCGACCGGCGGGAAGAACGCGCGCGGCTCGGTCCTGGTGATCGGCGGCAGCGCCGAGACCCTCGGTGCGGTGCTGCTCGCCGGTGAGGCCGCGATGCGCGCCGGTGCCGGCAAGCTCCAGGTGGCGACGGCGGCCTCCGTGGCGCCGTTCGCCGCCGCGGCGCTGCCTGAGGCCCTGGTGCGCGGTCTGCCCGAGACGGGGTCGGGCGGGATCAGCGCCGACGCGGCGGACACCGTCCGCGACCTGGCGACCGGCGCCGACGCCGTCCTCATCGGGCCGGGCATGGCCGACGCCGAGGAGATCCAGGAGTTCGGCGCGCGGTTGCTGCCGGACCTCTCCGGGCCGCTGGCGCTCGACGCCCTCGCGCTGGCCTGCGTCACCGCCGACGTCGCCTGCGTGCAGCACCTGCGCGGCCGGGTGGTGTTCACGCCCAATCCCACCGAGATCGCCCGCGCCCTGCACGTGGACGACGAGGAGATCGAGAAGGATCCCGACGGCGCGGCCCTCGACCTCGCCGGCCGGGCGCAGGCCGTCGTCGGGCTGGGCGGGGCGACGTCGTGGATCGCCACTCCCGACGGCCGGCTCTGGCAGGACGAGAGCGGCAGCTCGGGCCTGGGGGTCTCCGGTTCGGGGGACGTGCGCGCCGGCATCACCGCCGGGCTGCTCGCCCGCGGTGCGGAGCCGGCGCAGGCCGCGGTCTGGGGTGCCTTCCTGCACGGCCGGGCCGGCGAGCGGCTCTCGTCGTCCATCGGCCGGCTGGGGTTCCTTGCCCGCGAGCTGCCGCCCGAGGTGCCGAAGGTGCTCGCCGAGCTCAGCGGACGCTGAGCACGGAAGTCGGTGGGCAGGGCGCCGGCGGCGGGGTCGAGGGCCACCGACCCCTTGTGGGGTGCGCGACCTGACGAGCACTGTTTCCGCGAGAGGCGCCGAGGAAGGCGCTCCCCCGGTGGCGGAGGAGGCCGAGATGAAGGACTGCGCATTCATCCGCGGGAGCGGCAGCAGCAACCGCGGCAAGCAGGGGATCGACTACTTCCCGGGCATCTCGGCAGAGAGCGCCGGAGCGGAGGGGCTCTGCATGCACCTCCTCGAGATGCCGGCCGGCGCTGAGGCGAAGGCACACCTGCACGAAGGCCACGAGTCAGCGATCTACGTGCTCGAGGGGTCGGCATCGGTGCGCCACGGACCGAACCTCGAGCACGTCGACACCGTGAGTGCTGGTGACTTCGTCTACATCCCGGCCGGCATGCCGCATCAGCCGTTCAACCCGACGAACACGTCGGTGCGGGCGCTCATCGCGCGGACGGACCCGAACGAGCAGGAGAGCGTCGTGCTGCTCTGAGCTCTCGGCCGGGATCTCGCCGTCAGCGCACGCCGAGGAACTCCCGCGGACCGGCCGGGGACGGCGGTTCCCGGAGCGTCCGGATCCCGTAGGCCACCGCGCACAGCACAGGCAGGAGGACGAGCGCCGCGTCGCTGCGCAGCCGTTCGGCCACGGCGTCGATCGGCTGCAACCGCAGCCCGTAGAACTCCAGCCACCCCGCCGGGTCGCCGGGGACCGTGTGGAACGGATGCCACAGCAGCACGGTGGCCACGACGAGGAAGACCCAGGGCACGGCGAGGCGGTCGTCCCGGGAGACCAGCACGGTCGCCACCACGGTGAGCAGGACACCCACGGGGACGAGGATGCGGTCGACGTCGCTGCCGCCGAGGACGGTGATGCCGAAGGTTCCCGCGGCCACCGACGTGATCCACAGCAGCCGGCGATCGGCCGCGACGGTGTGCAGACGCGCGAGGACGACGAGCGCGACCAGGCCCAGGCCGCTGACCACCATGAAGACGAACCGTGCCGCATGCGTCGGGCTGGTCGACACGTCCTGCCAGAAGTAATCCAGGAGCGCACCGAGGCCGCGCGCCGCCCTCGTCCGCGGACGGGTCACGGCGTAGAACGCGGCCGCTGCCGCCACCGCGGTCGTGGCGAGGCCCCACCACGCGCGGCGGAGCCCGAGGAGGACCGCGAGCCAGGCCGCGGGAACGCCGACGAGGGCCCACTGTTCCCGGGTCAGCACCAGGACGACGAGGACGACGACGCCGAGGGCCGGTGCCCAGGGGCGGGCGGTGAGGACCAGCGCGCACCACACCAGGAGCAGGGCGAGCGAGGTGGGATCGGTGAGCACCGGATACGACAGGTAGAGCCGCACCGTCCAGGGGTTGAGCAGGAACAGCGCGACCAGTGCCGTCAGGTGGAGCGGGTGCGTCAGGCCGAGGCGGCGGCCCAGCCACACCAGCGCCACGGCGGCGCCCAGGAGGGCCACCGCGTTGACGATCCGGAAGCCGTCCACCGACCGGTCGGGCGCCAGCAGGTGGACCAGCCACGGGACGAGCACCCGCCGGTTGAAGGGCGCGATGACCTCGGGCTGCCCCTCGGCCATCAGGCAGTACTGCCCGCCGTCCCAGCCGCAGCCGCCGGCCACCTCGATCAGCTGGGCCCGGACCACCTGGACGAGCAGCGAGAGGACCGAGACCAAGCCCAGGGCCCAGATCGCCGGGGCCGTCAGGTCCCTCAACGCCGACCGCGGCCGCTCCGGACTGGTCGACATCGCCGACCAATGTACTGACGACCACCTCCGCGGCCGTTCGTCCGGGCCCGTGTCGGGCTACCGCGCGCCGAGGAACTCCCGCAGACCTGCGAGCAGCCGGTCGACGTCGTCGCGGTCGGTGTAGGGCGCGAGCCCCACGCGCAGTCCGCCGGTGTCGCCCAGGCCGAGCCACCGGCTCGTCTCGATCGCGTAGAACGAGCCGGCGGGCGCGTTCACGCCGCGCTCGGCGAGGAAGCGGTAGGCCTCGGCGGCGTCCCGGCCGTCGAACGTGAGCAGCAGCGTCGGCGTGCGGTGGGCGGCCCGCGAGTGGAGCCGCACGCCGGGCAGCTCGGCCAGCCCGGCCTCCAGGTGCTCGCGGAGCCGGTCCTCGTACTCCTCGAGCGCGGTCATCGACGCCACCAGCCGCTCCCGCCGGGTGCACTCGGCCGGGACCAGACCGGCGAGGAAGTCGACCGCCGCCGTCGTCCCGGCCAGGAGCTCGTAGGGCAGGGTGCCGAGCTCGAACCGTTCGGGCACGTCCTCCGACGACGGCAGGAGCTTGGCCGGGTGCAGGCTCTCCAGCTGCGCGGGTGCGGCGGCCAGCACGCCGCAGTGCGGGCCGAGGAACTTGTACGGCGAGCAGGTGAAGAAGTCGGCGCCGAGCGCCCGGACGTCGACCGGTGCGTGGGCGGTCAGGTGCACGCCGTCGACGGCCAGCAGTGCACCCGCGGCGTGCACCCGGTCGGCGATCGCCCTGACGGGTGGCCGCGTGCCGATCAGGTTGGAGGCGCCCGTGACCGCCACCACCCGGGTCCGGCCGGTGAGCACCTCGGCGACGTCGTCGGCGGTGAGCTCCCCGGTCTCCGGGTCGAACGCCGCCCAGCGCACGGTCGCGCCCACGGCCTCGGCGGCACGCACCCACGGCCGCACGTTGGCGTCGTGGTCGAGCCGGCTGACCACCACCTCGTCGCCGGGGCCCCAGCCGGCCGCGAGCGTGCGGGACAGGTCGAAGGTCAGCTGCGTGGCGCTGCGCCCGAAGACGACGCCCCGCGGGTCGGCGCCCAGCAGGTCGGCGACGGCCGCCCGCGCGGCGAGCACCGTGTCGTCGGCCAGCCGCTCGGCCGCCGTCACCCGGCCGCGGTTGGCGATCGACGAGGTCAGCGTCCCGGCGACCGCCCGCGCGACCGGCTCGGGCACCTGGGTGCCGCCGGGGCCGTCGAAGTGCGCGGTGCCCGAACGCAGGGCCGGGAACTGCGCCCGGACGGCGGCGACGTCGTAGCTCATTGCGGCGACGCTACCGAGGGCCGTCAGGCGAGCAGGGTGCGCAGCAGCGCGCCGACGGCGTCCACCTCGATCAGGAAGCCGTCGTGGCCGTACGGCGACCGGATCACCTCCAACGGCACCCCCAGCGCCTGCGCCACCCGCTGCTGGAGCACCAGCGGGTAGAGCCGGTCGCTGTCCACCCCGGCGACGACGGCCCGGGCGGTCACCCGCGCGAGGGCCGCCTCCACGCCGTCCCGGCCCCGGCCGACGTCCCAGGTGTTCATGGTCTCGGTCAGGACGACGTAGCTCCCCGCGTCGAACCGCCGGGCCAGCTTCTCGGCGTGGTGGTCGAGGTAGGAGGTGACGGGGAACCGGCCGTCGGACTGCACCGCCCGGCCGAACCGCTCCTCCAGCTCGAAGGCACTGCGGTAGGTGAGGTGCGCGATCCGGCGGGCCGTGCCCAGGCCGTCCACCGGTGGGTCGGACGGCGGGTAGTCGCCGCCCCGCCACCGGGGATCGGCCCGGATCGCCGCCTGCTGGGTGGTCTGCGTGCCGATCTGGTCGGCGGTGGCGGCAGCTCCCGAGGCGAGGAAGAAGAGCGTCGCGACCCGGTCGGGCATGGCCACCGCCCACTCGAGCGCGCGCATCCCGCCCATCGAGCCGCCCACGATGCAGGCCCAGCGCCCGATGCCGAGCGCGTCGGCCACCGCCGCCTCGACCCGCACCTGGTCGCCGACGGTGATCTCGGGGAACCGGGATCCCCACGGGCCGTCGTCGGGCGCGGCCGAGGAGGGCCCCGTCGTCCCCTGGCAGCCGCCCAGGACGTTCGGGCAGACGACGAAGAAGCGGTCGGTGTCCAGCGGCAGGCCGGGTCCGATCAGCCCGTCCCACCATCCCGCCGTCGGGTGTCCCGGGCCGGCCGGACCGACGACGTGACTGTCGCCGGTCAGGGCGTGCTCGACCAGCACGGCATTGCCGCCGTCGGGCGCGAGCGTCCCCCACGTCTCGTAGGCGACCCGGACCCCGGGCAGCTGCCCGCCGCGCTCGAGCGGGAACGGCCCGGGCAGGTCGAGGAACCGGCGGTCGCCCGCCGGGTCCCCCTCGACCCACCCGCCCACGTCAGGCCGACTTGGCGGCGCGGAAGCCGGCCTCCAGGTCGGCCAGGATGTCCTCGATGCCCTCCAGGCCCACGGCCAGGCGGACCAGCCCCGGCGTCACGCCGGTCGTGAGCTGTTCCTCGGCGGTCAGCTGCGAGTGCGTGGTCGAGGCGGGGTGGATGACCAGGCTGCGCACGTCGCCGATGTTCGCCACGTGGCTGTGCAGCTCCAGCGCCTCGACGAACTTCTGACCGGCCTCGCGACCACCGTGCAGCTCGAAGGTGAGGACGGCGCCCGCGCCCCGCGGGGCGTACTTCTGCTGGGCGGCGTGCCACCTGGACGAGGGCAGGCCCGGGTAGTTCACCGAGTCGACCTCGTCGTGCGCCTCGAGCCACTCGGCCACGCGCTGGGCGTTCTGCACGTGGCGCTCCATGCGCAGCGACAGCGTCTCGATGCCCTGCACGACGAGGAACGCGTTGAACGGCGAGATGGCCGGGCCCAGGTCGCGCAGCAGCTGGACGCGGGCCTTGAGCGCGAAGGCCGGCGCACCGAGGTCGGCGTAGACCACGCCGTGGTACGTCGGGTCCGGAGTCGTGAAGCCGGGGAACTTGCCGCTGCGCCAGTCGAAGCCGCCGCCGTCGACGATCAGGCCGGCGATGACCGTGCCGTGCCCGCCCAGGTACTTGGTGGCCGAGTGCACGACGACGTCGGCGCCGAACTCCAGCGGCCGGATGAGGAACGGCGTGGCGATGGTGTTGTCCACGATCAGGGGGACGCCGTTGCGGTGCGCCACTCCGGCGACGGTCTCGATGTCGAGGAGATCGCCCTTCGGGTTGCCGATGGTCTCCCCGAAGAACGCCTTTGTGTTGTCCCGGACCAGGGCCTGCCACGCCTCCGGGTCGTCGGGGTCCTCGACGAAGGAGACGGTGACCCCCAGCTTGGGCAGCGAGTGGTGGAGCAGGTTGTAGGTGCCGCCGTAGAGCGAGGCCGAGGCGACGACGTGGTCACCGGCCTCGGCGATGTTCAGCAGCGCCAGGGTCGTCGCCGACTGGCCGCTCGACACCGCCAGTGCGGCGACGCCACCCTCCAGCGAGGCCACGCGCTGCTCGAGCGCGTCCTGCGTCGGGTTCATGATGCGGGTGTAGATGTTGCCCAGCTCGGCCAGCGCGAACAGGTCGGCGGCGTGCTGGCTGTCGCGGAACTGGTACGCGGTGGTCGCGTAGATCGGCAGCGCGCGGGCGCCGGTCGTGGGGTCGGGGCTGGTGCCGGCGTGGATCTGCCGGGTCTCGAAGCTCCAGCTCTGGGGGTCGCTCATGCGCCGTCTCCTCACACTCGCGGAGGGCCCGCGGCGCGCAGGATCTCCGTCCTTGCCGGGCGACGGACGTCGTCCAGCCGGCTCTTCCCCTGGAGCACCTCAGACGGAGTAGAGGTTGCCGGGCAGCCAGCCAGGTGCTTTGCACTGCCTCTCGTGAGCCACCGCCGATCCTAGGTCGCTCCATGTCCCACGTGAAACATGCGTCTCACCCAGTGGACGCCACGACGGAGACCGCGGACGGAGCTCGCCGAGCGCGGTCGCGGGCGGCGAGGAGGGGGTCCAGGTCGTCCCCGACCGTCAGCCGGTGGAACTCGGGGTCGTCGCCGTGGGCCGGGGCCCGGTGGTCCCGGTCGGGAGGCCGGTCTCGGTGGGTGGAGCGGGGGTCGGCTCGTCCGTCCCGCCGGTCGGCTCGCTCGACGTCGTGGATTCCTCCGTCGTCGTCGGCTCCTCCTCCCGCGTCGTGGGCGTGACCGTGGTGGAAGGCGCCGTCGGCTCCACCGTCGTGCTGGGCACCGGAGTGTCGGTGACCGTGCCCGTGGTGCCGGTGCCCGCCGCGCCGGTCGTCTCGGGCCGTATGTTCAGGTACAGCGCGAAGATCGCGAGGAAGAGCACGCCGAGGATCACGGTCGACGTGCGAGCGGGCCCCAGGTGATCCGGGATGCGCTGCCAGCCCGCGCGGGCCGGCGCGGTCGTCACCGTCGGTGCGACCTCGGGCTGCTCCGTCGTCGGGCCGTCGGCCGCGTGGGTCATCGCTCGCCGTCCGGGGCGAACGCGGGGCTCTCGGCGGGCGCGTCGGCGCTGCTGGGCGGCGGCACGTTCATGCCCTGGTCGCGGAAGGCGAGGACGACGCGGGCCCGCAGGTCGCGGCCGACCTCGAACTGCTTGCCGGGGAGCGTGCGGGCGACCATGCGCACGTTGACCTGCTCGAGGTCGAGGCTCTCCACGCCCATGACGCTCGGCGGGTCGAGCAGCAGCGGCCGCAGGCCGGGGTCGCGGAAGGCCTCGCGGCCCACCTCGCGCAGGATCTCGTTGACGCGGTTGACGTCCACGGTGGTCGGCACGGGGACATCGACGACCGCCCGGGCCCAGTCGCGGGACAGGTTCACGACCTTGACGATCTGCCCGTTCGGGACCGTGACCACCTCACCATTGGACGAGCGCATCCGGGTGACGCGCAGCGTGACGTCCTCGACCGTGCCGGTGGCCGGCTCTGACGCGCCGGTGACGCTGATCGCCACGACGTCGCCGAACCCGTACTGCCGCTCGGTGATGATGAAGAACCCGGCCAGCACGTCACCGACGATCCGCTGCGCGCCGAAGCCGAGACCCACGCCCAGCACCGTGGCGGGGGCGACCAGGCCGGTCACCGGCACGCCGAGCCGGTCGAGGATGAAGAAGACCGCGATCGAGTAGATGAGCACGATCGCGGCCCAGGTGAGCACCTGGGTCAGGGAGTGCCGGTGCTTGGCCGCCTCGGAGCGCACCAGGACGTCGCCGCCGGTGGCCCGGGCGTCGATCCGGTCGGTGATGCGCGAGCCCACCCAGGCGACGAAGCGGGCCAGCAGGATCGATCCGAGCAGGATCAGGACCACTTCCAGGCCGCGCCCGGAGAGCCAGTCACGCAGCTCTTCCCAGGGGCTCACGGCGCGTCCGTCCGCGGGGGCGTCATGGGGATCGTCATCTCCTCCACCTTGACCTGTGCTGCGGCGCGATGCCAAACCCCCTGGTCGCTCACCGCGGCTCCACGAACAGGGAGGCGGCGGACCGGCCGATGGCGCCGTCCGCGTCGAACAGGACGGCGAAGCACTGGGCGGCGCCGGTGCCGCCGAGCACGGTGGTGGCGTCCATGCCCAGCCACTCGCCCCGGGGCGGGCGGTGCAGATTGAGCGTGAGGTCGACGTTGGCGAACGTGGCGGTGCTCCAGTCCAGGGCCGCGGAGATCCCGCTGGCGGCGTCGGTCATCACCAGCAGGTGCTGCAGCGGCGTCATGGGCTCCCCTCGACGAGGTCGCAGTTCGCACGGGTCCAGGCAGCGGCGGGGCCGGGGGAGTTGAAGCTGCCGGCGAAGAAGCGCCATTCCATGGCCCGGTGGTAGGCGACGTCCTCGGTGAAGAACTCCGCGTCCTCCGGCTTGCTCTCCTCGGGCCGCACCGCGGCCGGGTGGGGGAGCGGCTCGTCCGGCCCGGCGCCGTCCTCCCGGAGCCGCATCCGCCAGGCCGACAGCCGCATCAGCGGCCGCTCGCCGGCCGCGGTGAGCACCGCCTCCACCAGCTCCACCCGACGCCCGGGGCGGACGACGGAGGTGGCGATCCGCACCGGCCCGACCGGCACGGGCGCGAAGTTGTCGTAGGCCAGCCGCACCGTCTGCCCGCCGTCGATCCCGCTGACCCGTTCGGCCTCGCGGAGCAGCAGGGCGGCCGGCGGCCCGGCGTGCTGCAGCCCGGCGTCCCACGGGCCGATCGTCAGCGCGGTCGCCGTCCAGCCGCCGTCGTCCGCGGGCACGTACAGGGACGCGGGCAACTCCATGCCCTGCAGTCTCCCGAGAGCGGTCAGTCGCCCGCCCGCCGGGTGTCCCAGACGGCGAACGCCGTCCAGGCCGCGGCGGCGACGGCGGCCAGCGACCACAGCCAGCGCAGGTCGGCCGACGTCGAGAGCAGCAGGAGGACGGCGACGACGAGCACCGCGCCGGCCAGTGGGACGGTGCGCAGCAGGGTCCGGAAGGTGTCGGGGCCGGGGATCGCGACGAACGCGACGGCGGCGCAGACCACGAGGAACGCGCAGAGGGCGGCCAGGAACAGCGAGGTGAGGCCGTACTGGTCGGGCAGCGCGATCGCACCGAGCCCGAAGGCGACGATGCCGAGCGCCAGGCCCAGCAGCGTCCGGCGACGGCGGTCGGACCACGGTGGCCTGTCCACGCCGCCAGTGTGCCCGCTCCCGGCGCTCGTCATGTCCTCCGCGGCGTGCGGGACCGGTAGGGGGCACGGGACGGGTTGCGGACTACATTGCCGGGATGCCCCGCGTCGCCCGCCCCGCCCTGGGCTACGCGTTCACCCTCGCGGCCGCCGGCTTCTTCGCGGTCAACGGCACGGTGTCGACCCTGGCCCTGCAGGCGGGCATCCCGCCCACCCGGCTGACGGCCCTGCGCTGCACCGGTGCGGCCCTGGTCCTGCTGGCGGTGCTCGCGGTGGCCGCGCCGGGCCGGCTGCGGGTCACCTGGCGGGAGGTGCCGTTCCTGGCGCTCTTCGGCGTCGTCGGCGTCGCCCTGACCCAGTTCCTCTACTACGTCGCCATCGGTCGGATGCCGGTCGGCATCGCCCTGGTCTTCGAGATGACCGCGCCGGTGTTCATCGCCCTCTACGTGTGGCTGGTGCGCCGCGAGAAGGTGCGCAGCCGGCTCTGGCTGGCCCTGCTGCTGTCGCTCTCGGGTCTGGTGCTGGTCGCCGAGGTCTGGCGGGACGGCGGCTCGCTCGACCCGGTCGGCGTCGGCGCGGCCCTGGTCGCCGCCCTCTGCCTCGCCGCGTACTACCTGCTGGGGGAGCGGGGCACCGTGACCCGCGACCCGGTGGCGCTGACCTGCTGGAGCTTCGTCGCCGCCGCGGTGTTCTGGGCCGCAGCAGCCCCGTGGTGGGCGTTCGACGCGAGCGTCCTCGGCGAGCGGGTGCCGATGTCGCTCGGCTCGCTGGAGCTGCCGCTGTGGGTGCTCGTGGCGTGGATCGTCGTGCTCGGGGCGATGGTGCCGTTCGCCCTGTCCATCGCGGCGCTGCGGCACCTGCACCCGACCGCGGCCGGCCTGCTGGCCACCGTGGAGCCGGTCATCGCCTCGATCGTCGCCTGGCTGTGGCTCGAGCAGGTGCTCAGCGGCTGGCAGCTGCTCGGCGGTGCCGTCGTCCTCACCGGCATCGTGCTCGCGCAGACCGCCCGAGCGGAGCCGGTCCCGACACCGCTGCCCGAGACCCCGGCGCCGCTCTCGTCCTGAGCGGCGGGGCGGAGCGATGTCCCCCAGGTGGGCATTCCGGCCGAGCGAATGCCCTGTCCCGGGACACCGTTCCGCCGGCCGACGGAACGCGGCAGGTCGGGACAACGTCGGGACATCGGGCCGACGCGGCCGGGACACCGGGCCGGACACGGTGATCACGACCGATTCCGCTCCTGGAGGTTCCCGTGACCACGCTCGCCCCGACCGACCGTCCCGCCCCCACCCGCCCGTCCGCCCTGCGGCGCACCGCCGTCGCCGGCACCGGGGTGCTCGCCGGCCTCTTCCCGACCGTGTGGACGGCCGGCACCGTCGTCGAACTGGCGACCGGCGCCGAGCGCGACCACCTGTACCACCAGGTCACCGGCCAGGGCCTGCTGCTCGGCGCACTCTGGCTCGGCGGCCTGCTCCCGCTGCTGGTCGCCGGCTGGCGCGGGCGCCGGCCCGCCCCGGCGGCCGCTGCGCTGCACCTGGCCGTCATGGCCGCCGCCGTGGTCGCCGGCGCGCTCTCGCCGGGCAACGGCGGGCTGTTCGTCGCCGCGTTCGTCGTCCTCACCGGCGCGCTCGTGTGGACGGCGCTGCCGCTGCGCCCGCGGATCACGCCGGGCGGCCTCGACCCCGTCCTCGCCCCGCTGGCCCTCGCCGCAGCCGCGCTGTTCGTGCCGTTCGTCGTCAGCGAGTCGGCCCTGCAGCGCGCGATGGGGAACAAGCACGCCGAGTTCAGCCACTACTTCGACATGACCTGGATCGGCGTCGCGCTGGTTCTGGCCGCCGTCGCCGCCGCCACCGTCCCGGCCACCCGCCGGCTGGGGCTGTGGGCGATGCTCGGGATCGCCGTCGTCGGCGGTGCCCGGTACGCCCTCACGCCGGAGACGACGTGGTCGCTGGCGGCCCTCGCGCTCGGCGCCGTGGGTGCCGCGGTCACCGGCATGCGGCTCGCCCGCCGGGCGGGCTGACGCCCCGGTGCGCCGGCCCGCCTTATCGTTCCCGACCGTGATGCGTCGGCCGGCCCCCTCCGCCCAGTCCTGGGCGGCAGGGGGCCTGGGCGCCGTCGGCGTCGCCGCGTGCCTGGCCGCGGTCGCTCTGCACACCGCCACCGGCAGCTGGGGGCTGCCCTCGGCCGCGGAGGCGCCGGTGGACCTCGCGGTGGGGCTCGCCTATCCGCTCATGGGTGCGCTGGTCGTCCTGCACGGCCGCGGCAGCCGGCCCGTCGGGTGGCTGCTGCTCGGCGCCGGCTGCGCCGCGGCGCTGGCCGCACTGACCACCGCCCTGGCGATGGCGGCCGACGAACCGACCGCGGCGGCCCGGACGGCGGCCCAGCTGAGCAGCGCGCTGTGGGTGCCCGGCTTCCTGCCCCTGTTCGCGCTGCTGCCGCTGGCCTATCCCGACGGGCTCCTCCCCGGGCGGCTCTGGCGGGTGCTGCGGGCGGCCACCGTCGCCGGCATCGCCCTGTTCACCGTCGGCATGGCGCTCTACCCCGAGCAGGTCCAGGGCCGGGTCCGGCTGGACAAGCTGGTGGTGTCCGAGCCGCTCGCCCAGGTGCTGGTCACGGTCGCCGTGCCGCTGGTCCTGGCGGGTGTCGCCGGCGGGCTGGCCGCCCTGGTGGTCCGGCTGCGGCGGGCGTCGGGGCTGGTGCGCCGCCAGGTCGTGGTCCCGCTGGTCGCGGTCGCCGTGCTCGTGCTGGACGTCGTCCTGCAGGGCGTCCTCCCCTCGCCGGCGGACGTGCTGTCCCAGGCGGTGGCCGTCGCCCTCGTGCCGGTCGCCATCGGGATCGCGGTCACCCGCCACCGGCTCTACGACCTCGACCTGGCCGTCTGCCGCGCGCTGGCCGGGGTGAGCCTCGCCGTCTGCCTGAGCGGCGTGTACCTGACCGCGTTCGGCGTGCTCCGCGCCGCGCTGGCCGACCGGACGGCGATCGCCAGCGGCCTGGCCGCCGCGCTGACCGGGCTGCTCGTGCTCCCGCTCGGCACCCGGCTGGCGCGCGGCGTCGACCGGCTCTTCTACGGCGACCGGGCCGACCGGTACCTGGTGCTGTCGGCCTTCTCGGCGACGCTGCGCGAGCGGCTCGACGTGGCCGAGGTGCCCCAGGCGGTGTGCGACGCGATCGTCTCCTCGCTGCGCCTGGGCTCGGCCGAACTGGTCCTCGGCTCGGGGCGGCGCGCGTCGGCCGGCGTCGCGGGGGGGCCGGGCACCCGCGTGCCGCTGCAGCACCGGGGCGCCGAACTGGGCTCGGTCACGGTGACCCCGCGCCCGGGTGAGCGCGAGCTCGACGAGCGCGACGCCGAGCTGGTGGCCGCCCTCGCGGACTCAGCGGCTCCCGCGGTGGCCGCCCTCCAGCTGACCGACTCGCTGCAGCAGGCCCGGGAAGGCCTCGTGGCGGCGCGCGAGGAGGAGCGCCGGCGGGTGCGGCGTGACCTCCACGACGGCGTGGGCGCCGCGCTGGCGGGGGTGCGGCTGCAGATGGAGTCGGCCCGCGACCTGGTCGAGGACCCGCTGGCCGGCAAGCTGCTCGACGCGGCGTCCGACGGGCTGGCCGAGGCGGTGCGCGACCTGCGCACGGTCACCGACGACCTGCGGCCCCCGGCCCTGGACGACCTCGGGCTGGCCGCGAGCCTGCGCACGCTGGCCGACCGGCTCCGCACCCCCGGCCTGGAGGTCGGCGTCGACGTGTCCCCGCTCCCGCCGCTGCCGGCCGCCGTCGACGTCGCCTGCTACCGCATCGCCGCCGAGGCGCTGGCCAACGCCGTCCGGCACGCCCGGGCCCGGCGGGTGGCGCTGTGCGTCCGCCTGGACGGCGGGGAGCTGCAGCTCTCGGTGAGCGACGACGGCGTCGGCCTGCCGCAGGAGCGCGGCGGTCGCGGAATTGGCCTGGAGTCGATGCGGCAGCGGACCGAGGAGGTCGGCGGCCGGTTCGAGATCGCCTCGGGGAGCTCCGGGACGTCTGTGCGCGCCGCCCTGCCGGTGGAGGCGGCATGACACGGATCCTGCTGGTCGACGACCACCCGCTGTTCCTCGACGGGGTGCGGGCGGCGCTGGCCCGCACCGAGGACCTCGAGGTGGTGGGGGAGGCGCACGACGTCGCCGGGGCGGTGGCCGCCGCGCTGGAGCTGCGGCCCGACGTCGTCCTCATGGACCTGGGCCTGCCGGACGGTTCGGGCATCGAGGCGACGCGGCAGATCCTCGCCGGCAGTCCCGGTACGCGGGTGCTGGTCATGACCATGTCCGACGAGGACGACGCCGTGGTGACGGCGATGCGCGCGGGGGCCCGCGGATACGTGGTCAAGGGCTCGGGTCGTGCGGACCTGCTGACCGGTATCCGGACGGTGGCCGCCGGCGGGGCGGTGTTCAGCCCGGGCGTCGCCGACCGGCTGGCCCTGATGTTCGGCAGCCTCGGCGCACTGCCCGGCCAGGGCGCCTTTCCGGAGCTCACCGAGCGGGAGCGGGAGGTGCTCGACCTGGTGGCCCGCGGCTACGACAACCGGCGGATCTCCCGCGACCTCTTCCTGTCCGACAAGACGGTGCGCAACCACGTCTCCAACATCATGGGGAAGCTCGGGGTGGCCACCCGCGCGGAGGCCGTCGTCCGCGGCCGCAACGGCGGCCTGGGCGGAGGAGAGGTCAGCTGAGGAGCGACTCGATCGCGGCGCGGACCTCCGGTGCCTCGGGCTCGGTCTTCGGCCGGAACCGGGCCACCACGGCGCCGGCGCCGTCGATCAGGAACTTCTCGAAGTTCCACAGCACGTCACCGGCCTGACCGGCGGCGTCCGGCGTCTCGGTCAGCCGCCGGTACAGCGGATGCGCGTCGGGCCCGTTGACGTCGACCTTCTCCGTCATCGGGAAGGTCACCCCGTACGTGGCGGAGCAGAACTCGGCGATCTCCTCCGCGGTTCCCGGCTCCTGGCCCTTGAACTGGTTGCATGGGACGCCGAGCACCGTGAAACCGCGGGGGGAGAACTCCTGGTGCAGTCCCTCCAGGCCCTCGTACTGCGGCGTGAGGCCGCAGCGGCTGGCCACGTTCACGACGAGGGCGGGGCGACCGCCGGTCAGGGCGCCGACCGTGGTCGGCTCGCCCCGCAGGGTGCTGACGGGCACGTCGAGGAGATCGCTCATTCCCCCCGCAGCGCGCCCGCGGGGCCGTTCATTCCAGGCCGCTGATGTCGTCGGGGACGTCGACCGCGTGCTGGCGCAGCGCCTCGAGCGGCACGATCTCCAGCGCGCGGGCGTTCGTGGCCGCCAGGACGACGCCGGCCGCCGTGCCCGCCTGGTAGGCCTGCAGCCACCGCACGGCCACGACGCACCACCGGTCACCCGGCTTGAGTCCGGGGAAGCCGTACTCAGGACGCGGTGTGGACAGGTCGTTGCCGAGGTCCCGCTGCATCTCCAGGAAGTCGGCCGACACCACCGAGCAGACGGTGTGCAGGCCGACGTCGTCCGGACCGCTGCTGCAGTGCCCGTCCCGGTAGAAGCCGGTCACCGGATCGCTGCTGCACGGCTCGAGCCGGCCGCCCAGGACGTTGCGCTCCTCCTCCGCGTGCTCGGGGGACACGGCGGCTCCTGGAGCTGAGGGGGCGGCGCCGTGGTCGGCGTCGGCACAGGATGGCATCGTGCGGCTGTGACCGTCGATCCTGCGCCCGAGGAGCTGTGGCGCCCGACGCCCGAGAGCATCCGCGCCACGCGCATCGCGGCCTTCGCGGCCTGGGTGACCCAGGGGCGCGGCCTCGACTTCGGCGACCCGCCCGAGTACGACCGGATCTGGCGCTGGTCGGTGGAGCACCTCGACCGGTTCTGGGCCGACATCGCCGTGTGGACCGACACGTTCGCCGACGTCACCGACGACGAGGTGCTCGCGTCGCGGGAGATGCCCGGGGCGGTCTGGTTCCCCGGCCGGAGCATCAACTACGCCGGGGAGGTCTTCCGGCGGTTCACCGACCACGCCCCCGCGCTGATCGCCGTCGCCGAGGACCGCGACCCGGTGGAGATCTCCTGGGCGGAGCTGCGCGGGCAGGTCGGTGCCTTCGCCGCGACGCTGCGCCGGCTCGGCGTGCAGCCCGGCGACCGGGTGGCCGGGTATCTGCCCAACGTGCCCGAGGCGATGGTCGCCTTCCTGGGAGCGGCGTCGATCGGCGCGGTCTGGGCCTCGTGCGCGCCCGACTTCGGCACCCGCGCCGTCCTGGACCGGTTCGCGCAGATCGAGCCGACGGTGCTGGTCGCGGTCGACGGCTACCGGTGGAGCGGCAGGGAGTACGACCGGCGGGACGTCGTCGCCGAGCTGCGCGCGGCGCTCCCCACCGTGCGGACCACGATCGCCGTCCCCCGGCTGTTCCCCGACGAGGTGCCCGACGGCGCGCTGCCCTGGGCCGACGCGATGGCCGGCGGCGACGAGCCCGAGTTCACCGCGCTGCCCTTCGACCACCCGCTGTGGATCGTCTACTCCTCGGGCACGACCGGGCTGCCGAAGGGCATCGTGCACGGGCACGGCGGCGTGGTGCTCGAGCAGCGCAAGCAGGCGTTCCTGCACATGGACATCGGCGCGGGCGACCGGTTCTTCTGGTACGCCTCCACGGCCTGGATCATGTGGAACATCTCCGCGTCGGCGCTGCTGACCGGCGCCACCGTGATCGTCTACGACGGCGCACCGACGTACCCGTCGGTCGACGCGCAGTTCGCATTGGCCGCCCGCACCGGCATGACCTTCCTCGGCACCAGCCCCGGCTACCTCATGGCCTGCGAGAAGGCCGGTGTCCGCCCGGGCGAGGCGCACGACCTGTCCACGCTGCGCACGATGGGCGTCACCGGCTCCCCCCTCCCGGCCGGCAGCTTCGCCTGGGTCTACGACACGGTGAAGCCCGACGTCCTACTGGGCTCGCTGTCCGGCGGCACCGACGTCGCCACCGGGTTCATCGGGTCGAGCCCGCTGCTGCCGGTGACGGCGGGGGAGCTGCAGCGCCCGATGCTCGCGGTCGCCGCCGCCTCGTGGGACGAGGAGGGACGGCCGGTCGTCGGCGAGCTCGGCGAGCTGGTGATCACCGAGCCGATGCCGTCGATGCCGCTGTACCTCTGGAACGACCCCGACGGCGAGCGCTACCGCGAGTCCTACTTCGACATGTACCCGGGGGTGTGGCGCCACGGCGACTGGATCCGCATCACCGACCGGGGCACCGCGGTCATCACGGGCCGCTCGGACTCCACCATCAACCGCGGCGGCATCCGGATGGGGACGGCGGAGATCTACCGCGCGGTGCTCGCGCTCGACGAGATCACGGACGCGCTGGTCGTCGACATC
>Ga0126306_10000227_pt1 | contig 23155 bp, 28 predicted proteins | sample Plot27_FD_92592 | JGI IMG/M metagenome (GOLD analysis project Ga0126306, IMG submission 92592) | Serpentine soil microbial communities from UC McLaughlin Reserve, CA, USA - Plot27 | ecosystem: Environmental > Terrestrial > Soil > Grasslands | place: USA: UC McLaughlin Reserve, Lake County... | reverse complement strand
TGGCCACGCGTTCGCGGATGTCGGTTCTGGCTGCTGGGGACATGCCGCAGGCTGTGAAACGGAGGGCTATGAACCTATCGCCATTTTCGCGCACGGCGAAACCAAAGGGCCGCCTGCGCCGTTACTCCTTTATGCGGCCCCGACGCCTCGCAGCGCTCGCAGCGCTGGCATTCGCGCTCGCGTCGCCTGCTGTGGCAACGGCGGAGGACGCGCCGTTCGTCGGCTGGAGCGCGCTGCTGCCTGGGCTGTCGTTTGCGTACGATCCATCCAGTCCGGACGACTGCAGCGCCGGTCGCGTGCAATGCGTCGACAAGACGATCCGCGAGATGACGCGCCGCTTCGACGCGCTCGCGTGCGACCACAACGCGATCTTCTCGCTCACGTACCTGCGCGTGACGGAGGAGTACCGGCGGACGGTCGAAGGGCCGTTCTTCGACGACACGCCGTTCGTCAACTACGAGGACACGCTGTTCGCGCATTACTACTTCGCGGCGTTCGACGCGTGGGCGGACGGACGGATCGAGGAGGTCCCGCCGGCGTGGCGCGTCGCCTTCGACGCGGCGAAGAGGCGCGCGGTATCGGCAACGGGCGACCTTCTGCTGGGGATCAACGCGCATGTGCAGCGTGATCTGCCGCTCGTGCTCTACTCGATCGGCCTCGCTCGCCCGGACGGGGCCAGCCGCAAGGCCGATCACGACCGGGTCAACATCATCCTCAACCGGGTCACGGACGAGATCATCGCCGAGATCGCGCGCCGCTTCGACCCCACCGCGGACGACACCGACCTGCCGACGAGCCTCGACGGCGCGGCGCTGTTCCAGCTCCTGGCGGCGTGGCGAGAGAAGGCGTGGCGCAACGCCGAGCTGCTCGCGGCGGCGCCGACCCCCGCGGCGCGCGAGCTCGTCGTCGCCGCGATCGAGCGGGATGCCGCCATGGAGGCTCGTGCGATCGTGGTCTCGACGGCCTACCCGCCGCTCATCGGCGGCAGCGCTGCACGCGACGCGTTCTGCGGCGGCCACCACAACGACGCCTGACGCCTCCTATAGTCGCGCCCCATGGCTGAGGAGAACGGGCGCGGTCCGGCTCTCGTCGTCAACGCCGTCTCGAAGTCGTTCGGGGCGATCGCCGCCGTTCAGGACGTCTCGTTCACCGTCGAACGCGGCTCGCTCACGTGCCTGATCGGCCCCAACGGGGCCGGCAAGTCGACTCTGCTCTCCTGCATCTCCGGCTTCCTCCGCCAGGAGCGTGGGCGAATCGCGCTCGAGGAGCAGGATGTCTCGCGCCGGCCCGCTCATCGGCGCGCCCGGGCAGGACTCGGCACCGTCTTCCAGGTAACCCGTCCTCCGCACGACCTGGATGTGCTCGAGAGCACGATGGTGGGCTGTCACGCCTGGACGCGCACCGGCTTTCTCGAGGGAATCCTGAAGCCGCCCTGGCAGCGGCGGGAGGAGCGGCAGATCCGCGAGGAGGCCGAGGCCGCGCTCGAGGAGGTCGGTCTCAGCGAGCGCGCGCACGATCCCGCCGACGCGCTTCCGCTCGGTCAGCTGCGCCTCGTCGCGATCGCGCGGGCGCTCGCGCAGCGCCCGCGCGTGTTGCTGCTCGACGAGCCCGTCGCAGGCCTCCGCGCCGGCGAGAAGCAGCGGCTCGGCCGCGTCTTCCGTGACCTGCGCGAGCGCGGGCTGACGCAGATCGTCGTCGAGCACGACATGCAGTTCGTCGGCTCGGTCGCCGAGCGCGTGATCGTCCTCGACCGCGGGCGCGTGATCGCCGACGGGCCGCCCGAGCGCGTGCGCGCCGACGAGCGGGTGATCCAGGCCTACCTCGGCACCGCGACGATATGAGCGCGCTGCTCGAGGTCGACGAGCTCGTCGTCACCTACGGCCCGGCGGTCGCGGTCGACGGCGTGTCGCTGGAGCTGAAGGAGGGCGAGCGCGTGGCGCTCGTCGGTCCAAACGGTGCCGGCAAGAGCTCGCTTCTGAACGCGATCTGCGGACTTGTGAAGCCGGCTGCGGGTCGCGTCCGCGTCGATGGCCGCGATGTCACCGGCGTCGCGGCCGGCCGGATCGTGCGGCGCGGCCTGACACAGGTGCCCGAAGGGCGGCAGGTCTTCCCGAGCCTCCCGGTCGAGGCGAACCTCCTGCTCGGCGCCTACGGGCGCGACTTCCGCCGGGAGCCGCTGCTCGCGACACTCCGCTACCTGCGCCGCCGCTCCGCGATCGGCGAACGGCTCGAACGCGTGTACGCCCTCCTCCCCGCCCTCCGCGAGCTCCGCGCACGGCCCGCCGGCCAGACGTCGGGCGGCGAGCAGCAGATGGTCGCGATCGGGCGCGCGCTCATGGCCGAGCCGCGCCTCCTCGCGATCGACGAGCTATCGCTCGGCCTCGCGCCGCTGGTCGTCCAGAACCTGAGCGCCTTCCTGCGCAAGCTGAACGAGGACGAGGGCGTCGCGTTGCTGCTCGTGGAGCAGAACGCGCTGCTCGCGTTCGAGCTGTGCGAGCGCGCCTACGTGCTCGAGGCGGGGCGCACGGTCCTCAGCGGCACGAGCGCCGAGCTGGAGAACAACGAGCTCGTGCGGCGCGCGTACCTCGGCGGCGGGTTGGAGGTGGAGGCCTGACCGAGTTCATCCAGCTCGTCGTGATCGGGATCAGCACCGGGTCGGCGTTCGCGCTCGTCGGGATCGGGATGGTGCTAATCCATCGCACGTCCGGGATCGTGAACTTCGCGCAGGGCACCTTCGCGGTGCTCGGCGGGCTGTTCATGGTCAGGCTCGTCGACGATCTTCCGAGCGGGCTCGCGGGCCTCGTCACCGTCGTCATCGTCGCCAACATCGGAGCGCTCATGGGCCTCATCGCGGTAGGGATCCGCGGCCGCACGACGGCGCTGGCGAGCCTGATCATCACCCTGGGGCTCGCGCTCGTCGTTTCGTCGCTCGAGCTGCTCAAGTTCGGCGATCGCCCGCACACGTACCCGGCGGTGTCCGAGCACGCGTGGAACGTCCAGGGCGTCGTGATCCAGCCGCAGTACGCGCTCGTCGTCGGCGTCACGATCGCGGCCTCCCTGCTCCTCGCGCTGGCGCTGCGCCGGACGATCGTCGGCCACGCGCTCGTCGCCTGCGCGGACTCGAGCCGCGCCGCCGAGCTCGTCGGCCTGAACGTGCGCACTCTCGCGATGATCGCGTTCGCAGTCTCCGCCGGATTGGCCGCACTCGGCGGCCTGCTCGTGACCCCCGTCGTCCCGGTCAATTACGACTCGGACGTGGCGATCGCGGTGAACGCCTTCGCAGCCGCGGCCTTCGGGGGGCTTGGCTCGATCGGCTTCGCCTTCGTGGGAGGGCTCGTGCTCGGGATCTCGGAGCAGCTCGTCGTCGGCTACATCGACCCGCAGTACAACCTCGCGATCGCGCTCGTGATCATGCTCGTCCTGATCGGCTGGCGCTCGCGGCACGAGGCCGTCACGTGAGGACCGCATGTAGAGCTGGCTTCAAGATAAGGCGCTGTGCCGCCGGGCCGCGCTCGACGGCGCGAGGCCGCGTCCTCAGTCGCACGCTACGCGTCCCAGTTACCCGGACGAGCGCTCCCTGCGTCCTTGGCTCGCACCGCCCATCGCACCCCCGCAACGAGGCCTCACCTTGAAACCAGCTCTGAAGCTCGTCGCCACGCTCGCGGCCGGTGCCCTCGCCGTCTACCTGCCGTTCACGCTCTCTCCCGGGAACCTGACGCTGTACACGCTGATGGGCCTGGCGGCGATCGTCGCCCTCGGGCTCTCGCTCCTCATGGGCTTTGCCGGGCAGATCTCGCTCGGCCAGGGAGCGTTCTACGCCCTCGGGGCCTACGTGGTCGGCATCCTCGCCACCCCGTCCGACCTCTTCCCGAAGGGCCGCGGCCTCGACCCGCTGCTCGCGCTCGTGGCCGCGCCGCTCGCGTGCGGGCTCGTCGCAGCGGTTCTCGGCGTGCCGCTCCTGCGCCTCCGCGGCCACTACCTCGCGTTCGCCACGCTCGCGCTGCACCTGATCGCGCTGGCGTTGATCTTCACGTGGGAGAGCTGGACGGGCGGGCAGATCGGGCTGATCGGGATCCCGGCGCTCGAGATCGCCGGACGGACGGTCACGGGCGAGTGGCATGCGGCCGTCGTCTGGGGGATCGCGGTCGTGACGCTCCTGATCGGCCTCAGCCTGGTCGCCTCGCGGGCCGGCCGCGCGCTGCGCGCGCTCGCGACGAGCGAGACGGGCGCTACGGCCGCGGGCGTGAACGTCGCCGGCTACAAGCTGCAGCTGTTCGTGCTCTCAGCCGGACTCGCCGGCCTCGCCGGCGGCATGTACGCCTACCTGTTGCAGTACCTCTCGCCCGACGCGTTTCCACTGATCATCAGCATCACGTACGTCGTCATGGTCGCGGTCGGCGGCATGGGCAGCCTCTACGGCGCCGTGCTCGGCGCGGTCGCGATCACGTGGCTGCAGGATCGGCTGCAGCAGCTCGGCACGCGGGAGGAGCTGTTCGGGTTCGACCTGCCGGTGCAGGCGCCGCAGGTCTTCTCGATCGGAGTCTTCGGCGGGATCCTGATCGTCGTGATGCTGTTCTTCCCGCGCGGGCTCCTGCCCGGGCTGCAGGAGCTCGGGCGCCGGGCCCGAGCGTCGACCTGAGTCCGGGCGCGAGCGTTCTGGCCCGAGACGCTACTCAGGGAGTTCGTGCCGCGACGACGCCCGTCGTGGTCAGTGCCTCAGGCGAGAGGCACGCTCGCCCAAGCGGAACGACCTCGTGCCGCGTGACGCGTCACCGTCGCCGTCTACGCTCCGCTAGTGGCTGATCGAGACGTCGGGATCATGAGCGGATTCGCAGCGGTCGACGCGACGGCTGAGGTGGCTCGATTCGTTACCTATCTCGACCGAGCGGATCAGGCACCTTTGATCGTCGATGTGCGAGCGCGTGTTGCGGACGCACTGATGCTGCGGTCGGGCGGGGCTGTGGTCGACGTCGGCTGTGGCACCGCAACGGCGCTGTTCGCGCTCGCCGATCAGGTCGGTGACGGTGGACGGACAGTGGGTGTCGACGCGAGCGCGGAGATGGTCGCCGTGGCTGAGCAGCGTCGGCCAGCGTCGGTTGAGATCATCTGTGCGTCAGCGACCGCGCTGCCCTTCACCGATGGCGTCTTCGACGCGTACCGCGCTGAGCGGGTGTACCAGCATCTTGACGAGCCCAAGCTCGCGCTTGCCGAGGCGCGCCGCGTCCTGCGTCCGGGGGGTCGCGTCGTGATCGCCGAACCGGATTGGGAGGGACTTCTGGTCGACGAGCCCGAACCGATGCTGCTACGGCGAGCGGTTACGGCGGTCTCCGCAGCTCGCCCGGGGGCTACGGTCGGGCGCAGGCTTCGACGTCTTCTGCTTGACGAGTGCTTCGTTGACGTGCAGGTCGAGGCAGTCACGTCGACCGTGACCACGTTTACGCTCGCCGAGCCGCTTATCCTCGCGCCGATTCTCGACCATGCGCTCACGCTTGGTGTCATCGAAGCGGTGGAGGTCGCGGCTCTGCGCCACGGGCTGCAGGAGCGCGATGCACGTGGCGTCTTCTTCCTCTCGCTTCCAACGTTCATCGCTTCCGCAACGCGACCATAAGCTCTCATCCATCAGGCGTCAGTCCCGAACGCTGGCGCAGGCGAGCGTGTTCTGCCCTATTGGTCTCTGCTACTCGCGGTGTCGAGCCCCCTACCAGCGCCGCTGGTAGGGGGCTCGATGGTGAAGCACCTAGAGCTAGAAGGGACAGTTGCCGGGGCTTGGCTCGCTGATCAGCCTCGGTGCGCCGGTCGGAACGAGCTGCATTACGACGTTGACCAGTGGGACGTCACCTTCATTCCTGACGATGTGGACATGGCCGGCTGGTTCGAACGCGCTCGAGCCTGCCGTGACCACGTGCGGCGTACAGCTGGGGTCGTCGCCGTCGTAGAAGGTCGCGGTACCGGACTTCACGATCACGAAGCTCAGCCCTGGATGGCTGTGCCAGCCGATCGTCCCGCCCGGTTGAATCGTGACTTGGATGACGTGGAGGTCGGAGCTTCCCTTCGTCTTGATCTTCGCCTGCCAGTCGCCGATCTTAGCCTTGGCCTTGATCGGGTCGAACTGCGCCACCGGGGCGAGTGGGGTGACCGTTAGCCCCACGGGCGGCGTTGCCAGAGCCGGAACGACGATCAGCATCGCGCCGACGGCGACAGCGCCGATGGCCCCGATCCCGGCAAGTGCGGCGATCGCACGCTTGCGCTTGGCCTTCATCTGGCTTCCTTTCCTTTGTGTTGTTCGCTGCGATGAGTGCGGAACGCCTGCTCCGCTGGGCAATTCAGGTATGCCGCCGCAGCCGACTCTCCCATCTCTCATCACCTCCTCACGCCGGTTGAGGCGCGAGGGGGAGCAACGCTTCTCCCTTCCATTTTCCCACGCTTGTGCTGTTTGAGTCAAGCGCGGCGCCGCCTAGCTCGCCACGTTCTGCTCTATTGATCCACGCCACTCAGCGGGCGCGGCCGCATTCGTCGAGCCTTCCTGCAAGTCGTGCGATAGGGACTTTTCTATGATCGGCCTGGTGGTTCCCGAGGCCGCGCTCGAACAGACCGAGAGTGGGTTCGTGCCGGCTGGCGAGGGCTGGTTCGTCCTGAACGCCTGTGACGCCCGCTGGCGCCACCAGGAGGGGCGAGGAGAGCGTGTGCGCTTCGAAGGCGAAGCGTTCTTCCCGCAGGTTGGGATCAGTCTCTATGCGCTCGCGCCGGATGAGCCAATCGCGATGTACCACTGGGAGGCCGATCAGGAGGACTTTCTCGTCCTCTCCGGCGAGGCGCTGCTGATCATCGAGGGCGAGGAGCGGCCATTGCGGCAGTGGGACTTCGTGCACTGCCCCGCGGAGACGAAGCACACCATCGTCGGGGCCGGAGATGCTCGCTGCGTCGTCCTCGCCGTCGGCGCGCGTGAGCATAAGGCGGGCCCGGGCTGGGGTGGCTACACGGTGGACGGGGCTGCGCTCCGCCATGGCGCTGGCGTCGAGCACGAGACGAATGACGTCGACGAGGCATACGCCCGGTTTCCCGAGCTTGACCTGACGCGATACCGAGATGGCTGGCTCCCGCGTTAGCTGAGCAGACTACGTCACTGTTCGGCCGAACCAGCGACGGACAGAGCGTTTTCTCGGCTGTTCTGCCCTATTGGTCCTAACTACTGAGGGCCTTAGAGCCGCAGCGACCGGAAGTCAACGGTTCGCGACCGTCTTGTCCGTGTTCTCGGGTTGACCGCGGATCTCTGTCCAGTACTCCCGCGCGCGTCGTCGTCGATCTCGACGGGTATGCGCTCGCCGTACAGCCGATCACTGCCATCCCGCTTGCAGCCGGAGATCCAGTACTCGTCACCGGTCTCGACGTCCACGGAGTTCGACTTGGAGCCTGAACCTTTGAGGCTCTGAAACTTCTTGCCGCCGTAGTAGATCGTCTTGCCTCTCTTAGAGAACGAGACGCGGCCGATACGGGCGGGGCCGGTAAGTCCGTCGCCCTTGTACTCGATGTACATGATCCGGCTCTTCATCAGAACCATTTGATAGCGCGTTCTGCCCTAACGGTCTGTGCTAGGTGGCGGAGTTCCCGTCGCCTAGGATCGATTAGCGTTTTCGCGGCAGACCGCGAAGCGATCAACCGAAGCGTTCCCAGCCACAGCACGATGATCGCGGCGAAGGATCTCGGGAGGAGAAGCCGTGGAGGATGCGGTCGAGCGCCAGGAGCGCGCCTACAACGCACACGACCTGGACGGGTTTGTTGCCTGCTACGCCGTAGGAGTTGTCGTCGAGGACGCGGACGGCAACGTCGTCATGAGCGGGCGCGACGCCATGCGCGAGCGATACGGCCGCCTCTTCGCCGGGTCTCCGAACGTGCGGGCCGAGGTTGTTACGCGCATCCGTGTTGGGTCATACGTGATCGACGAAGAGCGAGTGACCGGCCGGTCAGACGGCGACATACATGTCGTCGCTATCTATCGGCTTGACGCCGACGGTTCAATTGACCACGTCCGGCTCCTGCGGTAGCCGATAGCGCCCTCCGGTTCTTGCGTCCAGTCGCACAAGGATTTTGAAGACGTCTCGTTCTGCCCTAATGGTCTGTGCTACCGCGGTCGATGATCCTCAGCGGCTTCGATAGGTCTCCGGAAGCCTCACTCACATCAGGCCCTCTAGTAACGCTTGCGCAGATCCTGGGCCGGCACCATCTTGCACTTGGCGATCCTCGAGACCACCATGCTCTTCAGGCCGAGCCCGGAATGGTTGCGGTCGCTGTAGTAGTAACGACCTCCGGGCCCGACGAAGCCGCGCAGCTTGTTCTCGAGCGCGTCGTTGATGCTGTCGCGGGAGAAGCCGCCGTTCAGCATCGCCGACCGGAACATCCGCACGGCGGTGTAGCCGTCGTAGTTAAACGTGCTTCCCTGCTTCCTGAGCGCCTTGTCGACCTTGAGCGCGATCGCGCGCGAGGGGTTGCGCTTCGGCAGGAACTTCGCCACCGGGCCTAGGTAGCTGTCGATCAGCGCGCCGTTGTTCTGCGGGCAGGCCGGGCTGAGGAACTGCGGCGAGGCGTTACCGCCGGTCAGGACGAGCCGCTGCGGCATTTGCAGCTGGCGCGCCTCCTTCACGATCGTCACCGCGAGGGTCGTCGCGTTCCAGAGCCACAGCACCTGCGCCCCCGAGCCCTTGATCCGGGTCAGCTCGGCCGTGAAGGAGGTGCCGGTGAGCGGGAAGACGACCTCCTCGACAATCGTGAAGCCGTATTGCCGCGCGAGCTCCTTGACGTTGGCCAGCCCCTCACGACCGAAGCCGCCGTTGTCCGCCATCACGGCGACGCGCTTGATCCCGATGCGGCGAAGGTGCTGCGCCATCGCGTAGGCGAAGAGCCGGCTGGTCGCGGTCGTCATGTAGTAGTAGGGCTTCGCCGGCGTCACCTGGGCGGCCGAAGAGGCCATGCTGATGTAGGGCAGGCGCTCCTGCGCGACGATCGGCGCCACGGCGAGACCGGACGACGAGAAGCCGGAGCCGATCACGCCGACGTACTTGCCGTCGGCGGCGATCCGCCGCATGTGGACGACCGCCTGCGACGGGCTGGAGCCGTCGTCGAAGACGTCGACGACGATCCTGCGGCCCTTGACGCCGCCGGCAGCGTTGATCTCCTTGACCGCTACCTCGACGCCCTGGCGGTTGTCGGTGCCGACGAACGAGAGCGGCCCGGTCAGCGGCGAGATCTCGGCCAGGTAGATGGGGCTCTGCGTCTGGCCGCCGCTCCCCACGCCGGCGCTGACCAGCAGCGCCGCCACGGCGAGCGCGGCGACCAACAGCTTCCGTCTTCTCATCTTCCCTCTCCTCTCGAGTGGTACGGCGTTATTCCCGGGAAAGCGCAAGCTCATCCATCTCCTCGGTCCGTTCGAACACGCGCTTCGCCTTGCCGATCTCCTGCCGCGGGATCGAGCCCGGCTCGCCGACCACGACGCCGACGTGAAGCAGCAGGCGCTCGTGGAGCCTCTCGCGCAGGCCCGCGGCAACGCTCTCGCGATCGGCGCGGTCCTCGGCCAGCTCGGCGTGTACCTCCAGCTGTGGCATGAGTCCTCGGCGGTCGACGACGATCGCGTACTGGCCGGCGAGGGCGGGATCGTCGAGCAGCGCCGCCTCGATCGCGCTCGGGAAGACGTTGACGCCCCGGATCACGAGCATGTCGTCGACACGGCCCGAGAAGCGGGCGATTCGCCTATGTGTACGACCGCACTCGCACGGCGCGTCGACGAACTCGGTCACGTCGCCGGTCCTGTACCGCAGCACCGGCAGGGCCTCCTTCGTCAGCGTCGTCAGCACGAGCTCGCCCACGCCGTCCGTGGGCTCGCCGCTCTCGGGATCGACGACCTCGGGCACGAAGTGGTCGTCGAACACGTGCAGGGCGCCCTTGCCTTCGCGGCACTCCATCGCCACTCCCGGGCCGATCACCTCCGAGAGCCCGTAGATGTCGCACGCGTCGAACTCGCCCCAGGCGTCCTCGAGCTTCTGCCGGAGCGCCTCGGACCAGGGCTCCGCACCGAGCACGCCGTAACGGAGGCCGATCCGGTCGAGCATCGCGGCCGCCCGGGCGCGCTCGGCCAGCAGGTAGCAGAACGACGGCGTGCAGCAGATCCCACGCGCGCCGAGATCGGCGAGCAGCTCGACCTGGAACGCGCTGTTGCCGCCGGACGCGGGGACGACGGTCGCGCCCAGGCGCTCGCCGCCGTAGTGGAGGCCGAGCCCGCCGGTGAAGAGGCCGTAGCCGTAGGCGACGTGGAGCACGTCCTCGGGTGTCCCGCCCGCGCAGGCGATCGAACGCGCGTTCACCTCGGCGAAGATCTCGACGTCGCCGGCGGTGTAGGCGACGATCGTCGGCTTGTGCCGCGTGCCCGAGGAGGCATGGAGGCGGACCGTTTGCTCGAGAGGGATTGCTAGCGCACCGAAGGGATACTGCTCGAGCAGCTCGGCCTTCGTGGTGAACGGGAGCTCGGCGAGCTCGGCGTCGTCGTCCACCCGCGCGAGCTTCCCGCGCCAGTACGGCGAGTCGGCGGCGCGCAGTCGGCGGAGCAGCTCCGCGAGCCGGCGGCGTTGGAGCTCGCCGCGCTGCTCCGCGGGCATCGTCTCGAGCTCAGGCTGGAAGATCACCGCGGAGCGCCGATCCTAGCGCCGCTTGCAGCGAGATTCCGTCCAGCCGCGCGGCCACGTAGCCGTCCGGACGAACGAGCAGCCGGTCGCCTTCGTGCGCGGCGACGGTGAAGCCGTGGCCGGCGTCGTCGACGAGCTCGGCGCGGGCCGCGACCGGCTTTCCGACGGGTCCGTCGCCGGGGTAGACGGCCGGCGTGGCGAGCTTGCCGCTGTTCACGAAGCGGCGCAGAGCCGAGATGCGGAGGCCCCCGCGAAGGACGGCGTTGCGGTAGAGGCGATGGATCGGCGTGGGCGGCGCCATGAAGCGCATGGTGGCGCCCGTCACGCGCAGGTTCTCCTGAGCGGCCGCCCGGCGTTCGCGCTCGTAGCTGTCGAGCAGCGAATCCGGGGCTTCGCCTTCGAGGACGAGGGCGAGCTTCCAGGCGACGTTCGTCGCGTCCTCGACGCCGCTGTTGAGCCCGCGGGCGCCGAAGACGGACATCTCGTGAGCGGCGTCGCCGGCGAGGAAGATGCGGCCGACGCGAAAGCGCGGCGCGAGCCGCTGGTGGAAGCGATACGCCGTCAGCCACATGAGCTCGTACGGCGCGTCGCCCGCAAGCGCCCGGATCCGGTCGTCGAGCGCGCCCGAGCTTCGCTCGCCCTCGGCATCTGTCTCGGGCGGTACCTGCCAATCGATCCGCCACTCGCCGTCCGGCTGTGGATGGAGGAGGATCTGACGGCCGGGGTTCGAGGGTGGGTCGAAGAAGAAACGGCGCTCGTTGCGCGCGAACCGGGGCAGCTCGGCCTTCACGTCTGCGATCAGGAAGCGGTCGTGAAAGCTCTTGCCCGGGAAGTCGAGCCCCAGCAGGCCGCGGACGGTCGAGCGCGTGCCGTCGCAGGCGACCACGTACGACGCCTCGACCTCCCCGTCCTCGGTCGTGAGTCTCACTTGGTCGCCGTCCTGACGAAGGGCGGTAATGCGCGAGGCGAACCGCACGCCTTCGACGTGCGCGAGCAGCACGCGCTCGGTATGCGTCTGCTGGAGGTTCACGAATGCGGGCAGCTCGTCGCCGCGAGGCCGCTCGAACTCGACCGTGAACAGCTGCCGTTCCCCGACGTACGTGCGGGCGCGGTCGAGGACGACGCCACGTTCGACGATCTCGGCGCAGCCCAGGCGGCGGAAGGTGGCGAGCGCGTGCCGCGCGAGCACGATCGCGCGCGAGCCGATCGGCTCGAGGGCGGGCTTGGCCTCGAGGACGACGCTCTCGACGCCGCGGACGGCGAGCTCGAGGGCGATCGTGAGGCCGACCGGCCCGGCGCCTACGATTGCAACTCGGCCCACACCGCGGCGTCCTTTTCGGCGGTCCAGACCTCGGGATCCTTGCCTTGAACCTCGTCCCACGCACGCGCAACGTTGAACGGAAGGCAATGCTCGAAGATCCACCAGTCGCCGAAGCGCGGCTTGAGCGCCGCGCGGCCTGCGTCGAACGCGTCCTTGAGCGTCTCGTGGCCGGCGCCGACGGTCTCCCACAGCATCCGCAGGTACTCGCGCGTCTCGGCGATCGCCTCGGGGCCGGCGGCTGGGCCGCGTCCCGGAACGATCGCCTGCGCGCCGAGCGCCTCGACCCGGTCGAGCGTCGTGGTCGACCACTCCTCGATGAAAGCGTCGCCCGTGTAGGGCGCGGCACGCGCCTCGACGAGGTCGCCGGCGAAGAGAACGCGCTCCTCGGGCAGCCAGACAGCGGCATCGCCGGCCGTATGACCGCGCCCGACGTGAAGGAGCTGCACCTCGCGCTCGCCGAGGAGCAACGTCAGGCGGTCCGTGAAGGCGACGTTCGGGTGGGTCAGACCGGGGATCGAGTCGACGTCGCGGAAGAGGCGCGGGAAGCGGCGTGTCTCGGACTCGAAATCGGCTTCGCCACGTTCGAGGATCCAACGGCGGCTTCCCTCGTGCGCGACTACCGAGTCGGCAGCGAAAGCAGACGCGCCGAGCACCCGGACCGCGTGGTAGTGCGTGAGCACGAGGTAGCGGATCGGCAGGTCGGTGAGCGCTCGGAGCGCACCGAGCCATTCGCGCGCGGCCGTGGGCGTCGCGCGTGCGTCGACCGCGAGCACCGAGTCGGGCCCGATTACGGCGCCGACGTTCGGGTCGCCTTCGGCCGTGAAGGCGACGACGCCCGGCGCGAGCTCCTCGAGCGTCGACATCTTTTCGGCGATGTCCGCCGTGGACGCGAACGGCTTCGGCATCAGCGGCCGATAGTCTGCCGCAGCGCGGTTGATCGCAGTCACTTCGGCCCCCGCGGTCGGCAGTACGGGTACGCGAACTTCTCGCGCTATCCGGGGACGACGCCGCCCGGGATCTCGCGCAACGCTTACGGCCGGCTCGGTCGGCGGGCTTGTCGGCAACGGATCGCGGGGGTCGCGTGGCCCCCGCGATCCGTGAGTGTCGGCTATCCCGCCGCGCAGAGGACCTGCACCGTGAAGGTGGCCGCGGCGTTCATGTCCGAGCCACCCCTGGCGCGCCAGCCGACCGCTCGCCGCGCCTCCAAGATCGGTCGGCTGTAGACGGTGATCAGCTCAGTGTCGTCCCGGTCATCCGACCAGGTTGTGCCGCCGGCAACCGCATACGACCCTGCCAAGCATCGGACGCTGATCGCACGCGTCGCGTAGAGCCCGTTCCCGGCCGCGTTCGCCGGTACCGTCACCGAGCTCTCGTGCGTGGTCAAAGCAGCGACCGTCGCCCCTGGCGGGCCTTGCGGCCCCGCCGGGCCGGGCGGACCCGCGGGGCCATGCGGAAGCTGCCCACGTTTGAAGTCCCACTGACGAAGTGAGAAGTCCCGGATCTTCTTCGACGTGACGGCGTTGTCCCTCAGTTGCACCGTCCCGACCGAGTTTCGAGCGAGGGAGACCGTGGCGTAGCTGGTGCCTGCAAGCGACAGCGTCAACGCGATGCAGGCGACGACCATGGCAGGTGATGGTCGTTTGAGCGGGATACGACGCATCTTCATACCTCCTGGTTTCTGGGCGGCCAGGAGCATAAATCCTTGTGATATTGGCTGCGAAGCCGATAACGTCGCCGACGCGACACGCTGTCCTCGGCGCCGGCGGCGTCGGCTCCTTTCTCGGCGCCGCGCTCGCGCGCGCGGGTCGCGACGTTCTGCTCGTCTATGTCCTGGCCGACCAACCCCGCCAACGCACGACGTCGACGGCGATCACGGCGCCGGTCGGCGGCTGCGCACGGTACTGCTGGTATTTGGACCGCAGGAGCGCGAGGGCGTGGTCCAGCTCGGAGCCGGTGTCGAGCACCCTCGCCGTCCCGTCCAGCCTCACCCACCACAGCCGCGTCCAGTCCTCCTCGTAGTGGTCGACGATCACTGCCACCCGCGGGCGGTTCCGAATGTTCTCGACCCGCTGCAGGCGCTTCGAGCGCTTCGGCTTGTCGTCGACCGCCGAGTACAGGACCTCGCCGTCGAGGGCGAAGCAGAGCGGGACGAGATGCGGGCGTCCGTCCGGGCTGACCGTGGCCAGGCGGCCGACACGCGCGTCGCTGACGCGCTTCCGCACCTCGTCGGCGTCCATCACGAGGAGAAGGCTCGCACGCCGAAGATCCAACCCTCTTCGGTGCAGGCCGAGCGCGGCACCTCGAACATCGGCCCCAGGCTTCCTGCCTCGTCGAGGCGCGCCCACTGGGCGACGAGCGCCTCGGCCTGGCCCGCGTCCCGGATCGTGCGCGCCGATGGCGCGACCAGGCCCGGCCACATCTCGACGTGGACGACCTGCGCTTGGCGCGTCGGCTCGAACGGCCACACCGCGCTGATCGGCGCCAGCGCCGGATCGTCGCGAAGAGAGGCGACGCGAGGAATGCCGAGCAGCGCTTGGCTACCAACGCTTCCGGCGCCGTACAGCTTCCAGGCAGACTGGACACCGCTCACCGCGCGCTCGATCGCACGGAACTCCTGCAGGCCCTTGTGTGGAAACGAGATTCCGCGCTTGACCGTCAGCGCCGCCCGCGCGTGCCCCGCCGGGCAGCCCCAGAAGGGCCCGCCGTTTACGTTGAGGTGGGTGGCAACCTCGAAGCGGTTGTTGGCGTTCGAGGGCTCGTCACGAACACGCCGGGCGAGCGCGTTCCACGTCCGCCGCCACGGCGGGCCGTCGCCCGGCGCGACGAGGTCGGCGAAGCCGCGCGGATAGCCATACGGAAAATCGAACCCGACGAGAACCCGCTTGCCAGTCGCCACCACCTCCTGCAGCAGCTCGCGTACGCGCTGCGTGGCGTCGTCTCTAGTGCTCGGATTCTCGGGCGGCGATCCGTGCTTGCACAGCCAGACGCTGTCCGTGCCGCGCTTCGGTTTGCTCGAGGCGCTCCAGTCGACCGCGATGTAAGCGTCGAAGAGGCTCATCACGGGAGCGTACGATCGGACCGTGGACGGTCTCGACGGCTGCTACTGGGTCGAGGAGGGACGGTTCCTCGCCGGCCCGTATCCGCACTCGGGCGACCGGATCACGCGGCTTCGCGACCTGGGCGTCACGCTCTTCCTCGACCTCACCGAGCCGGGCGAGTACGGATCCCAGAGCTACGACGCACTGCTCGGCAGCGCGATCCGCGCCGTTCGCAAGCCGCTACGCGACTTCACCGCACCGCGGCCCTACGAGATGCGCGAGATCCTCGACGTGATCGACTCCGAGCTCGCGGCCGGCGGCGTGGTCTACGTGCACTGCTACGGCGGGATCGGGCGGACCGGCACCGTCGTCGGTTGCTACCTCGTGCGCCACGGGACGCTGCCCGACGAGGCGATCGAGGCGATTGGGCGGCTGCGCGCGGACACCAAGGCGGCCGGCTGGCCATCGCCGGAGAGCGAGGAGCAGTGCAGGCTCGTCGAGACGTGGCGCGAGGAGTAGCATCGTCCCGAGGAGGTGAGCGCCGCATGTGTTGGTCGTCCGACTGGGAGGAGCGAGAGCTCCTGAAGGACGAGGAACGGCGCAAGGACGACGAGCGCCGCACCGTCGAGGTCACCCGCGAGCGTGAGGTGACCGAGCCGGAGCGCGCGCCGGAGCCTGAGCGCGAGCTCGTTCGGATCTAGCAGCAGCACTCAATCTTCAGCCGGCAGCAGATGCGGCGGCTCGCCGCCGCGAAGGACGAGCACGCGCCCGGCGAGCGACTCGTTCTGGACGAGCCAAACGACGGCGTCGGCCACGTCCTCCGGCTCGAGCAGCGTGGCCCGCAACGGCGGGGGGAGCGTCCGGCCCTCGGCCAGCGATTCGGCGATCTCCCGGCGGACCGCGGCGGTGCCCACGGTGTACGGGCAGACGCAATTGATCCGGATGCCGCGGTCAGCCAGCGATGCGAGGCACGCCGTCAGCCGCATCAGGCCCGCTTTCGTGGCTGCGTACTCGGGGCTCGGGTGCGGGGGCGAAGCCGAGGCCGGCGGTCGAGGCGATGTTGACGATCGCGCCGCCTCCTCGTTGCTCCATCGCCCTGACCGCGAAGTGGGTTGCGACCATCGCGGAGCGCAGGTTGAGATCGAGCGCTCTGCCCCAATGCTCGAGCGGAGCGTCGGGGAACACCGGGTCGGTGTAGCCGCCCGCGTTGTTCACCAGGACGTCGACGTCGGAGGCGATGGCCTCGGCGTCCTCGTCGCGGGTCACATCGGCCGCGACGAAGGCCGCGCCGTTCTCCTCGGCGACGCGTCGGTCCCGCCTCCTCGTCGACGTCGACGACACGACGGCCGCGCCCTCGCGCGCGAGACGGGCGGCGATGGCCTCACCGATTCCGGCGCCACCGCCGGTGACGACCGCGTTCTTTCCCTCCAGCTTCACCACGCGATGTTGTTCCCTCGTTCGAGGGATGTAGCTTGCGGGTAGCCCGCCGCGGCTAGGATCGAGAGTGGTCCACACCACGACTCCGGAAGGAGGAATCACATGGCCGCCAAGCCGATTCCGGAGGGCTACACCACCCTCAGCCCGTCGCTGATCGTCGATCCGGCCTCTGAGGCGATCGACTTCTACAAGCGGGCAGTTGGCGCGACCGAGCGCGGGATCATGCGGGGGCCCGACGGGCGGATCGCGCACGCGGAGCTGCAGATCGGCGACACCGTGCTCATGCTCTCCGACCCCTACCCCATGCAGAACGCCAGGTCGCCGAAGGACCTCGGCGGCACGACCGTCACGATCTTCATGTACGTCGAGGACGTCGACGCCGCCTACAAGCAGGCAATCGACGCCGGCGCCACCTCGGGCATGGAGCCCGACGACATGTTCTGGGGCGACCGCTTCGGCTCGTTCACGGACCCGTTCGGGCACGCGTGGGCGATCGCGACGCACGTCGAGGACCTCAGCGAGGACGAGATCCGGGAGCGCGGTCAGAAGGCGATGGCCGAGATGGCCGCCGCCTCGCAGACCACCTAGGGGCACGCGCGAAAGACCGGGCGGGGCGCCCTCAGGCGTCCCGCCTGATCTGCCGATGAAAATGCGACGTATAAGGATCGTCGTGTTCGGCGCCTTCTTCCAGCCCACCCACATGGCCTGCAGCGAGTGCGGCGAGTCCGTCGAGCTCGCGTTCGCCGACGAGCACGCGTGCGACGCGGAGCGCCGGGTGGACTTCCGGATGTTCCAGCTCCGCCATGAGATCGCGGCGTTCGAGCTCGACTTCAACGCGTGGCTCGGATCGGCGGAGGGACGATTCGCCGCTTTCCTCGCCTGGCGGAGCCGCTAGCGCCCGTACGATCGGCTCGTGGAGCGCTGATTCCCCCGACCGAGGGATGCGCTGCCCGGTTCGCCGGTCTTAGGGTCGCGCCATGTCGGCCTCGAGCAAGCAGGGCCCGCCGGGCTCCTTCGTCTCCGGCGAGCACCGCAACGACTGCGCCCGCTTCCTCGCTGAGGCGCGAAAGCTCGCCGAGCGGCGGGCCATGCAGGTCGACAGCCCTGCAAATCGAAGGAATACTCTGAAGAAGTAAGTCCGGGCACGCCCCCCGGTCGAGGAAAAGGGGCCGCCCTGCTGCAAGCGCAGACGAAAGCAACCTCTGCCTTCGGGAGGCTCCTGCCTGTTGTCGTACCGGTGGTGGCCGCGGGGACGGCGGTCGCCGGCGCGGCGGCGCTCGAACTGGCCGGCGACCCGCCAGAGCCGGGGGCGCTGCTCGGGATCGCCGCGCTGCTGTTCGCGGCGGCGATCGCGGAGGCCTTCCCGTCGCCGATTCAGGGGATCCCGATCGGTGCGACCTCCCTGGCGAGCCTGTTCGTCGTCGGCACGGGGGCGCTCTACGGCTGGGAGGCGGCGACGGTAGTAGCGGCCGCCGTCCAGCTGCTCGTCGAGCCGATCCGGAAGCAACGTGCGGCTCGCCTACAACGCTTCCGTCTACTCGCTCGCGGGTTCGGCAGCCGGGCTCACCGCCGAGGGACTCTCGCAGACGGTGGTCGGCGTCGAGGTGCCCCTGGCGACGACCGCGTTCTACGCGGTCGACCTGTTCCTCGTCGCGCTCGTCCTCGCACGCGCCGAGAGCGAGCCCTTCGTCCCGCTCCTCAGGCGGACCGTGCAGGCGACCTCGCTCGTGCTGGCGATCATGGCCTCGCTCGCGCTGATCCTCGTCGTGCTCTGGGAAACCGAGCCGCTCCTCTCGCTGCTCCTGTTCGCGCCGCTCGTCGCCTACGACCTGCACCAGCGCTCGATGCTGCGCGCGCTCGAGGCGATGCGCTCGGCGACGACCGACCCGCTGACGGGGCTCGGCAACCGGCGCCGCTTCGAGGAGCGCATCGACGGCGAGCTCCGCCGCGGCCGCGGTGTGAGCGTCTGCCTGCTCGACCTGGACGGCCTCAAGCGCCTGAACGACACTCTCGGGCACCAGGAGGGCGACCGCGCGCTGAAGGCGGTCGCCGGGCGGCTCGCCTCCGGCGGCGAGGCCTTCCGGATCGGCGGCGACGAATTCGCTTTGCTGCTCACGGGGATCGAAGCGGAGGAGGCGCGTCCGCTCGTGGAGGCGCTGCTCGTCGACCTGGAGCTCGACGGCGAGCCGCTCCGCGTCTCCGGAGGAATCGCCTCCCACCGCGACGCCGACAACGTCCGCGAGCTGGTCGAGGCTGCGGACGAGGCCCTCTACAGGTGCAAGCGCAAGTCGCCGGGCCGGGTCGGCATCGCCGAGCCGCGGCGCGCGCAGGTCCGCGTGGTCGAGGCGGCCGACGAGCGGGCGGTCACCATCCAGGCGGCGACGAACCTCGCCCGCGCTATCGAGGGCGGCGCGCGGCACAGCGAGAACGTCGAGTGGCTCGCGCACCGACTCGCGCGGCGGCTCGGGGTGCCGCACGAAGAGGCGGCGCTGATCGCGCTGGCCGGCCGCGTCCACGACCTCGGCAAGATCGCGATCCCCGAGGAGATCCGCGACAAGCCCGGCCCGCTCAGCCCCGACGAGCAGCGTATCCTCTCGCGCCACCCGACGGTGGGCGCGCACATGCTCGTTTCGCTCGGTCTCGGCCGGATCGCCGACTGGGTCTGTCATCACCACGAACGCTGGGACGGGCAGGGCTATCCCGACGGCCTTCGGGGCGCGGAGATTCCGCTCGCCTCGCGCATCATCGCCGTTGCCGAGGCCTTCGACGCGATGACGAGCGAACGGGCGTACGGCGGACGGCCCCGTACGCGGGAAGAGGCGCTGGCCGAGCTGGTGAGCGGCGCTGGGCACGAGTTCGAGCCCCGGATCGCCGCCGCCGCCGCGAAGGAGCTCACCGGCCCCTAGGAGGTGCGCAGCGGGTCGATCGCGGCTCGTCGGTCGCTTCAGACGGGTGTCGGGCGAAGCCCGCCACCCTACGGTCGTCACCGCAAGCGGCGCCTTTAGCCCGAATGCGAGCGATCTAGAAGCGAGCCCGAGGGGCCGACTACCGGTGAGTTCCCGCCCTCGAAGGAGTCCTCGATGCTTCGCTTCGTGCTTCTGCAGGCGTCTGCTTTGGCGGGCGCCGCGCGCTGCGCCGGCTGGTCCTGGTAGCCGGGAAGAATCCGGCCCGGTCCTCCGTCATGTGATCGACATGAGACCTCCCCTCGGGAGCGCGTCACGTCGCCCGACGCGCTCCCGAGCGCCGGAGTCGCACCGGCTAGTCTCGCGCGACCAGCGGCTGAAGCAAACGCGCGTCCAGCGCGAATAGCAGGTCCGCCGCCTGGTCTTCGCCGAGGTCGAGGACACGCCGAGAGCCGGCGCCCTGACCGAAGTGGAGCCACAGCGTGCAGAGGCCGGCGCGGCGCTGGAACAGCGAGCTGCGAAGCTCGTAGGCCGCCGAGACCCTCGGGTCGACCTCGGACCAGCGACGGTGCAGGCTGCCGCCACGCACCGCAAGCCGGCGGCCGTCGAATGCGTGGCCGAGCTGCCGGTAGCGATCGAGGGCGACGAGGATCGCGGCGGCCGTCAGCAGCAGCGCCGCCCCGATGAGCCACGGCTCGACGAGGAGGAACGCGAATACCACGAGCGCGAGGGGGACCGGGAGCGCCCGGAGCAGGCGGCGCCGGCGAGCCGCGGCGGGATGGGCGGTAAGAGGCGACGACGGCTCCGGCGCCTCCGCATCGACGGCCCGAATCAGCGTGGCACCGCGGTCGCGACGGACAACCGGCGCCAGTGTCGTCCCGCCGGACTTCCGCGCCAGGCCGGCCGCGATCGCGTTCACGGACATGAGGCCGAACGGCCGCCGGAGGAGCGTGTCCCGGACGTCGACGCCGCGAACCCGGTCGCGCTCGAGCACGACGACGCGCCGCGTGAGCAGCCCACGCTCGGCGGTCAGCCGCTCACCGTCGTCGCTCACCGTGAAGTTCCAGTCGACGAGCAGCGAGCCCGCCGCAGCCAGGAGGAGTACGAGCACCGCCGCCGCTCCGATTGCGACGGCGACGCCGAGCGCGTCATGAGGCGCGAGGTCGACGAGCACGTCGCCGCCGCGCTCGACGAGGTTTCCGGGGAGGTCGTCCACGAGGTTGAACACCACGCCGATCACGGCCGTCGGCGCGAGCAGGTAGCTGAGGCTCGTAACGCCGCCGAGCGCGAGAGCGCCGGGCGTGGCACGAAAAAGGGCAGGGGCGTCGGCGTGCTCCGCGACGGGCGCCGCGCCGAGAACCGCCGCGCGGAGCCCGTCGGCTTGCGCCGCCGAGACCGCAGGCAGCGAGAGCTCGGCCTTGTCGCCGCCGCCCGCCGCGGCCTCGATCTCGACGCGAACGAGGCCGAGCAGACGGTGGAGGAAGGGCGCCGTGACCACGATCCCGCGCACGCGTTCGACCGGAATCGTCCGCACCGACCGTCTCACCACGCCCGAGTACAGCTCGAGCCTGCCGTTGGCGACGCGGTACCGGAAGTGCGACCAGGCGAGCAGGGCGTACGCGAGCGCAGCCAGCAGACCGACCGCGAGGACGGCGACGACCCGCGTCCCGCCTGAGATCACGATCACGAGCAACGGCAGCAGCCCGGCGCCAATCGCTCTGCGCAGCAGGACGACGACGCCGAGCGGGTGCAGGCGACCCTCGAGCGGCGCGATCACGTGCCTTCCTCGAGCCCCGCCCTGCGCGCGAGCTCCTCCAGCAACGCGCCGGCGACGTCCGGAGGCAGGCCTGGAATCGACGTTCCGCCGGCCGCCGACGCGGTGGTGACCTCCACGGCCACCAGCCCAAACGCACGGAGCAGCGGGCCGGCGGTCGTGTCGACGGTCTGGACGCGTGCGTGGGGAACGACCTGCCAGCGGCGCCGGAGCCAGCCGCGGGCGACGTAGAGACCGAGCTCCATCACCTCATAGCGGAAGTACTCGTAGTCGAGGCGGGGAGTCACGAACGCGGCGACGGCGAGCGCGACGACGACGGCCCCGCCCACGACCGCGACGATCCACGCCGCCGTGGTCGCGCCGGCAACCGCCGTGACGAGTGCCGCGACGACGACGATCGCGACCGCCGTCGCCGTCGCCAGGAGACCCTCGACCAGCCAGTACGTGCGCATGCGCGGGTCGAGCTGGTTGGCCGGCGGCCGGAGGATCATCGCGCTTCAGCGACAACGTCCACGGTGGCTAGTGTCGCCCAAGATGGACAGGCGGCGGAAGCTCTTCATCGCGCTCCAGGTGACGGCGCTCGTCGTCTTCCTGGGCTTCCTCGCGTTCGCGCTGCAGGACTCCTTCCGGGAGGCGGGGCCGCGGCTGCGGGACGCGGACGTCGTCCACCTCGCGCTCGCGTTCGGCCTGCTCGCGGTCTACTACCTCCTCTTCGTCGTCGGCTGGCTCTGGATCCTGCGGGCGCTCGACATCCACATCAGCTACCGGGTGGCGCTCCAGTCCGAGATGGTCTCGATGCTCGCCAAGTACGTGCCCGGCGGCGTCTGGACTCCGGCGGCGCGCGTCATGGCCTTACGCCGCTACGGGGTGACGGCGACGCCGACGGTGCTCGGCTCGATCGCGCTCGAGGCCGGCCTGTCCGCGATCGCCGGCGTTCTCGTCTTCATCGTCTCGCTGCCGACCGTGGACGACTCGGACGCGCCGCTCTGGCCGCTCGTCGGCTTCGCCGCCGCGCTCGCCGTCCTGCTCCACCCGCGGGTCTTCCGCCCGCTCGCGCGCCGGCTGCTGAAGCGCTTCGGCGCCTCGGAGCTGCCGCCGATCCGGCACAGGACGCTGGTCGGGCTGATCGCGTACTACGCGGTGACGTGGGTCTTCGGCGGTCTCACGATCCTGTACCTGATCCGGGCAGTCGGCGGCGACGTCGGCTACGACGCCGTGCCGTACCTGGGCGGCGTCGGCGCGGTGGGAGCGATCGTCGCCGTCCTGAGCTTCATCGCCCCGTCGGGCCTCGGCGTGCGCGAGGCGTCGATGTTCGGGTTGATGCTGGCAGTCACCACCAGCGGCGTCGCCCTCGGCGCGACCGTCCTGAACCGCATCGCGATCACGCTCGTGGAGGCGGCGTTGCTGCTCCTGGGCGCGCTTGCGGGGGCTTTCAAGAAACCGTAAAGAAATGCAGAACGCCAAACTTCCGCTTTCCGAACGCGTTTCAATCCGTAGAAACCGCACTCAAAAGAAGGGGTCTCTACGTCATGAGGAAATTGCTGATCGGCTCTGTCCTCTGCGCGATTCTCGTCCTCGCAGGGGTCGCATACGCGGCGGTCTCCGCCGTCACCGCACGGCCGACCGTGAAGGCGGTTCCCGAGGTAACAGGGATCGCCCGCGACGGCGACACGCTCACCGCGAAGGAAGGCGAGTGGGTGCGTGCCGGCCCGGGCGCCGTGAGCTTCGCGTACCAATGGCAGCGCTGTGACCTGAACGGCGCCAACTGCGCGAACATCCCGTCCGGAACCGGGAAGACATACCTTGTGCAGACGGCGGACGTGAGCCGGAGGCTGCGCGTGTTCGTCGCCGCAACCGACTCCGATGGAACCAGCCAGGCCGTCTCGAAGACGACCGGCGTCGTGGCACCGCGCGGCGGCGAGCCGGACGTTCATCCGGCGGGGGCGATCAAGCTGCCGGACGGGAAGTGGTCGATCCCGGCCTCGAGCGTCGCTCTGCCCGATCGGCTGGTG
>Ga0126306_10000226_pt1 | contig 23155 bp, 22 predicted proteins | sample Plot27_FD_92592 | JGI IMG/M metagenome (GOLD analysis project Ga0126306, IMG submission 92592) | Serpentine soil microbial communities from UC McLaughlin Reserve, CA, USA - Plot27 | ecosystem: Environmental > Terrestrial > Soil > Grasslands | place: USA: UC McLaughlin Reserve, Lake County... | reverse complement strand
ATCGCCGCCGCCCGTGGAAGCTCGTACCTTTCTCGTACCTCTCGGCGTACGCGAACCGGCGCGAAGCCGCTCGCAGAGCGGATGCCCTCTAAAGCGGGATATCCCAGAGCGGGAACCAGCGGGCCATGTCCTCTTCCCATGGCAGCTCGGCTCCAAGCTGGGACTGGATGCGCAGCTCGCGCTCGGTGTCGCGGGCCTGCTCGCCCTTCGCGGGCACGAACGGGTAATAGGCGCCGCGCTTGAAGTTGTAGATGAAGTAGAGCGGCTTGCCGTTCTCCTCGAAGGCGAACACGGCGGCGAGCACGCGGTCGCCGTAGCCGGCGCTCTCGAGCTGGCTCGAGACGGTGTTGATCGCCACCACGAGGTCGTCGAAGTCCGCGTCCTCGAGCACGAGCCAGCGGTAGCCGTACTCGTCGTCGTGCGGCTTGATCTCGGTGCCGGTGTCTTCGGCCGTGCCGGCCAGCAGCTCCTCGGTCTCCTTCACGATCTGCTGGAAGTCGGCGGTGCCGAGCGGCTGGAAGACGATCCCCGCGCGGCCGCGGTGCTTGAGGCCAAGGCCCGTGTCGAGCGTGATGTTCGCCGTGGTCATGGCGAACAGCCGGTCGGGCGCAGTGGTCTTGAGCTTCCGTCTCCCGCCCAGCAGCGCGTCGAGAAAGCCCACTAGGACGCGAGCGTGCCCTGCAGCGAGCGCTCCAGCTGCTGCAACCGCTCGATCCGCTTCTCCATGGGCGGGTGCGTGGAGAAGAGCGACTGGAGCACGCTCTTGACCCGCACGGGCACGATGAAGAAGGCGTTCATGCGCTCGAGCCGCTCGGCCTCGCGCAGGTCACGCTGGGGCAGCTGCTTCACCTGGCTCGAGATCTTCACAAGTGCTGACGAAAGCGCGCTCGGGCGGCCGGTGACGATGGCCGCGCCGCGGTCGGCCGCGAACTCGCGGTAGCGCGAGAGGGCCATCATCAGGAAGAAGGAGACGACGTAGACCACGAACGAGACGAGCAGGATCACGATGAAGCTCGGGTTGTCGTCGTCGCCGCCATGGCCCCCGCCGAAGAAGAACCCGAACTGCAGGATTATCGCCGCGAGGCTCGCGAAGAAGCTGGCGATGGTCATGATCAGCACGTCGCGGTGCTTCACGTGGGCAAGCTCGTGCGCCATCACGCCCTCGAGCTCGGTCGGCGACAGGGCGCGCATGATCCCGGTGGTCGCGCACACGGTCGCGCTCTTCTGGCTGCGTCCGGTTGCGAAGGCGTTGGGCAGGTCGGTGTCGGCCACTGCGATGCGCGGCTTGGGGAGATCCGCCTGGATGCAGAGCTTCTCGATCATCGCGTGGAGGCCGGGCGCCTCCTGCGGCGAGACGACTTTGGCGCCCATCGCGGACAGCGCGAGCTTGTCCGAGAAGAACAGCTGGGCCAGCGACAGCGCGCCCATCACGACCACGACCGTGACCAGGCCCGCGCCGGCCGAGAGCAGCACGGCGATGAACACCACGTAGAGCAGACCCAGCAGGAACAGCGTCAACAGAATGCGCGCCTGTAGTCCTGGGTCGCGAGGGAAGACTGCTTTCTGCCGGGCCATGACATGAAGATTAGTGGAGCGCTGGGTGGGTTCTTGCAGGGGCAGGAAACCGGCTTGCGGCGAGGACGCGCCTTGCTAGAGTGCCGCCCTGCCGAGCGCTGAATTCCCCTGCATAACGCGTGGAAACGGAGGGGAACCCGGCGGCGCTCATGCCGTGATGAAGAAGACCCTTCTGCTTCCCATAGCGCTGGCCATCCTGGCCTTCCTCCTGTTGCCCATGCCGGGCCTCTCGGCTCCGCTGTCCTCCCGCATCGAGGACAAGCGCCAGCAGATCGATAGCCACAAGGCGAAGGAGGGCGTGCTCAGCACGACCATCGAGCGCTTCAACACGCGCATCGACGCGATCCAGGGCGAGATCAGCGCCACCGAGCGCCGCCTCGCGCGCGTGCAGGACAGCCTCGACCAGCAGAAGGCGGAGCTGCTCGAGGTGCGCAACCGGCTGGAGGCGGCGCGCGACCGGCTCGAGCGGCTCCGCAGCGAGCTCGTCACGGCGCGCAGGGTGCTGGCCGCGCGGCTGGTGGAGATCTACAAGGCCGACTCGCCCGACGCCCTGACGGTGATCCTGTCCTCCGACGGCTTCGGCGACCTGCTCGAGCGTGCCGAGTTCCTGGACCGCATCTCCGACCAGGACCGCGAGATCACGGACCGGGTGCGCGGCCTGCGCGACCGGGCGCACGACCAGGCCATCCAGCTCGCCGACCTCGAGGAGCGCGAGCAGCTCGCGGCCGAGCGGATCCTGCGCGAGCGCGACGAGATCGCCGCCGTGGAGAACCAGCTCGTCGGCGCGCGCGACCAGCTCGCCTCCGCCCGCGCCGACCAGCGCGGCGCCCTCGCTCAGGTGCACGACAGCCGTGTCCGGCTCGAGGGCGACCTGAAGGCACTCGAGGCAGAGCAGGCGCGCGTGCAGGCCGCCATTCAGGGCAACTCAGGCGGAACCTTCAAGCAGGGCAGCGGACAGCTCGGCTGGCCGGTGAACGGGCCGGTGGTGTCGCCGTTCGGGATGCGCTGGGGCCGCCTGCACGCCGGCATCGACATCGCGGTGCCGAGCGGCACGCCCATCCACGCCGCCGACGGCGGGCGCGTGATCCTGATGGGCTGGGTGGGCGGCTACGGCAACTACACCTGTATCCAGCACACGGGCAGCCTGTCCACCTGCTACGCCCACCAGTCGAGCTTCGCCACATCGAACGGCGCGTCGGTGAGCCAGGGCCAGGTGATCGGCTCCGTGGGCTGCACCGGCCACTGCTTCGGCGACCACCTGCACTTCGAGGCGCGCGTGAACGGCTCGCCGGTCGACCCGATGGGCTACCTCTAGGCGGTGATCCGGCTCTTCACGCTGGTGGCCGCATCCCTGGCGGTCGCGACGGTCGCAGGGCTGGTCGTGCTCTGGCCGGGTGATGTGGAGTCACAGATCGCGCAGGGGGTCGCCGTGGAGAGCGAGAAGGCGACGGTGCAGAAGGTCGAGGAGGGCCTCTGCACGGGGTTCAGCGGACAGCAGTGCCAGCTCGCCACGGCGCGCATCGAGAGCGGGCCCGAGGAGGGCAAGGAGATCCAGATCCAGCTCGACGCCGGCGGGTTCGACCCCGACGTCGATCCGGGGGACCCGATCCGCGTGGCCAAGGCGCCCGAGCCCCCACCCGGGTCGGAGGCGGTGGCGGGCACGGGTTACACGCTCCAGGACTTCGAGCGGCGCGGCCCGATGCTGATTCTCGCGGGACTGTTCGTATTCGTGGTGCTCGCGTTCGCGCGCTGGCGTGGCGCGCTGTCGCTCGTGGGCCTCGCCGTCAGCCTCGCGATCGTGCTGCTGTTCGTGGTGCCGGCGATCCTCGACGGGAAGCCTGCACTGCTCGTGGCGGTGGTCGGGTCGATGGCGGTGGCCCTGACGACGATCCCGCTGGCCCACGGCCGGGGAGCCAAGAGCCTCGCCGCCCTGCTCGGCACCGCTGCGAGCCTGATCCTCACCGCACTGCTGGCCGTGCTGTTCACGGACCTGACGCACCTCACCGGGCTCTCGAGCGAGGAGGCGATCTTCCTTCAGATCGGGAACGCCGACGTGTCGCTCCAGGGGCTGCTGCTCGCCGGCATGGTGATCGGGGCGCTCGGCGTGCTCGATGACGTGACGATCAGCCAGGCATCGACCGTGCTCGCGCTGAGGCGTGCCAACCCGGCACTGGGGTTCCGGCGCCTGTTCGGCCTCGCGCTCGAGGTGGGCCGCGACCACGTGAGCGCCACCGTGAACACGCTCGTGCTCGCCTACGTGGGCGCGGCGTTGCCCATCCTGCTGCTGTTCAGCGCGGCGGACCTCGGTGTGGGCGACGCGGCCAACCTCGAGGTGGTGGCCAAGGAGATCGTCGCGACGCTGGTGGGCTCGATCGGGCTGATCTCCGCCGTGCCGGTCACGACGGCGCTGGCCGCGCTGCTTGCGGTGCGCGAGGACGCGGATAGGCTCGATGCCGGTGACCACGCCCACGCTCATAGTCATTGACGTCCAACGCGCCTTCGACGATCCGAGCTGGGGCGAGCGCAACAACCCGGACGCCGAGCACAACGTGGCGAGGGCCATGGAGGCCTGGCGCGAGCGCGGCGCTCCGCTGATCCACGTGCGGCACGAGAGCGAGGGGCTGTTCGCCCCCGGCAGCGAGAGCGCGGAGTTCAAGCCCGACTCGCTCCCACTCGCTGATGAGCCGGTGCTGACCAAGAACGTGAACAGCGCGTTCATCGGCACAGACCTGGAAGAGCGGCTGCGGGCCAACGGCGCCCGGCATGTCGCGATCGTGGGGCTGACCACGGACCGCTGCGTCTCCACCACGGTGCGCATGGCCGCGAACCTGGGCTTCGATACCTGGGTGCTGGAGGACGCAACCGCGACGCACGCACGCCGCACCCCGGACGGAGAGCTGATCCCGGCGGAGACGATGCACCGGACCGCGCTCGCGAGCCTCCACGACGAGTTCGCCGAGGTGCTCGGCACGGACGAGGCGCTCGCGAGGGCGTTCGCCGGTTAGCGCCGTTTGAAGCGGCCGAGGATCTTGACGCCGCAGTTGCCGTTGCCATCGCAGGCGGTGCCCACCAGCACGTTGCGCCTGCGGCCGCGGATGCGCACGTTTCTGGAGAATGGCCGCGGGCGCCTGCTGGCGACCACGCCGAAGCTGTTGCCGGCGTCGCGCGACAGCAGCAGCCCGTAGGTCACGGAGCCGGCCAGCGCGTCGCCAGGGTCGGCGCGGTCCTGCGTGCGCGCGACCGTGGCCTTCACGGTGTTGCCGCGCCGGCGGGCCCTGCCGCGAGCGCGCGGGTTGATCACGTCGTACGTGGCCGCGATGTCGACCGCCGCCTTGCCGTCCACGACGCCCGCGCCGGTGAACTCGTTCCAGCCGCCGCCGGTGGCGGAGCGCACCATCACCTCGGCCACCTGCTCGGAGGCGAGCCGGCTCTCGGCCTGCCAGGCGAGCGCGGCAAGCCCCGCCACGATCGGCGAGGCGAAGCTCGTGCCCTCGCCGTAGGCGTAGCGGGCGCTCCCGTCGCTGAAGACGCGCGAGCAGCTGTCCGGCTTGTCCCACTCGGTGCCCGTATTCGCCGGCAGCGTCGAGAAGACCCCGAACTCGCAGCTTCCGCCGCTCGCGCCGGGTCCGGCGAGGCTGACGAAGTCGTTGTGGTTCGAGAAGGAGGCCACGCCGCCGTCCGGCTTTGTGGCGGCCACCGACAGCCCGATTCCGCGCCCGCCCTGGCGGCCGCCGATCGCGGCGGCCGGGAACTCGATGGGGTTGCCGTTCTCGGCGTTGTTGCCGGCGGCGGCGACGGGAAGGACGTCGTTGAAGAAGGCGGCCTCGAACGCGCGCGCCTGGGTCTGGGTGAACCCCTGGCCCGCAAGGCTCAGGTTGATCACGTCCACGCCGCGGCGGATGGAGAACTCGATGCCGCTGATCAGGTCGGAGACCGTGAAGCTGCCGTCGAGCGAAGCGCGCACGGCCACCAGCTTGGTGCTGCCGGCCACGCCCTTGCCGCCGCGGCCGTTGCCGTCGATCGACCCGATCAGCCCGCTCACGAAGGTGCCGTGCCCGACGTTGTCGGTCACGTCCCCGCCGCCGGAGCTCGTGTCGAACACCCGCTCGACCTGGCCGGCGAATTCGGGGTGGTTCACGTCGAGGCCCGTGTCGAGCACGGACACGGTGCGCGCCGAGCCGCCGCCGATGGTGGCGAGCGCGTCACCCGCCCGCACCGTGTCGTACGCCCAGGTGAACTTGATCGGGGGCGGCCCGCTGGTGGGATCGAGGATGTCGAAGGGGTCGGCCGCGGTTCGCAGGGTGCGGTCGCGCTCGATGTATGCCACGCGCGGGTCGTCTCGCAGAGCGGCGACCGCCTCGGCCCCGGACGGGACCGTGGCCGCGAGCGCGCCGATCGTCCTGAACAGCTCGGGCTCGGCGCCGAGGCGGCGCAGCTCGGCTGCGAGGCTGTCCAGGTCGGCGTGCGTGCGGGCGCCGACCAGCACGCGCTCCGGCCCGGTGGAGCGCGCCACCCGTGCCAGCTCGCTAGAGCTGGAGGCGGCCGAGGCGCGAACCGGCTCGGGGAGCGGGAGCGGGACCACGCCGCTATTGGCGGCATGGGCGCTGTGCCGAAGCGCTTCGCGCACGGACTCGCGCTCCAGCATGCCTGTGGAGGCCTGCGCGGGCGCTGCGAGAAGCGGGGCCGCACAGAGGAAGGTCGCGAGCACGGCTCTTCGCACACGGCCATGTTAGGCGCCGCCCAGCCTCCCCGCTAGCTTTCGCCCCCCGGTGCAGCCAGAGATTCACATCGGCCCGCTCGAGCTCAAGACGTTCGGCATCTGCTTCGCGCTCGCCTTCCTCGCGTCCGGCCTACTGGTCAACCGGCGCCTGGCGGAGCTCGGCCGCCCACCCGACTGGAGCTACGAGATGGTGTTCGCCGCGCTGGTCGGCGGACTCGTGGGCTCGCGGGTGGACTACGTACTCCAGAACTGGGACAAGGTGTCCGACGACCTGCTCGGCAACATCCTCTCCGGCTCGGGGCTGGTGTGGTTCGGCGGCTTCGTGGGTGGAGCGCTCGGCGTGATCCTGTGGGCGCGCTGGCGACGCTGGCTCGGCTGGGAGCTGTTCGACACAGCTGCGGTGCCGCTCGCGATCGGCTACGCGCTCGGGCGCGTGGGCTGTCAGCTCTCCGGCGACGGCGACTACGGAACCCAGTCGGACCTGCCCTGGGCGATGGCGTACCCCGACGGCGTCGTGCCCACCACCGACGAGGTTCACCCGACCCCCGTCTACGAGACGCTGGCGATGGGCGTCGCGGGAGTGGTGCTGTGGCGCCTGCGCGACCGGGTGGCGCCCGGGATGCTGTTCGGCCTCTACCTGGTGATCGCGGGGATCGAGCGCTTCCTGGTGGAGTTCATCCGGCGCAACGACGAGGTCGTCGTGGGCCTCACCCAGCCGCAGCTCATCGCCCTGGCAATGCTGGCGCTCGGCGCCGGGATCGTGGCCACGCGCCGCGCCGCGCCCCGCCCGGCCACCGCCTGAGGGCGCTTCCCAGCGCGGCCGCCGCGCAGAGCGCCAGAGCCACCGAAGCACCGGCGGCGCTGTGCGCGTGGAAGGAGACCTCGATGCCGACGATGCCCGCGAGCACCCCCACCGCGGCGCCCCAGAGCATCGCCCGCGCGGGGGTGCGCGCGTGGTGCCGCACGGCGAGCGGCGGCCCGATCAGCACCGCCAGCACGAGCAGAGCGCCGAGACCCTGGACGGCCACGGCCACGGCGGCCGCGAGCAGCACGAGCAGGATGAGCCGCAGCAGGGCGGGGCGCAGGCCGGCCGCCGCGGCGCCGCCGGGGTCGAAGGCCACCGCCGAGAGCGGGCGGTGCAGGGCCACGAGGGTGGTGCCGCCGAGCACGAGGAGGCCCGCGGCTGCGGCAAGGTCGCCGTCGGTGACCCCGAGCGGATCGCCGAAGAGCAGCTCCTCCAGCCGTTGCGGAGAGTCCGGCGCCAGCGCGAGCAGCGCGCCGAACCCGACCAGGCCGGTGACCGCCACGGCGGTGCCGGTGTCCGGGCCGACGCCCGGGTCGCGCGCGGCGAACGCGATCAGCGCGGCGGCCACCAGCGCCCCGCCGGCGGCGCCGAGCAGGAGCGGAGCGCCGGCGAGCGCCGCGAGCACCAGCCCTGGGAGGAGGCCGTGCGAGAGCGACTCCGCGCTGTAGGCAAGGCGCTCGGTCACGACCCAGAAGCCGAGCGCGCCACAGAAGCCTCCCACCAGGGCGAGCTCGAGCAGCGCACGCCGGTCGATGCCGGAGCGCAGCGGGTCGACGAGGAAGTCGATCACCTCCATGTCAGTGCCCGTGCTCGTGGTGCTGGACTGTGACCGCGCGCGTGCCGGCGCTCTCGTCGAGAACGATCAGCTCGTGTCCGTAGGTGGCCTGAAGCACGGCGCGATTGAGGGTCTCGCCGGGCGGCCCGAAGGCCACCTGGTGACGATTCAGGCACAGCACGAGATCGAACGAGCGAGCGCTCTCCACGTCGTGGCTCGCCACGAGCAGCGCGTGCCCCCGCGAGCGCAGCTCCTCGAAGACGCCGGCGATCAGCGTGGCGCTGGCGGGGTCCACCCCGGAGAGCGGCTCGTCGAGCAGCAGCACCGGGGCGTCCTGGACGAGCGCGCGGGCGAGCAGGGCACGCTGGCGCTGGCCGCCCGACAGCTCGCCGAAGCGAACGCCCGCCACGTCGGCGAGGCCCACGCGCTCGAGCGCGGCCGCGGCCGCGTCGCGCTCGGGCCGGCGCGGCGGGAGCCACCAGTGCCCGGCTGCGAGCGTGCCCATCAGCGCCACGTCCAGCGCGGTGACGGGGAAGTCGAGCCGGGTGCGCTCGGTCTGAGCCATGTAGGCGGGGCGGCCGCTCAGCTCGACCCGGCCGGCCGTGGGCTCGAGCTCACCGAGGAGCACGCGGAAGAGGGTCGTCTTGCCGCCGCCGTTCGGGCCGAGCACGCAGACCGACTGGCCCGCCCGCGCCTCGAAGGAGACGTGCTCGAGCACGGGCTCCGCGCCGTACCCCGCGGCGAGCCCGTCGACCAGGACGGCCGGGCCGCTCACGCCGCCGACCTTCCCGTGGCCGCCGCCCACCCTCCCGTGACCGCCGCGACGCCGAGGCACACGAGCGCTCCGAGCACGGCCACCGGCGGACCGGCCGGCACGTCGAGCCAGTAGGCGAGGTAGAGGCCGAGGACGCCCTCGGCAAGCGCCACACCCAGCGCGCAGGCCACCAGCCCCCGGATGCTGGCGGTGAGCATGCGGGCGGCGGCGGCCGGCAGCACGTAGATCGCGGTCACGAGCAGCGCCCCGACAGCGGGGATGGCGGCCACGGCTGCCACGGCCACCAGCACGAGCAGCAGCCCGTCCGCGCGTCCGGCGGGAAGCCCGAGCGCGTGCGCTCCGTCGGGGTCGAAGCCGACCGCCGACCAGGTCCGGCCGAGCGCCAGTGCGGCCGCGGCCGCGAGGGCCGCCACGACGGCGGAGAGCACCAGGTCGGCCGTGTCGAGGCCGAGCAGGGTCCCGAACAGCAGCCGGTCCACCACGGCACCGGACTCGAAGACGTCGCTGGCGAGGATCACGCCCGTGGCGAGCGCCGCAACGAGCAATAGCGCGGTGGCCTCGCCGTGATCGCGCGCGGAGCCGGCGCGGCCCACTCCACCCGCGTAGCCCAACGCGACCGCGATGCCCGCGATCGTCGGGCTCACGCCGGAGGCGTCGGCCGCCACAAGGCCGGGGAAGGTGGCCGAGCCGGCCACGTGCGAGAAGAAGGCGAGCCGCCGCAGCACGATCCACGCGCCGAGCACACCGCCGGTGATCGCCAGCAGCACCAGCTCGAGCAACGCCTCGCGCAGGAAGGGGAGATCCGCCAGGTCGAGTGGCGATGGCACCGGGCGAGTCTAACGAGAATGATTCTCAGTTAGGCCGGGGCGCTGCCGCCTTGCGGATGAACTTGCGCGCCACGGCCTGAAGCTCCAGGTCGTGTTGGACGGAGCGGTGGTGGCCGCCGGGCAGGAGCAGCAGGCGCTTCGGCTCGCTCGCCGTCTCATACAGCCGCTCGCTGACCGTGTATGGCACCTGCTCATCACCCCGAGCATGCATCAGGAGAAGGGCGGTCTCTGGACCCAGGCTCGCGGCCGCGTCGTAGATGTCGAGCGACTCGAGCCAGGGTGCGCATGCCTCCGCGTCGCACTCGAACTCGAGCTCATGCCCTGAGCGCAGGAACCGAAGCAGGCCATCCTCCGGGGCCGGGCTGATCGCGACGACGGCGCAAATCGACGGGTCCCGCGAGCCCGCGTGGATCGCCTGGAAGCCGCCCATGCTCGATCCCCGCAGCGCTACGCGGGGAGCACGCGCGCGCATCAGCTCGACCATCGCCTGCGCGTCGTCGATGGCTCCCGGGCCGAAGCTGCCGCCCGACTCCCCATGGCCACGCGCGTCGTAGGCGAGCGCAGCGATCCCGTCCTCGCGGCAGCCGCGCGCGAAGTCGAAGTGGCTCTCCTTGGCCGAGCCGCCTCCGTGCAGGACCACCACGCCCGCTACCGGCTCGCCGTCGGGGAGGAACAGCGCGTATGCGAGGTCGTCGTGGACTCCCAGCTCGGGCGGCGCGGGCGTGGGGTGGCGCATCGCTCGTTCATAATCGCCGATCGACGATGTCGGCGCTTGCGGTCTCGCATGTCTATCCCCTTGGCTCTCGCCTGAACGAGCGCGGACGGCTCGAGGTCGGCGGCTGCGACGTCGTGGGGCTCGCCGCCGAGTTCGGCACCCCCGCATACGTCTACGCCGAGGACGACATGCGCGCCCGCGCGCGGGCGTTCGTGGAGGCCTTCCGTGCGCGGACGGAGCGCTTCGAGGTGATCTACGCGAGCAAGGCCTTCCCGTGCACAGCCGTCTACCGGCTGTTCGCGGAGGAGGGCCTGTCCGCGGACGTGGCCTCCGGCGGCGAGCTGTACCTGGCGCTGGCCGCGGGCATGGACCCCGAGCGGCTCTACATGCACGGCAACAACAAGTCGCCGGCCGAGCTCGACTACGCGATCGAGAGCGGCGTGGGCCACATTGTGGTCGACTCCTTCGACGAGATCGAACGCCTGCGCGGACGCGCCCAGAGGGTGATGCTGCGCGTGACGCCCGGCATCAAGCCAACCACTCACTCGTACATCCAGACCGGCCAGGTGGACTCGAAGTTCGGCTTCCCGATGGCGGAGGTCCCGAGGGCGGTGGAGGCGTGCGGGGCGGCCGGGCTCGAGCTGCGCGGTCTGCACGCGCACATCGGCTCGCAGATCCTCGACGTGGAGGTGTTCGAGAAGCTCGGCGAGCTGCTCGCCGCAATGGGCGACTACCCGCTTCTGGACCTCGGCGGCGGCCTTGGGATCGCGTACACGGCCGACGAGAGCGCACCATCGATCGAGGACTACGTGGACGCTCTGCTGCGACACGCTCCCAGCGACGTGACCGTGCTCTGCGAGCCGGGCCGGGCCCTCGTGGGCAATGCGGGCGTGACCCTGTACACGGTCGGCACGGTCAAGCGGATCCCGGAAGTGCGTACCTACGTGGCCGTGGACGGCGGGATGTCCGACAACCTGCGCCCGATGCTCTACGGCGCTCGCTACGAGGCCGAGATCGTCGACCGCTTTGGCGGTGGCGAGATCTGCACGATCGCCGGCATGCACTGCGAGTCCGGCGACGTGCTGGTGCGCGACGTGCAGCTGAACAACCCGCGCGTGGGCGACATCCTGGTGATCCCCGCCACCGGCGCGTACTCCCACGCGATGGCGAACAACTACAACGCGGTGCCCCGGCCGCCGGTGATCTTCTGCAGGGACGGCGAGGCCCGCGTGGTCGTCCGCCGGGAGACCTACGAGGATCTCACCCTCCGTGACCGCTGAACCGTTCCAGATAGGCGTGCTGGGCCATGGCACCGTGGGCTCCGCATTCGCCGGGCTGCTCGAGGAGCGCGCCGGCGCGATCGAGGCGGAGGTGGGGCGGCGTCCGGAGATCTCCGGCGTCCTCACCCGCAGCCGCGGCGACTTCGAGGACATCCTCGAGCGCAGCGACCTGATCGTGGAGCTGATGGGCGGCATCGACCCGACGCGCGACTACGTGCTGCGGGCGCTCGAGGCCGGTCGCCACGTGGTCACCGCCAATAAGCAGCTGCTCTCCCAGCACGGCGAAGAGGTCTTCGACGCCGCGCGGAGCGGCGGCGTTCAGCTGCGCTTCGAGGGCGCCGTGGCGGGCGTGGTGCCGGCGATCCGGGTGATGTCAGAGACGCTCGCCGGCGCGCACATCGAGCGGGTGCACGGGATCGTGAACGGCACCACCAACTACATCCTCAGCGAGATGGCGCGCACGGGCGCGAGCTACGAGGAGGCGCTGGCCGACGCTCAGCGGCTGGGCTACGCGGAGGCCGACCCGACCGAGGACGTGACCGGCAAGGACGCCGCCGCGAAGATGGCGATTCTCGCGCGGCTCGCCTTCAACGCTGCCGTGCGGCTCGAGCAGGTGAGCTACGAGGGCATCGAGCGGCTCACCGCCGAGGACATCGAGTACGCCAAGGACCTCGGCCTGTCGCTCAAGCTGATCGGCTCGGCGGAGCGGATCGACAGCGGCGTGGCGGTGCACGTCTATCCCGCCTTCCTCTACGCCGACCACCCGCTCGCGTCCGTGAACGGCGCCTTCAACGCGGTCACGATCGAGTCGCCGGCGATCACCGAGATCACCCTCTCCGGGCCCGGCGCCGGAGGGATCCAGACCGCGAGCGCGGTGCTGGGCGACGTGGTGTCGGCGATGATCCCGCCGCCCTCGCTCGTGCCGCCCGCCGAGGACGTGCCGATCGTGACCGACACCGAGTTCTCGTTCTACCTCCATCTGGAGGTGGCGGACCGTCCCGGCGTGCTCGCGCAGGTCGCGGAGATCCTGGGCATGCAGGACGTGTCGATCAAGTCGGTCGTGCAGAAGGGCCTCGGCGACGAGGCGCGGCTCGTGATGGTGATGCACCCCGTGCTCGAGTCGAAGTTCCGCGCCGCCGTGGACCTGCTCTCGCGGCTCGACTTCGTGCGCGAGGCGCCGCGCGTGATCCGGGTGATCGAGGAGACGTTCTGAGCCTCTGGCGCTACCGGGAGCGGCTGCCCGTCGAGCCGCTCGTGACGATGGGTGAGGGCGACACCCCGCTGATCCCCGCCCCGCAGCTCTCATCGCTGACGGGTGCGGAAGTGTTCCTCAAGCTCGAGGGGGCCAACCCGACCGGCTCGTTCAAGGACCGCGGCATGACCGTGGCGGTGAGCGCCGCCATCGGCGAGGGGGCGGAGGCGGTGATCTGCGCTTCCACCGGGAACACGGCGGCGAGCGCGGCGGCGTACGCCGCCCGCGCCGGGCTGCGCGGCGCGGTGATCGTGCCCGAGGGCAAGATCGCGACCGGCAAGCTCGCCCAGGCGCTGATGCACGGCGCCCGCGTGATCGCGCTGCGCGGCAACTTCGACGAGGCGCTCACGCTGGTGCGCGAGCTTGCCGATCGGCACCCGATCGCGCTCGTGAACTCCGTGAACGACTACCGCATCGAGGGTCAGAAGACGGGTGCGTTCGAGGTCTGCGACGAGCTCGGCGAGCCGCCCGACGTGCTCTGCATCCCAGTCGGCAACGCCGGCAACGTGACCTCGTGGTGGAAGGGCTTTCAGGAGTACGGGGTCGCGCCGAGCATGCACGGCTACCAGGCGGAGGGCGCCGCGCCGCTCGTGCAAGGCGCGCCGGTGGCCAACCCGGAGACCGTGGCCTCGGCGATCCGGATCGGGAACCCCGCCCGCTGGGAGGACGCGATGAACGTGTTCACCGCGTCGCGCGGAGAGGTGCGGGCGGTGTCGGACACAGAGATCCTCGACGCCTACTCACTGCTCGGAGCGCGCGAGGGAGTGTTCTGCGAGCCGGCCTCCGCCGCATCGGTGGCCGGGCTCCTCAAGTACGGCGCCGCGGGCCGGGTGGTGTGCGTGCTCACCGGGCACGGGCTCAAGGACCCGCAGACCGCGATGAACCGTGCGGCGAGCGTCGTACCGTGCGAGCCGGACCTCGAGAGCGTCGAGCGCGCGGTCCTGGGATGAAGCGCCGCCGGCTCGTCCGCGTCCCGGCCTCCTCGGCGAATCTCGGGCCGGGGTACGACGTGCTGGCAGCGGCGCTCTCGCCTCATCTGGAGCTGGAGGTGGAGGAGACCGGGGAGTTCTTCGTCCATTCGGACGTTTCCGGGATCCCAACCGACCGCAGCAACCTCTGTGTGCGCGCATTCGAGCGCCTGCACTCCGCCGATGGTGTGACCTTCCAGATCCGCTCGGAGATTCCGGCTGCCGCGGGGCTCGGGTCGAGCGCGGCGGCGATCGTGGCGGGGCTGGCGGCCGCCGACCACATGTACGAGCTGGACGCGCCGCTGTTCGATCTGGCGCTCGAGCTCGAGGGTCACCCCGACAACGTTGCCGCGGCGCTCCACGGCGGCTTCGTGATCTGCCCAGGGCCGGGGGAGGAGCCGGTGCGCTTCGATCCGCCGCCGGGGCTCGAGGGCGTGGTCGCGATCCCAGACCACGAGGTGCCCACCGCCAAGGCGCGAGCGGCGATGCCGGCCGAGGTGCCGTTGCCGGACGCCGTGCACAACGTCGGCCACGCGGCACTGCTTGTGCTCGGAGTGGCGAAGGACGACTTCAGCCTGATCGGCCGCGGCCTCCACGACCTCGTGCATCAGCCCCGGCGCCGCTCGCTCTACCCGCGCTCGATGGAGCTGGTGGAGCGCGCCGAGGAGCTGGGAGCGGTGGGCGCGACGATCTCGGGCGCAGGCCCGACCGTGCTGTTCTGGTGCCACTGGCAGCAGACCGGTGGCCTGGTGGACCGCCTGAAGACCGAGGCGCCCGACTGCGAGGTCCACCGCGTGACCTTCTCGCCAGGCGGTGCGGACGTGCGCGAGCTCTGAGTCGTGCTCACAGCGTTCGGTGCTGCCGCCGTCACCTTCATGATGCTCATGTACGCGCTCGAACGGCGTGGCAGGGGCTTCATCTTCGCCTTCGGGTGCGGCTGCCTGCTCTCGAGCGCCTACGGGTTCCTCGCGGGGACGTGGCCGTTCGGGGTCGTCGAGCTGATCTGGGCCGGAGTGGCGTTCAACCGCTGGCACAGCACCGCCCCCGCCACAGCGCATACTGGTCCCCCGGACTAGTCCTCCTCCACGCGACCGATCCGGAAGCGGACCGCTGCGGGCACCGACCTCCTTCCGCCGCGATCGACCGCCACCGCGCTCAGCACGTACGCGCCCGCCGCCAGCGCCCGGCCGCGCACGCGGCCGCTGAAGCGCAGCCGGTTGAGCCCGCGCCGCCCCCGCACCGTGAAGTGCCCGCCGCTGGCCGGCGCCCGCGCTGCGGTGGGCCGCGCCCCTCTGGCCCGCGCCACGCTGGCCCGCGCCACGCTGGCGGGCGGTGAAGGGGCAGTGTTATCTGAGTTTGCCGCGATATACACGGTCAATCCAGATAGCACCCCTTCAATGCGCGTTGTTCGAACTGCCCGGGCGGGCGTCCGCGCTCCGCTCGCTGGAGCCAGCGCCCCGCGCGCGGATGCGGTCGGCGCGAAGCGATCCTCGTCTCGGTCAGGCTTCGGGGCGAACTCCTCGGGCGCGCCCCCCGCCCGCGCGACCTCGAAGCGCACCAGCGCCGACCGCGAGAGCCGGAAGCGCAGTGCGGCGCCGGCGCGGCCGCGCCGGACGATCGCCGGCCCTCGTTTCGCGGCTGGGAAGGTGTCTGGCGAGAGTTCGAGCCGGCTGAGCTCGGGTCTCTCGATGGCCGGGGGCTCCGGTGCGGGCGCCGGGGGCTCCGGCGCGGGCGCTGGCGCTGGGGCTGGGCCCGGCCCTGGCGATGGCGCTGGGTCCCGCCTCGGGCAGACTCCGGGCCCACCCCCGGTCGCGCGGGCCGCCGTGATCTCGATGTCGTCGACCCCGATCCATTCGTCCTGGCCCGGGGCGTTGGTGGTGATCACGCGCACCTGCACCAGCCCCTGCCCGTCGGCGGTCGCGGGCAGGTTCACGCTCGCGCGCGTGACCTGGGTCGCCTCGCCGGGACCGCTCGTGGCGTCGGCGACGTAGCCGCCGGGTAGCGTCGCGAACTCGCCCGCTGTACCCACGCGCCATTGCAGTGCCACCGGCTCCACGGCGTTGTTCGCCGTCGCGTCGATGTCACGCACGGTGACCCGAACCGTCACACCGGCGCGGCCCTGGGTGTCCAGCGACATCACCAGATGCGGCGCGCTTGCCGTTGCGGAGCCCTGGATCGCCACCACCGGGTCGGCGAGCTCGAACTCGGTGACCCCGGCGGGTAGTCCCACCGCCCGGGGGTCGGTGCGGTTCGCGGCCACGTCGAGCGGAGTACCTGACCCGTCCATCGTCACGCTGCGTGGATCCGTGCCCGGTTCGGCGGCGAGGCCGTCGCCGCGATAGCCCACGACGCCGGCCACGCCCGACCAGTCGTCGTCGACGGTGATCCGGCCCGTGTCCGCCCAGCTCTCCATAAAGGGCAGCGGCGCGGGATCCGGCGCGGCTCGCGCCGGCCCCGCGATCAGCAGGAGGCACGCAATCCCCGTAATCAGTGATCTCGTCATGTAGGCAAGAAGGCGGGCCGATGGCAAACTCACCCCTCCGTGAGCGATCGGATCGAGGCAGCGGGTGGGGTGGTGGTGCGCGACGGCCAGATCGCGCTCGTCCACCGGCCCCGCTATGACGACTGGACGCTCCCCAAGGGCAAGCTCGACCCGGGCGAGTCCTTCGAGGAGGCGGCGATGCGCGAGGTGCAGGAGGAGACCGGCGTGCGCGCCCACCTTGTGCGCGAGCTACCCCCCACGAGATACCGGGTGGGCGGCCGGCCGAAGATCGTTCGCTACTGGCTGATGGACGTGGAGCACGAGGGGCCCTTCGAGCCCAACGACGAGACCGATCAGCTCCGCTGGGTGACGCTTGGCGACGCCCTCCGCCTGCTCACCTACGACCGCGACCGCGACGTGCTCGCGGGCGCGGGACTCTGATCCGGTCGCTCGACTCCGGCTACTGGCGGCGGCGGTCGCGGCCGGGGCCGCCGAAGAGCCGGTCGCGGCCGGCGCCCCCGATGAGGAGGTCACTCCCGCGCTGTCCGGCGAGCCGGTCGCGGCCGGAGCCGCCACGCATCGCATCGCCGCCGCTCCCGCCCTTCATGCGGTCGTCGCCCGCCCCGCCCCGCATGGCGTCTCTGCCGGTGCCGCCGTCGATGTCGTCGTTGCCGCCTCCGCCGCTCACGCGGTCCCGGCCGCGCCGCACCCAGACGGCCTCGTTGTGCTGCTGGTTGTCCGCGTGGTCGCCGGTCAGCACGGCGAGATCCATCGGCGCGCGCGCTCCGCCGGTCTGGGAGTGCGGGCTCGCCGAGGTGAACTGGTTCAGCTGCCCGAAACTGTGGTCGATCGCCCACGGATGGAACGCCTCCTGCGGGCGGAACGCGCTGTTGGCACCGCGGTCGGTGAATTCCACGCGCGCGGGGGACTCCTCGTCCACGAGCTGAAAGTCGGTGAGCTGGGCGAAGTAGGCGAGCGAGTGTCGCCGCTCGCCACGGCCGCCGATGGCCGACGCGTTCGGAAGCGTCCGCACGACGCGGGCGTCGGCCGGCCCCTCCGCCACCTGCTCGAAGCTCGAGCCGGGCGCGATCGGCTCCCCGGGCCGCAGCGTCTGCTCCTCCGTCGTGTGGCCGAGGGGCTCGGCGTATGAGACGGCGGTGGCCATCGCCAACCCCGCCGTCGCGATCAGCGCCGCCGCGCAGCCTCCCAGTCGCGCGATCCGCATGGGCCCCAGAGTTCCACAGGGCCCCTCGTTCGTGCGCCGGTTCTAGGCGGTGGCGAGCTCGGGCCGGCGGTCGGCCCAGGGGCGCGCGGCCTCGAGCTGCGCGGCCAGCGAAAGCAGCGTCGTCTCGTCCGCGGGCCGGCCGGCGAGCTGGATCGAAGTCGGGAGGCCGTCGTCTCCGTGGAAGAGCGGCACCGAGATCGCGGGGGGGCCGGTGCCGTTGACGATGGCGGTGTAGGGCGTGAAGCGCCCGGAGCGCCGGAAGTCCTCCCAGGGATCGTCGCTGCAGGCGTCGATCTCACCGATCGGCACCGGGCGCTCGGCCAGGCCGGGGGTCAGCACCACGTCGTAGCTCTCCCAGAGGGCGATGATGCCGCGCGAGATGCTTGTCAGCTGCGTGCGCGCGAGCAGGTAGTCGAGCGCGGTGCGCTCGCGGATGCCCTCCCAGATCGTCCAGGAGAGCGGCTCGACGAGCTCGGCGGTCGGCTCGCGGCCGGTGACCATGCCGCCGAAGAAGATCCCCATCGCGATCGGGGTGCCGAAGACCATGGTGAAGACCTGGAGCAGGTCATCCTCGCCCCAGGGCGCCGAGACCTCCTCGACGTCGTGGCCGAGCTCGCCGAGCAGCTGCGCGGCGTCGTGGACTGCCTGCTTGCACAGCGGGTCGAGCGGTGCCTCAATAGCCGCCGTCGTGGTGTAGCCGATGCGCAACCGGCCCGGCTCCCTCTTCGCCGCTGCCGTGAACGCCTCGTCCGGCGGCGGCGCCCAGGTCGCGTCCCCCAGCTCGTAGCCGCTCAGAACGTCGAGCATCGAGGCCGTCTCTGCCACGGTCCTGGTCAGGACGCCATCCTGAACCAGGAAATCGTCGCCCTGCTCCGGCCCGCGCGAGATTCGTCCGCGGGTGGGCTTCAGCCCCACGAGCCCGCAGCACGACGCCGGGATCCGGATCGAGCCGCCGCCGTCGCTGCCGTGCGCGAGCGGCAGCATCCCGGATGCCACAGCCGCGGCCGCGCCGCCGCTCGAGCCGCCGGGGGTCCGGTCCGTGTCCCACGGGTTGCGGACCGGCCCGAAGCGCCGCGGCTCTGACACCGGCAGGATCCCGAACTCGGGCATGCTCGTCTTGCCCACGATCACGAAGCCCGCGTCGCGCAGCCGTCGCACGAAGAAGGCGTCGTGCCCCGGCACGAAGTCGCCGAAGATGTCCGATCCCATCGTGTAAGGCATCCCGGCCACCGGCGCCGTGTCCTTCACGGCAATCGGAACGCCGGCGAACGGCCGCGGGTCATCCGCGCTGATCCCCTCAGCGGCGGCCAGGGCACCCTCGGCGTCGACGTGGGCGAAGGCGTTGATGGTCGGCTGAAGCGCCTCGATCCGCTCTAGCGCCGCGCCCACCAGCTCGGCCGAGCTCACCTGGCCCGTATGGATGAGCGTGGCCAGCTCGCTGGCCGGCTTGAAGAGAAGCTCAGACATCGGCGTGGCGAGCCTAACCGTTTACCCGATGGCGGATCGCGGAAAGCCTGAACTCATGAGACTTTTTCGCTTGGCTATCGCATTGAGCGTCGTCGCCGCGCTGCTCTGCGGACTGCCCGCCGTTGCGGCCGCCGTGAAGACCTCCAAGCCGCCATATCTCGTGCCGACCGCGCCGGGAGTGGTGGTTGACCCCATCCTCTCGACCTCCGACATCGTGCCGGACGGCCAGACCCCGCAGTACCAGATGTCCGGAATCCCGGACGGGCTCGGTGTCTACGGGAAGAAGGCGCGTCGCAGCCACCGCCGCCATTCGACCTTCCACGTGTTCATGAACCACGAGCTCGGGGTCACGTTCCCCGGCCAGCCGGCCGGTGTGAACACCCGCATCTCGGACCTCACCGTGGATCGCAAGACACTGGACGTGCGCTCCGCGAAGTACGTCTTCAAGGGCACCGAGGGCTTCGAGCGCTTCTGCTCGGCCACCCTCGAGGTGATCCACGGCGTGCCGTGGTACTTCACGGGCGAGGAGGCGATCAACGGCGTGCCGCCGGCACCACCCGCGGGTCATGATGGCAGCTCGATCGCGATGAACGCGAAGACCGGCAACTGGGTGGAGACCGAGCACTTCGGACACCTCCAGCACGAGAACGTGGTGCCGACGAAGCTGTCGAAGTGGTTCTTCCTCACCACGGACGACGACTTCCGCGCCGGCCAGGACGCGTACCTCTACGCGTACATCGCGAAGAGCTTCAAGGCCGCGATCAGCGGCAACCCCGCGAAGGGCAGCCTGTACGTCTGGAAGGCCGACAACGGCATCCAGTCGACGGACATCGAGAAGGGCGAGACGCTCACGGGCCGGTTCGTCCCGATCACGCAGGCCGAGAACGAGAACTCCGTGGCCCTGAAGCAGGCGGCCGCCGCGAAGGGCGCGTTCAAGTTCGACCGGCTCGAGGATGCGGCGCTGTACAGGAAGAAGAAGGGCCGTTTCTACGTCGCCGACACCGGCAAGGCACCGCGCACCGAGCGTGGCCGCATCTACCAGTTCGACGTCAACAAGGGCGACCCCACGCGGGCGTCGCTGAAGCTGGTCCTCGACGGCGATGACGGCGACGACCTCTACAACCCGGACAACCTCGATACCGCTCCCGGGTTTGTGGTGTTCCAGGAGGACCGGGAGTCGCCGTTCCGCGGCGGACCGGTGCCCCCGAACCCGCCTGTCGCAGACGAGGGGTTCAACCGCGTGCTCGTCTACAACATCAAGACGGGAACGATCACGTCGGTGGCGCGAGTGGCCACCCCGGCGACCCTGCGCCCCGGAACCTGGGAGTCATCCGGCGTGGTGAACGCCTCCCGGATCCTGGGACCGGGCTGGTGGGTCACGGACGTCCAGGCGCACAACACGACCGCGCCGCAGCCAGGCCCGACGCTGGAGCCGAACACCGGCACCGGCGAGGACGGCCAGCTGCAGGCGGTCTACATCCCGCAGACCCTGGCGGCCAAGAAGGGCAAGGGCCACGGTCGCGGCCGGGGTCCCCACTAGCGGGCGGCAGACCCACCGCCTTGCGGTAAAGGGAGCGAATTTCGACTGACCCCGGATTCTTCGGGTTGCTCGGCGGCAGTGGGGCGTCGTGACCCGCGATCGGTTGACGCGTGACGGACGCTGGTTGGCGGCTGTGCTCGCGTGCGGGGGCGGCGCTGTCGCATCGAGACGCCGCCGCTCTGTGGGATCTTCGACAGAGCAATTCGGCCTACATCGATGTGATCGTTCCGTCGCAGAACGGCGCAGCCGCGCCGGGATTCGCATTCACAGGTCGAGCCGGCTTCGGCCGAGGACGTGACGGTGAGGCGTGGGATTCCCGTGACAACCGTGGCCCGGACCCTCTTGGACCTGGCTGATGTTCTTCGAAGCCAGGCACTGAAGAGGGTGATCACGGAGGCGGAATACCTGAACCGATTCGACATGACCTCCCTCAAAGCTGTCGTTCATAACAACCCGGGTCGCCGCGGCGCGCAGCTGTTGGAGCTGGCTGGAGGGCGCCTGCACCGGACACGGTCGAAGCTGGAGGATCGATTCCTCGCGTTCCTCGAGCGACACGGGGTCGAGCCGCCGCGGAGCGGCGTCTGGATCGAGGGCTACGAGGCTGACTTCGTATGGACGCGAGGGCCTGATCGTGGAACTCGACGGGCTTGCCGCGCACAGCACGCGCGCAGCCCTCAATGCCGATCGATTGCGGTACCGGCGACTGTGGACGGCGGGCTTCCGCACGATGCGCCTGACGAGCGATGCGCTCGACGACGAAAACGCCGTCCTGGCCGACCTCGCTCACGCCGGCGTCAGCGTGCCCAGCCGCTCTCGGGCCTCCTCGAACTCGCCGAGGCGCTCCAGCACCTCGCCGGCCAGCGCCAGGTAGTCGGAGCCGAGGTCCGGCGCGTAGTCGAGGATCGATACGCCCCGCTCCGCCGACTCCGCGTAGCGCACGCTGCGCCGCACAACCGTCTCGAAGACCTTCTCGCCGAAGCGCTCCTTCAGCTGGGCCTGCGCCTCGCGCGCGTGCACCAGCCTCATGTCGGCGATGTTCAGCACCACGCCGATCCACTCCAGATCCGGGTGCAGTGAGTCCTTCGCCAGCTCGATCACCTCGAGCGCCTGCTCGACCCCCTGCAGCGAGAAGTACTCGGCCTCGGTGGAGATCAGCGCGTGGTCGGCCGCCACGAGCGAGTTCACGGTCAGGAGGCCCAGGGCGGGCGGGCAGTCGATCAGGATCAGGTCGTAGCGGCGGCGCAGGTCGCGCAGGGCGCGCTTGAGCGTCAGCTCGCGGCCCATCTTCCCCGCGAGCACGAGCTCCGCCTCCGCCAGCCCGAGATTGGCCGGGAGCACACCGTCGTGGATGGCGTCCGCCGCCTTGGCCGATCCGGTGAGCACCTCCGCCACCGTGGGGGAGGCGTCCGCGGGTACGTCGTAGTAGTCGGAAAGGTTTCCCTGGGGGTCCAAATCCGCGACCAGTACCTCGAGGCCCACTCGCCGGAAGGTGTCGGCCAGGGTGCGGACCGTCGTGGTCTTGCCGGTCCCGCCCTTTTGGGAGAGCACGGTGATCGTTTGTGCCGTTGGGAGCATCGCCATAGCTCTATAGTTTCGCGTTCGTTTCCGCGTCGTGCGCCTGAGCCGAGCAGGCCACGTGAACAGGAGGTAACCCACTGCAGGCATCGCGTGGCCTGTACGACCCGAGCTACGAGCACGACGCATGCGGCGTCGCGTTCGTGGCGCGGTTGCGCGCGCCCGCGTCGCACGAGGTCGTGGCCCGAGCGCTGCACGCGCTCGAGCGCCTCGAGCATCGCGGAGCCGAGGGCGCCGACCCCGATACCGGGGACGGTGCCGGCATCCTGTTCCAGCTTCCTGACGCCTTCCTCCGGGCCGAGGCGGGCTTCGACCTTCCGGAGCGGGGCCGCTACGGCGTGGCGCTCTGCTTCCTCCCGCCCGGCAACCCGGCCGAGGCCATGCGCCTGATGGAGGACTGCGTCGAGAAAGAGGGCCAGCGGGTGCTCGGCTGGCGAGACGTGCCGGTGAACGAGGCGGCCTGCGGCAGCTCCGCCCGGGCGGTGGCCCCGCGCATCGCCCAGCTGTTCGTGGGCGCGGCCGACAAGCTGGCCGACCAGGACGACTTCGAGCGCAAGCTCTACGTGATCCGTCGCTGCGTCGAGCACGAGGACCTCGAGGACCTTGCGATTCCGAGCTTCTCCAGCCGCACCATGGTCCTGAAGGGCATGCTCACCGCGCCCCAGCTGCCGCGCTACTTCCCGGACCTGCGCGACGAGCGCGTGGTGAGCCGCCTCGCGCTGGTGCACTCGCGCTTCTCGACGAACACCTTCCCGAGCTGGGAGCTTGCCCACCCGTACCGCATGCTCGCCCACAACGGCGAGATCAACACGCTGCGCGGGAACCGCAACTGGATGCGCGCCCGCGAGCTGCAGCTCGCCTCGCCCCTGTTCGGCGACGACATCGAGAAGATCCACCCGCTGCTACGCGACGACATCTCCGACTCGGCCTCGCTCGACGGCCTGATGGAGCTGCTCGTGCTGGGCGGCCGCTCGCCCGAGCACGCCATTTCGATGCTGATCCCGGAGGCGCACCGGGGGCGCCCCGAGCTGCCGCAAAAGGTGCGCGACTTCTACGCGTACCACTCGTCGCTCGTCGAGCCCTGGGACGGGCCGGCGGCCGTGGCCTTCAGCGACGGCCGCGTGATCGGCGCGACGCTCGACCGCAACGGCCTGCGCCCCGGCCGCTGGCTCGT